>Ga0105046_10009034_pt1 | contig 15618 bp, 13 predicted proteins | sample MAT03_FD_78385 | JGI IMG/M metagenome (GOLD analysis project Ga0105046, IMG submission 78385) | Freshwater microbial communities from Lake Fryxell liftoff mats and glacier meltwater in Antarctica - MAT-03 (megahit assembly) | ecosystem: Environmental > Aquatic > Freshwater > Ice > Liftoff...
ATTCACAACATTCACTGATGCGGTGAAGTACATGGAATTCACCGAAGCCGTCTCGCAGAGCATTGAGAAACGACAGCCCGTGAGCCTCCCGCTGGCGTGAACCCCTGGAAGTTTTGAGTTGTCAGTGATCAGTCGTCAGTTTCCAGAGACTGGGCGATTGACTGGTGTCCTGACCGAAAACTGACCACTGAATACTGAGAACTTTTCCTCCCATGCTCCACATCGTCGACTATGGAATGGGCAATCTCCGCAGCGTCCAAAAGGCGTTTGAGAAGCTGGGGTTCGAGGCTGTAATTACCGCCAGCCCACGCGATCTGGCGACGGCCGATCAAGTGGTATTGCCCGGTGTCGGCGCGTTTCGAGATGCCATCGCGGAGCTGAGACGGCTCGATTTCGTCCCTGCGATACATGATGCCGTGGCGAGTGGAAAACCCTTCCTCGGGATTTGTTTAGGGCTGCAACTGCTGTTCGATGTGAGCTATGAAGACGGTGAGCACGAAGGCTTGGGGATCATCCCCGGAAAGGTCGTGCGGTTTGCTCCGCAGCCGGGCCTCAAGGTCCCGCACATGGGGTGGAACTCACTAAACATCCAACAGCCGTCGCATCCCATGCTGAGCGGGATCACGCCCGGCTCACACGTGTACTTCGTCCATAGCTACCATGTCGTTCCAAGCGACCCGAGCCTCATTGCAGCCACCAGCCATCACGGCAGCGAGTTCGTGGCGATGATCGCGAAAGGGAACCTGACCGCGACTCAGTTCCACCCGGAAAAGAGTCAGAAGGTCGGCCTGCAGCTGCTCAAGAACTTTGCCGAGATGGGCCGGTAGCAGAATTCGTGAGAATTCTGGCGGACGGAGCGCTACTGGTGTTTTCCCAAACGTTGCGGCGGAGTGCAAGAATTGGTGACTCAAGTGATCGACTACGGAACAGAGCTAAAGAAGCAAATGCGATTTATTGAGGGATGATCAAAACTCTTCGACGAGGGAAATCCTCACGAAGCAATCCGAATCGCAAACGCTCTTGAACTGATTTTCAACGATGAGGGGCGGTACAAGACACTACCGGAGTGGCCTGCCTTACAGAAAGCTCGAATGATCTCAACTTGCACTAAAGGGATTGAAACAACTGATTACAAGATCAGCAATATGATCCAATTGGAATTAGCGCCTGTAGCTGGGATTATACGATTTCGACCGGCACTTTCGATGGATGAAACCCACTTGCTTGATCTCAAGAATTGGTGGGATGGGGAGGTGATTTTTCGAGCACGCGAATCCAAGATTACCAGAAAGAACCTAACTCTTTGGGCGAGGAATACTGACGGAGGAGCTCATATTCAGGGTAAACACCAAACTTACCAATGGTTGTTCTCTGGAGGTGGATGGTCAATGAGTTTGAATCCTGATGGACGAGAACCGAGAGAAGTCACGGCCAAAAATGGACATCTTGCTGCACTCAGACAGATTGCATTTGAAGTGATCCATTCCTATTCGGTCAAATCATTGTGGCATCCTGACTGGAGACCGACGCATCGAATTACAACCAAGCCCACTGACAACTCCGTACTTCCGAACTCGTGGGATCTGATGCAATTTGAGGGACATGCCTATTCACGCAATGAATGGGAAAGTCACCTTGATCCACTTTGGCTCATCAAAGAAGACGGTCAATTCCAATTGCTTGGAGAGCCGCCGTTCGATGGAGAAGCGGGAATTCAGAGAATTGAGTCAATGTGTGCGAATGCTTGACGCCTTATCGTTCCTTCGTCGTCAACATGTGCCCCGACCGTAGCGCACAAGCGCTGGCCCACCGGGGCAAGCCCAGTGGCGGGAAAGCGATTTGGACGCGGCTCCCTTACCGCCCGGCTCCACCCGATCTGACGACGGCGGCGGGACGGCGACGGACGAACAGCATCGCGAAGGCTCCGGCAGCTGCGGCCAGCATCATCCAGAGTTTGGATTCCTGGGGAGGCTGGGTCTGTTCCTGGATATCGATTGCGAGAGTTCCGTCCATGACCTCTTCGGGCAAAGTCGGCCCCATGGCTGGCTCTTCGGGAGGGAGCGGGGCGACGAGTAGTGGCGACCGGTTGGTCTCGAAATTATTGATGTCTTGAGTCCGCCATTCCTCAGCACTGGCCTGCAACTCCCCCGCCGGATTTTTGGGAAACGGCAACGGTACAAGCCCATCAATCGTTTCCGCAGACGCCGTCTGTGCGGGGAGATCCTCAATTAAATCGGATTGTCGATTGACCTGGACCACTTCCGGGGACTCGACATTCGGTGTGGTGGTCGTAAGGCTCTTGTCTTCGCTCCCCAGGGCACTGCTCAATGAGAGTGGCTCGTTGGCGGAACTTCTCCACTCTTCTTTGCGCATCGGAAACGCCGGATTAATTCGGGATGTGCGGGCGACCGACCCGGGTTTGATCCGAATCGAATGCGGGGCTGTGGTGATCACTTCGCCCCTGGTCCACGGACTGTGGGAGGATGCCGACGAGTCTGAATCGTCTGCCCACTGGGTTGCGGAACCATGCGAGTCGGCGGAGCTCCATCCACCCGGCAGATTCGAATGTGCGGTCGCGGGCCGACTCACGACCTTGGAAGCAGGCGTGTCCCAAGGAGAAGCGGGCTCTTTCACGACTTCCGCCGATTCTTCACGTTCGCTTTCGAGTTCGCTGGCGTCGGCCAACTGACTTTCTTCGAAACGAATCTTCATCAACACCGAACGGACGACATCCGCTGGCTGCACCTCCCCGGCGGTAAAGAACAGTTCCTCGCTATCCGCCACTCGCTGCGCCAATTGAGCGACACGGTATGCCGAACGGAACTCCCCCCTCCTGACCAGAGATTTCGATTGAGTCAGAAGAGCCTCGACACGGGCTTTCGCCTCAAGCTGTTGGGCTTCGTCCAAAGTCGACTGATCGGCGCGACTTGTTTTGCTAGGTTTCCGCTGGAGAGAAGCATTGGCTCGCTCGTCCCCATCTTCGGCGACCAGGCCCTTGTTCGTAGAAGCCGTCTTTGTGGCCGTCTTGGCTTTCCCGACGCGGGTCTGGCTTTCTGCTAGAGAGTTGCTCGCCCAGGGATGCTCGCTGGAGCTCTCAACGCTGGCCGCCTTTGGACGAGGCTTCCCCGTCGTTGAAGCTGTGATCTTTTCGATCGACTTCTGCTTCAAAGCCGGCTTCTTCGCAGAAAGGGACTCTTGTTCATCAAAGAGTTCCGAGGCCACAGCTTCACGCCCTCGCGTTTCCAACAAAGGCTCGGCAATTTCAACGTCGTCCGCTTCTCGCTCCCCAGAGACCGTCTTGACGCTGCGATCCAGGGAATCACCGGACCATTCAGCTGTCTCCAATTCACTATCAACCGAGGCTGCCTTAGATTTTCGAGCTTTGGTCGATGGACGCAACGCTAACTCTGCGGAGTCCACGTTCGATTCCTCGAAATCAAAGGACTTCTTCGAGGTCGGCTTCCCGACTTTGGTCGGAGACCCTTTTCGATCGATCGAAGCGAGAGCCTCTTTCGATTTCGAGGCGCCTGATTCGGTCCGCTTTCGAGCTGCGACACTCCGCTCCGCCTCGATCGCTTCGCGAGCTGCGGAATCTTGAACATTGGAAGACACGTCTCGTGTCCCCCGAGCGCAGCCGCACAGCGCAAACCCCGAGAGGCAAGTCATTGCCACAGCGGAAAACCAACGATTTCGAACACGCATAGCTTTTTGCATCAACACGTCCCCCCAGACGTATAGACTCTCCGTCTCTTTGGGGTATCGTCGCCCGGATTGTCGGGCGTGAAGCGATTATTCCAAGGAAAAGGAATTTCAATGCTCTCCCGAACAAACCAGTCATACTCTTTACCAGAACTCCCCACTTGAGAGAGAAACCGATACAGATCGAAAATGAGCGATGTGAACAACCTGTTGAAGAATGGATGAGTGGTGGTGGTGAAACTGGGGACTGAATGTTGAATTCCACTGGTTTTCTGTATGAGTCAACGGCTCTCAGCCGGTACCCACGGCCCCTCCATACGTCACCAACACGTTTTCCACACCCATATTCTTCAGTGGTTTGTGACAAACCATTCCCACTGTTACACTTGTGGCCGAATCCTCTTCTCAGTGACTCGCTTTTTGGCGTCTAATACTGATACTGGTGATTCAATCTTCTTTGTTCTTCGGAAAGAACGCCGCTCATGAATCTCGTCTGCTCACGTCAACTCTTAGCCACTGCACTGGCCACAGTCAGTGGAGTTGTTCCGACTCGAACCACCAAAGATATCCTCAAGAACGTCAAACTGATCGTCAACAATGGGGTTGCAACCCTCATTGGAACTGACCAGGAAGTCGGTATTCGTTACCAGTTGCCCGAGATCCAATCGAGCTCCTCGGGCGAGGTGCTTCTCCCGACTCAGCGTGTCACGTCCATTCTGCGAGAACTTCAGGATGCAGAGGTCACGATTGAGGCGAACGAGCGTTCCCTGAAGATTCGTTCTGGCCAAAGTGAGTTCAAGCTCTCAGTCGAAGACCCCGCCGAGTTCCCAGAAGTGACGGCCTTCCAAGAAAAGGACTACCACATCGTGGTCGGTTCGGTGTTGAAGCAGGGGATCCAGCGAACGATTTTTTCGACCGATGTCGAGAGCACACGTTACGCGTTGGGCGGAGTTCTCATGGAGTTGCGGAAAGACAGCGTGACTTTGGCGGCGACTGATAGTCGCCGCTTGGCTGTCTATCACGCAGCGGCCAGTGCTCATGGCCGTGTCTCCGAAGAAGTTGTCGCTCCGGTGGTCCCCGCCAAAGCGATGCAACTGATCGAACGCAGCATCCAGAGTGGCGATCAAGAGGTGCATATCGCCCTGCATGCGAATGATGTCTTGGTGCGGAGCGGGAACTCGACGATCTATGCCCGGCTGGTTGAGGGACGTTTTCCTCGGTATCAAGACGTGATTCCCAATGACTATACGCGAACAGTCTCGTTTGTCGTGGGGCCGTTTCTGTCAGCCGTGCGGCAGGCGATGATCGTCACGAACGAGGACAGTAAGGGAGTTGATTTTGCGTTCGATTCTGGGTCTTTGACTCTGAAGAGTTCCGCGAGCGACGTGGGAACATCCAACATCCAATTACCGATCAGCTTGGAAGGTGACGATGTCTCAGTGACCTTTGACCCGAAGTTTGTGGCCGAGTTCCTGCGGGTTCTCGACTCTTCGAGCCAGGTCACCTTGAAGATGGTCGATGAGAACAGCGCCGCTGTGTTCACAGCGGACGAGAACTACACCTACGTTGTGATGCCGCTGGCTCGGGATTGAGCTGACGTAGGTCATGTCGCACTGCGACTGACACGCCGAATACGCCGCATTGTGTCTCCGTTGAGACAGAGCTGCGATCGAGAGGTTGTTTGAATCTGGGAATGGGAGTCGGGGAGCGACATCGCCGACAGGTTCAACCGATTACAGACGAGGGGAATTGGTATGTGGCCGCGTCGAGTACCCGAGCCCAAGGAACCGCCGCGACCGATCAAGGACGTATCGAAGCTGGGTGATGTCCTGTCGAGGGTCATCGCGATGCGTGGCATTGGCCGGATTCGTGGCGACCAACAAATGGCTGCAGCCTGGAAAAGTGTCGCTGGTCCAGAGGTCGCGGCGGGATCGCGTCCGACGACATTACGTAACGGCGTATTGCAGATTTTGGTGACGAGTTCGACGCTGTTGGGTGAACTTGTCAGCTTCCATAAGGCGACGATTTTGGCTCGGTTAAAAGCTGAACACCCGGGACTCAAGGTCCGCGACCTCAAGTTTAAATTACAGAGTCGCGAATAAGGCTTGGGTCGTGGCCTCGACCGATCATCAAGCAGACATTGTGGCCGCCGAACCCAAAACTGACGTTCATGGCATAGTCGATATCCGCTCGAACCGCTTCACCTGGCAGATAGTTGAGGTCGCAGTCTGGATCGGGATTCATGAGGTTGATCGTGGGTGGCAGATGTCTGTCGACCAGTGCCATGCAGCAGATGGCCATCTCTAGTCCGGCAGCGGCACCGATCAGGTGACCAGACATACTCTTCGTGGAACTGATCCGCAGTCGTTTTGCAGCGTCAGCGAACCCGGTTTTCAAAGCCAGTGTTTCAGCAGCGTCGTTAAACTTCGTGCTCGTTCCGTGAGCGTTAACGTAGATTCGGTCGGCGATCTCCTGGGGATGGAGTCGGCTGTTCTTCAGGCATTCAGTCACTGAGCGACCTGCTTCGTAAGCTCCCGGATCGGGTTGAGTAATGTGAAACGCATCCGATGTCACACCGCGACCGAGGAACTCGGCATAGGCTTTCGCCCCCCGCTGACGAAGGTGAGTTTCCGATTCGAAGATGAGACAGCCAGCCCCTTCGGACATGATGAGGCCATTGCGTTCTCGGTCAAAAGGACGGACAGCCGCAGTCGGGTTGTCGTTGAAGCCCTTGGACATCGCTCGCATGTTGATGAACGAGGCCATGCCTAAGCGGGTCAATGACGCCTCGGTTCCGCCGGTGATGACGACATCCGCTTCGCCGCAGGCGATGAGCCGAGCGGCGTCGATCATGGCGTGTCCGCTGGAAGCACAGGCACTGCTGACGGTGTAGGCGGGGCCCTTAAATCCAGTCGCAATGCAGATGTTGGCCGCCGCCGCATTGGGCATGAGCAGCGGGATGGTCATTGGGCTAACCTTGCGTGGCCCGCCGCGTAGTAGATTCTCGGTTTGCTCCTGAAGTGTAAGCAAACCCGACAGCCCAGCGCCCATCACGACCGCACCTTGCGGACCGAGTGTCTGGTTCGCCAGTCCGGCGTCTTCCAGAGCTTGGAGTGCTGCGGCGACCGCAAATAATGACGCCCGGTCCATTTTCCGGGCAGCAGTCCGTTCATTGACTTCGACAATCTTCGGGTCGAGGCCGCGAACCTCTCCGCCGATCTTCACGTCGAGATCGGAGACATCCAGTTGGGTCAGTTGGGCGATGCCGGATTGGCCTGCCAGCAACTGCCGCCATACGGTTTTGCGGTCGTTACCCAAAGGGCAAACCAATCCGACACCGGAGACAAAAACCCGCTGCATTCGATGATCCGATGCCAGTGTCGACTCAACTGCGAGAGAAGGCGATTCCCGGGAGCCGGAGTCGTGAATGACAGAGTCAGCCACTGTTGGGAGGAGTGAGAGAACTGGGCATGATAGTCGAAGCAGTTCGAGAGAAAAATCGTAATCCCTTGCGAGACCTGAATTTCAGGGAGTCGCGGTCGGACCCCACCACGGTTAGAATACGACGGAGTGATGCCGCTTGAGGATTGGATTCTTCGGGTGAACAGACTGCACTGACGGATCAAGGGGTCCAACATGCTTGCCGGTGGGGTGCTCCCCTCGCCAGCCGACCTGCGGGCGATGAGGCGTGGAATGAGTTGTACGACATACCGGCATCTGGGGGCTCATCCGACGGTCCAGGAGGGTCGCTCTGGCGTTTATTTCGCTGTTTGGGCTCCGCATGCGATCGAGGTTTGTGTCATCGGGGACTTCAACCGCTGGAGCCACGGGGCGTTCTATTTGAACTCCAGTTCTAATGGAGTGTGGTTCGGTTTCGTGCCGGGGATCGGTGCCGGCGAGCACTACAAATACAGCCTGCGATCCAAGTCCGGCGAACTCATTCAGAAGTCAGACCCGTACGCCTTTGCATCAGAAGCTCCACCCAAAACTGCGAGTATTGTCTGTCAGATTCTCGACCAGTACAGCTGGCGAGATCAGTCCTGGATGGAGCGTCGGTCGCAGACGAATTGGTCTCAAAAACCGGTCTCGATCTACGAGGTCCATCTCGGTTCCTGGCGTCGGCCTTGGGACGGACGAAAATACTGCAGCTACCGCGAACTCGCCGAACAACTGGTCGCGTATGTCCAAGACTTGGGGTTTTCCCACCTGCAATTGATGCCAGTCTCCGAATATCCGTTCGATGGGTCCTGGGGCTATCAGCCGACGGCGTACTACGCCCCGACCTCCCGCTATGGCAGCCCGCAGGATTTCCAGTTCTTCGTCGACTACTGCCATCAGCATGACATCGGCGTTTTGATCGATTGGGTTCCCGGTCACTTCCCCACGGATGGACACGGGCTGGGCCGGTTCGACGGGACCGCGATGTACGAGCATGAGGACCCACGGAAAGGGTTTCATCCCGATTGGAACACCTACATCTTCAACTACGGACGCGAAGAGGTTCGCAATTTCCTGCTCTCGAATGCCCGCTTCTGGTGCGAGGTCTATCACGTCGACGGGCTGCGCGTCGACGCTGTGGCGTCAATGCTGCACCTCGACTATTCCAGACCTGCGGGTCAATGGATCCCCAACGAAAAAGGGGGCCGCGAGAACCTCGAAGCGGTGCAGTTCCTGAAGGATATGAACGTCTCGCTCCATGGAGAATTCCCCGGCATACTGACAATCGCCGAGGAGTCCACCAGTTGGCCGCTCGTCTCCCGCCCGGTCTACGACGGAGGTCTCGGATTCAGCATGAAGTGGGATATGGGCTGGATGAATGACTCGCTGAAGTACTTTGAACGGGAGCCGATCCACCGCACTCATCATCAGAGCGAGTTCACTTTCCGTTCGATGTATGCCTTCACCGAGAACTTCGTACTCCCGCTTTCGCATGACGAGGTCGTGCATTTGAAGTCGTCTTTGATCTCCAAGATGCCCGGCGATCGGTGGCAAAAGTTTGCCAATCTGCGACTCCTGTTTGGTTCGCAGTTTCTCTCTCCTGGCAAGCCGCTCCTGTTCATGGGGGGTGAGTTCGCACAATGGTCTGAATGGAATCACGACACTCAACTCGAATGGCCACTACTTGAGCAGGGCCACCACGCCGGAATCCAGAACTTTGTTCGCGATCTGAACCGCATCAAACGCGAACAGCCTGCGCTCCATGAACTCGACCACGACCCACAGGGGTTCTACTGGATCAATGCCGACGACAACCAGAATTGTGTCCTCAGCTGGGTGCGACGTGGGAAATCGATCGACGAGCAAGTCGTGGTGGTATTCAACATGACTCCGATTCCTCGAGAGAACTACCGGATTGGCGTTCCACTGGCCGGACTGTGGGAAGAGATCCTGAACAGCGACGCCCGCTACTACGGCGGTCACGATGTCGGCAACGGCGGCGGTGTCGAGACCGATTCGATCCCCAGCCACGGTCATCCCCAAAGCCTGTCCTTGACCGTGCCCCCACTCGGAGTCTTGGTGCTCAAGGTTGTGTCGCATTCCGCCAGGTCATGAGTCTGGATCAAACTCACCGCGTCGACACTCAACCAGCAAGCGACCTCGACATCTCAGGCAGTCACAATCATCGGATGCTGAAAATCATCCGAGGAGAATTCCCATGACACGTCTCTATTCCATTGCTGTTGGCTTTTTTAAGCGGAGTTCTCTGGAGCAGTTCGCGGGTTTATTGCTCATCGCGGTTTGCCTGTGGTCGACCGATTCACGCGGACAAGCGCCGACGCCCGATGTGAGTGAACCTCCCGCCGTTGATCGCAAGCTCCTGCTGATCGGCAGCTTGGCGTCCTCCCACGTGTACACGACCTTCGGTTACATCGGCGTCGTCGCCGACAATGCTCAGAAGGACCTCTATACCCCCCAGCGAGTCGATGATCTGATGCAGGAGATTAATGTGATCTCCGATTCACTGATCTCACAGTTGGAGGCTCTCCCAAAGACCGACCTGACAGTGGATGATGCCGGGGCTCTTCAAGAGATCATCGAAATCTACAAGCTCCTTAAGAAAGAGTCGGACTCACTGCGCGTCTATGCAAAAGACAGAACCGAAGCCCACGGCGGTGAGTTCAACCGTCTGCGAGCCGAGGCCCGGACGCGGGTGTTTCAGCTGATTGGAATTCCGGTCGAATCAGAACCGAAGTAAGGGTGTTCGTCCGTCCGAATCGGGAGGAGTCATCGAGACGTACTTTCCAGTACGGTTCGGGGAGGCATAGAGCCGCTCGGTGGGAAACTCGGGCTGACCTGTTTTCCAGTTTCTGTCACACTTCCGCCCGTTCAGAAGTCGACCAATCGAGAGGCATCCCAGCGCAAGGAGGCAGTGTGTCGAGCGTCCATCGAATCCGCATCTGGCCGTGGATCGTCCCGCTGTGTGTCGGTCTGTTGATGCTGGCTGGACTGGCGGGGATTTCGCGGGGCGATGAATTGGCCGGAGGGAGCCGGTTCCTCCCTCGACAGTTGCTCTGGATCGGTCTCTCCGTTCCGGCCCTCCTCGTTCCGCTGTGTCTGCATTATCGTCGACTCCGCCGAGCGAGCTATGCCCTGTATACCGTGTCATTGGTGCTGCTGTGCGTCGTCTTTTTCTGTCCGCCACGAAACGGGGCACGCGGCTGGATTCCATTGGGTGTCGCCGACTTTCAGCCCTCCGAGATGATGAAGTTGGCGCTGATTGTGACGCTGGCCCGGTACTTGATGTACTGTCGCACGCACCGCACCCTGTGGGGAATCGTCCCGCCGTTCTTACTCACTCTGGTCCCGGTCGGGTTGATCCTCATTGAGCCCGACCTCGGGACGGCGATCCTCTTCTTCCCCGTCCTGTTTGCGATGCTCTTCGCAGCCGGAGCCCGCTGGCCCGCACTTCTACTTGTCGCTCTGCTCGGAATGGCCAGCTTACCCGTCGCGTGGAAGTGCATGACCGCGGAGCAACGCTCCCGCGTGACGGTGCTGTTCCAACAAGAGGACGGTCGTTCTCGGAGTGGGGATGATTACCAGCTGCACCAGGCGAAGCAGATGCTGGCGTTTGGAGGAGTCTGGGGCAGTGACCGGACTGGGGCCGCAGTCGCGGATTCGTCGGCGTACCACCTTCCCGCATCGCGGAACGATTTCGTGTTCTGTCTGGTTGGGGAGCGTTGGGGATTGGCGGGTTGCCTCGCAGTGCTGGTGACTTATCTCGTCTTGCTCGCTTGTGGACTCGCGATTGCGGGAGGGACCGAGGAGCCGTTTGGCCGCCTCGTTGCCACGGGTGTGACAGCTCTGCTGGGCACTCAACTCGTCGTGAACACGGGGGTCACTGTTGGCCTGATGCCGATTACGGGAATCACACTGCCCTTGATGAGTTCCGGAGGGTCGAGCCTGCTGACGACGTGCTTTGCGATTGGACTGTTAATCAACATCGGGTTGCGTCCGGACTATGAGTTATCGGGTGAGCCATTCCGTTTCACGGAGCCTGCCGCATCGTGATTGGTTGGGGCCTGAATCTGGTCTACTGCGGGCTGCTGTTGCTGTTCAGTCCGGTCATTCTCTTTCGCGCGATCTGGCAGGGAAGATACCGACAAGGGTGGGGCGAAAAGTTCCTGGGTCGGGGAGAGCCTCGCAGCTCGCCAAATCCGGTGATCTGGCTGCATGCGGTCAGCGTGGGCGAAGTTCTGATCCTGCGGACGCTCTTGCCAGCGATCAAAGAGCAGCTTCCAGGCTGCGAGATCTGGATCTCTACGACGACGCACACGGGTCACGCTGTGGCCTGCGAAAAGTATCCGGATTGCCGGGTCATGTATTTTCCGCTCGATTTCACTTGGGCGGTGAGGAACGCTCTGGCTCGAGTGCGTCCATCGCTCGTTGTTCTCGTGGAACTGGAGCTGTGGCCGAACTTCATTCGCGAAGCGGCAGCCCAGTCGATCCCGCTTGTGCTGATCAATGGAAGAATGAGCGAGCGCAGCTTCCGGGGGTATCGCCGCATTCGCGGATTGATGGCGGGGTTACTGCGAGGTTTTGCGAGGATTGCCGTTCAGACCGACGAGTATCGCCTTCGTCTCCAAGAGCTCGGGGCGCCGGTTGATCGGCTGGTCGTCACCGGATCGACTAAGTACGACGGGTTGGAGACCGACCGGCGGAATGCGCGGACGTTGGAGATCGGTCGGGGGTTTGGTCTCGGAAGGGGTCGCGAGGGGCCGCGTGTTGAGTATCTAGAACGGACGACTACGTCCGTTCTGTCCGGACCCGGGGATCCAGACTATGGTGCCAGTCGCGAGACGGTTCTTTTGGCGGGAAGCACGCAGGCTCCGGAAGAGTCGTACGCGATTGATACTTACTTGTGTTTGCGAAAGCGTCATCCCGGGCTGCGGCTCGTTCTTGTTCCGCGACATCAAGAGCGATTCGAGGAGGTCGTGGCGCTTGTCGAGTCGCGAGGCCTTCCGCTATTGCGACGCAGTGCGATCAAAGCGGGGCGAGTTGGCTCCGGAGCGTGGGACGGCGAGGACCCCGTGCTGCTCCTCGACACGCTTGGTGAACTTGGAGCCGCATGGGGACTGGCTGACATCGCATTCGTCGGTGGCAGCCTCACCCCGCGAGGCGGCCAGAACATGATCGAGCCCGCCGCCTACGCCGCAGCTGTTCTCTTCGGGCCGAACACTCAGAACTTTCGGCAAGTGGTTGAGCTGCTGCTCAGCGAGCAAGCCGCACGAGTCGTTCGAACTCCGGAGGAACTGACGCGAGCCGTGGGCGAGTTCCTGGCGGACCCCGCCCTGGCCCGCCAGCTCGGCGAGACGGCCCAACGGTTAGTTTGGAAGCAACAGGGGGCAACCGCACGAACGATGGAACTGATCGTCGCCGCGTTTCGCCGCGAAGAGTCCGGCGGCTAACGCCCAATGGTGCTTGGTTTAGATGCACCACCAAAATGCCTGAGCGATAAAACCCAGAGAACGTCGTCCTTCGCCCGCCCTCACTGACGCTTCGGGTGAGTCAACCAAGTGCCACGGGGCGATCGCCTGGCCGCTCACAGGCATGCATGCCAACTCGCAACTCTTGCGGCGCGAAGCCATCACGATCTCGCAGCAGGCATCGGAGTCGGGGCCGGGGCTGGTGTCTCTACCGGGGTCGGCTGAGCCGCTGAAGGAGTCGGAGTCCCGGCGGGAGTCGCCGGTTGTGGAGTCACTTCCGTCTTTGCTGGGCATGTTTCGCAGGGAGTTGGTTCCTCAATCGGACGCTCGCTGATGATCCGCTCACTGATGACCTCTTCGCTGATAATGACTCCCTCGGCATGCTCGCGAATCGGTTGAGGTCCCACATCTTCGATTGGCAGGAGTTCGGTTTCGTACCCGGTTTCGTACTCGGTGTAGACGTTCGTGGAACCAGCTGTCCGCGCCTTGGTCACGCAGCTGCACTTGTCCTTATAGCTGTGAAAACCGGTGTAGCAGTAGCTTTGGTCGAGCGACGAGATCGCACACGCGACATCGGAGAGTTCGCTGTTGACGGCATCGCGTAAACAGGTCAGCCCGGTGACGAGTCCGATGACTCCCACGGTCGAAATCAGCACCAGCTCTGCGGAGACAATGAAGCCCGCTTGATCGTGCCACAGATGTTTTGCCAGACGCACCATGATTTGTCCTTTTCGAACGTTCGAGTAGACCGTTGAGCAGCAAAAAAAGAAGGTCGCGCGGGTCAACGAATTGAGCCTTGCAGGGGGCTCCAGATCAGGCCTCTGGGAACAAACCGTTTCCATCGCCAACACAGCGATGAACGATGCCTTCTCCTCACTCGTTTCCCCGCAGCGACCAGCTACATGGCGATGTCTCAAGTCGCCACACACGCTCGCTGTCATAAGTCGCTCGTCGGTCTCCCGGTATGTTTCGATCGAGGTGGCCGCCAGTTCCCATTGGCTACTACCATCCTCACAATCGTTACAATTGGCACACGCCGTACCGGTCACAGAGTCACTTAGTCGCTGAAGTAGTAGGCAAACGACACAACGTGCCTAGCAGAAAATGATTAGAGCGAATTCGCGATTAACGCGGTCGTATGGGTTGTAGTGATTGTCGGGGTTGAAATGATTCGCCGGGTTATCCGGCGGGTTTACAAACTGTCAAGATCCCTGAATAACCGAGCAGCCCCCAAGCGATGAAGCCGTTGGCTACGCCATTCGGAATAGTATGCCGAATCAAGTGCGAGACGCACTTGGTGATTGTCGCTGGACTCTCCGAGTCCGGTGTCTCCGCCTAGCCCGCAGCTCGCGGTTGCGAGTGGGGAACGACCATCAAACGGATGCCCCATGGCTCGAGAATACTGTCGAGGTGCGGTTGTCACTGCACCGGACTCGGAGAGTCGGGCGATCGGGCGACCGGGCGACTTTACAAAGTGCGTCTCACACCCTGCCGAGTCTCTCACTCCAGCTGCATGTTGACAGTGGCTTCAAATCCGACCTATAGTCACCCATTGAGAATGATTGATGCGTTTTCCGCGACTGTTGCCCTGCCCCATCCGAGGCCCAGAATGAGCCAGCGTGAGCATCTCCCGCACGTGATCGCGACCCCTTTCCAGGGGCCCGCGGATCGGCGCGGCGTGCTGAAGTGGGGCCTGCTCGGTATGGGCGGCTTAACGCTCTCCCAAGTACTGCGAGCTAACGCCGCGAGCCCCACCTCGAAGCGTCAGAATTCGGTCATCTTGCTGCACATGCGCGGCGGACCGTCGCAACTCGATACCTGGGACATGAAGCCCAACGCTTCGGTCGAGTATCGCGGTGAGTTCAAGCCGATCCCCACAGCTGTGCCGGGCATCCAGCTCTGCGAACTGCTCCCGAAGTCAGCGGCGATCATGGACAAGTGGTCGATTGTCCGCAGCTTGCAGCATCCTCCAGAGTACGGGGATGTCAGCCATTCTCGTGGCGACCAGGTCGTGTTCACGGGCCATGCCCCCGGCATGAACGAGAACGTCAACTCCCACCCCAGTGTCGGCTCGGTCGTCTCACGACAGCTGCAAGACCTCGATCGGTCGATGCTGGCCTACGTGATGGTGCCGCGCATGATTCCGGGGACGGGTCCAGCGTATCTGGGTTCGAAGTGCGCTCCGTTTGAGACACTAGCCGATCCGGCGAACCGAGGGCAAAAGTTCGAGGTGCCGAACCTGAGCATCCCACCCGAAGCCAGTGGGCGAGCGACCGATCGCCGGGCGTTACTGTCGTCGCTCGATGGGATTCGCCGGAACCTCGATCACAGTGGCCAGCTCAGTGCGACCGACATCTACCAGCAGCAGGCTTGGGAGCTGGTGACAGGACAGCGCGTGCAGCGTGCCTTCGACCTCGACTCCGAACCGCAAGCCGTTCGCGACCGCTATGGGTATCCAGAAAAGTACACGCCCCGCATGCGGGCGGGCGGAGACAATCCCGGCTGGAATCAGCGTCTGTTGCTGGCGCGGCGATTGGTCGAGGCCGGAGTGCGGCTGGTCACCGTCGATGTCCGTTGGTGGGACACACACGACGACAATTTCTGGTCCCTCAAGAATGGATTCCTCCCCCCGTGGGATCAATGCTACTCCGCTTTGATTGAGGATCTGGAGGAGCGGGGGTTGCTGGAGACCACGCTTGTCGTCGCCTGGGGCGAACATGGTCGCACGCCGCGCATCAACGCAACAGCGGGCCGCGATCACTGGATGAGTGCCTTCAGCGCCGCTCTGGCGGGCGGCGGAGTGCGGGGAGGTCGCGTCGTCGGGGCCACCGACTCTAAAGCCGAAACAGTGAAAGAGAACCCCAAGCATCCACAAGATGTCCTCGCCACGATATACCGACATTTGGGCGTCGACCCCGACGTGTCGTACCTCGACCACGCCGGTCGCCCCATCCCGGTGTTGCCGTTTGGGAAGCCGATTGACGAGCTGTTTTAG
>Ga0105046_10009039_pt1 | contig 15612 bp, 12 predicted proteins | sample MAT03_FD_78385 | JGI IMG/M metagenome (GOLD analysis project Ga0105046, IMG submission 78385) | Freshwater microbial communities from Lake Fryxell liftoff mats and glacier meltwater in Antarctica - MAT-03 (megahit assembly) | ecosystem: Environmental > Aquatic > Freshwater > Ice > Liftoff...
TCAGATCTATAGAGAGTGGAGCCTGGTAGCTAATTTGGCTGCCAGGCTCTTTTTTTATTCCTGTAGTTGCAAATCCTGGGGTTCCGCTGCGCTCGCTCCTTCGCCTTGCGGCTACGGCGAGGCAAGCCACCCCAGGCTAATCAAATTTTGCGCCTTTAAGCGCAACGGAATATATTTGATTAATTAAATTCTGTTAGAGGATTTCTGCAAAGAAATGCATTTTTACCGCAGGGGGTGGTAGAGGCACGCAGAGGAAAATCAGCGGCAAAAGATTTTATTCTTGGAGCCCCAACGGGACGAAATCTGATTCGCCTAGGGTGGAGCGCGCAGCGCGGAACTCTAGGCAGCATTCCTCATATTTTAGGAGTCCTGTAGGGACGACATAAATTCACGTTCCGGATCGTTCGTGTGTGTTTACCCCGCGAATCTCTGGGGAGCTTGCGGTAAAATCAACTGTTTCGCCCGCAATGTCCCCGGCTCAATCTCGTGCTTGATCGCTTTTACTTTTTAACTCTAGCTTTGTTCACTCTAGCTTTGTTTCAAGTCCGCACCTGTTCAAGATAAACTTCTTCTAGTGAAGTTCGCCTATCAAAGGCGAGAACGGCGCAGTCGGCAGCATCAAACCAGGCTATTAAATCGCAGATATTTTTTGCAGTGAGACTGCTGGTAATCTCAAGTTTTTTATCAAATAGATTAAACTTCAATGTTGGAAAAGCTGCTTGTAATTGTGCTTCAGCAAAAACGCCGCGAATATTCCAAAAAGATTTTAATTCTTTCTGACCTACAACCTCATCTAGCCTGCCCTGCTTAATGCAACGCCCGGCTTCAATCATTACAACGTAATCGCACAGCCCTTGCAGTTCACTTAAATCATGCGAACTAATCATTAGTGTTGTTCGCCCTTTAAACCTAATTAGTAACTTGCGGACTTGCGCTAAGTGCAGCGGATCAAGCCCACCAGTAGGCTCATCTAGCAGCACCACTCCGGGTTGCCCCACAAATGCCTGAGCTATTCCGAAGCGCGCGCGCATGCCGTGAGATAAACTAGCGACTTCTGCGCGCCGTGCTTGGAACAAATCTGTCGCATGCAAAAGCCCTTCTACTTCAACATTCGCTTCACGTGGCGAACGTCCAGCAAGGCGCGAAAAAAGCAATAACTGGGCTAAAATTGTGCGGTCCTCAAACGCCTGTACATCTTGCGGCATCAGCCCGATAACACCACCCGCTGCCCGAAACGAGCGCAACGAAATATTCGGCTGCGCGTTAGCTGGGAATTCTAGCCCGATACGACCACGATAGCGGCGCAAAAATCCACCCAAGATCGAAAACGTAGTTGTTTTTCCGGCACCATTTGCACCGATAAATGCGCAGGTGGCCCCGGCTGGAACTGTACAGGAAAAACCATCTAGTGCTTTTGTACCCCCATAGCGCCGCGATACATTTTGCAACACCAAGCCCGCAGGATTTGAAGTGAAGCTTGAATGCGTCATAAGTCGCGCCACTCCCAACGCAACAACGCTAAAATTACTAAAGATACAGACCAAACACTAAAACCTATTAGCGCAGGATTTCCATACTGAGCATCCGGCATCATTAATCCGATTAACCAATCACCCCGCAATGGATTAAGCCAGCCAATAAAAAGCCCCGCTAACGGAGTTACGATCCAGAATAAATGGATCCATACTAATGATTTTCCAGCGCTGCGACACGCACTTGAAACAAACACCGTGGCGCAAGAAATCAGCAAGATAAACGCAAGCATTATGAGGCCGTAACGCAACGCCGGGAATAATATCGGCAGGTGGGGCAGCCAAATTGCACAAGCCCCGCACATTAAGGCTAATGCTAACAGGTGCAATAATGCGTAAAAAATAAAGTGTGCTAAAAATTTAGAACTTAAATAACTGGCCCTACTTGTGCGTTGGATTACGAAACGCTGCGTGCCCCGCTGAATATCAGCAGCGATACAATCAAAGCTTAAAATAGTTATAAAAATTGGATACCAAAGAATTGAAACAAATTGAAAAATCCAGATCGCAAACGGTTGGGTATTTAAATAACGGAGCATCGTTGAAATATTGCCGATGCCCAAATCTTGCAGAGCACGCTGTGCTTCTGGATCGTTAAGCCCGTGCTGAATAAAACTCTGCGACGCTCCTATATCCCGCTGCATCGTGACGGTTAAGTAGGCTACGCCAGCAAAAATCAAGACATACAAAAACAGGCCGACTAATGCACGCGAACGTCCCATCAGTTCCGCTAACTCGCTGCGTGTTAGGGTAATGGTGTGGAAAATGTAAGTTAAGGAACTATTCAATAGAAGGTGCTCTAATATTAAACAGTCTGTTTAAGAGACTCGCTAATGAACAATCATTTCAAAAACGAGGTCGAATTGAGGAATCGTCACATCAAAGGCCTGTCCATGATCGTCTTGGAATGTATACGAGCCAGACATAGAGCCTATGGTCTCGGTAATAACTGCGGAGCTCTGATATCTAAATCTTCCTCCTGGCATCAACCGTGGTTGAATGCCAACAACCCCCTCACCCACTACATCGCCAGTCTGCAAATTACCGCTAAAAATCCGCCAATGACGGGAAACTAATTGCACCGGTTGGCTGCCTAAATTTTCAAGTTCAATATGATAAGCAAAAACAAATCGCGCCTCGCCCGGATCGCTTAAATCTTTTAGAGGCTCAGGCACAACAGTCACCCGCACCTGGTGAGTGACCTCGGAGTATCGCGGAGTGTTTGGAATAGCTACCTGCAACGACATAGGCTAAGAGTAATGGGCCAGGAACCTGCCCGCAACCCCCCAAATCCTTTGCTCCGCTTTGAGACATACCGTATCCAGTTACGACTCAGCTTTAATTAGCTCCAATGCTAGAATTTCATCCTGAATTCCCATAGTCTCTCCCTACTTACGCCGTCCTAGCTCAGTTGGTAGAGCGCGTCATTCGTAATGATGAGGTCGCAGGTTCGAGTCCTGTGGGCGGCTGAAAAGTTTTCTTTCGCTGTTATTCCGGCGTCATGCAATAAAACCAATTTTTTATTGAATAAATCTCTCGCCGATTAGCGCCAATTTCGCAAGTTTGCGGTTAATTACTCCGAAGTAAAACTAAGTATTCGGATCTAATTTTTCCCAGTCTGTGGGTTTCTTGGGTGTCCTTTTAAAGGAATCAATCAGTTTTTGTTGCCCTCGCCTGAAGCAAGTTAGGGTGAACTCTGGATTAAACGATATGCGGCTTTCGTGTCATCATTTTAAACACCTCGCTGTTCGCAGAGCGGCACTGCTGCTGCTTGCTATTTTCTCTAATATTACCGGAGAGCTGAGTGCTAACGCCGCAACCGGAAAAGCTATTTCCCCATCCTCTGGAGTTTTCGTCAAAATTAGCCAGAGATTTGATGGTAAGGCTGTTTCTTGTCGTTTAATGACGAATGGTAAATTTGAGCCGGGCTACGTAGTTACTCAGAAAAAGAAAAATTACTGGAACTCGCCAGCTTCGTATATTAAAAAAATCGAGCGCGGAACCCAGCCGGTACCACTAAAAACTAAGAAACGGGTGCTAGCGCTGCAAAAGACCCTTACAAAACTGAAAACTTCCTGTGCTAGAAAAGCAACGTCTTATTGCAACTTAAGCATTGTTCCCAAAACGGTACGATTTAGCGATTTGCTGCCAGTGTCGTTTCCTTTAGAACTGACTAACTCCTGTAAATTACCCTTTACGCTCGAGCAGGTGGATGCTCCTGAGCACGGAACTTTAAGCGGTACGCCACAAAACCTGACGTATACACCGCGTGAAGCGGGTAGATTTATTGACGGTGTAAATCTCAGATTAAAAGCTGTAGCGAAAACCAGTGATACTGCGCGATTAAGTTTTGCTGGTGAGCTTTCAGCCGCTTGCCTGCCAACTTTAAGCGATTCAGCAATCGCGATAGTAGAAAATACTGAGCTCATATTCGCGCCCAATTTTACTAACCTGTGTAATCTCGCTAGCTCGTTCATCATAATTAACAGCCCAGCGAGTGGCGCACTTACGGTTACACCTAACGGTCTATCATATATTCCTGAACCGCATTTCCTTGCTAGCACCACGGCACGGGTACAGGTGGAAAATGCGGCCGGCTCTTCGTCAACGCAAACTATTACATTCAATGTTCAGGCGGGCACTGCGCAGTTCGCCGGTGATAAAAATTTAATGCACCCGTATCGCGAACAGCTGACCGAGGATGAAGTAAATTCCCTTTTGAAGCGGGTTGGAATGGGCGGTAATGCGGCTTTGAGAAGTATGCGCAGTTTGTCGCAATTAGTTGATGCGCTGCTTGTTAATACGGAAACTAGCGCAGTAACAGATTATCAAAACAACCAAGAGGCGCAGCGTCTTCAGGGTGTGAGTTCCCCCACCAACCCCGGCATTCGTGCCGGCATTGGTCAGATAAAAAATATCAATATACAAGCGTTACGTTACGGACAACCGCTAAAAACGTGGATGGCATACAACTTTTGGATGAATCACTTTGCCACCGATATTTACAGCACGAGTGCTGCCAGCTACAGCGAGGCGATGCTTGATTACATTACATTCATACGTAAAAACGGAACGCAAAACTTCGAAACTCTCTTAACTGGGTTTATGAAAAGTTTACTTCCACATTACTATTTAAACAGTTTTGATAATTCCAGCGACGCACCGAATCAAAATTTCCCGCGTGAAGCTTTAGAACTTTTCACAGCGGGCATTAAAGATCCGATAACAAATGAGCCAAATTTTAGAGAATCGGATGTTGCCGCTGCGACCGCCATCTTTGCAGGCATGTATTGGCAAAGCGCCGCTCTTGGATATCGACCTGTGCCGACCACCTTATTGGGTACACCAAAAATGTACGATGTGTCCGATGATGATGCGCCGGTGCGCTCAGCCGACCTAAACTGCGCTAGAAGAACCGCTAATAGAATTCAAATTCGCTGGGCGTCAACTGACAGGCGTGGAAACTACGCCAGAATTTTGCGCGCACCTCTGGGCTCCAATACTTTTCAGAATATTGCGGAAGTAGGAGCTTACGATCAGGAATATCACGATTACGTCGGAACGACAGCGTGTCCGCGTAGCTCCCCCATTACAGCACCGTCTCCTGGCGCAGTTTATCAATACAAGATGCAGTTTATTCAGAAAGATATCGCTGGTATAGTTTCAGCTACTAGCCCTGAAAGCGCGGTTGATACCGGATATTTCGCAGCTCCTAGCAGCGCACCAGCGATCCCGGCCAATCAAACTGCTTCGGTGAGCTTAGCCGACCGAATTTCATTAAGCTGGTCTACGGTACCTGGTGCTACTTCATATCGGATTTACCGCACAGGAATCGACCTAAGTAATGATGATTTTATAATCGCTGAGGTAAACGCGCCGGTTACATCGTACGACGATTTGAGTGTGTTCACCAATAAAGCTTACCGCTATTACATTCGCGCCGTTAACAGCACGACAAAATTTTTAAGTCCACATTCAGTTAGATTCGTAACTTCTCTACCAACGAGCTCAGTTTACGGTTTAGTGCTGTCTCCGGATGCACCAAGCCTTGCTGCAGTGGAATTTATAAAGGCATCACAAGATAACAATGCTGCGGTTACTTTAACCTGGAATCCGGTTGCGGGTGCCGCAGGGTATCGCGTCTATTCTTCCCCCGCCTACCTTGATTGGTACACCCAGTTAGCTGATGTAACAAACGGTACTGCGTATCAAGATACTCAGGTCGGTATTGGCCAACTGCTGTATTACTGGGTGGTTCCGTTTGATAGTTCTCGCAGACTCGCCACTTACGTAGGTGCCGCTGCTCAAACAGATTCTAGATTTCTTGTGGAAAGCGGAGTAAATCGAGTAAGACCTAAGCGCGCATTCTTAGACTGGATGTTAGATTCTGACCCTAATGTTGCGGGAAGAATTATTGGTCCAGAGGGAACCGGGGATTACTATTCTGTCTTTGGACAAACAGTGTCCGAGCGTATTTTGGGGCGTGCTGTACCAGCAACCACTAAGTCTTTCTTGGATCACGTGCTCTACAACTGGCCTGCCACAAGTAGAAACATCGCAGCTAAATTATTCGCCTCACTTGTGCATCGTGAGATTAATGAAGAGATCATCAATTATGTGGCACGAGAGTTAATACGGAACCGTTATAATATGCAGGGCATATTACGAACCCTATTGATGTCGTCAGCTTCGTTCTCTCCCGAAGCAAACGGCACCTGCGTGATGAATCCAACTGAGGTTGTCATGACGTTTCTGAGAATGAGTGAATTGCCGGTGACCAAGACTGCCTCCCTCACAAAAATTTTTGAGGTTTTGGGTAAAGCTGGGCATGACGTTGCTCAACCGCCGTCTGTGTTTGGTTTTAAAAACTGCGGCTTAGTGCGCGGAGGATTTACTCAGGACGGGTCGGATTGGATCGCTAGCTCCCAAACCTATATCGCTGTCGGCAATGGTATTAGCGCAATTTTAAAACAGATGACGGATTCTTCTGCAGGCACTGGAGAAGGAGTAGACCTGACTGCTCACTTCGTGCCAGCTGCTGGACAGATGAATTCAAGCGGTGTTGTTAATGCGGTGGCTCGTAAACTTGGCATTACTCTAAGCGCTGGTGAAACAGCGGTACTAGCAAACTACATGGATAAGAATGCAATCGGTCAAGTGGATGCATGGCGCAGAGGGCTTGCGCCAGCGGAACTTAGTGCGAGAATTGCAGGGTTATTAAGACTGATGATTATGTCGCCGGATTTTTTAAACAAGTAAGCGCCTTATTGGGTTTTTAGTGCCAGGAATTTTGTATGTTGATTCAGAATCGCAGAGATTTTCTAAAGATGATGGCGCTAGCTGGGGCTGTGTCATCACCGTTAACGAATCTTTTAAACCCCAGTCTAAGTTTCGCAACTGGTACAAGTAGTACTCCAAAAAATCTAATCGTGATTAATCTTAGAGGCGGCTTTGATACTCTAGCTGCTTTTCCTTACTTCATGGATCCAAACTTTGGGCCAAATGATGCTAATAATTTCATGCCTTACCTGCGCAACGAGGCACGGCCTAATATCTTCACTTTACCCGCTACAACGCTGTCGCTGGCAAACGCTGGCACCTTCAACTTAAGAGCGAATAACTATATGGGGTTTTCCCCCTCCTTAGCTGCGCTTAAACCAATTTATGATGCCGGCGGCATGGCGTTGATTCAAGGTGTGGGTATTACGAAAGATAGCGCTGGCGGCGGTTCGCACGACTTTTGTGAAAATTGTTACTCATTTGGTAGAAAAGATTTTCAAGGGGCTGAAAATCGCGGTTGGTTTGCAGCGCTGATTGAGCAGATGGGGTTGCAGTCTAACCAGGCGTTCGGATTTGGATGCGCCGGACGGCCAGATTTTATCACGCGTGATTCTAAACTAGCACCGATGGTTGGCAACGCTACTGAAGATCTCCAATGGAACGACCCATCGGGAGCATCGAGGCTAGCGTTGAATCGACAGGCAACCTTGGATTTGATGGCTGGATTTAGCTCAGAGTCCCCGGCCCAGAATAGAATTCGCGACGCGCTCGCTAGCATGATTGATACAACCGGACTAATGGGCGATGTAAATACCAGCACCAACCCCGGCGGATCACGCGCATTAATTGGAACTTATCCTCAGGGCGGTGACGCAACGCTTGGACCTGCGTTGCGTAGCGTGGCACGGATTATCGCATACAATCACGGCTCAAATAAGAATCAGCTATTTTACACCGTGCAAGCTGGATTTGATACCCATGCTAACCAAGGCGGCTACGACGGTGCGGGTGCTCCATCAGGTAATTTACACGGACTCTTAGCTCACGTGGGAGCCTCTATTTCAGCGCTGGTAACAGATTTAAAAAATCCAGCACGTCCTAATTGGCAAAATACGGCAATCATTCTTTATAGTGAATTTGGTCGCTCGGTTAAGCAAACCGGCGGTGCCGGCAGCGATCACGGCGCAGGTGGAACTTTCCTAATGATGGGAGGAGGCGTAAGCACCGGTGTTTACGGAACAGCCCCGACTAAGCAAAGCATGTCAGATTATAACTTGATTCTCCCGAGTATCGAGTTTCAAAATCTACTCTCCCCTGCCGTACGTTGGTTTGGTGGTAATGATTTAGAGCTATTTCCGCGCGATTTATACACCCGTAATTCGAGCATAGCAGACGGTATAATCACCTAGGTTTCTGGCAAATATGGCCGTTACAGAATAATTATTCACCACAAGCTTGGCTTATACAACACGCCCGTGGTACCTCTTTTACATGGCGGTATTGCGCAGCAAACAAGCGCGTAATTGTAATCTGGCTGAGAAAAAAGCCCGGATTGACAGCCCGCCAGTTGAGATACCGGTGAATCTTCCGGTCCAGAATAATGATGCCCAGAATAGTGATGTTGGGGCTAAGAAGAAAAATACTTGCGACAAAGCGCCTTTAGGCGGCGTTCTAAACCTGGTGCAAGGTGTGGTATCAGATCTTGATACTCTTTTAAGTTGCATCATCAATTTGCGTTTCGGATTAGATGGTTCAACTCCGTGCTCACATGCTGAGATTGCAAAGCACTTAAACGCAAATCTTAAGCCGTGTTTAAAGGAAAAGATTAACGATCTTTTAGGGCAGCAGGAGTTTTCAACACCTAACGTCGTTAACAATATGCAAATTTCAGAACAGCAAGTTCAAGCCCTTGAAGCGTTAGCTGAGCGTTCGCTGTGTAGGCGTAGAATTTCGCAGTAACTTTAAAGTTGCAGAGAATTACGGCGTGAGAATCAAAATTCCGGTAGCACCGCAAAGGTAATAAATTTCGTTGCGTCCTTTGCGTCCTTCATGGTCCAATTAAAATATTGTAATTTTTTGGACCATGAAGGACGCAAAGGACGCAACAAAAAATCACCACACTTTCAAGTCCGCGGTCTTAAGTCCGTTCCTTATTACTTAAACCCTGCATGATTTTAAATTCTTCGGACATCCGATCACCGAGATCGTTAAATTTTATCTCGCCTGTTACTCCGCTATATGGTTCGCCGCGCGTGAGAAATAAGCGAATCTGGCTAGGGCTGCCATCTGTTGCCTGGGCGGCTTTTGCAAGTAGCATCAGGGCATCGTAACCCCTATCTGCGTTCATCTTAGGCGATTCATGAAACCGTTCCTGAAATCGCTGGCTAAACTTTAAATTTAGCGGAAGTCCTAAAACCCAAGCATCTTTTAGCATCGGGTCATCGGCGGAAATCAGTTCTTGGTCGATATTATCCCAGAGATTTTCCGTAGTGAGCATGCCCACCTGCCATTGCAGTTTCGATCTCAACTTAAGCATGTTAAAAATATCGCCACCGCTCGACGTTGTAAGTAGTAGATCCACCCCTTTTGATTTCGCCTTAAGTAAAATTGCACTCAGCGCTACCGGCTCTATTCCGTACTCAATTTGTTCATCGGCGACTACTTCAATTCCTGCTTCAAGTGCCGCTTTTTGAAATACCGCGCGATGAACAATTCCCCAATCACCAAGTGGCGTGAGGACTAAGGCCTTTTTAAAGCTACGAGATTTTAGCCACTCACTTGTTATAGCAAGCTGCCTGATTCTGTTTGGACATAAGTTCAATAACGATTTGCTAGGCCCGCCATTAATATCTGACGATCCCGCTGGCAATAACGCCACCGCTTCGTACTTTTCAAGCAGAGGTGTCGCTGCCTTCGTAAGAAAGCTCCAAGTTGGGCCCACAAAAAGGCGATAGTTCTGTGAGAGCAGATACTGCAACGACGAAATTGTTTTTACAGGCTTTGTTCCATCGTCTTGAAAGTTCACCTCAACAGTCCAGCCTTGCGATTTTAAGTCCTCGCTAGCGAGCGAGATCCCCTTTCGCATCGCTTCGCCATGAACCGCGGCATCCCCCGTTAAGCTTAGAACAGCGCCAATTTTTAAAGTCTTTGCATTATTTGATTGAGCCAATACTGAGAAGCTGTGGATCCAGATAAGTAGCAGGAGAAATGCGATGATATTTTTTTAGTCATAACAGTTGCAACGTTAACTTGACGGGCAAATACTCAGCAAGCAATTAATAGTTTTGGTATTTAGCCTCCAGGGGGGGAAATTTGAGGAGCCTGTCATCGAGCGTTCTCCCATTTTTGGCCGCATATCACGGTTGCTGGTATCAGCATTCTGCCGCATGGTCTAAAAAGGGAGAACGTAGTCCCCGGTAGCATTCCCCCACATTTTTGGAGTCCTGCAGGGACGACACCAGCGATCGTCAATTTATGTCGTCCCTACAGGACTGAGATCGTGGGAGATGCCGATCCTGGGGTTCCGCTGCGCTTCACCCCAGGCTAATCAAATTTAGCGCCTTCAGCGCATCGAACCACAACTCAGTTATAATATCCCAAGCGCGCATTCCAATCGGGGCACATCGGCTGGCTAGTTATAATCCATTAATCTTCCGGCCTTCGTCGTTGATTTTTTACTTCTGAGCGATGGGCTTTATTTTTTAACATCTCATTTTTAGAACGCCTGCTGCGGCGTTGTTTCTGTTTACGAATCTTGTGATCGGCGCGCTTAGCTTCAGATTTAATGCCTAAGGTGCGCTCTTCAAGTCGATCGCATAGTTCACGGCGCGCCTGAAAGCGGTTTAGGGCTTGCGAGCGCCCAGCTTGGCATTTTATCTCAATGCCGGAGGGTTTATGCATAAGCTGCACACAAGAGCTAGTTTTATTGATCTTTTGTCCACCAGCGCCGCTGCCACGAATAAAACGCTCATCCAAATCGTGTTCGAGGATGCCTAATTTTAACATTCGCTCAGTAAGGTGTTGTTCCTTATCCGTCCCAACCTTAAACTTCCCCACGTGCGCCTCCTATTTTTAATCTTTGCTACTGTTAGCCTTGCTTGGTTAGCTTTCTCTATTTATCAGAAAGATGCCTCGGCACCTAGAGCAGAAGTTTCCTCAACATTAGATTTGAGCCGCGAAAATACGCTGCAAGCCGCGCCTGAATTTACCCCGCAGATGCCGGGCCTAACTTTTGCTCCCGGTTTAAATTACGGCGCAGCACGAAACTATGCAGATTATTCAGGCCAGAAAAAGTCGGCTGTTACTAACGAGTTAGATGACAGTGCGGCCGGAAACAACAGCACACTCGTCGCACAGCCTACGGCGATTCCTATTTCTGTTGTGACGCTGCTCTGGCCGTCTCCGGCCGCTACCGTTAACTCAACGGCCGAGCCGCAAATCGCACCAAGTGCTTTAATCTCATCTCTACAAGATTTACAAACTGCTAGCGGTAATGGACGTTCTAATCCGGGCGTTCGTTCTAGTAACAATCGCCCCGGCTTAATCGCTACTATAACACCTACTGCTACACCTGACGGTCAGCTGCCGTGGGTTGGCGGGCAATCTACTGGTTACGCAATGCTTGCCTTGATGCATCCACGTGCGCGCGCGATGGCGCAAGCTCAAGTTGAGATTTTATTTAAAGCACGTATTAGAAATCCGTTTTTAGCAGTATTAGCTGATGGAACTTTTGACTACGACGCAGAAGCTTTGCTATCGGCAGTGAGAAGATTATCCGCTGATGAGCGCCAGTTAACGGTGTTGTTATATCTTTCAAGCGGCCCCACGATGCGCCGCTGGGATAGCACACCGATTACAGCCGCATTTGCGCGCATTGATCCGGATTCGTTTCGTTACGCAATGCAATTTGACGACACAGTACGTGCAAAATATCGCGGTATAGCAGAGCGTGCGTTAACACTCACAAATTCTATCGCTGCGATTTCGCAACAAGCAAAAGTGCTTGTTGTGCCAAGTTTAGAAGATAACCTTGATGCTGACGGGTATCGCGCAATTCAAACAATTAGCAAAGATGTATTTGCAAACAACGCTTCAATAGTGCGCAATATTTGTCCTGGATGCTGGCCGGGTAACGATACTAACGCACTAGGCGATCCTCTCGAAGGGCACACCGAGGCTTTGCTAGAGCGGCTGGGACCAGGCGATGTTTTTACTTTGGATGGACTTGGGCACAGTTACGAAAACGAAAACGATAATTCTCAAGCCTCAGAAGCAGCCATAAAGCTGCTTAAGGAGTTAGCTATTGAGCGTGAGGTGGGCTACTTTGGCCTGTGGCGCAAACAGCGCCAAGGCTTGGGTACCCAACTTATTCATCCCGATGAAAGGACGTATGAAGTTCCAAGCGCTTCGCAAGCAGAGGCTGATATTAATTTGTTGCGCTACGGACTCGAACTCGAATGACCAATGAAGCAGTGCCAGAAGATCCAACACAGATTTTTTATAAGCTGACTCCTGAGCGCGTTCTAACAGCTGTTGAGGGGTTTGGCGTGCGTTGTACGGGACGCTGCCTTGCGTTGAACAGCATGGAAAACCGGGTCTATGAATTAGAGCTTGAGGCAGAATTATCTCAGGCAGGGTTATCTCAGGCAGGGTTATCTGCAGACGAGCAACCAAATATTTTTAGAGTGGCTAAATTCTATCGCCCCGGACGCTGGACACGGGAGCAAATCCAAGCTGAGCACACCTTTATGGCGGACTTAGTGGAGGCTGATGTTCCGGTGGTGGCGCCGATTGCAGACCATAGTGGAAGCACTATTAGAGAAACAGGCGAATTAGGAATTTTTGTGGCGCTTTTTCCAAAAGCACGTGGTCGCAATCCTGATGAACTTTCAGATGAACATTTAGAGTGGATGGGGCGCCTCCTTGCGCGGCTGCATCTAGTTGGGGCGCGCACGCCTGCGCCCAGCAGATTAACTTTAAATGCTGAAACGTACGGCGTAAAGAATCTTGAGTATTTACAGTCAACAAACGCGTTACCGCTTGAGGTAAAAAGTGGTTACCAAGAAGTTGTTTCGCAAATTTGCGAGCTTTACTCGAACGCTACAAAAAATACCGCGTTACAGCGCATACACGGCGACTGTCACCAGGGGAATATTCTATGGGGCAGCGAGGGGCCATTTTTTTTAGATTTTGACGACATGGTGATGGGGCCCGCAGTGCAGGATTTATGGTTGCTAATCTCTGGTCGCGATGAAGATGGGCGCAGACAACTGCAATCTATTTTATCTGGCTACGAGCAGATGCGTGATTTTGATCGCAAACAGCTACGATTAATTGAAGGCTTAAGAGCGCTGCGCTACATAAATTACGCCGCCTGGATTGCACGAAGGTGGGAAGACCCAATGTTTAAGCGCGTCTTTCCACACTTCGGCACCGTTAATTATTGGCAGTCACAAGTTGCTGATTTGCGCGAACAATTAGATTTATTTCGCGAAGCATTAGAGAGTTAACACTACGAGGTTAAGGTCGGCACTTATTACGCAGTTGCTAGCAGCTTACGGCCGTCACTGGAATCTGTAGCTGATTTAATTAGCTGATTAGCGACCTTGCCATTCCCTTCTATCTGTTTTTTTAGCAGAATTGCCTGCGCCGCTTGAGCAGCATTTGCATTCTTCTCGTCGACTACCGCCTGAGCAAAGGCGATTGGAGAGGCAGATCCTGAATCAAGAGCTTCAACAGCCATATACAACCAAGTCCCGGTTAAAAATCCATCATTCTAAGGACCAAGCGAGTCCCAGTAAGGAGGGTCGGCGCGCAACGTAATAATCTATAGAGTGATTTTTTTCCGCTGAATCAGGGAAACATTCATCAATTGCGCACCGCTGGAAGTTGGCTAACCGGGTGAAGAATCATTGTAACTGGTCACAAAAAATAGCTGCCCCCCAAGTGCTTAGCAAAAAGAGTGGCCTGCGACGAGCTCCCCTCGGCCTGAGCTCGGGGTCGAAGGCAGTCGAGTTGGGCTGACAAGAAAGATATACACAGAGCCAATATGGATTATATCAGTCTTGTTTCTGCTGCTTTGACTGTGTTTAAGCTAACCTATGGTGATCAGTTACATGCATCACAAGATGAAATCCGTTTAGGGAGACGAGGCTCGATCAATCCCCAAACCGCGCGGTAGACATCCTCGATTGATCCGAGGCTAGAAACTTTCGTAGCGATACCCCGCGAAACATAATATTCGCGCATCGTTGGCATTTCATTCCGATACACTGCAAGGCGATGATCAAAAACTGCATCAACGTCATCACAGCGTTGAGATACTGAGGAAGCAGCGCGGGCGTTCATCCGCTCGCGAGCCACGCTCTCTTCGAGCCCGAGCTCCACCGCGATCAGCGCACCGTATGCAAGCTCCTTAAGCATCTGCTCAAGCATCCTGGCCTGATTCGCTGTACGCGGAAAACCATCGAGCACAACGCCATTGCGGTAAGGCTGCGATTCAAGAAGTTCCCTGACAATCCTCACCGTGCATTCATCGGGAACCATCGCACCCTGTGCTATAAAGGATTGGACAAACTCTCCTTGAGGGGTTTTTCTGGCAATCTGATCTCTAAAATAATCCCCCGTTGAAAGGTGTGTAACTCCTAACTCTCGAGCGACCCTTGCGGACTGAGTACCCTTACCGGAACCTGGCAGACCAAAAAACGTAACTGCCAAAGGTTGCGCAAAATTGGGGGTTATTGCTGGCTTGTGGCAAAGTTCAGTCAGCGATTCATTTTGTGGTGCGCCATCATGTGGTGCAGAGCACGGCGAAAGATTAGCAGGATTGTCGTTAGCTTGAATTCCAGTTTGAAAAAACATAAACGTCCCAATAGTTCGGCGGTTTGCAGCCATCCGCGATTTGCGCGCGGCCGATGAGCTTAGCGCAACAGTGTGCACTTTCCAATACACGGGCCGGCTTCCAGCTATATTTAATGCGAACTGGGCTAGAAATAGGGTCCTGCTGGGCCAACCACTTTACATTGCTAACAATCAACTTTGCTTGCAAAGGTTGCGCAGCGCTTGTTCTCTTTCGATTCCTTTTGGAAATATCTCGTCCTCGAATTTTCCCTTCAGTGCCTTAAGCATTCGTGGCCACCTTGTTTTATCGATTATCTGGCTAAACGATATAGGACTCAATGCTTTATTTTCATGCCATTCCGCGTTTATGGGACGAGTCTCTGGAAAAATTAAGTTGCTACCATTAGTAACTACACGACCTAAGCCCGTCCGAGTTACTTCCCGAAATGCGGACTCATAGCAGACCGGGTTTCCGACTTCGATCGAATCCAATGATATCAGTGTCTGCCATGTCTGAACTTTTTTGATCCCTAGCCCTGTCTGGCAAGTCTTGCGGATGCAGACCGCATCGTCTCGCGTAGCCTTGAAGCTCATTACACTTTGCTTAGTAAAGGAGAACTCATGATCCTTTGAAATCAATCTAGAAAAGGCATGTGGGAGCTTTGCGCCGCTTAAGAATCCCGTCTCATGCCGGATTCCATTTGGCTCACTCCAGGAAAATGCTGGTGTAACACTTAAGTCATCGCTATTTAGCGCGCTTAAAAACTCAACACTATCTTTTCGGCCGCCACGCGGATGTATACGTACGCCAGACCATACCCAAGACTGCAGATTTTTTCCAAAGTTTAGTTGGAGCGGAGGTTTAAATGAAATCCATTTATGACCAGAGCTAAATGTTACGATGATGGCTGGAGCTTCCATGGCTTCTGCATTGCAAGCGTGCTCAGGAAATAAAATAGAA
>Ga0105046_10009040_pt1 | contig 15611 bp, 12 predicted proteins | sample MAT03_FD_78385 | JGI IMG/M metagenome (GOLD analysis project Ga0105046, IMG submission 78385) | Freshwater microbial communities from Lake Fryxell liftoff mats and glacier meltwater in Antarctica - MAT-03 (megahit assembly) | ecosystem: Environmental > Aquatic > Freshwater > Ice > Liftoff...
AATAGGGAATTTCTCAGTGTCATTCTAAAATCTATCTATGTAATTCCCACAGATCAAGCTTTAGTAGCTATCAGTAAAATGTTGGATGATCCCCTTCAAGCCGCTTCAAATGAATCAGATTTTTTGCATATTCTTTTTGAAAGATTGGCTGCTGAGAATAAAACCATATTTTTTCTAGGAAGTAAGGAATCTAATTTCTTGCAGTTTGTCGATCAAATTAAACAAAACTTTCCCACACTTCAAGTTTTAGGAGTAGAGACTCCTAAAATTAAATTAGACGGGGAAGATTTGCTAAATATGGATGATATGGATGCGCTTTTAATTGAGGAATTAAACACTTTATCTCCCGATCTATTGTTGATGTGTTTGGGTAGCCCCAAGCAAGAAATTTGGTTTAAAAGAGTTAAGCGCAGATTGAAAATCCCTTTAGTCATTGGTACCAGCCTTGCATTTTCGGATCTTAAAGCTCTGAATTTTTTTGATCATTTCCGAAATTTTTTCCAAAAAGTTAAAAATTTTTTCAAATTAAGTGTGTTATCCGTCCCTTTAATTTTTATGCAAAATTTGAGCCGCTTAATTTATGCCAAAGATATTTCGCGTGTCGAAACTGTCAAAGATCCCTTATTATTTCTCTCTGAAGCTCATAGTTTTGTGGTATTTCAGCTACCAAAAGTCTTAAATCTGCAAACTTGCGATCAAATTAATTGGCATCTAAAAGATGCTTTTGAGCATTCCCGTTTAATTTTTGATTTCCGGCAGGTCAAATATATTGACCTGCGCGGTCTCAGTTTTTTCCTACAAACCATGACTAGGATTTGGAAAGAAAAAAAAGAAATTTATGCCTGGGGCTTATCTAATTATCTTCAGGAATTGCTAAAGCTTCATCGCATTTGGTTTTTAATCGAACCTTACTTTTTTCGTTCCCCTCAAGATTTTATCCGAAGTTTTGCAGGTAAAGGGGGTAAGAAAGAACATCTCTATTTGTCCATTCAGCAAAAACGCGCCCATGTGATAGTGAGCTTTTTTGGGTTTCTTGGAAATCAAATCAATTATGCGAGCTATCTGGAAAGTTGGATTCCGATGATTGAAGATAAGGGTTGTGTACTTGATTTTACTTATTGCTTGGCAGTGGATAATCGCGCCTTTGAGTTTTTATTGAGGATCAAAGAGTATCTGCAATTACATGGCAAATCACTAAAAGTATGCGGCTTGAATCAAAACTTAAAAAAAGAATTTGCATTTGCAGGAGTGAATCAATACTTTAAATTTTATGCGGATCTCGATGCTGCGCTTGTAAAAAACTAAATTGAAGGAGAAAAAAATGTCTAAAATACTTTATGTGAGCATGATCGTCGGTCTATGCACCTTTTTTTCTCCCGGACAAAGTGCTGTGGTTAATCCTTCTCCCGTTGAATTAGAGGAGCAATTAATTCCTAAAGAAGGGGATGATGTTGCAGACCGCAATCGCAATAACCGCGAGCGTAATCAAATCACTTTCTATGATAAGAATAAGGAAAGAGTGGAACGTTCTCAGCAACGTGCCAGACAACGGGCGAATTGCCAAGGCCGAAACTGTCCGCAAAATTACCAGCAAGATGCCTATGAGTATTTTGAAGGGGAATAAAAACTAGTTGTCTAGTCTTTACACCCTTGACATGCTTTTCAAGCAAATTTTTTAAAGAACTTTTTGGATGGCTGGCGGCTGCCATGTGCCTTCTCCTGGAGGTAGAATCGACGGGGGTGTTTCTTTGGGCCAGTACAATCGCATAACTAAATAGATCGGACCGTTTGGCGCTGGCAGCCAGTTAGATTCTTTCTCCTGACCGGGGGAATCTTTCTGGATGTAGATCGTCAGAGATCCATCCACATTCTTTTTCATATCAGGCAGCATTGGAGAATTAATGAGATAACGGTTAATCGGATTCTCGATTAACAGCTGGGTTTTGGCGTCGTACATGGTCAACGACCAGAAAGCATTCACAGGGGGGGACTGATCTGCAGCAAATGTCAAGGTATAGTTATTCTGGCTGCCATCCAAGGGTTCTCCATTGGCTAATGTTTTAGTGAGTGGATACATAGCTTCAGCGGCATCATTCCCATAAATGCCCCCTTTTGCGGCCGCGGCACGTTTTAACCAATTGCCGTTGAAGAATTTGCGATCTCCAAAAAGTGACCCAACCTTCCAACCATTAATAGTCTTCATCCCTTTATCAAGGTATTGATCAACCTTAGAATTTCCCTCCTTCATTCCCAAGGCAACTGCTGTCTTATGTATGGGAGAGAGGTCTTTGAATTCAAAAGTCTTACCGGCTCCAACTCCAATGCGAGCTAGTTTTGCCCGAATCGCCTCTTCTTCTGGTCCGGCAGGTGCGAATTGGAGCATAAAATCGAGATAATCAAAAAAACCAGTGCTCACCATTTCTTTATCAATCTTAGGGAAATGAATTGTTGGTGCTGCTGGCGGGGGGAGTTTTTTGAGATAGGTTGAAAGCGGCTGCACCTTATAGCCTTCCTGAATCTTAAGGACATTCGGCATGTCTTCTTGATTGAAGAGTTGAGTTCTGTAGGCTGCACTTGAAAATTCTGTAGAAGATCTGAACACTTTTTTAATGCCTGGGGGAGTTTCTCCTTGCCATTTTGGGCCGACTACCAGGTAATTACCAGCCTCATTGCCAGTTGCGCGGCTGCCAATGTATCCGTAATTGAAAGTATTGCTATCGCAAAGCATCACTGAATAATAACGCGATTTTTCGACTGCTGGCACCGATAGAACTAAAGGTTCTGCACGAAGGTCCATGGATAAGATAGAATATGGAGTATCGCTGTTAGGTGTAATGACGGCCGTGTCTTTGTAGGTAAAGACGCTAGCATCATTTGCGATTTGGTTGAAAGGCGCTTTGAACTGCCCAGAATTTTTATCCACGGCATACTCGTAAACCACCGCATAGTTCATCACAATTGGCAATCCGTAGATGTACCCTTCCTCAGCGATCCTTTGGGTTTCTTCAATACTTGGCATCGCGACGTCAACTTTTGTGTCAGCTTGTTTAGCATTGGAGATGTGATCTTTTCTGGTATCACAGCCTGTACACAGCATGATTGTAGTACCGATGAATGTGCTGTATTTGAATACGTTTCTTGTGATTTTCATCTTTGAGCTCCTGATATAAATACGCAATGAATCGTTTTAAAATTTATTTTTATACTATAGTGAGATAAGAGGCTACTTCTTAGTTGTTTTTATTCAAAAGTAGAAACATCTAAAAAGATCAAAAGTAGTCAAGTCTACTCATTCTAGCTATTTTTTGACTAAAATATTTTATTGTCATATAATTCAACTAGATTCCACCCCGATTGCTGTTCGTTAAGGAGGTTGATATGCGGGCTATCTTTTTGGGTTTAGCTTGTTTCATTTCTACTTATGGGTGGAGTGAAGAAAACATGACAAGTCTTGGCCATGCGTGCAATGGGGAGAAATGTGTCGAGCAATTATGCAATTCGGAGAGAACATACTGTGTAGATTCACCTTATAAACAAAAAGATAACGAAAAAACTCCTATCGTAAGAAACGTTGAACAAGATCTGAATTTTTACCTCAGCTTAATTTCGAATGAAGAAACGACGAATGCTCTCAACAAAACAGTGCAGCAGATAGCCCTTTCCAACGGGAGCAAATGGGAAGTCGATCCAAATTTTGCTGCAGCGGCCAAAGGGTGGAAGGGAGGAGACAATGTCTCGATTAATATCCCCCATTCACCCGGTGGAATGCTTTATGCGAAACACGTGTATAACCTCCAAAATGAATCCACCCACCAAGGCTTTCCTGCGATGTTAGCCGAAGTTGATCCAGCGCAAAGCCAAAAAATAACTGCATTGGATCCTTCGAATTTGCAAATTTGTTTAAATACTCAGATTTGTTTAAAAACAGAGGAAAAAAGTTCTTGGATTTTCTCAATTATTAAACCTGAAAGTTCGGTGGTTATAGGCCTCAACACCGATTTGGATTCAGAGGAACTCCCACTCCTTTTAATTGTGCCAATGATTCGTGGAGAAACAACTCACTGGATTCCCTTTCCGGTAAAACTGGCTCCGATTGAGAAAAAATAGTAGTAACCTGAACTTCAGGTTACTACATAGTTTTTACTGTTGCAAGTAGGCCAACCACTCTTCGGTTAAAATGCTTTTAATTAATTTGGGATGCTCATTATAAGGGGCCTGAAGGGAGTTTTTAAAGAGATCTTTGGCTTCTTCTTGCCGACCTGCAAGGATGAGGGCGCGTGTCAAATAGGCTGTGATTCTCCAATGGGCCAAAGGTGTTTCTAAAAGTTCTTTGAAACTAGCGATAGATTCATTGTGAAAATGATTGCCTAATTCAAAAAGAGCTTTCCAATGAAGGTAGATCACTTCGCCGCCATTGTTTAAAGGCACATAATATCTTTTATAAAATTTTAAAATATTTTTGCTTTCTGCTTCATCAGGCCGAGCGGCTGCAATGCAGAATAATTCATGATTAATCACATCTTGTAAATAAGCTTGGTCGACATTTGTTGGATCAAACAAATAGGATTTTGTACAGGCTTGCACAAGGTTTGAAACGACTATATTTGGATGAAGTTTCCGATTAAAAATACAGGCGATATCACCGACGGTATAGAATTCATAGTTAGGATTGATCTGTTTAACTTGTTCTGCAATCAAACGCAGCGGCAAAGCAGTTCTGGCATCTGCAAAATACATCCCGCGTAAGTCATCAATTAAAATGACATCCTCTTCTGAACCGTAAGCCTGAATCGTATTTAATTCATTATGGATTGGTGAAAAGCCTGGGATGCCACCTGTTCCTTCCCCAGAACAATGAGCATCTAACCAATAAAGTCTTCTGGGAGGGGAATTGCTGATGAGGTCTTTAAGCATCAGGCTTGTGTCGCCAAGATACAAGTGAACATTTGAGTAGCCAGCAAGCCTTTTTTTTGCAAATAAGTGGTTATTTTCGTAAATTTCAATGCTGTGGACTTCAGGAAATAAATTAGCTGCAAGCTCAGTCGTTTCTCCCCCAGCAGTGCCTGTTTCAACAAAAGAATGAATGTTAAATGTGTTTTTTAATTTATTTAATTCGTCACGATTAAATGTGTAGTTTTCTTTTGAAATTAAGGTGAGGTCTGCAGCACTTAAGCAAAAAGGGAGCAGGGCGAAAGTGAAAAATATTTTGTACATAATAAGCCATCCTTTGTTTTAATCGATTATAGATAACATAGAAGGTGTTTTCGAAAAATCATTTTCTATTCCTAAGAATCTTTGAAGATGAGGTGGGAGTTGGTTTATCCTTTTAAAAAATGATGCAGTGCGTTAAAACAGATCTAAATATATTTCGGCGTTTTTATTTTTTTGAATGTGGTGAATCTATGATCAAATGGGTAGTTTTTTTTATTTTAATTTCGGGGGCCATCTTAGGAGGTTTTTCCTGGAAAAATAGCTTGGATGAACTGACTGCCGAAAAAGCTCACGAAAAAGAAAAACACGATTTGCAATTAGTTGAATTGTACATTGCTCAAAACAATTGGTTAGATGCTTCACGTGTGATTCGACAATATCAGGAACAAATCGAAACTTATTCCCCCAATGGAAAACGATGGCTGGAATTATTAATTCATGTCAGTCGCAAGCAGGGCAATCTATCACAGCTCATGGTTCTTCACCGCTCGTTTCCCTATGCCTTTGAAAACAGCGAAGAAAGTTCTCTGATAGTCGCAGATCAATATTTAGTGGAAAAAAACCTCGAGGATTATCAGCGAATTCGGGATCAGTGGAAAGGAAGAGAATTCAATCGCGGAAAATGGATTTTACTAGATGCGGATTATTTAGCTCAGCAGAAAAAATTAAGCGAAGCCGCCGATTTGTTGTTGGGTGTTGCTTTCGATGAACCTGCTCATGAAGGTGAGAGACTCAATCGCCTTGCTTTAGTCCACTTGAAAAATCAGCAAAAACGTTTAGCCTGGGAAACTTTAGCCGAAGCTCTCGAGAAAGATCCTCATAATACAGAGATCAGATCCTATCGAGGCAAAGTCTTAGAAGGTATGGGCAAAAAAAAATTGGCCTTTAATGAATACCTAGCAGCCTTTAATGAGAATCCTGAAAATATTTTTTTAATTGACCAATTGGCCGAATTCCACCTACGCCAAAAAGAATTCCCTGAAGCGCTTAACTTATGGTCTAAGGCCTTAGGTTTTCCAAGCTTGGACCTTATATGGGTCAAAGCTTTATTCTGGAGCCGTTTGGCAGCGCCGATTGATTTTAAATCCTATGTGCCGCCAAAAGGACGCTTACAGCCCCTGATTAAATATCTGGCCGGCTTACCTGAAGATCAGCCATGGGATGAGGCCGCTTTTCAAAATATCCCTGATCATCAAGTTTTTTTAGCTGAACAGCAGGGGATTTTTTGGCTGCGCCTACTAAAGCTTTTGCGCGATGGACAGGAACTTGAAGCTTCAGCTTTGATTCAACAAAATTCCTTTCAAGATCATTCCTGGGACCCTCATCTCGAGCAAACAATCTACCAGATTATTGCCTATCGTAAAAATTTAAGCCTAGAAACATTTGTGGCAGAAACCACTTCAATTCCCTTCTTAAGTGAAATAAATGCTTTTGCAAAAGCCCACACCCCATTCACAGCTTTACCAAAAGATCTTTCAACTTTTATTCTAAATGATGAAGTGTTTGCGGCTGCGTTTTTATTTGCTGGTTGGAAGGAAGCAGCTCTGAAGCTTCAAAAAAATCCAGAATTGGCTGAAACTTCTCCCGATTGGTTAGCCTATGAACTAACTTTAGCTTTATGGGAAAATCGTGGTATCGATCAAGCTCTCGAGTTTGCTGCCAAACAAAAGCCTTCGCCGTTACTTTCGTTAGCTATTGGAGAGATTCTCATTGAGAAAGGGGATTTATTGTTAGCTTACGAAAATTTGGCATATTTAATCGAATTAGAGTCAGAAATCGGAATGCATGCAGCAGAATTGGTAAGCGAACTCCACCTCTTGAAAAATGAATATGAACTTGCCAGAGAAGTGATTTATTTGCATCCAGAGCTAGTTGATTCAGTGCAAGGGCAAGAAGCTTTAGCTCAAATTGCCTTGCAAGAAGGAGATTTGACGGCCGCAGAAAAAATCTACCGTGTCATCGAAGAGCAATCAGCTGCAGCCAAATCTTATTTCGCTCAAAAAGCACTAAAAGAAAAAGATTGGAAGCGTGCGCAAGAACTCACTTTAAAACTGCTTGCAGATGCCCCGCATGATACCTTGCTAATGGAAAACCTGCGGCAAATTCAAGAAGCTGTGCCCACTTTATAAAAAAGATGAAATGAGAATTGCAAAAAAAAGCGCAAATTGGCATACTCTCTATTTTCTATTGCTGTGCGCCTGTAGTTCAATGGTAGAACAGTAGCCTTCCAAGCTACGAGTGTCAGTTCGATTCTGATCAGGCGCTAGTTTTCAACTAGCTATAAATATCAATATATCCAAGACCGAAATCTCCTTACTTTTAGGGGATGCCGTCGTCAACATAAAGGGACAAGGCTTGGCACAAGAAACATATCAAGAAGTAACTATCAAGGAATTGCTAGAAGCAGGCGCGCATTTTGGACACCAAAAACGTCGCTGGAATCCAAAAATGAAAAGATTCATTTTTGAAGAACGCAATGGCTTATACATTATCGACTTAGCTAAAACTTTGCAGCAAATACGCTATGCCAAAGAAGTTGTTAAACAAGTTGTAGAAAATCATAAATCGATTCTTTTCGTTGGAACCAAAAAACAAGCTAAAGTTGTCGTGCGCGATTTAGCCGAACAATGCGGCGAGTTTTATGTTTGCGAGCGCTGGCTCGGCGGCATGTTGACCAACTTAAGCACCATCCGTCAATCAATCAAAAAACTCGAACGCATTGAAAAACGCATTGCGGCTGGCGGCGAAGGCTTTAACAAAAAAGAACTCTCTCTCTTAACAAAAGATCAAATCAAGCTAGACAAAAACCTTTCAGGCGTACGCGGAATGCGTAAATCGCCAGGCTTAGTGATTGTCGTGGATCCTAGCAAAGAACACTTAGCTGTTGCTGAAGCTAACAAATTAGGCATCCCAGTCATGGGTCTTGTCGATACAAATTGCGATCCAGATCCTATTGAATACGTCATTGCCTGCAACGACGATGCACTAAAAAGCGTTAAGCTTATCGTGCAAGCGCTTGCGCAATCCATTATCGAAACGAAGAAAGCCATGCGCGCTGCTGCCGGAAAAGGCGATTTACGCGATGATGAAGAGTCCGAAGATGAAGAATTTGCTCAAGTAAAATCTAGCGATCTAGACCAAGCCGAAGCAAGTAAAAGATCAGGAGATTAGGGCATGTCTTCAACTCCAGTTCCAGTTACAGCTGCAATGATTAAAGAACTCCGTGAACGTTCAGGTATCGGCATGGGGCTTTGTAAGAAAGCTCTTGAAGATGCAAATGGAAACATGGAACTTGCGATTACTAACCTCCGTAAGTCTGGTGCTGCTTCTGCAGTTAAGAAAGAAGGGCGTATCACTAACGAAGGTATCATTGGCCAAGCTCAGAGCGACAAAGCTGTGGCTCTAGTAGAAGTCAATGCTGAGACTGATTTCGTTGTCAAAAACGAACGTTTTAAGGAATTTGTCCAAGCCATTGCTGAAGAAATTGCTAAAACTTCACCAGCATCCCTAGAAACTTTCTTGCAACAAAAGTTTTCAAAAGAACCCAGTTTGACAATTGATGAATATCGTGCCACAGTGATCCAGTCGATTGGGGAAAATATTCAAGTCAAAAGATTCAAGGTGATTCCTAAGAAAACGGATGCCTCAATCGGTGTCTATTCCCATCTAGGCGGAAAAATGGTGACTCTTGTAGAAATCGAAGGGAGCAACCAAGTCCAAAAGCTTGCCGAAGATATCGCAATGCATGTAGCTGCGGCAGCCCCTGAGTATGTAGATCTTGAGCAAGTTCCTGCTGATGTGTTGGAACGTGAAAAAGAGATTGCACGTACACAGGTGAAAGGCAAACCCGACAACATCGTTGAGAAAATTGTTGAAAGCAAGCTCAATTCGTTTTACGACACAGTTTGCTTAGTGCGTCAAAAATACATTAGAAATGATGCCCTTAAAATCGAAGATCTTGTTAAACAAAATGGCCAAGGCCTTCGTTTAGTAGGTTTCGAGCGTTGGAGCATCACGCAATAAGTAATGAAGTCATTAGCGCAAAATAGAGAAATCTATTTTGCGCCTTTTTAACAATTCTGAGGGAGTGGATGACTAAGTTTTTTGAATCCTTACTAGTCGCACCATTTACCCAAAGTTTCTTAAATCATCCTCACGATGCCTTTTCTTCCGAAGCTAAAACTTCTCTCCCTGTTCAATTAGATCGCTCTCACCTTTTCTCAATAGAGTAATTTATGGATGCTATCCGTGTAATTAACCGCGAAACTCAAGAAGTTGAAGTCGAGCAGGTCTATGGAGAAAAAGTTATCCAATTCCTCTATGGTCATGATTTTTTCAGCAAAGTTTTTGGAACACCACTGCTTTTCCTTCTCTCTCGCATTTCATTTTTTTCATCTCTTTATGGCTTATGGCAAAAGATGCCTTGGACAGCCAAAAAAATTATGCCGTTTATCCAAAAATTTCATGTCGATCCCTCTGAATTTGCACTTTCCATCGAAGAATTCACTTCCTTCAATGATTTTTTTATCCGCAAATTAAAAAAAGAAGCTCGTCCATTGGCGCCTGGAGAAGACCTGGCGATCATACCGGCGGACGGAAGATATTTGTGTTATCAAAATATTGAAAAGATCGATGGTTTTGTTGTGAAAGGAAAAAAATTTTCCTTAGAAGAACTTTTACAGAGCGAGGGATTAGCTAATAACTATCGTCAAGGAACGATGGTAATGGCGCGGCTATGCCCGACCGATTATCATCGATATCACTTTCCCTGCGCGGCGATCCCTGGAGCTACACATCATATTGGGGGGGCGCTTTTCTCAGTTAATCCTTTAGCGGTGAAGCAGAATATCCATATTTTTACAGAGAACAAACGCACCTTATGCTTACTCGAGACTGAGAAATTTGGAAAAGTTGCCTACATTGAAGTTGGGGCGACTTTTGTGGGCAGTATCAATCAAACTTATCAAGCGTATTCTACAGTAAAAAAAGGGGATGAAAAAGGGTTCTTTGCTTTTGGAGGATCATCTTTAATTTTGTTGTTTGAACCCAACATGTTAATTTTGGACAAAGATTTGGTAGAAGCAGGCTTTCAGCAAGTGGAGACACGATGCTTGATGGGACAATCGTTAGGGAAAAGCACAATCTAAGAAAATGAAATATTTGAAAGTTTTAGTAAAAAATAACCACAGAGTGCACACGAAACTAATATCTTCTCAGTGGCTCTGTGGTTTTTTTTGTCTGCGGACCTAGACTGATCTAGCGATCTCTCAATTTAGAGAGAAGACGTAAAAACTCTACGTACAACCAAATCAGTGTGACCATTAAGGCGAAGGCCCCATACCATTCCATGTATTTAGGAGCACCTTGAGCAGCTCCCTTTTCGATGAAATCAAAGTCAATCACAAAGTTTAATGCTGCAATGGCGACAACGAAAAGACTGAATCCAATACCGATGATGCCGCTGTCATAAATTCCAGGAACATTGATATTGAAAAAAGACAGCACCATTGTGACTAGGTAAATAATGAAAATCCCACCTGTGGCAGAGATGACTCCAAGCTTAAAATTTTCAGTCGCGCGAATAATGCCGGTTTGGTACAGCGCTAACATCGAAAACAGGGTACCGAATGTAAGAGCTGTTGCTTGAATCACAATTCCTGGAAATTGCTTTTCAAATATCGAGGAAATCCCTCCAATAAAAAAGCCTTCCAGCAATGCATATAAAATCGATGTGACAGGCGCCCATGTTTTTTTGAAGACGGTGATGATTGCGAGAATAAGTCCTCCAATAGCCCCAATCATCATCCAGGGGTAAACCGTTTGAACATTACCATGAGATTGGTAGAACTTAATCCACGTCCAACCAGCAGTTAAAAGAGCACAGAACAACAAAATTCCAGTTTTGTTTACAACACCGGCTACGGTCATGTTTTCTGTTTGAGGTGTGGCATAGCTTTCTCGACGAAAGGTACTATCTTGTAGTGCAGGATTTGATGATCGCATCTTTTTTCCTCCATATGATTAAAGTGTGATGCCCATAGATTATCTGATTTTTGATTTCTTGACAAAGCTGTAAAGGTTTTATGATTGACTTAAGAGGGCCAGTAAGATCTTGCGAATAAAAACTTTTCACTTTTTTTCGCAAAATTCTGCACTAAACATCTGTTGAGAAAGTTCTTTTTAAGCTCTCATCTATGATACAAAAGCGCATTATGCTAAAATCCGATTTTTAGAGAATTCGCATCTAACCTAGGGAAACTATGTTCAGGAATCGTTACCGAAAACGATTTTATCGCTCCCCCATTCAAAACCTGGATGTTCCTGAGAAGGCGAATCGAGTTTTAAACGTTATCTTGATTGCTCTCTTGCTTGTCATTGTCAGAATTTGGCACTTATCTGTGATTCAATATGATGATCGCTTTGAGCAGGCCCGAAAGCCGCAAAGAAAAGTTGTTCTAGAGGTAGCTAAACGCGCTACCATTCGCGATCGTTTCAATATCCCCTTAGCAGTCAATAAAATTCAGTATGATGCTGCCATCGTCTATTCAGAGCTGCAGCAAATTCCCTCTTTCCGTACAGTATACGGGGCTGACGGCAAAAAACAAAAAGTTTTTAAAAGAAAAGAATATATTGAAAATTTATCTCAAGTTTTAGGCAAAGAATTGCAGTTAGATCCCCATTGGATTGAAGATATTATCTATTCAAAAGCGGCTTTTCAGTACCATGTGCCATTTGTGATTAAGAAAGAAATTAGTGAAAAAGAATATTATCGCCTAAAAGGCTTGGAGAATGCTTGGTTAGGGATAAATGTCATGTGTGTGCCCCGACGTTATTATCCCCAAGGTAAAGTCGCGGGGGATCTAATCGGTTATATGGGGGCCATCAGTCGCGAAAAATATGATGGCATTCTTTCACAAATTGCCGAATTGAAAGAATTTATTCTGAGTGAAGAGTCTGGAGAAAATCCTATCATTCCCGCTAAATTTGAGTCTTCTCAAGCGGTTAGGCAGCACTTATTAGAGCTGGAAGAACATGCCTACGCGATTAATGATTGGGTGGGGAAGTCTGGCATCGAAGAAAAATTTGAATCGGATCTGCGGGGCTACCATGGGAAAAAAATCTACCACTCCGATGCCCGTGGAAATTTTTTAAAAGAATTTTCTGGTTCGACAGATCCACTATCAGGGCAACGTCTTTTACTAACCATTTCCTCAGAACTACAAAGCTACGCGGAACAGCTACTAGCCCAAAATGAACAAATACGCAAAGTACGTGTGACAAAAGAAGACACGATTAATCTTGCGACTCGCGAACCTTGGATTAAAGGAGGTGCCATTGTGGTGATGGAGCCTACATCAGGGGAGATTCTTACCCTGGCCTCTTATCCAAGATTTGATCCCAATGATTTCATCTCTTCGAGTGACAAAGAAATTGGAAAAAAGAAAAGGGCCAACATTTTACGTTGGTTAGAGAGTGAAGCGTATATTGCAGATATCTGGAATCAAAAGCGCCCACTAGAGAGAGAGCTCTATAATAAAAAAGAAGAGGTGTTTTACGAAGAAAATATGACGATGGGATGGGATTATTACTTATTTTCCATTTTGCCTCCCAATAGCGCAGTCAAAACAGCCCTTTTAAAAATCAAAAACATCGCTCAAACGTCTGTTTTCTTAAATGAAGTCAATGCCTTACTTGCGTTATGCCAAAATCATCATCTAGGGGCTATTCTAAACATTCTCTATAAAGAAGATGGACACAATCCAATTGGGAAAGCTCTACCTGTCCTGGAAAAAGAAGCTTTGCTAGCAAAAATGCGAGAGCATCAAGAACAAATTGAGATCGTGAAACGTAAATTGGAGCCTTATTTCGGCTCTATTATTTCCAACTATGAAAAAGTACTGTTAGTAGATTTATGCCGTTTGGTTGTAGAAGAAACAGCCTTTTCTCCAGAATTACTAAAAGCGGTGGGTGATCAATCTCTAGTTTTTTATCGAGATGCCACTGCAGCAGCGGTTTGTCTAACCGAAGCTGTCAGCACGATGACTAAGGAATTGTTCCATAAAATCGATTTCATGCAGTGGCGCGAGAAAAATCAGCAAGCCTTTTTAAAGCAGAAACGCAGCGAAGAAAGGCAATTAAAGCAATATGCCCGACCCTACATTGATTTATTGGACAAGCAAGAAGCCTTACTTTTTAAAGACTTTTGGAATGCCTACAAATGGGATTTTCTTTCTATTTTCTTAACAGGAAAATGTGGGGCTGTCGATCAACGTGTAGAACCTTATTTAGAGCATTTTAACCAACTTGGTCAAAAAGCCGGTAAAGAAATGGTGCAAATTGAAAAATGGATCGAACCTTATACTAAATTGCAGCAAGCCTTAAAAGATATTCCCACCACGCTCATTGCAGAGTACTTGAAAAGCATGCGAGGGTACCATGAACTGCAACGTCCACTATTTGGAACTTATCGTCACTTGCGTCGCAGCACCCCCAACGAACATTTGGAGAAGGACTTGGCTGCCGGTTTTTATCCTAAATATGGCTTTGGTTATGGACGTTCACAAGGTTATCGGCAAGCTGCCACGCAAGGGTCGATTTTTAAACTGGTCACAGCCTACGAAGCATTAAAACAAAAATGTGATCATTTGGAGGGGCATTCCTACACCTATCAAGACTTAAACCCTTTAACGCTCAACGATTGTATTTTTCGCAAAGGGAAGGAGGTATTTCTTGGGTATACACTTGATGGCAAACCCATTCCACAGTTATATAAAGGAGGCAGAATCCCCAAAAGCTTGTCTGCGCACATTGGAAAAATTGATATTAAGCGCGCGATTGAAACTTCAAGCAATCCCTATTTTTCTCTTTTGGCAGGGGATATATTACAAAATCCAGAGGACTTAGCGCGTGCTGCCCGCGATTTTTCATTTGGAGCAACTACAGGCATAGACTTACCTAATGAAATCGCCGGAAATGTCCCGAAGGATCTAGCTCAGAATCGCACCGGCTTGTATGCCACAGCCATTGGACAACACACCTTGGTCGTCACTCCATTGCAAACGGCGGTAATGCTCTCCTCCTTAGCGAATGGAGGAAAAATTTTACAACCTAAAATTATTCGGATGCGGGCAGGTAAAAAGCTAGATTTAGCCGATGGCTCACAGAGTTGTGTGGAGTGGTTTCCTCCTGTCGTCAAAAAGGAAGTCCCTCTTCCCATCGCAGTGAGGAAAATTTTGCTGGAAGGTCTTCAACAAGTTTCTTTACACCTCTATCGGAATAGCCTGCCAGCCCTATCAAAACTTTATCAAGAACACCCCGAGGCCATGAAAGATTTTGTCGATCTCAAAGAGCAAATGATTGGTAAATCGAGTACAGCAGAGGCAGTTGAAAATTTAGATTTAGGGCTGCAAACCAAAGAAAATATCTACAATCACGTGTGGTTTGGCAGCATCACATTTAGCTCGAAATCTAGCAATGAAACACGCTTTGTATACAGAGATCCTTTTGGAAATCCTGAAATTGTTGTGGTTATTTACCTTAAATATGGTTCACTAGGTAAAGAAGCAGCCCCTTTAGCCGCTCAAATTGTAAAAAAATGGCGTGAAATTAAAAACCGTCATTGCAAGCAACTTCTTTTGCATTCTCCAAATAATGTATAGGTTATTTTACTTCGAAGATCTTGAATTAAAATTAAAGCATGAGATGAAATTTGTTATAAATCTCTAATGGAAGGATATCTATGCAAGCTGTAAGCGCTAAAATCGATTTAATTTGTGAATGGCAAGGAACTGCTCCAGAGAAAGGCGAATACGAATCCAAAATATACCTACAGTTCTGTAAGTCAAAGTATAGTATCACTATCCCGCAAGGATTATCCTCAGAGCAAATTCAAGCTCTGCAAATTTATAGTTATGGATCTGAAAAAGAGTTTGAGAGATTAAATGTTACTGCTGAACAAATTAAAAATTTATCAATCTGCATGGGGTTGTCACAAGAGGTTAAGTTTCAATCCACTGTAGAGTTAGAAATACCAAAACTATTCCCTTGTCTTGAGTCACAATGAAGTTCTTTGTGTGGATCTCATTAAAAAAACTAAGACTAAACATTCAAAATACCAGGAAGAGTTTGCTAAACTTTTTGAGAACGAATTAGCTTTGGAAATGATGACTTTTGAGGCTGAATTTGATATTAATTTCGTAGCACCTACAGAATGCGAATGCCTTAAAGAAAAAAATGTAATAAGAGCTGAAATCAGAGCTATAAATCCAAATGATTTGAAAGAAGCTATGGCAAGAATAAGCGAGCTACGACAAAATCAGGCAACTTTCTCAGATCTCTTTGATGTATGTAAAAAAACGATTACTGATCTAGGCTTTTACGGAATGATGGAATCAATTCTA
>Ga0105046_10009042_pt1 | contig 15607 bp, 18 predicted proteins | sample MAT03_FD_78385 | JGI IMG/M metagenome (GOLD analysis project Ga0105046, IMG submission 78385) | Freshwater microbial communities from Lake Fryxell liftoff mats and glacier meltwater in Antarctica - MAT-03 (megahit assembly) | ecosystem: Environmental > Aquatic > Freshwater > Ice > Liftoff...
CATGTATCGGGCCGCGAAGCGGTCCAGCAAATCCGATGGGCACGCGCGCACGGGCTAAACGTGTTTGCCGAGACCTGCCCGCAATACCTGTTCCTCACAGCCGAGGATCTGGGGCTGGACGACAGTTACCAGGGCGCGCGGTGTATCTGCAGCCCGCCGCCGCGCGACAAACGCAACCAGGAAGTGATCTGGAACGGACTCAACGACGGCCTGTTCACGCTGCTTTCGTCCGACCATGCGCCGTTTCGTTATGACGCACCCGAGGGCAAGAAGCCTGGCGGCGAAGAGGTGGCGTTCCGCCATATTCCTAACGGAATCCCGGGTTTGGAAACCCGCATGCCCTTGTTGTATTCGGAAGGCGTTCTGGGCGGGCGTTTGACGCTCAACCGGTTTGTCGAACTGACGGCAACCAATCCGGCCAAGGCCTATGGTCTGCACCCGCGCAAGGGCACGATCGCTGTCGGCAGCGACGCCGACCTGGTGATCTGGGATGAACGTGATGTGGTGATACGCAACCAGGATCTGCACCACAACGTGGACTACACGCCTTACGAAGGTCGCGCGCTGCGGGCGTGGCCGGGTGTGACCATCGTATCGGGTGAGGTCGTATGGGACGGCGCATTCCACCCGCGCAAGGGCCGCGGCCGCTTCCTGCCGTGTGGTCAACCGTCCTTGGTGCCGCGCCGCAAGCTGGGGTCCGGAACTGCTGCCAGGGAGGGCGCATGAAGCTGCTGCTGATCAACCCCAACACCTCTGTCAGCGTGTCTGACCTGATCCGCGCCGAGGCCGAGCGCAGCGCCTCGCCCGGCACAGAAGTGCAGGTGCTGACGGCCCCGTTTGGTGTCGCCTACATCGAAACCCGGTTCGAGGCGCTGATCGCTGCCTATGCGGTAGCTGAACTGGCAGCCGCGCATCACGGTGAATACGATGCCTTGATCGTGGCTGCGTTCGGAGACCCCGGCCTGCAGGGCCTGCGCGAGGTTCTGCCGTGTCCGGTGATCGGCCTGACCGATTCATCTCTGGCCAGCGCCTGCCTGCTCGGTCAGCGATTCTCGATCGTGGCGATATCGCAGCGCATTCGTGCCTGGTACGGCGAGACCGTTTCCCATTACGGCTTGACCAGTCGCCTGGCCAGCATCCGCGGACTCGATGAGCCTTTGGCCGACATCGGTAATGTGCAGGGCAACCAGGGCGAGCGCCTGGTGCAATTGGCAAAGCGTTGTGTTGCCGAAGATGGTGCAGACGTCATCGTCTTGGCCGGTGCGCCGCTCGCCGGCCTGGCGCGCAGCCTGCGCGGCCATTTGCCGGTGCCGTGTGTGGACGGCGTGTCCAGCGCTGTGCGTCACGCGGAAACGCTGGTCGCACTGCAGCCAGGCAGCGCCCGCAGCGGGAGTTTTGCCCCGCCACCCATCAAACCCAACCAGGGCTTGTCGCCGGCATTACAGCGGTTGCTGGCATCCGGCCCAGGTGCGCAAGCGCCATCGAATTGATTCCCCTTCCCGTTCCCTACCACCAACCAAAGGAGTTACCGCATGATCCGATTAACCAAAGCCCTCTCTGTCCTGGCGCTGGCCACCGGCCTCGTCGCCGGTGTACACGCGCAGGAACGTATTACCTACAAGGTGGTCGGCCAACCGGCCGCTACCGGTCTGATCCAGAAGAACAAGGAAAAACCCTTCTTCGACGAGTTCGCCAAGCGTACCGGACTGCCGATCGACGCCGACTACAAGTCGATCGATTCGCTGGGCATCAAGGACACAGAGCAGCTGCGCGTGATGAAGGCAGGCCTGTTCGATATCGTCTCGCTGCGGGTGTCGCAGAATTCGCGCGACGAGCCAACACTGCTGGGCATGGACCTGGTCGGTGCCGCTCCCAACTACGCCACCGCGCGCAAAGTCTACGAAGCCTATCGGGATACGCTGGACCAGCGGCTGCAGAAGCAGTTCCAGGTCAAGTTGCTGGGCGTCTGGCCATTCGGTCCGCAGATCCTGTTTTGCAAGAAGCCTTTGACGCAACTGTCCGACCTCAAGGGCATGAAAGTGCGCGTGTACGACCAGAATCTGGCCAAATTCATTGAGACCGTAGGTGGTACGCCGGTTCCGCTGTCGTTCACCGAGGTGCACCAGTCCTTGTCTTTGGGCGTAGTGGATTGCGCTATCACCGGGCCGAGTTCGGCCAACTCGTCGAACTGGCCGGAGGTCACGACGCACCAGTACGCACTTGGCTTCCAGATGGCGCTTAACGGTTATGCGATGACGATGAAGGCGTGGAACCAGCTCAAGCCGGATCAGCAGGTGAAGATGCAGGCCGCGTTCAACACGCTGACCGACGACATCTGGACCTATTCGCAGGAACTGACGCAGGACGCCATCAACTGCAACGCAGGCAAGGACCCTTGCACCACCGGCAAGAAGTTCAGCCTGATCAATGTGCCGGTGACTCCAGCTGACATCGAAACCGTGCGTAAGGCTGTCGCCACGATCTCGTTCCCGACCTGGGCGGAAATCTGCGACAAGTCCAATCCTGGCTGCTCGACCGCCTGGAAAAACACCGTCGGCAAGGCGATCGGCATCAACTAAAGGGCCGCGGCGAGGGGTGATGCTTACAGGCAGATCGCCCCTCGCCATCGAGAACCAAAGGATCCATCATGAAAGACTCCATCGAACGCTGGCTGGGTACTGTGTTCGGCCTTATCTTCGTCGGGCTGTCGTTGCTGGTTACAGTCGAGACGATCGTCCGCAAGGTATTCAACTTTTCGTTGCAGGGCGCCGATGAGCTAGGTGGTTATTCGCTGGCAGTTGGCGGCACGATCGCGTTCAGCCTGGCCTTGATGGGTCGTACGCACATCCGTGTCGACGTGTTCCACGAGCATTTTCCCAATGCCGTGAAGGCCGTGCTGGATTGGTTGTCGGCGGTCTCCCTGGCCGCATTCGCCGTCCTGATCGCCTGGCTGGCCTGGTACGTGATCAAGGACACCACAGCCTATATGAGCGTGTCGCAGACGCCCTGGGCAACACCGCTGAAGTACCCGCAAACGGCCTGGCTGATCGGGTTGATCGTATTTGCCGCAGTGGCGGTCCTGATGGCCGCTCGCGCGTCCTGGTTACTGCTGCGCGGTGAAGTCGTGCAACTCGATCGTGAATTCGGCCCACGTTCGACCCGGGAAGAGGTCGACGAGGAATTGGCAGATCTGAAGATTCGCAGTGTGGACGCCAGTGCACAGCCAGCAGCTTCCGTAAAAGAAAGCCGCGTATGAACGTCACCTACATTCTGATGGCCTTCGGCGCCATGCTGGGCATGATGCTGCTGGGCTTGCCGATTTCCGTCTCCATGGCGGCCATCGGTATCCTGGGCGGTCTGCTGGCCTATGGCATGCCTTTCATCAATTCGATTGCGCCAGTCGTCTGGGGCGTGCACAACGACAATCTGCTGACTGCCATTCCATTGTTCGTGCTGATGGGCGAACTGCTGCTGCGTTCCGGCATTGCCGACCGCATGTTCGGCGCGTTGGCCGCATGGCTGGGTCGCTTGCCAGGTGGTTTGCTGCACACTGGCATCGGCTGCAGTGCCTTGTTTGCAGCCACCTCCGGATCCTCTGTTGCGACTGCCGCCACCATCGGTACCGTTGCCTTGCCTTCGCTGCACAAACGCGGCTATCCGATGCATCTGTCATTGGGTTCGATTGCGGCGGGTGGCACGCTTGGCATCCTGATCCCGCCATCGGTCAACATGATCATCTACGGGTCACTGACCGACACCTCAATTGGCAAGTTGTTCATCGCCGGCATCATTCCCGGACTGCTGCTGACCGCATGTTTCATGTTGTTCATTGCCGCGTATTCGCTGATCACCGGCAGTGCCATGCGCGAGGACAAGGTCCCGTTACGAACGCGGATGCGCCTGCTCGAAGACCTGGTGCCGCCTGCAGTGGTCTTTTTCATCGTAATGGGCAGTCTATATACCGGGCTCGCGACCACGACCGAATCCGCTGCGTTGGGCGTGGTGATTTCCTTGCTTTTCGCCTGGCGCAGTCGCAAGCTGAACTGGAAGTTGCTGCAGACCTGTTTTGTCAACACCGCCAAGACCAGCGGCATGATCCTGCTGATCATCACGGCCGCGTTCATTCTGAACCTGGCGATCAGCCTGACCGGTGTGGCCGAGGCCATGACGCAATGGGTGACCTCTTTCGGATTGAGCGCCACGCAGATGTTGCTGGTGCTGATGCTGTTCTATTTCGTGCTGGGCATGTTCATGGACGTCCTGTCGATGATGGTAGCCACGATTCCGATCACGTTCCCGATCGTGACCCATATGGGCATCGATCCGGTCTGGTTCGGCATCTTCATCGTGCTGATGTGCGAGCTGGGCATGATCACGCCGCCCGTGGGCATGAACCTTTTCGTCGTGCACGGTATTCGTCCGGACAACGGCGGCATCCGCGATGTCATGTGGGGTGCCGTGCCGTATGTGCTGATCATGATCGCGTTCACCTTGCTGTTGATCGTGTGGCCTGGCCTGGCGACCTGGTTGCCGGGCAAGATGTGATGAGCGATTCCTCCAATACCCCGTTGTGGCAGTTGTCTGCGGTTGAGTTGCAGCGTAGATATCTGGATCGTAGTCTGACACCGCTCGATGTGGCGCGCGCAGTTCTTGCGCGGCTGGAAGCGGTCAATCCTCGGCTGAACGCCGTTATCTGCAGGCGCGACGCCCAATTCTTTTCCGAGGCGGAAGCAGCGACCCTGCGTCATGCGAAAGGAAGTCCGATCTCCGCACTGGACGGCGTTCCGATCACGGTCAAGGACAGCCTGTTGACAGCTGACATGCCTACGAGCTGGGGCACGCCGGCCTTGCGCGACTACAGCACCGGTCATGATGAGTTCGCGGTGGGTCGCGCCCGGGCTGCTGGCGCGCTGATCATGGGCAAGACCAATGTGCCCGAATTTGCACTGGAAGGCTACACCGCTAATCCGGTGTTCGGCGTTACCGGAAATCCCTGGGCACCGGAGCTGACGCCGGGTGGTTCGAGCGGTGGCGCAGTCGCCGCCGTCGCGGCCGGAATCGCGCCGCTGGCCATCGGTCAGGACGGTGGTGGGTCGATTCGGCGTCCCGCCTGCCATGCCGGCATAGTGGGGCTCAAGCCCTCCCTCAGCGCCTGGCCACGCGAGCATGTGTTGCCCAGCCTGTTGCTCGATTTCGAAGTGATCGGGCCGCTGGCCCGTACCGTGGACGATGCGCGAATGATGTTCGACGTGTTGCGCGGACCGGCCGCCGTTGACCGCTCATCTTTTGCCGCAGCCCAGGCAGCGACGCTGCCGCGCGCGAGCGGGCCAATGCGGATTCTGTACGTCGAGCGCATGGGCGCCGCGCCGCTGGATCCGCAGATTGCCCACAGTGTGAGCCAGGCGGTCAAGCAGCTTGCTGGTCTTGGTCACCAGGTCAGCGCCGGTGGTTTGCCACTGGACCTGGACTTCTTCGCCGAAGCCTGGCCGCAGATCGGTCAGATAGGACTGGCCAGCATGTTCGATCAGCACCCGGATTGGGAGCGTGACGCGACCGCAAAGTACCGCGATATGGCCGAGACCGGGCGTCGACTTACCGGCGCGCGGCTGTGGCAGATTGTCGAACGGGTCAAGCAATTGCGGCGTGAATGCGCGGCGGTGTTCGAACGGGTCGACGTGATCGTGATGCCCTCGGTCGCGGCGCTGCCGTGGCCGGCTGAGGCGGCTTATCCAACCCACATCGATGGCCAGGAAGTGGGCCCGCGTGGCCATGCCATCTACACCGGCTGGGTCAACGCGGCTGGACTGCCGGGGCTGGCGCTGCCCACCGCACCCTCACGGGATGGGTTGCCCATCGGCATGCAGCTGATCGGCGCGTATGGCAGCGACGACATGTTGCTGGATCTGGGCGCGGCCTTCGAAGCAGCTGCTCCATGGGCCCATCGCTGGCCACAACTCTGACAGATGAAGGACCCACAGACGATGGATGAAACGGCACGCAGGCTGGTCGCGGCGCGGCAAACGCAGTTGTCGCAACCGGCGACGGGTGCCTGCCCCCTGGACGCGAATGCTGCCCACGCGGCACAAGATGCCGTAGCAAAAATTTTTGGCTGGTTCAAAACCCGCGCGCCGCGTTATTGGAAGTCGGGTGGTGCCTCGCGTGACGCGGTGATGACCCACGCAGCGCTGCCGCCCGAAGGTGTGTGGACTAGCCCGGCAATGGCGTCCGACTGGCCGTTCCGGCTGCGCGGTATCGAGGCAGAGGTCGCCCTGCGGCTGCAACAGGATGTCACTGCGGCGCGCGCACGGTTTTTGGACCTGGAACAGGCCACTGCGCTGGTGGATGCCATGTGTGTCTCGATCGAAATTGTTGATTCGCGCTGGCAGGAGGGACAGGATGCACCAGCCCTGTCCAAGCTGGCCGATCTGCAATCGCATGGCGCCTTGGTGCTCGGTGACTGGCAGCCATTCGCACCACGTGACTGGAGCGTACAAGCCTGCCGCGTGCAGATCGGCGCACAACCGTTGATCGAACGCTGCGGTGCCCACGCCATGGGCGACCCCGCGTATGTGCTGCTTGCCTGGTTGCGCCACGCGACCCGCAATGGCGAAAGTGTTGCAGCGGGCACGGTCGTTACGACCGGAACCTGGGTCGGCATTCTGCATGCGGACGCGGGCGACCTGGTGCGTGCCGAATTTCCGGGCATCGGCGCGGCGTCGATACAACTTTAGTCCCCCGAGTCCGATGTGCGGACGACCCACGAACGACTTACCCATTTGATCGATACGGAGACCCTCATGATTGCATTGAACAAACACGCCAGTGGCCGACACTTTCTGCAGATCCCCGGCCCGAGTCCGGTACCAGATCGCATTTTGCGGGCGATCAGCCTGCCGACCATCGACCATCGGGGCCCGGAGTTCGGCGCCCTCGGCCTGAAGGTCATCTCGGGATTGCAGCAGGTCTTTCAGACCCGGCATCCGGTGGTGATCTATCCCGCATCGGGAACCGGCGCGTGGGAGGCTGCACTGGTCAATATCGCCAGTCCGGGCGACGCCGTATTGATGTTCGAAACCGGACACTTTGCGTCCTTGTGGCACAAGATGGCACTCCGGCTCGGGCTGGAGCCCGAATTCCTGGCGCTTGCCGGTACCGACGAGACGACCGGTCTGCCCCGCAGCTGGCGCCGCGGCGTGAATGCCGACATGATCGAGAAGCGGCTGCGCGAGGACCAGGCCGGGCGCATCAAGGCCGTTTGTGTCGTGCACAACGAAACCTCCACCGGCGTGACATCCGACATCGCTGCCGTGCGGCGGGCCATCGATGCGGCAGGGCACCCGGCGCTGTTGCTGGTCGACACGATTTCAGGGCTGGCCAGCGCGGACTACCGGCACGATGAATGGGGTGTGGATGTGACGGTCAGCGGGTCCCAGAAGGGCCTGATGTTGCCGCCCGGTATCAGCTTCAATGCCGTCTCGCCCAAAGCGCTCGAGGCGTCCAAGTCGGCCAAACTGACCAAGGCGTTCTGGGCCTGGGACGAAATCATCGAGATGAACCGCACCGGTTATTGGCCCTATACGCCCAATACCAATTTGCTCTACGGCTTGAGCGAGGCACTGGACATGCTGCTCGAGCAGGGACTGCCCGTGATTTTTGCAAGGCATCAGCGTTGGGCCAAGGGTGTCCGATCCGCCGTGTTGGCTTGGGGCCTGGAGATCCAATGCGCAGACGAAGCGGTTTATTCGCCCGTGTTGACCGGTATCGTCACACCTCAGGGTGTCGATGCGGACGCGCTGCGCAAGACCATTCATGATCGGTTCGACCTGTCACTCGGGGCTGGCCTGGGCAAGGTCAAGGGGCGTATGTTCCGCATCGGACACCTGGGTGACTGCAACGATCTGACGCTGATCGCCGCAATCGCCGGCGTGGAAATGGGCTTTCGAATAGCCGGTGTTCGTCTGGCAGCCAGCGGGGTCGTAGCGGCGATGGAGTATTTCGCAGCGACGCCGTCGGACTGACGGCAAGCCATTGCAACGACGTCACTTTGGTTGCCGAGTGGGGACAGGTCGGCGGCAGCTTGGCTGGCGCTGCATCTGTTTTTGCCCGACGTTTTTGGGTAAGCGATGGCGTGCACAGTCCCGCCCCCATCAGTTGGGATGCAGCAGTGCGTCTAGCGCGCCTGTCCGCCGGCTTTTTGCCCCGGATATGGCGCGCCCACTCCAAGCGCCATATACTGATGGTATATACCTCTAAGGAGCCGCCATGAGCATCACCACCGTCTTCACCAACAACCGCTCCCAGGCCGTGCGCCTGCCAGCCGACGTGCGCCTGCCCGAAGGTGTCAAGAAGGTAGAAGTTCGCGCACGCGGGCTGGACCGCATCATCTCGCCGGTGGGCCACACTTGGGACGAGTTCATCCTGCGCGGGCCGCAGGTGTCAGACGATTTCATGGCCGAGCGCGATACCCAGCAACAGGCCGAACGCGAAACTTTCTGACTTCATTGCGATGCTTAATTACCTGCTCGACACCAATATCGTCATCTACGTCATCAAGCGCCGTCCCGTCGAGGTGTTGGACGTCTTCAACCAGCACTCAGGTCGCATGGCGATTTCGGCCATCACGTTGGCCGAGCTGTATCACGGTGCAGAGAAGAGTGCGAAAGTGGCGCAAAACCTCGCCGTGGTTGAAGAGTTCGCCAGCCTGCTGGAGGTCTTGCCATACACAGCCAAGGCGTCGCTCCACTACGGCGCTATCCGTAGCGCGCTGGAGAAGGCCGGTCGGCCCATCGGTGTGAACGACCTGCACATCGCCGCCCACGCTCGCAGCGAAGGACTGACCCTGGTCACCAATAACCTTGGCGAGTTCGTGCGGGTGCCAGGTCTATTGTTGGAGAACTGGGTGGAGTCGTTGAACTGATCCGCCATTCGCTCCCTGAATCGACGCCTCAAACAGGCCGCCAATAACTCCGCCAATCCAGAGCCAAAAGCAGATTTTCCCATTCGGAATCCGCATGAATGCTCGCATACCGGAGTCATGCTGCATCATGGGGGTGTGCGCCTCGTATTTTTCTGCGGGTCGAGTGGAATCGTTCATTTGCGATGTTCGGCAGAAGTAGTTCTGGGCCTGCCTTGCCACAAAGTCAGGCGCGCGAAATCGATTGCAGTAGCCGCTGTTAACGTGCCCTAAACGGGTTGGCGAATCAAGCTCTCAGCCGGAATTCCCAATCCCGTATGCAAGCGCCAGACCATGGCCAGGGTCAAAGGCCGTTTTCGGTTGAGTACCTCGTACACCCTGTTGAGTTGGCCAATCATGGGCTCCAGATCTTTCGGCTTGAGTCCTTTTTGATCCATTCGGAACTTGATAGCCTCGACCGGGTCGGGCAGGTCCATCGGGAAGGCCTTTTGCTCATAGGCGGAGACCAGCGTGGACAGGATGTCCAGACGGTCGCCGTCCGGTGTGTCCGGTGCGGGATCGTTCTCCATCAAGGCCGCGATCTCTTTCAGCGCGGCCTTGTAATCCTTGTTTGTGCGTACTGGCTTGATTTCCATGGTCTTGTTCCTTAAACCCATCTCCACCGTTTCGGCATCGGCGGCGTAATATTGCCTGTGTGTGCCGATGAACTTGACATACACGACACCCACCTTGTACGCCACCGCAACGATCAAACGGTAATCGTTGCCCTTGATGTTGAATACGACGCGGCGATTCTTCAAAATGCTGGCACTCGCGTATTGCAACTTGATCTCAGAGGGCTGCGTCCAGGTTGTTTTGCTGGCCTCGTCGTACCAGGCCAGAAGGGGTTGCTCCGTATCGGGGTGCTTGGCCCAAAAAGTCTTCAAAGTCTTGATGGCGATGACGCGCATGCCCGATTTTAGTCCCGGCGCGGGACTGGCCTTGACTGCCCTCGCGAAGCCTTTGATATCCCTCAATTGCCGTTCTGCGGACGAATCGCGAGCGCTCATGATTGGCCATCAAATTCAGCGCGAGCCCAATACCCCGTTCGCCCTGAGCTCGAATGACGACAACACGACGCACGTTCACTATCACCTCGGCGCCCGATTGGCGTGTCGCTTGCGGCGATCGGGCAAGGCGGCGCAGGCCGACAGATACTAGTGCGCGGAGCTGCACTTCGAGAGTCCGGGCGCATTCTTTGGCTGGCTCACCGAACGCGGCTGGGCCCTGGTCTTTGCGCTGCAGGCGCAAGGCGTGATGGCGGTGCGTGAGCTGGCCCGGCGCGCAGACCGCGACGTCAAGCGCTTTCCACGAAGATGTGCAGGTGCTGGCGGAACTGGGAATGGACGAGCGCGATGATGCTGATGGGGTGTTGTGCCCATTTGCCGTTGTGCACATCGACATGCAGGTCTATCGCGAGGGCGTCGCAGCATGAACCGGCGAGCGTATCGGGACGGTCGCCGAAATTGTGCACGGTGAGTGCATGGACGCGCCACCAGCGCGAAAATAGACTTTGGCGCCGACGCCACGCGCCCACAACTGGTTGCGCACGTGCTACCGGCGCCAGGTGGTCAAGTGGCCGCTCTACCGGTCTACGGCTCGGCCTGGGCCAACGGCGACACGAGAAACAGGCCACAGGCTACTCAACCGCGATCAATATCTCACTGCGCCGCAGTAGTGGCGGAACAAACGGCGGGTCGTAGCGGGCAAACTGGGGCTTGCTGATCGCTTTGAGTCCTTGCTGCGCGATCCAGCTTTGCAGCAACGTGGTTTGCGTTGCGATCGTGGCTTCTGTGCTGAACTTGGAGAAACGTATCGCAGCGACCTTTTGCGCCGGTACGTCGCGCAGGGTAACCCGCGGGTCGGCGGGCTTGGGCAAGGTCTGCATCGTGTACTTCGATGGCATGACAAAGTGCAGACGGTAGCCGGACCCGGCCGTGGACTCCATGGTCACCGGCACCGTCATCGAAATTTTCTCTGGCGTTTTCTCCATGGTCACGGGTACCGTCATGGAAATTGACTCGCGGCCCTTCCGATCGGCAGCAGCAGTCTCTTGTGCTCCCTCGCGGAATATGTAGTCCTTGACCAATCGTGAGCCTGTCTTGCCCGCAGTGTCAACGTCACCCTGCACAAACACTTCCGCAACAACCATTGGTCGGTAGCTTCGCAACTCGAACTCAGAGGTCTTCTTGAGGATGTCGAATGGTGGCTCTTCGAGCGAGAACATTTGCGCGGTGGCCGCAGGTGCAACCTGAAGGCAGATGGACGCCACAGCCAGTGCAACAGCGCGGTGGCAACGGGCCGAAGACTGATGGGTAGAGGTCATGGCGTCGCGTCCCTTCATTTTCCGGTTTCCGATCAGGCAATAACTTTAGCCACTATCGCCTGATCTGGCCGCGTCCTCACCCCATTCCACCAAGACACTTGGGGCTTATGGCGTGCAGATCGTACAGCGCTGAGCCTGGCGTCGACAACAGGCCGCCAGGCTAGCTGCCTGTGTTCTCGGAGTCCGCCACGCCGCTTCCTGGCGCGAACCACCGCCGTCTTGTGATGGGCGCTGCTTCGATTTGACCGGCTGTGTTCGCGCAAAGCGCCAAGCGGCCCGATGCTGGATCTTGGGCAATTCTGCAGCCCGGAAAAATCAGATATACAGTGGTCCCAAGTTCGGTTTTCCCGATATAGGTGTTGCAACATGTTGAACTACCGCCATCTGTACTACTTCTGGGTTGTGGCAAAAGAAGGCGGCTTTGCCCGCGCAGCCGAACGGCTGGACATGGCGGTGCAGACCATTAGCGCCCAGGTTCGCGAGCTGGAGAAGGCGCTGGGACATCAACTTCTCAAGCCCGCTGGGCGCGGCGTGGCGATGACCGAGGCGGGACAGGCGGCCTTTGCTCGCTCCGAGGAGATCTTCCAACTCGGTCAGCGCATTCCGCAAGAGGTTCGCGAGGCCGCCACCGGCAAGGTCGCGCGGCTGGCCGTCGGACTGTCGGATGGTATTTCTAAACTGGCGGCGCACGCGCTACTGGCGCCGGTCTTGGCAACGCCGACGCTGCGACTGCTCTGCCACGAGGGAGAGTTCGAGCAGCTGCTGGCCGAGCTCGCGATGCACCACCTGGATCTGGTGTTGGCCGGGCAACCCGCACCCCCCAACCCGAATCTACGCTTGACGAGTGAACTGCTGGTCGAGTCGCCAGTGGAATGGTACGGGCCCTCGGCCCTGGTGCACAAGGCCGCAGTGGCTGGGTTTCCGCAGTCATTGGTCAGGCTGCCCGTGCTGCTGCCAACCGGACATTCCGCGCTGCGGCCTCGGTTGGACCGCTGGTTCGAAGCCCAGGGGCTGCGACCGCATATCGTCGGGGAGTTCGAGGATAGTGCCTTGCTGGCGGTCTTTGCCGCCAGAGGCCTTGGCGTCTTCCCCATCAGCTGCTTTGGTGCCGCTGACGTGGCGCTGATGCGCGGCTTGCGGCTGCTGGGCCGTTGCGACGGCGTGCTGGAGGAAATTCACGCCATCCGCTCACGCCGCGGCCAGCACCACCCGTTGGTAATGCAGGTGGTGGCTGCGGCGCGGGCTTGAACGCGCTTGATCGGCTGAGCGCAGGCCACATGCCGGTGCGCCGAGGTCGCGGTACTCGCCACGTCGTCATTGGGCAGCCGCCAATGGTGCCGGGCCGCCTCCAACACTACCGTTTCGGCGCCTGCCAGGTGGCCGACCGCGCGCCACCTGGGGTCAAGAGCATTGGGGCATGACCCGAGCTTGCACTGTTTCCTGGCGGGCTTTTGCGGTGAAACCGCACGACTGGCAGGGTCGTCGTGACGGCAGGCATCATCCCGGTCATGAACATGTCTTCCGTGATCGACTCACCCGAAGCGGGTCGCTCCCCACGCCGCTGGTTGCGTCGTTCCTGGTGGTTCGTACTCGCTTGCCTGCTGCTCATTCTGTGGTACTTCAAGCTGCCTGGACTCGCGTACTATTGGGTCACGACCCGAGATCATCATGGCGAATCGGATGGGCTGACGGTCAGGGTTTCTGGCTATCGTGTTTCCATCGAGGGTATTCCGATCGACGGCCTGAGCCGGAATCTTTCAGGTCTGACATACAACGTCCTGACCGGAACACTCTTCACCGTCATCAACCGGCCAGCTCAGGTGGCCGAAGTCTCGACAGACGGGCGATTGATTCGACTCATCGACATCGACGGGTTGAAGGATCCAGAGGGCATAACCTACGTCGATGGCAACACGTACGTGATCTCCGACGAGGCGAGTCACAGCCTTTACTGGGTTCAGATAGGCGCCACCGACCGGCGTTTGTCCGTGGCCGGCGTACCTCGACTGACATTGGGTATCGACGTGGTGCGCAACGCAAGTCTCGAAGGCGTGTCCTGGGACTCCAAAGCCAATCGCTTGTTCGTTGTGAAGGAAAAGCTGCCTCTGCGGGTGTTTGTCATCACCGGCCTGAGAGCCGGCGTCAAAGATGCAGGGTTCAATATCGACATCAACGAGTGGAAATCGTCCGATGCCTCATCGCTGTTCATGAGCGATCTGTCCTCGTTGACTTATCACGAACCCACTGGGAAGCTGCTCCTGCTCAGCGATGAATCGGCCCTGATCGTCGAATACGCGTCCGATGGCTCACCGGTGGACATGTTGCCGCTCTGGAGGGGCTTGCACGGCTTGACGCGGAAGATCCCTCAGCCCGAGGGGCTGGCGCTGGGCAGCGACGGAGCGATGTACGTTCTGTCGGAGCCCAACCTCTTTTATCGGTTTGACCCGCCCACGCGGCCAGTCTGGGCGCGCCCGGATTGAGGTCAGCCTTTGGCCACCGCCATGATTTCGAGGTCCGCCTCCTCGTTGACCGTACCTGGCAATTCCAGCAGATCGGCTAGCGGCAAGTCACTCAGGCTACCGTAACGCCGGCTTCCATCGCCGACCGCGGGCAGCCGACCCAGGGGGTCGATGCCGCAGTTCTCGTCGCCGGCGACCCAGAGCCAGTTGTCCGAAAAGGCGGCGCCCGAAAAGCTGGTCTTCTCCAGTGATCTGGGCGCGAACTCCAGGCGCACGGCCTTGGCAGTTTGTGTGTTGGGCATGGCATCGGAACTCGTGGGATCAGATTCGATGGATCGGGGCGCGCGTGCGTGTCGCGCCGAGGCGGGACAGCGCTTCCCACAGTTCACCGAAAAGGGTTGACTCTCTCGCAGAAGCTGAAGTCGTGTTCAGGTTTATCCGATGTGAAGGCTCGCTGAAACCTGCTTTCATTGAACTGATGTGGGTCCTATAGTCCGGCGGTGTGTCAACCCAAGGAGAGCCCTTATGCAAGTTTTCTTCAAGTCGCATGGTGCGCAGGCAGCCGATCTGCTCGAGCTGAGCCAGCGCCGCACGCGCTTCGTACTCCGCCGTCTTGCCTGGCTGGTACCACAAGCGACCGTGAGAATGTCAGACGTCAACGGCCCGCGCGGCGGCATCGACAAGCGTTGCCAAGTCGAGCTCAAGACCGATGTCGCTGGCACCGTGGTTGCGACCTCGGTGGCGAGCGACTGGCGCTGCGCGCTGGACAAGGCGCTCGCACGCGCTGCGCGATTCGTGCTTCGGCTGGTGAAACGCGACGTTGACTCCAGGCGATTGCGTCAGCGCGTCATCAAGTCTGAGCTGACGAATGCCCAACAGTCTTCCACACTGCCCCCCGCAACTCCAATACGGATCATCAGTGATCTCATGACCAAACCATGAAATGCCCGATCTGTATCGAAACCCCGCTGGCGAAGACCAACCGCCAAACCGTAGAGATCGACCACTGCCCGCAGTGCAAGGGCGTGTGGCTAGATCGTGGCGAGCTCGACAAACTCACCGAACGCTCTGGCGTGGTGGAGGCCACGCCCAGCTCCAGTGCACGGCCTCGCACGCAACCCGACTTTGCGGATTCCGACTTTGGGCATGACCATGGCGAGCGACGAGGGTCGCATGGCCAGAGCAAGAAGTCGTGGTTGAAAGACATCTTTGACTGACGAGACCCAGGCCCAGCTCTGGAGCAACACCATCATGCGCCACTACCCTCGGAACAGCCCGCAAGCGGCAGCGCGGATCATCGCGCTGACCGTCGTGGCCGACGGCGATATCGGTCGCCCTGAACTAGATTTGCTACAGCGGCTGGGTGTTCATGCCCAGCTGGGTCTCGAGCGGCATGAGCTTCACGACGTGCTCGACGCGTTCTGTGAAGACTTGTTGTCGAGCCAACAATTGAAATGGGCCGACGCTTGTCCGGTGGATGAGCGCACGCTGGCCGAGCTGATGAGGGACATCGAAGAACCCACGCTCAGGAAGCGATTGCTTCGCCTGTGCATAGAACTTGCCGAGTCCGACGATCACGTGGCAGAGGGCGAGCAGATCGTGCTCAACGCCGCCGTCGAGCACTGGGGTTTGCGCCGCGAATGGCCGCGCTCGATCGATCAACAACCATGAGCGCTGGCGCTCAAGTGAACAACAATGGAAGCCTCATGAAAACTACTGTATGGGTTGTGTGTCTATTTCTTCTGGGTCTCTGGACCGGCGGCACGCTGCTGCTGGCAGAACTGACCGAATGGGGCGCGCGCCAGTTGGCGTCGGGCGACGCTGTCGCCTTGGGCGAGGTACTCGCTCAGTGGCCCGTGCCCGCATGGG
>Ga0105046_10009045_pt1 | contig 15604 bp, 14 predicted proteins | sample MAT03_FD_78385 | JGI IMG/M metagenome (GOLD analysis project Ga0105046, IMG submission 78385) | Freshwater microbial communities from Lake Fryxell liftoff mats and glacier meltwater in Antarctica - MAT-03 (megahit assembly) | ecosystem: Environmental > Aquatic > Freshwater > Ice > Liftoff...
GGGCGGGCTATGTCCACATTGTCTGTTGCAGTTCGTTGCGATGAGCACTGGCGGAACGGATTTCCCGATCAACGATCGTTCACCTCCAGATATTGAGGCTATTCGGGTCGCTTTTCCACAATTGGAAATTCTTGAATTGATCGGACAAGGAGGCATGGGAGTGGTTTACAGCGCTCGACAGCCCAAACTCGATCGCATAGTTGCCTTGAAAATCCTGCCATTGCGATTGGCTCGTGAACCTTTGTTTGCGGAACGCTTCGAACGCGAGGGACGACTGCTCGCCCGACTCAACCATCCCAATATCGTCGGCGTTTACGATTTTGGGCAAACCGGCGGACTCTACTATCTCATCATGGAATATGTCGATGGCGTGAATCTTCGTCAAGCGTTTGCGAGCGCAAGATTCACGCCGCAACAAGCCTTGAGTGTCATTCCAAAAATTTGCGAGGCGTTGCAATTCGCCCATGACGAAGGGGTTCTGCATCGAGACATCAAACCCGAGAATATCTTGCTAGACACCAAAGGCCGAGTGAAAATAGCTGACTTCGGCATCGCAAAATTCTCCGGGGTCGATGACAAAACAGGATTAACAGCAACCGGCGCTACCATCGGGACGCCGCACTACATGGCACCCGAACAAGTTGAACAGCCAGCCAATGTTGACCATCGCGCCGACATTTATTCATTGGGGGTCGTCTTCTACGAAATGTTGACGGGTGAGTTACCACTCGGACGATTCTCGGCACCATCCGAACGAGCCAAATCGCTAGACACCCGTATCGACACCGTTGTGATGCGAGCACTAGAAAAGGACCGCGAGCGCAGGCAGCAGAGCGCCAATGAAGTGCGAACCCAAGTAGAAATGCTCAGCAGCAATATTGCACCACTACCAACTCAATCTCACGCAGCATCGAAGCCACCCATCCTGGCGGCCAAAGAGGCAAACTCGAACCATTCCGCTAGACCAACGATTGCTATTGCGTTGATTCTGGCCTCAATATTAATGCCGATAGCAACTGCGATGCAGTATGACGGTCCCAACGGCAATCTCGTATTCTGTTTAATATTGTTTTCAGCCTGGTTTAGCATTCCCGGGACCGCGGTTGGGATTCGCCATTTGGTCTATCTAAGTCGAAGTGGAATTCGCCATGGTTTGAAGCGGACCGTTGTTGCATCCATGTTTTGGCCTAGCGTATTATTTGTCGTATGGACGCAATATTTTTCAGACAGGATCGCGCAGAGATTTTCTTTAACGGAGTTAGCAGACAGGTTTTCGGTATCCGAGTATTTATTGATCGTCGGTATTTCCATGCCCGTGATTGCGATGTGGTTTGTTGTGAAACAGATTCATCGGATGAGGCCGAATCCGAACTACTCGGATTCGATAGTCTCAGGAGGCATGGTGTCGGCTGTTCGTTTCATCTTGACCTCGATTGCCGTCATAATGTGGAGTTTTTTTGGCTTAATCATTGCCTACCTCATGCCTAGTGCACCAAGCAAGCCAGATGCAGTCGCGTATCAAGGAATTCAATCGCCTACGAGACCCGAAGTGGAACTGGATATTGATGAGGTCACAACGAAAGTGAACGTACTGGTCGTAGTTGTCAAAAACTTGAATCCAGCGAATGGCACGGGCGATGGAATGGGCATGGACGGTGGAATGGGCATGGGCGGTGGGATGCTCATGAGCGGCGAGTCTATAGCGAAATTGCAAATCGAGTTCCGGGGCAACGATCTCGTGCCAGAGGCACAAGTTTTAGCGGTGGAAAGTTTCAAAGGGAAATGCTTCTTCCCCAACGAACCGTCGGAGATCGTTTCTTTTGCTTCTGAGACGTCCGTTACACTTGCTTTCGCACTTCCTGACTCGGCATCCGCGATTGCTTGCATGAATAAGATAAAGCGAGTCCAAGATCGGTTAAGAAAAGAGCGCGACGCAATGAGTGGTATATTTGGAGGGGGCACAACAGGCGCAATTTCAGGGAATTCTGGACCGCTTTTCTCAATCAACAGTGGCAACTTCATTACCTATGAAGCCGTAGTTACAGTAGTTCGCTAGTGCTTCTTGCGCAGGATTTAATGGGCTAAGCTTGGGGTATAAAAAACTTGTCTTGCTGGGTCTCCTTTCTTGCGCAAGTTAAGTTCGACGATACCCCGGCGGCCTTGTGCTGCCTGGTGAACAAGGCTCGTATGCTAGAAGAAGATACAAACCGTTTCGAAGACCCCTGTCACAGACCCGTCACGGGTGAATCAGGTTCATTAGCTAACGAACCTTGCGTCCCAGTCGGACAAGCCGACTGGGGACGAGAGGAGCGGGGAAAGCGATTCTAGCTGTCAACCTTTTGCACCAGTTGGACAAGCCAACTGGGGGCAAGAGCCCATCCTACCCTTGGACGGACCCTAAAATCGAATGTCGACAGAACGCCAATAATTTAAAAACGGACCTTAACTTGTGAACGATTCTATCGAACCGCAGAATTCAAGCCGTCGTTTCATGACGACACATTGGACCAATGTGCTCTCCTCGCGAGGCGAAACCGTTGAAGCCAAGCAATCGCTAAAAGAACTTTGCGATCGTTACTATGCTCCCGTTTTCGCCTTCGTGGATTCCTACACAAAGCACGATCAGAATGCCCGCGATTGGACTCACGCCTTCTTTGCGACGTTGCTCAGCGGCAGGTCATTGAACTCCGTCGTTCGAAAGCGAGGCAAGTTTCGAAGTTATCTGCTAGGCGCGGTAAAACACTTCTTGGCCGATGAGCGAGCAAAGGAAAAAGCAGAGAAGCGTGGCGGATTGATTTCGCATGTTTCCATCGACGATTGTGATCTATCGTCCGCGAACGCTGCATTTTATAGTTCAATGCCGCCTGACGCTTACTTTGATCGGCAATGGGCAATGTCGATCCTACAGCACTCGCTAACAGATCTTGAGATGGAATTGGGGCGAGATTATTCTGAGAAGTTCCAGTTGCTGCGACCTTGGTTGGGCGGAGATTCAATTGAACTCTCACAAGCGGAAGTCGCTTCAAAACTTGGTATTTCCGTTGAGGTCGTTAAGACAACCGTCCATCGTTGGAGGAAGCGATTTAAGGAGATAGTCAAGATCCACATCGCATCGACAGTCTCCAACGTATCCGAAGTTGATGAAGAACTTGGTTACCTGATCCAAGCCCTTGCCGCCGATCAGCCGCCGGATACACCTCGAACTGAATGAGTTACGTCAAAATCATGGATGGCAAATCAGGAAGAGTCGGACGTCGGATCACCATTTTCCAAATCCCGCAGGCTCGTACTGCGGATCTTTCGGCTTTTCGCTAGAAACCAGACGCGGCTCTCTATGTCGCTGGGCCAGGAAGGATCATTCTAGAAGCCAAGAACCGAAGTTTCCGCAGGGTAAACCGGTAAACCTGTGGGATTCACTGGGAGTCGGTCAATGACATCATCTAACGAGACGTCATCGTCCAGCGTTTGAATGAGCAAAATCGCTTTTTCTTTAGTCGTCACTGAAAGTCCTTTGGTCTTCGACCGACAACGGAAGGTTTTTACGTCACCGCCTCAAAGGAAGTGGTTGAGTTTGACTGATAAGAGATTCTACCAAGGCCTGCCCGCGTTGCCAAATAGGCGAACGATTCAAATCGGACAACTACTGCAGTGGCGTTTCGTCAAGCTTGTCAAAACAGCGAGACAAATCGTGCAATACCATTTCCTCGTTCTTGGAGATTCTGCTTCCGATACTGTCTCCAAGGAGCCCTCCGAATGCTTTTGCGATCCGTCGAGCGCGCTCGATAGTATGATGACGTACCTTTTCCAGGCTTGCCGTATCAAGCTCTCTCGCGAGTTCTCGCGCATAGTCGCTCCAGGCATTCAGGAGGGATAGTTTTGGTGGTTCCCTTAGCCAACTCTCTAGAATTCGGTGACTTGGACTCCCTTTGAGGATTTGGTCATCGTGTGCTGCTTGGAGAATTGCATCGCGTTCAACATCTTGCATCTCCCCATCGGACCATGCAATTCGAACGAGCGGTAACAACATCAAAGCTGCAATCGTTTCCTTGGTAATTCCGACCGTGAGCAATCGGTCAATGACCACGATATCTTCGATTCCCAACGACTCTCCAAGGGCCGACTCCGAGTTCAAGAACGCCAACAGTTCCTGGTCCCGTTCATGGTAGAAATTTTCTTGCAGTACGCTGCTCAGTGCAGCCAAAAGTTCTTGGGTCATGGGTTGCTCTTGGAAAGGGAGGGTCTCAAACGAGAATAGGCCATTGTACATGAAAATGGCACAACTTAAAACAAAAGCATACTTGCGCAGGATAGACTTTCAGTCCGTCTTTTTTCGGACGGACTGGAAGTCCATCCTACGGCGAGCGCTGATCACAATCTTCTAATTGCGCACGCAATTCTAAAGTTAAAGATTGACGAACAGTTAATCTTTCAATTCGATCGCGTTGATGCTGCTGAAGTGGTCCGACCATAGCGGTACTCCCGGTATCTCAGGATCTTCCTCGCTGAGCAAAACACCATCGTCGTCATAAAATTTACTGTTGACCGAAGGATACTCTGACTTCGAATACTCGATTGTTTCACCCACTCCACTTCCCAGCGAATGATACGCGGCGGGCGTGGTTATGCGATCAGGATGTGTGAACTGCATGCCGTGTGTTATTTGACCGCTAAAAAAGATGCGGTAGTTTTCCTTTGGATCTGTATCGTGTACTAGATCCTTGACCGAAACGGCGCCGTAGAAGTTTCGGCTTTGATGCAGTCGGGTCGCAGAAAAATCTTCATTGGCCGTTTGCATTAGTTTGAAGGGATCTTGCCAGAAATAGACGGTACCGACACACAAGACGAAAAAGATTGTCACCAAGCCGACTTTTGTGCTGTCGATACGCATCGACGCGTTCTGCCATGATGGAATCGATCCCGCGATAATAGCAAGACTAATGCCTAGACCAGCCACCAAGCAAAAGAACCACTCGTAATAGTCATTGAAGTAGTTGGTTGCAACGAGAGTCACAATCAACCCACCGCAGGCACCGCCAAAGGACATATACAGATAAAATTCCGTCAAGTATTTTAAACTCTTCGGCCTGAGTCGAACGAGCTCGCCATGGCACACAAAGCATATCAAGAACATCGTGAAAAAGTGGCTCCAACGCAGTTCAAAAACGCCGAAGTGAATTTCCAAACCGAACCATCCTGGAATATGATCTCGTCCGCTCAAGAGCAGAATGGCCATGACCGTTACAGCCGCTGTAATCCCTCGCTTGTACCAGCCGGGGGTGATCGAAACAAATAATGAAGGTCAAGAGATACAAGCAAAGTGTGAAAACCCAAATCCGTGGCTCGGGGGCAACGTCATGACTAACATGGTCTGTCGCAGCAATCAAAGTAAGCGACGCAATGGCAGGTAGCCCAACCCACGCAGCTCGATGCAAAATACTTGGTCGAGCGGACACTTTAGCGTCACTTTCCAGCGTTTTCGAAAACGCGGGCTTCGACACGCCTCTTCGTATCATTACGCAGATGACCCAAATTTCGAGTCCAGCAAAGAACCAAAAGCCTGTCGTCCAAAACAATCCCAAGCGTGGTAGTTCGAACAACGGTTCAAACACATAGGGGAACGTTAGTAAAGCGAGGAATGAGCCGATGTTGGAAAGAGAGTAAAGCCGATATGGGGACCGTCCCGAAAAAGCCAAGCTGAACCAATACTGAATGAGCGGTCCTGTCGTTGCCAAACAAAAGTAGGGTAGTCCCACGCAGCAGATGAGCAAGAACAGGATCAGCCTTACCGGGTTCTCATTCCCAACAGGCTTGAATCCGTCTCCTGGAATCACGAAGAGCGACACAAAAGCCGCGGTAATCAGCAGTAGAGTCTGAAGGACAGTCTGTTGCTTCACCGACAGGTAAAGAGTAACAGCGTGTGTGTAGGCGTAGCCTCCAAACAGGACGCATTGAAAAAAGAGCATCGCCGTCGTCCAAACCGCAGGGCTACCTCCAAACCAGGGTAGGATCAGTTTGCTGATCAGTGGCTGAACTTGAAAAAGAAGGTAGGCGCTAACGAATATCGTGCTTGCCATGAGTACCAATCCTAACCGATTGGCATTTGCATGGATGGGGACTGAAGCAGCCGAAAAGTCGGCCTTGATAGATGACACGTTGGGATTTCCTCGCCAAGATTGTTAAAGCAGACACAAGGTATCCCTGCCCGATTGACGGCGGCATCCGACATGAAATCTTAAATCACCCGTAGAACTTGGAGAGGTATGTGCCTGATCTTAGTCGCATTGATTCGAAAAAGAAAGGCGGCGCCGCGATTTCACTGCTCGGAAAGTGAGATGGCCTCGCTCAGCTCTGCGTCGTCCAATAAAGATCGCGTTATCGCAGCGACTTCCTCAGCCGCGTGCACTCAGCTTCATAGTCAAACAATTGAAAATTGGATGGACGAATAGGACCTTTTGCTTTCGCTTCGTTCGACGCGATGTACTTGTAGGCGATGTTCGATATGGCTGCGAATCGTTCCAAGCGTTCCGCCTGATCACCGGCTTCCTTAAGCTCTTTGCCAACCCCTTGCTTGATCCCCTCCTGCATATCTTTCATCGCCTTTTCAATGGAGGCAACCGCATCGTTTGCTTCCTTCAATTGCGTTTTAAACGCTACGACGTTCTGGTTCCAAATTTGGAGCTTAGCTGGGTATTGAGCTTTGTCATTAAAGTACTTTTGAGATCTTGCTGGCCACGAATTATACGATTTGAGTTCTTTTTCATACTGCCTTTGTTCGCTGGCCGACGGTTCTTCACGTGTTCGTTGTTGAGTCTTCGGATCGGTTTTGTACCTCCCCTGCGGTTTGTCCGGCCGACGAGGCTGAGGGCCTGGTTCATTAGGAAGAACCGGTTGATTCAACATTTCCCTTTTAAGATTTCCCTCTGCCAATTTTTCGTCCTTTATCCCTTTCCGACGCTGAACATCCAATTGTTGTTTTCCTCCGCCAGCCGCTTTCAAGTCGTCTCTAAGCTGCGATTGTTCCCGCTTTGTTTTTTCGAATTCTGCTTGTGTCAACTTGTTTTGTCCGTCCGCTTTGGCTGCCCCAACGCTTTCGAATTTGCTAACCAGCGCGCTTAGTTCTGTCCCCCAACTGCTCACCTCCGCTAGCTGCTCTTCCAATTTCGTTTTTGCGATCTTCGCTACGACCTTTGTCACGAGTTGCTCTTTTGCCTTTTCTAGAATTGGCAACGGGATGCAGCTGGAGCTCGCATCTGTTTTGAGCATTCCAACAACGCCACCGATGAAACGGCAACCCTCTGTTTGCTCTCCGCCATTGGCATCGGCACCCAGCGTCATTGTTAGTAGTTGCTCAAACTGTAGCTCCGCCTTTTCAGCGTTCCCGGCCTCAAGACGAAGCCAAAGTTTAATCTTTTCTTTGCCGAATTTGATCGAATCCGGGGCAGAATCTTGCTCTTTGTATTGCGAAGTAATGGCCTTCCAAGCTTCCGAATTCTGATGCTCTTGAATATGCACGAGCGCAAGCGCATGAGCGGCAACCGGTTTTACATTCGAATCGGCAGGGATGGAATCGAAAAGCAGTAACGCTTGCTTTGCTTGATCTGATTTCCCACTCTCGACCATAGCGATTAGCGCACCCGCTGCTGTCAAATCCTCTTTCTCGTCGGCCAAGCAATGGGACGCCACGGTCAAAAGAAGCCCGGAAACAAGGGTGCTTTTGTACCTGAAATAGTTCTGGGGTAAGTGCATATTCGTAATCGCCAATTTAAGGAATGAGAAAATCTATGAGCGGCAGCCTAGGTCCGCCCCCAATTGTAGCAGGATAACATTCTAATAGCCTGATCGTTGAACCGCTTCAGCAAGATGCCCGTTCGTTGCCCAATGCTTTCGAGCAACCTACTTGCTTTCGTCGACCTCAGCTCCCTCGATGATAAATTGCCGAAGTCTCTGAACCAATCGACTTTGAAATCGATAGCAGGAATAAACGAGATGCCGTGCCCTATCGCAACCATGGCTTGGACGGTGCATCAAGAACAACTCTTCATCGAACAATTTTTGAATCTCGAGAAAATGATGGTCGATGGGCAACGCCATGATTGCAACATCCAATTCACCATGCCGGATTCGCTCGAGGAGTCGAGTCGTGACCACCCCAATTCCTTCGCAGGCTGCGTAAAACCGGCTTGCCGTGCAACCGATAAAAAATAGCGCAACTGATTCAATTCCACACAAATTCTCCCTGCGAAATATGCAACTGGATCGACGATCGGCGATTCTCTCTATTATGCAACCTGTGCACAGTAGATATAGCTAGAATGCATTGGAGTAATCCAATTAAGTCGGCGATACTGTGCAACATGAAGTATCCAACCGCCTTGGGAGGATCGAAGCGAAACCTCAAACCCAGGATAGATCATGACTTGTAAGATGCATAAGATTCGCACGGTCACGTGTTTTGCGTGGCTTGGGATTACTGTGTCCGCATTTGGCCAAGGCACTAGTAAACCCACGGAAAAAGAAAGGCAACTTTCCGGAGTGCAGAGTTCAACGACTGCAGCGACATGCCCGGTAATGGGTGCGGTTGCCGATCCGTCGAGTCGTCATACCGCAGCCGGCCATTTGTCGAATCGAGACTGGTGGCCCAATCAGTTGAACCTTCAGATCCTGCATCAGAATTCTGCCAAAAGCAATCCGATGGGAGGAGATTTTGACTACGCCAAAGAATTTAAGAGTCTCGACTTGGATGCATTGAAGAGTGACATCAAAGCATTATTGACGAGTTCACAAGATTGGTGGCCGGCAGACTACGGCAGTTATGGCCCACTTTTCATTCGTATGGCATGGCATAGCGCCGGGACATACCGAGTCTCCGACGGGCGTGGAGGATCGGGCTATGGTACGCAGCGTTTTGCACCGCTAAACAGTTGGCCCGACAACGCCAACTTGGATAAAGCGAGACGATTGCTTTGGCCGATCAAACAGAAGTATGGACGGAAGATTTCATGGGCCGACCTGATGATCCTTACCGGAAACGTATCTCTCGAGTCGATGGGGTTCAAGACTTTTGGGTTCGCAGGGGGACGAGCCGACGTCTGGGAACCTCAGGAAGATATCTATTGGGGACCTGAAGGAGAGTGGTTGGGAGACAAGCGTTACACCGGAGATCGCAAGCTTGAAAATCCTCTCGCTGCTGTTCAAATGGGATTGATCTACGTTAACCCGGAAGGCCCGAATGGCAAGCCTGATCCTCTCGCTGCAGCCAAAGACATCCGCGAGACATTCGCGAGGATGGCTATGAATGACGAAGAAACCGTCGCCTTGATTGCCGGCGGACACACCTTTGGAAAAGCGCATGGGGCAGCTAATCCGGAAGGTAACGTTGGCCCTGCGCCCGAAGGTGCAGATCTTCAAGAGCAAGGTCTCGGCTGGAAGAATGTGTTCGGAAAAGGAAACGCTGGAGATACGATCACCAGTGGTTTGGAGGGGGCCTGGACTGCCACACCAACGAAGTGGTCCAACGGTTACTTTGAGAACATGTTTCAGTACGAGTGGGAACTGACAAAGAGTCCAGCCGGTGCACAGCAATGGATCCCAAAGGATAAATCAGCGAAAGGAAGCGTGCCAGATGCGCACGACGCTTTGAAGTCTCATGCTCCCATCATGTTTACCACCGATATCGCACTCAAGATGGACCCGATCTATCTGAAGATTTCCAAGCGATTTCACGAGAACCCGAAGGAGTTCGAAGCTGCCTTTGCCAAAGCTTGGTACAAACTGACACACCGCGATATGGGACCCGTATCACGATGCCTTGGCCCCATGGTTGCTGAGCCACAGTTGTGGCAAGACCCTGTGCCGGCGGTGGATCATCCGTTGGTGAATGAGCAGGATATTGCTGGCCTCAAAACCAAGATCCTTGCGTCAGGGCTTTCCGTTTCCCAATTGGTTAAGACTGCATGGGCTTCCGCCTCAACCTTCCGTGGGTCAGACAAACGTGGTGGAGCAAATGGCGCTCGTATTCGTTTGGCACCTCAAAAGGATTGGGCGGTTAATGAGCCAGAACAACTTGTTAAGGTATTGCAAACGCTCGAGAAAATCCAAAAGGACTTCAATCAAACCGGGGCAAACGGAAAGAAAGTGTCTCTGGCCGACCTTATCGTCCTGGGTGGATGCGCAGCGATTGAAAAATCTGCAAAGAATGCTGGGCAGGATGTGCAGGTCCCTTTCGTTCCGGGACGAACGGATGCGACGCAGGAGATGACCGATGTGGCATCCTTTGCCGCACTGGAACCGAAGTCGGATGGATTTCGAAACTACTTCGATGCGAAAATCGACCGGCCTGCGGAAGAGTTGCTGGTTGAGCGCGCTCAATTACTGACCCTAACTGCACCCGAGATGACCGTTCTTGTCGGAGGAATGAGAGTCCTGAATACCAATTCCGGGTTCCCACAGCTTGGTCTCTTCACGAAGCGATCGGAGTCATTAACCAACGAGTTCTTTATCAACTTATTGGATATGAATAACGACTGGAAGAGGTCATCTATTTGCGAGCATTTCTTGGAAGGCCGAGATCGCAAGACGAGTCAAATCAAATGGACAGCTTCCACGGTCGATCTTGTGTTTGGATCCAACTCGCAACTTCGCGCGATCGCGGAAGTCTACGCGGGTGCGGACGCACAGGCGAAGTTTGTTAAAGACTTTGTCTCCGCCTGGAACAAGGTTATGAATCTGGATCGATTCGACTTAGATCGCAGCTAGAGGAGAGGAAAACTCAGGTGCCTGGAGAATGGCACCTGAGTTTCCGCAAAAATCCCGACGGCTTGCCCGATGGTTCTTTCGGCTTCGTGCTATTGTCTATAGACAGAAACCGAAAGTACCGCTGGTCAAGTATCACGTTGGTGCGGTGTTTTCTGCGCGTCTAAACTTAATCGAGTGAACGTCAACGCTTACGCCTGCAATTTCGACATTCATAAGATCGTCTCTAATACCGAGCGAGGCTGGCACGAGTTCCATCGCCCGCTTCGTAACAAGGATCTGGCCTGGCATCCCCAGATCCTCCCCAAGCTTACTTGCATGAATTACCGGCTTACCGTAGAAATGGGAGTTGTCTGGAATCAGGCATTCCCCATGGTCGATGCCACAAGAAACGTGAACATCCAATTCCGATGGCGTCAGAATATTTGCGGAATCCAACGCAAGATTCAAAGCGATACAGGCTTGGATTGCATTACCTGGGCAATCGAATCGTGCGTCAGCGTTGTCCGCCTCGAATTTCACGATCGATCCACCGTAGTTTTCGACGATTGGTTGAAGCGTCAACTGCAGTCGGTGAATCATCGAAAGATAATGCACAACACCAAACTGGCGTATCGACTTTGAATACCCGGACATATCGACGATAAGAACGGTTGCTGTAGTTCCGAATCTCTTCCACAATTCGAGTGCAATATCTTCGCGTCGATCCACGCCAAAATGTTGTGAGTATCGCAATAGCAAGTCCCGAAAGTCAGCTGTCGAATCCTGCGTTTCCAATTGGTTTTCCATGGTCGGATTCATGTAGGCGAAATCACTTTCTATTCGAGTAAGCCGCTCGTGCGGCGTTTCCGTAATCATTTAGTCTGTAGCGATCGGCTGGTCGTTAGTTTTTGCCATGCGCACATCATTGAACCATATCGGCGCCATTCATGCCAGGCACTCTTTTAGTTAGGATTTGAAAGCGACTGAGGGGAAATCATGACCGACTCAGGGGCCATCACGCGGAGCGTGATGAGTACATTAATAGTACCCATCACGCTCCGCGTGATGTTTCCTTAAACTCCCAACACAAGCCCGGTGATCGTTCAGACCTTATAAACCCGAGATCACCAAAAAAACTCCTGCGATAGGTGCTTTGCACGTGATAGTTGAGCGACGCTCCGCGTCGCAAAATCAGGAATCACGACGCGGAACTTCGTGCATCTAAGGGTTGCTCTCCGATGCAAAGCCCTCAAGTCTTGGCCGAATCAATGGGCTTTATCGCCGTGTTTCCCTTGTCTGCCACGGCTGGTGATTCCTTCGGTATTAGTCACGCACCTGACCTGGCACACCTGGCCTGCCACTCTATTTGCTTGTCGAAGTCCCGCATCATAACTTCTTGTCGAACGATTCACTTTTTGGAGGATCCAAAACTAATTCACTAATGGAACCCATCAGTTCAATCGTCTTTGACAATAAGGTCTGCACCTTACGAATGGCGTTTGAATGGTCACCCGTTGCTGATTGCAGTTCCAAAATCCCTGACTCGAGCAAAACTTTAGATTCTTCATACCGCATCTCGCGGTTGAGGCAAATAACCAAGCTTGAAATTGCACGCGATTTCTGCGGGTCGTCGGAACTTAGTGATTGCGAATGGAAATAGCCTTGTCGAAATAATTTCTCGGCCTCAAGAGACTGACCGGAAATTTGCATCTCGAGAGCCAGAGACTGGATGAGCTCCAAAGTTTTGGAATCACTGGCACCCCAATTCCTGCCAGCCATGTCGATTTTCCCCTGGCAGAATGCAAGTGCCTCAACCACACGGCCTTGTTTTACCAGATTGGCTACTAGACGGTTTGCGGATACGATCGTGTTTGGGTGCTGAAGGCCGAGCGAGCGCTCATTGATTTAAAAAATCTTGTTATGTAACGATTCTGCCTGGGTCAAACGATCCCCAAGCGATTCGTCGGACTCTAAATCCTCTGCTAATTTTCGACGCGTGACCAGTGCCAGCGGATGATCCTCACCAAATGCACGATCGAATCGTGTTATCGCATCACGCAAGAGTTCTCGCGATTCATTCTCCCGGCCAAGAAAACGGATCATCGATGCGATATTGACTTGAGCGGTTAAGGCACCCAGACTGTCTGGACCGTTCAAAGCGACGTGCGTTTGCTTGTTGTGCACGTTCCGTTTCCTTGTCAGCCCTCCGTCGCTCTTGATCTGCTCGATCGCGTTGGATATCTGCTTTGGTACGTGCGACTCGTTCATTGGCGAGACTTTCTTGTGCCAGAGCCTCGGCTGTCCATGCGCGAACGGTTTGAATCGACGTTCCAACTAGCCCCAGAAGCAGGGAAGTGAAAACAAGTGCCGAAGTCCCGACCAAGACACGACGCCGGCGGACTAGTTTTGAAAGCCAATACCAATTCGATGGCGGGCACGCCAGGACCGGTTCATCATCCAGGTATCGCTGCACATCTGCTGCAAAAGCACTGGCGGATTCGTAGCGGCGGGAGCGGTCTTTCTCGAGCGACTTCATCACGATCCAGTCTAATTCGCCGCGTAGTTCGTCACTGACTCGGCGCTGGTCGATGCGTCGCCGATCGGCCAGCGTGGTCCTGGCTTCGGCCTTGAGCGTTGCCACGCGGGCGCTGGGACGCGGCGGCTCTTGCTCGCGAATCATCCGGCGCAAATCGTCAAAGTTGGCTTTGGCAACGGTCTCCCTGTCGAACGGTGTCGTCCCGGTCAACAGTTCGTATAGCATCACGCCTAGAGATTAGACGTCGCTGCGCGTATCGATGTCGATACCGCTCATTTGCGCCTGCTCGGGGCTCATGTACAGCGGTGTCCCGAGCATCTGCTGATAGCCGGTGAACAGCGTGCGGTCGGTCACTTGCTGACTAAGAGCTTTGGCAATCCCAAAGTCGATCACCTTGGCAACCGCTTTGTCGTCGTGCATCGTGACCAGCACATTAGACGGCTTCAAGTCGCGGTGGATTATGCCCTTTTGATGCGCATGCTGGACCGCGCGACAGATGTCGATAAACAATTCAAGCCGCTTGTCGGTAGTCAGCCGTGCTTCGTCGCACTACTCGGTAAGTGGAACTCCACGAACGAGTTCCATCACAAAGTAAGGACGTCCAGTCTCAGTGGTACCGCCATCGATCACTCGCGAGATGTTGGGATGGTCCATCATCGCCAGGGCTTGGCGCTCGGCTTCAAATCGAGCGATCACTTCCTTGGAATCCATTCCTGGCTTGAGGATCTTTACCGCGACCTTGCGACGAACCGGGGCGGTCTGTTCAGCCATGTAGACCGTTCCAAAACCGCCCTGGCCAATCTGCTCGAGCAACTTATATGGGCCAATTGAACCTAGGTCAGCAAAGCTCCTTTCGTTGAAACCCAATGTCTCGTTAACCGGTTGCGGTGGTACGACAGTGACGGCCGGACTAAAGGCGTAGACTAAGCCATCCAGCGGGCTGCGGATTTCGTTTATGCTCGCCGCAGCAATAAAGCGGTCAACTTTTTTACGCAAGTTTGAGTCGTCGCCGCACACACCCTGCAAATAGGATTCCCGCTTCGCGAGGTCGTCCAAGCGGATCGCGGCTGTAAAAATATCCTGTACGGAACGGTGATGAACGGCGTCGTTTTTCATAAGCTTCCTTTGATCGATAGATTACCTTATTTCAACGAGCTTCGGCAGTAAGTTCGTTTCAACTGCGTGGGGCAACGCCCTCATCTTCAGCCGCTTTTCGAGACCACACGAGAATCGAGACGCCATTAGATTTGAACGAAACCGATGCGATTTCTCCCCCTCGCCCCTTTTTAGGTTGTCCTGCTTTCGCCCCGAATGGGGCAGCAACATATTAGCCCAGGGCAGAGTGCAGCGACGGAACGTCGCGGAACGCCGCCCTGGGAACTACAAAACGCCCAAACGTTGCCCTGAAGGGGCCTAACAAAAAGCATGCGTTAGCATCGGCTATTTAGTTCGGCCCCTTCAGGACAATTGGCTCTGGGTTCTGACCTTACCCAGGGCGGCGCTTCGCTCTGCCCTGGGCTAAATTGTTTAAGCCCGTTGGGCTATTTCACGATCGAAAATCCAATCAAAACTTAGTAAATCCTCGTCTTGTAGCAAATCAACGCTGGAAAAAGCTTCGTCCCGTGCCGCGATCGATGACGACTTCGAAGTCGAGAGCCGAGGCGTTGGAGCCACAAACGTTGTCATCAAGGAGCCTTTCTCCAGAATGAGTGTCGCAGGTTGGCTATTTAGCATTTTGCTCGTTGTTAACGCGTTGTCGTTGGAGACGGATCCAACTGCAAACGAACGACTAGCGAATGCCACGTGGCCTTGTGGGTACACCGAAGCAGATAACACCTGGTCAGTCGGTGCTTCAATTGCGGCACCGGATGTTGCGGCAATCGTCGTTGAGACATTGATCAAATTGACTGGAGGGTCAGCAATACCTTGTGGATTGGTATTACCTGCTGTCAACGCGAAGGTAATCGCAGACGATTGACTACCTGAGTTGCGGCTTCGACTGTCCGTGTACTCGTAAACACGATCCGTGCCGTTATCAACGATCCAGATACTTTGGGTGGCACCCGACGGGTCGATGGTTATTCCAGTGGGAGCACTATTTACTGTGTCGATCGTCCAGCTTCCAACGAGCGCACCAGTCATCGAGTATTTGAAAACTCTGTCGGTGGTACTGTCGTTGACCACCCAAATATTCGCCCCGTCGGTCACCAGATCTTTGGGACTGACATTGCCGCTATTGAGTGCAAAGTTGCTGGTTGCATTCTGGCTACCCGACAATCGACTGGCCGCACCGGCGTATCGGAAGACTCGATCCTGACGAGCGTCGACCAACCA
>Ga0105046_10009047_pt1 | contig 15601 bp, 10 predicted proteins | sample MAT03_FD_78385 | JGI IMG/M metagenome (GOLD analysis project Ga0105046, IMG submission 78385) | Freshwater microbial communities from Lake Fryxell liftoff mats and glacier meltwater in Antarctica - MAT-03 (megahit assembly) | ecosystem: Environmental > Aquatic > Freshwater > Ice > Liftoff...
AGCCAGCTTCTCCACCTCGTTTTCGCTGTCGAAGGCGAATTGAGTCACGCCCATGCTGACAGCGGCGCGAATGTGCGACATCTGCTTGACAGGGTTGCTGTAGAAAATGCGACTGCCCGGCACTCCAATCTTGATCAGCGCTTCGATCTCCTGCTGCGACGCCACTTCATAGTGCGAGTCTTCGATGTGCGAGAGCGCTTCGAGCAGTTGCGGGTGCGGGTTCGATTTCACGGTGTAACCCACCGTGGCATACGGGAAAGCGCGCTGGATGGCCTGATAGTTGGCCACGGCCCGCTTGGAAGACAAAATGATGCCCGGTGAAGGAACCTGCCAGATGGGGTGCGCGGCAGCAGTGCCGTGATAGACCGCCATATTCGGGGCCAGCCGATTCACCGTCTTGAGGGACGCCACCCGGCTGCTACTCAGCTTGCGGCGAGATGGGCTCGAGGTGGGTTTAACGACAACGGCCGTGGTAATCGGGGCCATGTCATTTGCTGCAACAGAAGCCGGATCGGCCGTGGTTGAAGCTGTAGAGTTGGTTTCAAAATTGTATTGTTCTGCGCGAACTTCATTCATCTAGTAATTAACTAATTTCCTCCGAGGTACCCACTGTCGGTGCAACTGCCTAACAATTCACCCACAGCAAAAACCGAAACAAAACGGGCGCGAATATAGCATCCTCGATGCCTTCTACCATGATATAAGACTGACAATCTCCGAAACTTTAAGGTTCAGTTTGTCAGCCTATTCTGATCCACTCGCGCACCTACATCAAACTTATTCATCGTACTGGCCCAACATTAAAACGATGTCAGATATCTTGGACAGAAGACGAAGAGAAGTCAGATGTCAGATGTCAGACACCAAGTATCTGACTTCTGATGTCTGACATCTGAATTCTGACATCTCCCAATCTCCCCTCACTCCCACGCACACAATCGTTCTACATATGCGGCGCTGCCATCGCGCAGCCAGCCGTCCAGTTGGGCCTGATCCTTGAGTTGTTGGCCTCGGGCGCGCGGTACCGCCACAAAATGGCATTCCACCTCGGCCAGCGACGTCATATCACCCCACAACTTCTCAAACTGCGCCACCGGGAAGATGTCTTCCTGGCCGTGGCCCCAGCGCTTTTTGACGTCCTTCAACGTGATGTAGGTGGGCATGCGCGCGCCCAGGTCGCGAATGGCTTCGACGACACGGCCCTCATTTGCAAGGTCGCTACGCTGCAGGTGGAACACGGCCAGCAGCCGGTCGATGTCGATCCAGGAGGTGCCGGTGTTGTAGTAGCTGAGCACAAACTCATCCCGCTCGTGTGGCATGGCCAACCCCTCTACCAGCCGCGCCCGGCCATCCACCCGCGCCAGACCACCGCCGCGGTCATCCACCCGCCGCGTGATCACCTCGTAGGTCAGGCAGGCATCACTGCTGATGTGCAGGCCGAGCAGGGCCGGGTCGATGTCGGTGCCCAGTGTGTCGATGTTGTGCAACATCACATATTTCAGATTGGGCTTGTCTGCCAGCAATCGTGCCAGCACGCCGTTGCGCAGCAGGTTCGGCACCTCATACCAGTGGCCGACCGGATGCATGCACTGCATCGGCAGGTTGTCGGTGTAGTCGCGACCCTCACCCGCGCTTTGGGCCCAGTTGATCAGGGCCGCGTGGCCGCGCTCGCGCACCTTTTGTTTTTGCTCGTCCAACACCTGGTGCGGCACTTCCTCGTAGGCAAAGCGAAGATCCCGCGCCATGGGAATCATGCGCAAGCCAACGGACTTGCCCGGAGATAGCACCACCTCAACCCCATCACGCTGCCGGTCCTGCGGTGAGGCTGCGATCAGATGATTTAACGCCGCAGCAATCGGCTCGTGGGTGAGATAACCGGTGGTAATGAGATGAGGAATCACAACCCCAAATGCACGGGCCACCCGGCGCGTCTTGGCCAGATGCACATCCATAAACGTGCGATGCCGACCGCCCAGCTTGGCAAATGGATGCAGCGCCTTGACCACGCCGGCGCCCTGTGTCCAGCGGCTACCCGCGCCGGCCGCCAGCGATAGCACCGCCACCTGTCCCGCTCGAATAGCCGCTTCGCCCACCGCCACAAGGTCCTGCGGCACCCGCATCGAATGGCTCACGTCACTGTCACGGACGTCTTCAATCTGGGTGTTGGCCGCCAGACGGTTTTGGGAGAGGCCAATTCGGCCAGACTTCAAATCCGCACGAATCCGTTCATGTTGTTCGGGGTCGAAACCATTCTGGGCCAGCAACGCCTGCAACGATTGCGTCTCCGATCCCGTTCCAGTCGCGGCTCGCGGCATCAACCGGTCGAACAGCTTTTGCACCAACCCGCGCAAGGCGGGTTGCGTAGCCGTGGCTGTAGACAGCGCATCCATCTCGATCCTGCGCCAGGCCGTCAGGGCCGTGCGGTCCTGTTTGATCCACTCTGGCACATGCAGCGCGTAATAGTTGCCCGGCAACACCACATCTTCGGTGCGCAACACATCGGCAAACGTGCCGTTGGGGTTGATGGCAAAATCGTAGACCACGGGCTCCATGGCAAATGGCAGAGCCGTTTGCATTTCGCGCTTGGTGCGCAGCATGATCTCGAGCAGAACCCCCTGTGCCTCGGCCTTGATCTCGGGAGCCACGATGAAACCCATGCCGCCGCCGCTCATGCCGCCCAACATCCAGAAGCCCCAAAACTGCTCGCCAAACGCCTCTTTCGCGCGTGCAATCAGGGTTTCGGTGTAGGCATTACTCGCCCACGGAATAATGGTTTGGAGCGGGCCGAAGAAGTTGCGGGTGGTGGCTTCGGCGAGACGACGGACAGCCGATGACGGACGACCGTCAACCGTCGTCGGTCGTCCGCCGTCCGTCGTCTCATCACCCCGCAGCAATCCCAAAATCTCATCCAACACGCCCAGCGCTTCCTGCCGGCCCTGCCACTCCGCCTCCGAGCGCAGCAAGTATTTCTCGGTCACCATCTCCAGAATGGGGCCGACGTTTTGGGCCATGCCGCCATGCACCAGAATCAAACTATCCTGAAGCTTTTGGCGAATCTGGGCGGGAGCATCGTGCTCGTCGAGAATTTTGTGTTGGGGCAGCAACCGGCCGCGGCTGATACCAGCCTCTACATCGCCCTCCTGCGTCAGCTGGCCCTCGATCAGCTTCATGCCCGGCCACACGCCACCGCTGTCCTGCCAGCCGCCACCCGAGCCGGCCAGCCATTCGCCCAAAATCGCGCGGGCCGCGACCAGCCGCCGCTCTTCCTCGGAGAGTGTGCCGGTCAGGGCCTTGGCCTGGCTGGTGGCGCGCATGCACGCGGCGATGAGGCAGGCCAGCAGATTCGTGGATACCGCCAGCCGTGATCCCTTTGGAATGTCGTTGACATTGCTGATGAGTTCGAGGCCGCGCCCCGGCCCAATCAGCCGCGCCAGCAATTCCTGCAACGAGTTCACCTGTGAGCCAGCCTCTGGTACGCCTGCTTCAGGCGCGCGCACATCAGGGCAGCCTTCCAACCCCGGCGGCACAATGCCGCTGGCAATGACGGCGGCTTTGAGCAAGCCCAGATAGTCCTTGGCAAAGTCGAACACGTCGCTGAGGTAGATCAGGTCGGCCGTGGCCCCCAGATCGACGCTGGTCAGGCGCAACACCGGCTCATCGATCACGCGCAGATATGCCTCGACAGGCGGCCTTGGCTCAGCATCGCGCCCATGAATGCCCAGATCGATCGAGACATTGAGCACGCGTGCGCCTTCTGGATAATCCATGCCGAGGAAGAAGATATCGCTCCAGCCGCAATGGGACAGATCCATGCGCACCGGCGTGCGTTCGCGCAAAATGGGCGGCGGTAGTGCGGCATCAATGGGCAACAGCTCTTTGCGAATACGCAACGGCTGATCGGCAGGATGGCCGACACGAAACATCCATTGGTTGCCGCGCACGCTGCGCACACTGCGCCGCACCTGGTCGCCCAGGGTCTGGAAAGCCAGCTTGTGATACGCCTCGGCCAGCGCGCTGCTGATGGCCTCATTGGGGCCTTGGGCCGCTTGGGCCGCCTGAAAGGCGCGAATGGCCTCCTCAAACCGGCGCGACAGCAAATGCTCATAGCCCTCGAACGGCACTAGCCCTTTGGAGCCAATGCCGGCTTGATCAGCCTTTGCCGGCAGATGAAACCGATGAATGGCATACAGAAAAAATAGGGCGCGCACCCGCTCATACAAGTTGTCACTGCGCCGGCGAAAAGCATCCAATGCCTCACACTCGCCCAGCAAGGTGTCGAGCGAAGCCGCCTGGGCATAGGCATCCAGCGGCTGATTGCGCACGGTGGGATCGGCCGAGGTGATGATGTCGATGAGATGAGTCATGAATTCTTTTTGATTTGCTCATTTGTTCATTTTGTTCATTTCAGAAATGAGCAAGTGAATAAATGAGCAAATTCCGTTAACTCCCTCTGGCCGTCAACAACTCCGTCACCTGGGTCAACACCTCGGCGCGATCCTGCCCCGCCAATGCCAGCGCAAATTGGGCGGCAAACAAGCCATATTTCACGCCGATGTCGTGCCGTTGTCCCTGAATTTCGTAAGCGAGATAGCGCTCACGCTGAGCCAGCCCCAGTAGGGCCGGCGCTAGATTGGAAGGCGCCGGTGCTGCCTCGGTGCCGATCTCAAATGTGCTGCTCAGCAGTTGCATCAGGGCCGGCGTAAACACGTGCATGCCGAAGAAGCACAGGTAGAACCCAGCGCGCAGCCCCGGCACATTCAGCACTTGTTCAGCCTCGGTCGGCGTCGGCTTTTCCAGCACATGATCGATGACGTGGAGCCGTGGCGAGCCCTGCACACGCCGGCCACCAATAGCCCCAAAGTTGGGCAGCAACGCCTCTCGCGTCGCTTGCACAGCCGAGACGGCGCAATCTTCGCTCTCGGCCACCTCTACGAGTTGTTGGGCGCAGGTCTTGCCCGGCAACGTGCTCAGCCATAGATGATCACCAACCAGATGCAAAAATGGCTCGGCACCCACAAAATCCCTGGCGCCATACACGGCGTGGCCGTAACCCCGGGGCTCAGTTTGCTCCACAAATTGCACCCGCCGAGCGTGCTCGCCAGCCGCCTGGGCATAGGCCGCCTGATCGCCCGGCTGTACCACCACGGCAATATCCTGAATACCCGCGCTTAGCGCCTCTTCCAGCACAATTCGCAGTGCCGATTTTTGGACGCCATCGCGATCGATCAAAGTTTGCAAGGGCAGGTTGCGTTGTAGTTTGCCGGCGGCCGTGATAACGGCGCGTTTGAGTTTCATGTTTCTTCGGTGACTCCTTGAAGGTTCAATTTAAAGGGATAGAGGTGCAGCCCATAGTGCACATACACCCATACAAATTAGGGCTGCAATGATTCGTAAATGGACCCCCGACCCCTAAAGGGGAGTCGCTGATGATGTCAGCGACTCCCCTTTAGGGGTCGGGGGTCTCCGAGGTATAGCTTTATCTAAGCATGATGCTGGATTCTCGCATTCGGCTTGCGAAATTGCCGTGCCTGTGCAGCGCATCGCCAAACCTAACCAACACAAATTAATGCTGCCATTCGCTCAGGGTGATTTGTTGATCGCGCAACGCGGCAGTTTCAGGCCGGCGCTGCTTCTTGCGTTCTTTGTCGGTGCGCGACATGCGGGCTGCATCGGCAATTTTGAGTAGCGAGGGGGAAAGATCAAGCGCGCGGATGGTGGCCTGGGTATCGCCCAGTGCGCCGGCATGAACGCTGCCGTGCAGTTTGCCCCACACAATGACGTCGCCACCGGCAATCAGTTGTGCTCCTGGGTTCACATCGCCCAACACCACAATATGGCCGGGATGCCGCAACACCTGTCCACTGCGCACACGGCGCCGCACCAGCAATCCATCCGTGCCCTCGACAATGGCAGCGTCCGAAGTGGGTTCGGCCTCAGGATGAACTTCTACGATCGCGGGCTTTAGCCCACTTGACTCTGGTTTCACATCATCGCGGACCGGTGGAAGTGGGGCAGCCACAGGTTTGAGGCGCACAAGTGCCGGCGGCTCGGCCAGGGTGTCAGCCAGTCCAGCCGCTCGCGTCAGGCTACGCGTGCCATCGTGCTGGCCGATGATGGCCCATAGATCCACATCGTAGCCAGACAGCAGCGTGCGCGCGCGTGCCACATCGTCTGCGCTGAGGCCAAAGCCTTTGACATCCAGCGCCATGCGGCCGCCCTTGAAAAAGTTGGGGTTGGCCTGCAACTTGCGTTCCAGCTCAAATAATTGGGACAGCCACGGCCCGCCGTTGCTTTCATCAAAGACGATGAGGATGCCCTGACGCAGACCCTTGATCGAGATCATGTGTTGAGAATAGTGCCGCAGAATGTGTTCTGGGGCAAGTTGAATTGTGTCTCTCAAAAATGTCAGACATCTGAACCGGGAAATTTGACGCACCCTAAGCGCAGATGTCTGACATTGGCAGTTTACTCTGCGGTCAGATCGCGGTCGGATGTAACCTTCTTCAACTTGTCTTCGGGAATGCCCAGATTGAAGTAGCCATTGATGATGCGCTGGGCCACCGGCGCGGCCACGCCCGACCCCTGACCACCGTTCCAGATGTAGACGGCAATGGCAATCTTGGGATTCTCCGACGGCGCATACGCCACGAACCATGCGTGCGAGGGCAGGTTTTTGATGCCGACGTAGCAGATGCCCGCCGTCACGGCTTCCTGATCGCAAAACTCGGCCGTGCCCGTCTTGCCCGAGAACTCAAAGCCAAACGGCTCCAGCGACGACTCAATGGCCGTTCCACGCTTCTCGATACTGACCACATCGCGCAGGCTTTGGCGCAACAATGCCATATTCTCCGGGCTGAGCGGCAACTGGCGAATCACCGAGGGTTGCGTCGTCGACACCACCACGCCATTCGAATCGCGAACCTCTTTGATGATCTGGGGGTCGTAGAGCGTGCCGCCGTTGGCAACGGCGGCAATGACATTGGCCATCTCCAGCGGCGTCGCGGCTACATAGCCCTGACCGATGGCCGCGTTGTAGCTATCGCCAGTAAACCACGGCACGCCGAAGGTGCGCTGCAAATAGTTGGGCGTGGGGGCAATGCCGGTGATGTAGGCAAGCTGCAACTTGTTCTCCTCACCAATCCCAAATTGATTCGTCCACTTCGCGAGCAGATCCGGCCCCATGCTGGTGATGCCCTCTGGCGCGTAGCCACCGACGGCTTTGCGAAAGAAGGTGTTGCACGAATTGCGCAAGGCATCGCTGACGGTTTGAGGGCCGTGGCTGCCGCCGTTAAAGTAGACCCAGCACACAAACTGACGGCGCGAGACATCACCCGGCAATTCGAACACGCCGGGGTCGTTGATAACGGTTTCGGGGGTGACGTAACCCTCTTGCAGCAGTGCGGCCGCCGTCACAATCTTGAACGTCGAGCCGGGTGGCGGCGCTTCCTGGGTGGCATGGTTCAGCAACGGCTTATGCAAATCGTTGCGCAACACATCCAGCTCTTTTTGGGTGATGCCGTTTGCAAATTGGTTGTTATCGTAGGCTGGCACACTCACCATGCCCAGAATGTCGCCATTGTTCGGGTCCAGCACCACCACAGCTGCACGTGGCGAGTTGCGGATTTTCATGATCGGGATCAGCGCATCCGAGATGATTTTTTGCAGACGCAAGTCGATGGTGAGATACACGCTGTTGCCGTTGGTGGGGCTGATGGGCGTGCCGACAATATCGACCACTTCACCCGACGCGTCGCGCACCTCCTGCACCCGGCCCTTTTTGCCGCGCAGGTCTACTTCGGAAATCTTCTCCACGCCGGCATAACCCACCCGGTCGTTCTCAATGTCGTAAATCTCGGCCGGGTAATTCTCGGCTTGCTCGGCCGGCACTTTCTGGGCATAACCCAAAATCTGGCTCAGTAAATCCTTGTAGGGATAGGTGCGCGTGCCCGTTTCCTGAACGGCTACACCGGGCATCTGATACGAAAGTTCCTGGATATACAACGCGGTCTCGCGGGGTACATTCTCGGCCACAATCACTGGCTCATACGCGATGTTATCTTGCTGGGCGTTATACACCTTGGTGTAGATGTCGCCGGCTGTGATCTCGGGCTGATTAATCAGACGAGCCAGCCGGTTATAGATATTCGTGCGCTGAATTCGCTGCTCAATTCGGTTCAGGTTTTGCGGCTGCTTGTAGGGCAGGATCGTGACTTGATAGAGCGGGGCATTGCGCACCAACGGCTCGCCCGTGCGATCGTAGATGAGGCCGCGCGTGGCAGGCAGCCGCCGCACATAGATGCTGGTGTCCTGAATTTGCGACAGGAATTCGCCCTGCCGCTCAACTTGCAGCACATATAGGCGTTGCCCAATTATTGTGAACGAAAGCAACACGCCGACCATGAGCGCAACCAGCCGAAGCTGACCGCCGCGCCGGTTGGGCGGCGGCGTTTGTTGCGTACGGCGCTGTGTAGGAAGATCACCGAGAATCATAGGGAAGTGGCGGGTGGCTGGGTGCAAATGACCAATTACTAGCAACTAGCCACCAGCCACGTATTCAGTATTTTAGGTCAGACGCAAACGAGTCGCCCGCGCGCAGCCGTAAATCATACGGGCTGAAAAACAGGTAGGTCAGCATCGAGACCACGGGATTGATGACCAGCAGGGGCAGAATGGTGCTAAAGAACACCAGGCTGATATCCATGGGCCGGCCGTTTAAACGCAGGACGACAAGCATGACGATGTGGCTGATGAGGGTGGTCACGGCCACCCAGTTGGTGCAACGAAACAGGCGCGAGGGAATCGGCAGCGTATCCAGCAAGGCAGCCGCTGCGTTGCCGGCCATCAGCGCGATGGCATTCGACCCCAACGGCGCACCCGACAACATGTCCAGCATCAAGCCACCGCCGGCCGCCCAAAAGAAGCCCTCCGTGCCACTCAGAGCCGCCCACACCGATGATGCAATCAGCACCAGCTCAGGCTTCAGCCGCGTGCCGACCAGCGCCGGCCACAAGCTGGACTCCACAAGCGCCAGCACGAACAGCAGGATTGCACCAAAAACATGTCGTCTCAAGGGTCACCACGATGAATTAAAAAGCTTTGAACGAGTTGAACCGCCGCTGAGAGCGATGTGTTGTTTCCACAACAGCGTATCAAGTGATGCCGCATGCGTATGACATGACATTGTGCTATGCGGACTGACTGCTGTTTATATTTTGCCAGTTGGTCTTGAGCACGTTTGCTGAGTGACGGAAGCCGTCGATCTCGGCACTGGTCATGGGGGCATCCAGTACCTTGATCATCCCACCTCGCCCCACAATGGTAGGCAGGCTGAGCGCGACGTCTGAAACCCCAAGTTGATTTGTCAGTAAGCTGCTCACGGTCAGCACACTATGATGATCGCGCATGATGGCTTCGACGATGGTGAGCAGACTGAGGCCGATTGCGTAATACGTGGCCTTTTTGCGCTTGATGATTTCGTAGGCGGCATCGCGGGTGCGCAAAAAGAGCTGATTCAGTTTCTCTTCGTCGTAGCCCTGGCCGTTTGGGCCGATGAACTGGCGCAAGGACACACTGCCGATATTGGCCGAACTCCACAGCGGAACTTCGCTGTCGCCGTGCTCGCCCACGATATAGGCATGCACACTGCGGGTGTCCACGCCGTAGTGCGCGCCCAGATTATACCGAAAACGCGCCGTGTCGAGCAGGGTGCCAGACCCAAGCACACGGCGCGGGTCGCCCACAATGTGGCGCGCCGTAGCATACGTCAGGATATCCACCGGGTTGGTGGCAATCAGAATGACCGCGTCGTTGTTAACGGCATTAATTTGCGGGATCAGTCCATTAAAGACGGCCAGGTTTTTCTTGAGCAGGTCGAGCCGCGTTTCGCCGGGATTTTGATTCGCACCCGCGCAGACCACCACAATATCGGCATCGCTCAGCGCCGCGTAATCGGCGGCATATACCTTCACGGGTCGGACGAAGGACATGCCGTGGTTCAAGTCCAGGGCTTCGCCTTCCGCCCGGGCGTGGTCAATGTCGATCAGGACCAGCTCGGTCGCGAGGCCGCTCTGAATGAGGCTATAGGCAAACGACATGCCTACCATGCCGCAGCCGACCAGACCGATTTTGCCGGTGCTTGTTTTAATTGTCATAGGTCCTCCTATTGTGAGCCAGCACAAATGGCCGGAGCTGAAAACGCTCGACAGAATTCGCCCACGGCATGCATCGACGCGCACATTCTCCAGGTGAGTGTTGCGAGTGTTGCCGCTCGTCTACTGCCGGTCTCGTATTACGGGCTGGCCGTTGCTGGGACAGGGTCGATGGGGATGATCCCGTCAGTGCCATCAGTCGGCGTGATGCCAGCGGTGTTGGTGAGCGTAGCGGTGACAGCGGCCGGTGGTTGCAAAAAAATGGTCGGCGTGACCACATTGGAGTTGCTGACCGTGGTGCTGGTGACCGAAGTTATGATGAGCACGGTCTCCAACCGGTTAAAGTCGACCGACGGCCGCACAACGGCCTCTTTCAACACATCCGAATCGCTGCTGACCACGCGCTCGACCACGCCGATGCTCAACATCCGCGGCATGAGTCCACCCAGGCCGCTGGTAATAATAATATCGGTGGGCGAGACAACCTCGGTTTGCAACACATTTTGCAGGCGCAGCGTGCCGTCCTCATTACCCGACACGGTGCCGGTGGCGCGCGAGCCGACCAACTGCACATTGACGAACGAGCCGGGGTCAATAATCAACTGCACCTGACACGTGGTCGGGTTCACCTCGGCCACCCGGCCCACCAATGCAAATGCGCCGCCGACCACGGGCATACCCACGCGAATGCCATCGACTGCGCCGGCGTTCAGGGTGATGTAGCGCACATACGGCACCGTGTCGTTGGCGATCACCTGGGCGCAAATGCCCACCCGCGGCCCCGTCGTCGGCTGGTTGCGGCAAGCGCCATTGCCGATGCCGATGACATCGGCGCCAACGATGCCCATCGTTGGATTTTCGCGCGCGAAGCTGAGCAATTTGCGATACTCGACATTTTCGGCCTGAAACTCTCGCAACGTAATATTTTCAGTCTTTAAGTTGTCGCGCTCAATGCGCAATTGCTCGGCCTGTTGCGTGAGTTGAAGCACTGAGGCTGAGGTGAACAGGTTGTTGATCGTGCGGCCGACCGCGCTGAAAAACGTCTGGATCGGCGCCGTGATAAACGACAACGGCCCCTGCCCCACCGGCTGCCCTATCGAAAGCCCAACCACCACAATCAGCAGTGACAGCACGAGCAACACGAAAATAGGAATGTTGGAGCGCTGGCGTGGGCGAAGCATAAGGAGATTTGGAGAAGTCAGAAGTCAGATGTCAGATGTCAGATGTCAGATTGAACACAGTCGACTTCCGGTCTGACATCTGACTTCTGACTTCTCTCAATCTATCTTAGCCTACCCGCGAGATGCTGTTGCCGGCTGAGGGATTTCTTGCCGTGCTGTTGCGTTCGAGGCCGACCAGCACTTGCTTCAGTTCATCCAGGTTTTGCAGCACGGCTTCGGCCCCGCGAGCCACACACGTCAGCGGGTCTTCGGCCAGCCAGGTGTGGATGTTGGTCTCGTCGGCGATGCGCTCGACCAGGCCCTGCAACATGCTGCCGCCACCGGCCATGGCAATGCCCGTTTCCATCAAGTCGGCCACCAGCTCTGGCAACGTCTCATCCAGCGTGGCGCGCACCGTTTCCACAATCGTGTTGACCGAGTTGGAAAGTGCCTCGCGAATCTCGATCGACGACACCTCGACCGCTTCGGGCAGACCGGTGACCAGGTTGCGGCCACGCAAGGTCATAGTCTTTTCCTCAGGCAGCGGGAAGGCCGAGCCGATGGCAATCTTGATCTTCTCGGCCATGCGCTCGCCAATCAGCAGGTTATATTTCTGGCGCGAGTAGTTGATGATGTCCTCGTCCATCTCGTCGCCGGCCACCCGGATGGATCTGGAAACGACGATGCCACCCAGAGCAAACACGGCCACCTCGGTGGTGCCACCGCCGATGTCGACGATCAGGCTGCCGTGCGCCTCAGTTACTGGCAAGCCGGCCCCGATGGCCGCGGCCATGGGCTCTTCGATCAGAAACACTTCGCGCGCGCCGGCGCTCATGGCGGCGTCATACACGGCGCGTTTCTCCACTTCGGTGACGCCGGAGGGAATGCCGATCACGACTCGCGGCCGCGGCACATTCAGCACACTTTTCTGGTGCGCCTTACGAATAAAGTAATCCAACATCGCCTCGGTGATCTCGAAGTCCGAAATCACACCGTCGCGCAAGGGGCGAATGGCGACAATTTTGGCCGGCGTGCGACCGACCATCTCTTTGGCTTCCGCGCCGACGGCCAGCACCTGGCGGGTCTTGCGGTTGATCGCCACCCACGAGGGTTCGTTGATGACAATGCCCTTGTTGCGCACCGAGACAAGGGTGTTGGCCGTGCCCAGGTCGATCCCCAGGTCGAGCGAAAACAAACCCAATATCCGGTCAATAATCGTTGGCATAAGCTACGTTTCTGATCCTCCGCGTCTTGCTCCGGTGGGGAACCTTGTTGAAACGATTGGTCGGTCACCGCCACATCAGCAATTTGTGCGTCTTCTGTATTATAGATGAGCCTTTAGTCCGAGGCGGTGCGAGCGCAGCCAGTTGAGATTCTTCGTGAATCTACACAAATCTCACAACCAGTTCTGATTCGTGCCTATTCATGTTGATTCGTGGAAAATTCCTATTTAGACTATTGCCCACAGAATTCTCGCGTTATAGTTCTGTTTATGCAATTGGGTCAAATCGCGTTTATCGGCGGCGGTGTCATGGGCGAAGCCATTCTCAAAAGTCTGCTGGCCTCGGGCACGGCCACAGCCAGCCAGATCGCGGTGGGCGATCCGGTGGCGCAGCGGCAGAAGGACCTGGCCGAGCGCTATGGCATTCGGGTCAGCGGCGACAACGCGGGTGTGGCGCGGGGTGCCGATATCGTGGTGCTGGCGGTCAAGCCCCAGATGATGGGGCAGGCGCTGGGCCAGTTTCGCGCGGCGTGTGCTCCCACGGCTCTTGTGATATCCATTGCGGCCGGCACCCCCATCGCCACCATTCGCGAGATGTTGCACGCCGAGCAGCCGGTGGTGCGCGTGATGCCCAATACGCCGGCCCAGATTGGCATGGGCATGTCGGCCTGGACGGCCACGCCGAATGTGTCGGTGGCGCAACTGGACCAAACCCGCACGATTTTGGCCGCAATGGGCGACGAGGTGCAGGTGCCGGATGAGCATTACATCGACATGGCCACCGCCATTAACGGCTCTGGCCCCGGCTACGTCTTCCTGATCCTCGAAGCCATGATTGATGCAGCGGTGCGGTTGGGCTTTGCCCGACCAGTGGCCGAGAAGCTGGTGTTGCAGACCGTGCGGGGCAGTGCCGAATATGCCATTCAGTCCAAACAGCATCCGGCCCTATTGCGCAATCAGGTGACGAGCGCCGGCGGCACCACCGCCGCAGGCTTGTTCGAGCTGGACAAAGGTGGCCTGCGCACCACATTGGACAACGCTATTTTTGCCGCGTATCACCGCGCTGTGGAATTGGGCCAAAGTTAATATCTTGCCCTTGCAAAGGGATAGAAGGTTTCGTGATTTATGAGCAAACTAAGCAAAGTTGATTCTGAAAAACTAAAGAAGATTCCGACCAGTGAGACCGTGTGGCTGGCCACGGTGCGTCCGTCGTCAATCAAGATTGATGCGCCCGAGGCCATCCAGCCGCACTACATCGTGGTGTTGGATGCCACGGCCCAAAGTATCCGCAGTTTTGAGCTGGTCGAGAAACAGCCGACAGTTGACGCAGTGGCCAAGGTCTTGGCCCAGGCCATGCATTCGCCCCAGGCCACCCCGCTGAATGAGACGTTGACTGCCGCGGCCGGCGCGTTCGAACAACTTCCCAAACAGCGCCCCCAGCGTATTCTGATGGATGATCAGGCCATGGCTGATCAACTCCAGCCCTATTTTGCCGAGCTGGAGATCGTGGTGAGTTTCTATTCGCCGTTGACGCCGATTGATGAGCTGTTGCAAACGCTTGAAGTGTTCATGGAGCGCGGCGACCAACGCACGCGGTTGCTCGACATTCCCGATGTGACGCCGGCATTGGTGGCCGGGTTATATGCGGCGGCGGCCAGCTTCTTTCGGGCCGAGGTCTGGGAGCATGTCTTCAACGACGATGTCATCAAGCTGCGCTATCCGGGGCCGGCTGGCCAGGATTATTTCATGTGCATCATGGGCAACGGCGGCATGGAGTTTGGCCTGGCCGGGTATGCCTCGCTGGAAGACTTGAACGCCACGCTCAATATCGAAGACCCCGAAAACCCGCTGGAGGCGTTGGAGGGCGTGGTCGCTTTCAGCCTCACCTACGGCACGCGCAAGGAGATGCAGGAAGACGATCTCAAAGACATGAAGAAGCACAAGTGGGCGCTGGCCGGCAAGAATGCCCATCCCATCTTCATCAAGCATGACCCGCTGCTGGGCGTGGTTTCGCCCACGGCCGATGAACTCAAGGTGCTGGCGGCCGGCCTGCAAGTGTTGCCGAACTTTGTGGTGGAGAAGATGCAGGCTGATGTGGATGAGCCGGTTGAAAGTGCCGCTGTCTACGAGCTGTCGGCCATGCACGCTGGCGCCACGGCCGAGTTGGCGTATCCGGTCGAGGGCATCGAATTTCCCGATGACGACGAGGCTGACGAAGCCGACCTGTTGAGCGATGTGATCAACCTGGATGATGTGGATCTTGACAAGGTCTTCCCAGGCTTGCGAAACTTTTTTCTAGGCGACGCCGCCAGTGGCCTGGTGCTCGATGACAAGGACGAAGATGACAAAGCTGAGGATGCCGGCAACAAACCTGCTGGCAAACCCGACGCATCCAGTCCCAAGCCGCCACCCGCCAAAGGCACCTGGAAGAAGCGCAAATGAGGCGCGCCAACGGCCGGGCGCGGCTGCGTGATCTGGGCATCACCATTGGCCGATGGCCCACTGGCCCGCACAACGCCATCACCGATGTGGCCGGCGTGCGGGTCGGCCACACCACCTTGATTCACGACCTGCCGCGCATCGCCCGCACCGGCGTCACCGTCATCCTGCCGCGCACCGACACCGAAATTGGCAACGACCACGCCTTCGCCGGCTTCCACTCGTTTAATGGCAACGGCGAGATGACCGGCATGCACTGGCTGGCCGAGTCAGGTTTGCTCACCTCGCCGATTGCGATTACCAGCACCCACTACGTCGGCATTGCGCATCAGGCGCTGGTGGCGTATTCGGCTGGGCATGGCTTCGCGCACACCTGGTCGTTGCCGGTGGTGGCCGAAACCTACGACGGCTTCCTCAACGATGCCGAGGCGTTTCATCTCAAGCCCGAGCACGTGTTCGAGGCGATTGCCGCCGCTTCAAGTGGGCCGGTGGCTGAGGGCAATGTCGGCGGCGGCACCGGCATGATCTGCCACGAGTTCAAGGGCGGCATCGGCACCGCCTCGCGCGTCATCGCCACCCCCAGCGGCGCGTTCACCTTCGGCGCATTGGTGCAGACCAACTACGGCGACCGC
>Ga0105046_10009048_pt1 | contig 15600 bp, 12 predicted proteins | sample MAT03_FD_78385 | JGI IMG/M metagenome (GOLD analysis project Ga0105046, IMG submission 78385) | Freshwater microbial communities from Lake Fryxell liftoff mats and glacier meltwater in Antarctica - MAT-03 (megahit assembly) | ecosystem: Environmental > Aquatic > Freshwater > Ice > Liftoff...
CATCCTCGCGCAAGGTCTGGAAGGCGTGGTGCAACTCTTGGGCTTTCGGCATGACGTGCTTGAGCTGCTGGCCGAATCCGATGTCTTCTTGCTCACCTCGATTAGTGAAGGCGGGCCGTATGTGCTGATTGAAGCCGTGGCCACCGGCTGTGGTGTGGTGGCCACCCGTTGCGGCGGCTTTGTCGAACATGTGGTGCGGCCAGGGCAGACCGGCCTGCTGTGCGAGCCTGGCGACAGCAACGGCGCGGCGCAGGCGGTGTTGGTTCTGCTGCGCGACCGGCCTGCCATGGCGCGCCAGGTGCAGGCTGCGCAGGCCATCGTGTTCGCCGGTGAATTCGATGTGCGTGTCTCGGTGGGCCGTCTGGTGCAGGTGTACGAACAGGTTCTGGCAACGCCGGCGCCTGCGGCCGGCTCGGCCGGTCTCACGCTGCTGCTGCAAATGACGCATGAACTGGGCACCCTGGGCAGCGAGCTGACCGACTTGAAGGAACGCATGAAACGCGTCGAGCGCGCCGCCGACCTGGTGCTGGACAACCCCGTCAGCGCGTTGGCCCGGCGGCTGGTACGCGGTAGTGGTGGCAATGACTGAGTTCTTGCTGGCCGCCGCAGCAGCCCCAGTCAACCCGACAAGCGCCAGCCCTGACATTGGCAGCGCCATCGACCTGCGCCGCCTGTTCGAAGCCGGCTCGGGCCTGGGCAATCGCCTCTGGGCCGACACGGCCAGTGCTGCCGTGTGTGCCTTTGTCCGAATTCCTGCCGATGGCGCGACCCGTTTTCGCGTCGAGGCTTTGCAAGGTGTCGAGCTGCTGCCGCATGGCGGCTGGCTGCTGCGTGCTGGCGACGCGTGCTACTGGATTCCCGCCGCCCCGATCGAGCGGCGGTACGACCAGCAGGGCCACATCCAATCGGAACGGCCGGCCACCACAGCCGCCACAGCGCTTGACGGCCAGGCTGCAAGCTTGACCTTGCGCGCACCCGCCCACGGCGCGGTGCTCGACCTTGCGCTGTGGCGCCTGCCGCCTGCGCTGGCCGACGAACTTCGCGCGCCGCTGGCATTGGAACTGCAACCCGCTTACCTGTGGGGGTCGCACACGCGCTTCGGCCGCGCGGCCGACCTGTACCTGCACCTGACCCACGGCGTGGTGTACGAAAACCGTTATGCCTGGCCATTCAAGATCCGCGTGGCGTCCGAGAACGACGCGCATGCCATTGGCGTGCAGCTGGCGGGCCTGCAGCGGGCCGGCGGCCGGGCCTGGGCGGGGCTGCTCTCGCGGCAGGTGCTGGCCTGTGTGGTCGACCGCCTCGGGCCCGACGGCGCCTTCCGCCATGGTGTCTGGACCGATGGCATGGAGTCGCATTACCGCCTGCACTGCAGCGGCATGCACCTGATGATGGACGCGCTGGCGCAAGGGCCAGACGCGCAGGTCGAAGCTGCGTTGCGCCGGGCTGCAGCCTTTCTGGCGCAGCAGCATGAACGCCTAGCCGCCGGCGTCTGGTTCCTGCACGACGAGCTGGAACTCTCGGTCGAACGAATGAAACAAGGGCCGTTCAGGTGGGTTGCGAGCCGGGCGCTGGGCAAGAGCGAAGCCAACATGCTGGTGCTCAACACCCAGCTCGATGCCAGCATCGCGCTGGACCGCTATCGCGACATCACGGGCGACGAAAAGTTTGCGGAACTTGTGATGTCGGCGCGCCAGGCCACGCAGGCGGTGCTGGGCCTGCGCCCGGCCGAGACTTTGTACCGCTGCATTTTCTGGTGCATCGGCCTGAGCTTCCTGCCCACGCCGCAAGCCAGTGCGCTACCGGCCTGGAAGCGCGCCCTCAAGCGGCTGACCTGGCAGACCCTGATTCCGCGCCTGCCCGACATCAAGGCCCGCTTCCCGCGGCTGGTCATGCCCGGCGGCTACATCGATCGCGAACTGACGCTGCGAACCTGGGCCCACGATTACCACGCCATCAACCTGATGGACCTGGCGCGTTACCTGCGCCGCTTCGACGACCCGGTGGTGCGCCGGGTGCTGGTCGAAGGCCTGGCCTTCACGCGGCGCAGTGGCATCCTGCAGCGCTGGCAGGAACTGGACTACCAGAAATATGCGCTCGGCTTCTGGGCCGAGGCGCTGTACCACGTCTGCACGCTCTTCCCCGATGCACAGTATCGCCAGTGGCTGGCCGAGGCGATGCTGGTGCTGGAGGATTTGAAGATAGGTCAGCCGCCTTCGCTGCTGGGCGCCAATGCCGAAGCGGTGCCGGTGGCGCAGCAGATGCCGTGCCCCAGCCCCGCCGACGCGCAGCTGCGCGTGGCCAACCTGGGCCGCCGCCGCGCGCCCGAACTGCTGGTGGTCAACGCCACCGACACGCCACTGCCGCTGGGCTGGGAAATCGCGCCCGTGGAAACGCTGGCGTGGCAACAAGCCGACGGAAACCCCGCAGAACCGCACGCGCTGCAGGTGCCTGCGCGCGGCTGGCTGTGGGCCCGCACGCCACACTAGCGGGTATGCACGTCGCGATCGTGGCCCCCGAGTTTCCGCCCGAGATCGGCGGCATGCAGACCTACGCGGTCGAATTCGCCAAGGAACTTGTCGCGCGCGGCCACCGCGTCACGGTCTTCACGCGGCGGCGGGCTGAACCCCAGGCGCCGCTGGCCGGCATGGACGTGCGTGGCGTGCTCGTGGGCCGTGCCGGGCCCGACCTGGCGCAGCTGCGCACCGTCCGTGCAGATGCCTGGCATGTGATGAATGCGGCCTACGCCTGGGTGGCACTGCACTTCGCGCCCACGGTGGTGGCGGTGCATGGCAACGACTTCCTGCGGCCATACATTCCCGTGGGTGAGCCCGACCTGGGGCGGGTGCCAGGCCTGTGGCGTTCTGCGCGCTTGCGGCCGGCCATCGAGCATTGGGTCGGTGGCTGGCGCACGCCGCACCTCATGCGGCGCGGGCTGCGGCGCGCGTCGCACATCCTTTGCAACAGCCGCTATACCGAACAGGTCTTTCTGGCGCAGTTTCCCGAATGTCGGCAACGCAGCACGGCTGCCATGGTCGGCGTGGCGGCAGACTTTCTGGCGATGCAGGCGCCGCAAACGCTGTCGCCGGCACCTCGGCTGATCACCGTGTGCCGCTTGTCCGAGGAACGCAAGAACGTCGGCCTGGTACTTCAGGCCTTGGCCCGCCTGCGCGCACAGCACGCCTTCAGCTACACCGTGGTCGGTGATGGCCCGCTGCGGCCCGGGCTGGAGCAACTGGCCAAGCAGCTGGGCCTGGCGGACCGGGTGCGCTTCACGGGGTTTCTGGGCCAGCACGAGATGCGCGACGCCTTGGTGCAAAGCGACCTGTTCGTGCTGACCGCCGCCATCAACCCGGGCAGCCACGAAGGCTTCGGCATCGCCTATCTGGAGGCCAATGCCTGCGGCACGCCGACACTCGCGGCCCGGCTGGCCGGTGCCGCCGAGGCGGTGCAAGACGGCGTTTCGGGTTACTTCGCCGAGCCTCTGAGCGTGGAAGGCGTCGCCGAGGCTTTGCGCCGGTTCTTCGCTGGCGAACTGCAGTTCTCGCCCGAGGCCTGCCGCGCGTTTGCACGGCGCTTCACCTGGGCCCAGGTCGTGGACGCCGCACTGCCGTGGTACGGCGGCGCCGGCGATGCAGTGCTGCCGCTGGCCTGGCCGCAAGGCGCCTGACATGAGCACGCCCTGCCCATTGATCTCGGTCGTGATGCCCTGCTTCAACGCCGCGCCGTTCGTCGAAGAGGCGGTGCGCAGCGCGCTCGATCAGACATTCCAGGACAGCGAGTTGATCGTCATCGACGACGGCTCCACCGACGGCAGCGGTGATGTGCTGGCGCGCCTGCAGCACGTGTACGGCGAGCGTTTGGTGCTGCTGCGCTCGGCACGCGGCGGCCCGTACCCGGCGCGCAACCTGGGGCTGGCGCGCGCGCGTGGCCAGTGGGTGGCGTTCCTGGATGCTGATGACTGGTGGGAACCGGACTTCCTGGCTTCGATGCTGGCCGCAGCGACGCAGGGCGGCGCCGACCTTGCCTACTGCGGCTGGAAGAACGTGGGCGGCGACCGTGGCCGCACATTGCCGTATGTGCCGCCGAACTTTGCCGAGGCGGATGCGGTGGATGCGTTTCTTTCCGACTGCCCATGGCCGATTCACGCCGCTTTGGTGCGGCGAAAGGTCTTGCAGCGGCTGGGCGGCTTTTCGGTGCGAATGTTCTCGGCGATGGACTACGACTTGTGGATTCGCGTTTTGGGGGTCACGCAAAGCATGGTGCGCGTGCCGCGGGTGCTGGCCTATTACCGATGGCACGGCAACGGACAGATCTCGGCGGTGAAGTGGCGCCAGGTGCTGCACGCATGGCGCGTGCGAAAAGACTTCGTTGCTGCCCACGCGGACTTGGTGGCCCACCTGCCGCGGGCGCGGCTGAAGGAGTTGGTCGATGGCGTGCTGCTGCGTGCCGCATACGAGGCGTTCTGGCGCCGCGACCTGGACAGCGCGCAACCACTCTTTCGGCAAGCGCTTCGCACCGGTGCCTGGCAGACAAAGGACCTGAAGTACCTGGCGGCCAGCCTCTTGCCGCGCGGCAGCTTTCGTGCACTCGTGGGCCGCTCAGATACGCGGGGCGCGGCATGACTGCAGCGCTGACCGCAGACCGCGCCACGGTGCTGATGTACCACCGCGTCGGCACAGCCACCAACGACTGGGAGCGCAAGTACTGCGTGTCGCCGGCACAGTTCGCCGCCCAGATGCGGCTGCTGCATGCCAAGGGCTACAGGGCTTGCGGCATCGACGACTTTGTGCGCTGGCTGGGCGGGCAGGGCACCTTGCCCCAGGGTGCCTTCGTGCTGACCTTCGACGACGGCTTCCTGGGCGTGTACGAACATGCGCGCCCGGTGCTGGTCGAACTGGGCTGGCCCGCCACCGTATTCCTGGTAAGCCAGTTGATCGGCCAGCGCGACCTGTGGACGGAAGGGGAGAACCGCGCCGGCCAAACGCAGCCCTTGCTGGACAGGGCACACATCGAACGGATGGTGCACGAGGGCTTCACCTTTCACAGCCACACGCGGCGCCATGCCGACCTGCCGACGCTGGGCGACGAGCGGCTGGCCGACGAACTGGCCGGGTCCCGCGCTGATCTGGAAGGCTTGCTGAACCAACCCGTGCCCTACCTGGCCTACCCCTACGGCCGCTTCGACGACCGCGTGCGCGACGCGGCCATCGCGGCCGGCTACATGGCAGCCTTTTCGGTACGGCCCGGCTTCAACCGCCCGGGGCTGGATTCCTATGCCGTGCGCCGGCTCGACGTCTGGGGCACTGACACACCAGCCATGCTGCTGCGCAAGATGAACCTGGGCACGAACGACGGGACCTTGGGCAATGCGGTGCGCTATGCCGTCCTGCGGGTCGCCGCACGTTTGGGGATGGGCGGGTGACGACCGCGCCGCTCGTCACGGTGGGGCTGTGCACGCACAACCACCTGGACCGGCTGAAAGTGACGCTGGCAGCGCTTCAAGTGCTGGACGGCCCGCCTGACGGGTGGGAGTTGCTGGTGGTGGACAACGCCAGTTCCGACGGCACCGCCGATTACCTGGCGGGCGCGGCTTGGCAGCCGCAGGGCGCCGTGGCGCGGGTTGTGCGCGAGGCCAAGCTCGGCCTTTCGAACGCCCGAAACTGCGCCATCGCGCAGGCGACGGGCGAATACCTGCTGTTCATCGACGATGACGAGACGCCGCACGCGCAGTGGCTGGCGAATTACGCCACAGCGATGGCGGAACACCGGCCCGACGCCCTGGGCGGACCGATCGACGTCCAGTTTGTCGGCGGCGAAAGGCCGGCCTGGCTTCTGGACGAGTTGCTGGGGTTTATCGGCAAAATCGATCACGGCGGCGCGGGGCGCTGGCTGACTGCGCCTGACACGCCGATCTTCGGCGGTAACTTCGCGTTCCGACGTAAGGTCTTCGATCGCATCGGCAGTTTCGACGCGGTGCTGGGCCGCCTGGGAGCCGCCAACTTCGGCGGCGAGGATATTGAAATTTACGAACGGCTGTTGCAGGCGGACTGCAAGGTTCGCTGGGTGCCCGACGCGCTGATCTTTCACCGAGTGGAAAGCCCGAAGCTGCGGCGCAGATACTTTCTGGATCTGCACTTCAAGCAGGGTCGGCTGGAGGGCGCCAAGGCACGGGCGCAACGCAGCCGCATGCCGCCGATGTTTCTGGTGCCGCAATTGGCACGGGCAGTCAAGGCGGCCCTCAAGCAGCGCATCAGCGTCGGATCGAATGCTTGTTTGCGCAAGGAGATGAACATCAGCTACTTGCTGGGGTATGCGGCGGGCTGGGTCCTGCACTGAGCCGCGCTATTCCATGCTCTCGCAGCGATCCAAGGTTGCGTCGGATATGCGCGGAGTTTGAAGTCACTGGTCGCGCCCACTCTCAGATCACACGACACGGGCTTGAAAAAGGGGATCTTCAGGTCAGACTACGAAAGTGATCTACCTGATGAATGGTGCCATGGCCTCTGCGCGTTTTTTGGCATCGAAGACGTCCTTGGCAATGAAACAACCCGGTTTCATGTCTCGAATTGTGTAATTTATCTCTTTGATTGCGTGTCCCATCGCCCCGACGCGTTCGTTCTTGGGAAGGCTTTGTCTTTGCGCTTGAATCATGAATACCAGTGCAGGACAATAATGATTCATCGCGGGTCCGCAGGATTGGTCTGGAATCGAGAACTTGAAACCGCCCAGTGAACCGTCGACGTACTGCTGGTAGCAGTACGTAGGGAGTTGCGCTACCTCTAGTGGCGAGGCCTTGTATTTGGGAGGAATTTTGGGTTGGGCCAGCGCCGGAAACGCGGCAGCGATGGAAAACAGTACGGCCAGTTGTAGCGGGGAAGTCCAGGAATTCATAAGTGGTCCTCTTCAGAATAATCAAAGCAGGTCGGCGATATCGAATCGGCGCGAAATGGATTCAAGGTCAAAGTTGATGTCCATCTCTTCGCTCTTGCTGGCGCCGCGGCGATAGTCCTTGACGGTGATAACCGAAAAGTGTTCGTCGGCGATCCACCGTTCGCGAAAGTCCTGGACTCGCCCGCCGCAGTAGCGCTTCCAGTAGCGAACGCCGCAGCCGTGATCATCGTAGAAGCGGGCCCGCCGCTGACGTTCCATCGGGTCGGTGGGGGTATTGGGGTGTTCCTGGAACCCGCGCCACCAGCCGCAACCCTGGCGGTATTGGTCCAGGCTGGCGCCACGAGTCGTGCAGCCCAGGACTTCCCAGTAACGGTGGTACTTCGGGCGCAGCAGATTGCGCAGCCCGCCGTAGGTCTTCACGGCCGCCATCTCGCCGTCTTTCAGACCCTCGAACCGCGCTGCCGCGGCCCGCATCTTGGCCCGGGGCATGATGACGTCCGCATGCCAGAAGGCCAGCCTGTCGGCCCACAGGAATACGAACTCGAGCGGAACGTGCTGGTAGAGAACCTGCAGGCCCAGCGTGGCGTTGAAGTCGATCGCCACCGCGCCGGGAACGAGCGTCGATGGCGGCGAACCGCAGTTGGGGTCCCACCCGACCACGGGCGTCCAGCCGACCTCGGCGACCAGCTTTTGTTGCAGCAGGCACCAGCGGTCGTTCATGTTCCAGCAAAGCCACGGGCGCTCGATGCCATGCAGCGCGGCGGCCCAGTGGCTGGCGGCTTCGCGGATGTCGGCCTCCGGACGGTCCCAGAACCGCCAGTGTCCGGTGCCGTTCTTGCCGGTGGTCTTGCCGACTTCCCAGGCGGTCGGTGCGACCAGGTTGGTTGCAGTCACGTCCATACCTCTAGATTGCGCCTCTGCAATAGCACTTTTTGCGGTGGCTCCGCCAACATGGATCGATGTTGGCGCTTCATGCCCGCCCCACGAAGTTCCCCGCCGATCCGCGGCCAGTCGCCGCCTTGGCGCGGCGGATCAATCCGATCAGGGGGCCGGGCAGCTTGGCGGCGATGCCGTACACGCCCGCCCGAGCAGTGGGCTTCTCGCGCAGGCTGCGGTGGAATGCGGCACTTGCCTCGCGCATGCGGTCTTGTTTGAAGTACCAGTAGCCCAGGTCGGCCAGGCATTCCGCCACATAGCGATCGGCGTCCATGCCCCAGGCCGGCATCAGCCCGCGCGCCCATTCGCGGATCACTTCCGCCATGCGCACGTAGCCCAGCAGCATCGGCTCGACCGACTTGGTGACATTGGTGGCATGTTCGACGCGGATCTCCTGCACGCTTGCGACGCAGGCCACCGGGTGGCGCGCTGCGATGCGCAACCAGAGTTCAAGGTCCTCGCCAAAGCGCAGGCGCGGGTCGAAGCCGTTCATTTTGATCAGCACGTCCCGCCGGGCCAGCACGGTGCTGGTATTGATGAAGTTCACCTTCAGCATCAGTGCCGGTGCGCCAGGCACGGGCCGGCCGTCGAGCCCGGCCAGAAAATCCTGCAAGCCGCGCAACTCGAAGTTCGAATCCACCAGGCGGGTGCCGGTCTCGTCTTCAATCGCCATGTCGGCGCAGACCAGTGCGACCGCAGGGTGGCGCTCGATGACACCGATCTGCAGCGCCAACTTGTCCGGCAGCCAGCGGTCGTCGGTGTCGAGGAACGCCACCAGGTCGCCGCTGGCCTCGCGCAGGCCCCGGTTACGTGCCGCTGCCGGCCCGGCGTTGGCCTGCTTGAAATAGCGGACGTCCGGCCCCAGCGACTGGCTCACTTGCGTGGTGTCGTCTGTTGATCCGTCGTCGACGATCACGATCTCCGCGCAAGGGCGGGTCTGGGCACGCACGCTTGCCACGGCCGCGCGCAGGAACGCAGCGCGGTTGAAGGTGGGGATTACGACGCTGACCTTGAGGTCGGACATGCTGCCGCTCGTTCGATGAAGGGGTTCACACCGGGAATATGTCGCGGGACCGCGCGGACGCGTGCTCCTCGGCCAGTACGCTCATTATCATGACGGCGAACACCGCAGTTCACACGCTCTCTCATGCCATTGCTGAAGTCGATCAGAGGTAATTTCTCGCACTTTCGGCGTTGGTGCAGGAAGAGGGCGTTGGCTCTCATCAAGTCGAGCGGAATGGAGTTGATGAGGTTCCGGCGGCGCGGCTCGCATCGGGAGGTAACGCGACTGGTGCGCGTGTCGGGCGCTGCGCTCGCTGCTCCCGCGAAGCCCATTGCGCTCGATCCCGAGAGGTTTTTCACGGTCGAGGTCGAGGCGCGGCCTGGCATCAACCACCTGCGTTACGCACTGGAGCTGTTGATTCTGGAAGCGGTGGCGCTGGGCCGGACGCCGGTTGCGTTCAAGCCCTGGTTCGACCCTCGCCACAACCTCGGCCACGACCTGGACGTGACCTGGGACAAGTACATCGATCTCTCGCGTGTCGAGATTTTCAATGGCGAGGCGGTCGCGGCGGTCGTGCATGTTCTGCAGCCTGGCGAGGTGCCCGGACTCGACCGGCTGTCCGCGGCCTGGTTCGATCGAGACCATCTCGTCACCGACGAGGAGAGTCGCAGTCTGGATCTGATCGTCAGACGCAACAGGACCGGGCTGCACATCGGGTGTGTTCATGGTGTGGGTTTCGACATGCCTGGGTACAAGTTGCGTTTCGCGCCATCGGCTCTGGTGAGCGAGAAGTTCCGCATCGTCAAGGAGCGACTCGGCGAATTCACCGCCATGCATGTCAGGCGCGACGACATGCTTGAGATGACGGACCTGTACCCGAATCTCGGCCGGGACACCCAACCCGACCGCATTCGCCAGACGCTGCGCGAGCGTGTTCCGCAACACTCCCGCGTTTACATCATGACGAACGAGCGTGACAGGCGATTCTTCGATCCGCTGCGCGCCGACTTTGAAATTTTTCAGTACTTCGACTTTCCAGAACTGGACGAGGTCATCGAGTCAGGCACGCCAGACAACTTCCTGCTGTTCGAGATCGAAAAGCTCCTCTTCGAGGCAGCGTCGACAAAGGTCCATACGTTCACGCATCCCGAGGGCGGGCAGCGCATCGCATTGACGTCGGACAAGGGCTGGGCCTGAAAGCTTCAGGGCGCGCCTCATGTGGCGTCGGGACGCGCCACGCCCAGCAGTCGCTCGTACACCCGTTCGACCTGCTGGACGTGTTCCTGGATCGCAAAGACCTCGAGGGCGTGCACTCGCGCCGCCTGGCCTAGCGACGCGCAAAGCGCCGGACTGCGGTGGAGCAGGGTGATTTTTTCAGCGAGGTCCCTTGCGTCGCCGGGTTTGAACAGCAATCCTGTCTTGCGGTCTTCGATCATCTCTACCGCACCGCCATGGTTCGGCGCGATGACGGGGCGCGCCAGGGTCATGGCTTCGATGATCATCGTCCCGAGTGGTTCGGGCGATGTGGATGCCGAGAGTGCGACGCTCAACCCGTTGTAAACCTGGGCCATGCCGCTGACATGGCCCGTGAAAACCACTCGATCACCGAGCCCTGCGGCCTGAACCTTCTGCCGCAAAGCGGCCTCGTAGTACTGGCACTCGTCGGGCGTGCCGCCGACGATAGCGAAGACGGCGTCCGGCATTTCCGCGGCCAGGGTTCGGGCCGCCTCAATAAACAGCTCCTGGCCCTTCCAGGGGATCAGCAGGCCCACAAGGCCCACCACGAAGGTGTTCGGCGAAATGCCGTGTCGCTGGCGGAAGGCGTTGCCGTCGGCCTGTATGTCGAGCTTGTCGAGCTCGATCCCGTCGTAAATGTAGGTTCGCTTTTGCGCTGGCACGCCAATGCGGCCGATGCTCTCGGACACCCACCTGGACACCGCGATGAAGTAGTCGGGCATTCTGAAGAACGGCCGCATCATCAGCGAACCCTGCTGGTCGCCCCGCACATGCGATATCACAGGCACGCCCAGCACCTTGCCCGCCAGCACGGCGGCGCGGTTGCACAACGGTTCGTTGTTGACGTGGATGAGGTTCGGCTTGAAGCGCCACGTGGTCCACAGCGTCTGAACGAACGACGGCAAGAAGTTGAACAAGTCGTCCAGGCGCGACAGCACCTGGTTGATCGTCCAGCGCAGGCCGGGCAGGGAATCGGGCCAGCGCCACGCGGCAAGGGCACGTTTCATCGAGATAACGTCCAGCCGCTTGTCCGGGATGTGCTTCCACTGCGCCTCCGCCGCAATTCCCTGGTACTTCTCGTTGCCCAGGCCGGTGATTACCATGGGCTCGAACTTTGTGCGGTCTAGGTTGCGCACCAAGTGGCGCAGGCAAATGATGGCGCCGCCGTAGCCGATGCCGTTTTCGACATAGAGCACGCGCCGTTCGGCGCCCTGCAGGCGCGAATACAGGGCCTCGTAGCGGTCGGCAACGGCCTGGATCGAATAGGCCGCCTGCGCCGTGCGACGAGCCTGCTCGCCCAGGCGCGGCCCGGCGGGCGACAGGCAGCGCCGCACCGCAGCGCTCAGGTCGTCGGCGCTACCCGGGGCAAAGGTGTGGCCAGTCTCGCCTTCGCGAACCAGTTCGCGGCTGCCGCTGGTGTGCGCCGCCACGCAGGGCAGCCCGCAGGCCATGGCCTCGAGCATCACGTTGGGCAGCCCTTCCTTTGCCGAGGGCAGCACCAGCAGGTCGGCGCACTGGTAGTAGGGCAGCACGTCGCAGCAATAGTCGTGCAGTGTGAACAGCCCGGGATGACCCAGCGCGAGCGCCGTCAACCTGCGGTGAATGGCGCCGCCCGGGTCGTCGCGGGCGGCAGGCCCTACAGCAAGCAACAGGGCGCCAGTGCCGAAGGCGTCACGGGCAATCCACTGCTCGGCCAGCCACAGAATATTTTTGCGCTGGTCCAGCACGCCCACGAAGAGCGCAATGGCCTGCCCGGGGGGCAGCTGCAGGCGCGCCCGCAACGCCGGAACCTCGGTGGCAGGCAGGGGCCGGAAACGGCCGGTGTCCACACCGTTGGGCAAATGGTGGATTCGGTGCGGAATCAGCCCGCCGGAGCGGAATTCCGCTACCAGGTCCTGGCTGATGCCGACGTAGGCATCGATCCGCCGCAACATGAAGCGGTGCAAGCGGCCGACCCACGGGCGCGACAGACCTTGCAGATCGTCGTCGGCAAGGCTGGCCTTGATGAGCGACTTCATGCCCAGCAGGCGCGCCAGCGGCCCGATGAAGGCGTTGGTGAAATAGGCGCCGTGGCTGTGCAGGATGTCGAAGTCCTTGCGCCGCAGCCAGCAATAGCGCGCCAGGTTGAACCACAGCCTGAATTCGCGGTGCTTGCGCATCCGGCCGGGTTCTATGCGTTGCACCGCGAAACCGTCGATCACGGTCTTGTCTTCCAGCCCGTGCCACCGGTTGGTGACGAATTCGACGTGGTGGCCGCGCTGGCGCAGTTCCCGTGCCAGCGTCAGTGCCTGGATCGCGGCGCCGCTGTACTCGGGCGCGAAGTACGCCGTGTACATGAGGATGCGGGCGCAGCGCTGCGTCGGCCGCAGGCGGTTACTCATGCGCTGCGGCCGAGAAGGCCATCGTGATGTTCCAGCCACGCGCCCAGCACCACCAGCGCCCAGACGCGGAACGCGAGACGCTGATCGCCGGCCATGAAGTCCCGGCCGTACCGCTGCACCTGCTCGACCGAGAGCAGCCCGCGGGCGCGCCATCGCTCGGGGGCCAGGTGCCGCCGCAGCAGCAGGAAGTTGTCGCCTGACAGGAATTCGCTCAAGGGAAAATTGAAGCCGTGCTTGGGGAGATCCCAGATTGCCGTCGGCACGTAGCGTGCCAGAAGCGCGCGCAGGATGCGCTTGGGCTGCCCCGGCAAATATCGGTAGTCGGTGCGAAGTTGCCGGATGAAACCGTCTGTTTCTGTATCCCAGAAGGGAAACCGCACCGGCGCGTCGGTGACGAGAAGGGCCTGGTTCAGCCGATCGCTTGTCATCGCATTCAGCAGGGCGCTGTAGCGCTCGAGGTGGGCGTGGCGCGGATAGCGATCAAATGTCTTGTGGAACTGCGAATGCGCGAGCGAGACCGGCTCGCCGCAGAGTTGCTCGATCTGCTGCCGCGTGAAACCGTGCCAGCGGGCCAGGGTGTCTGCCGGGTGCTCGAAGTCGACGATGGGCGCATACCCTGCCAAGGCGGGCACCGCACGCAGACTCCTGGCCATAACGCTGCGCAGACGGGCGGGCAGCACGCTGGCATATTGAACGGCCAGCCGCACGTGCCGCGGCGGCATCATGCCTAGCGACTCGTCGGCGCCGGTGCCGTCGAGCACGGCATCGAAGTGGGCCCTGCAATGGTCGAAGGCCAGTACCGTGGCCATGGAGGCCGGGTCGGCGAGGGGCTGGTCGGCCGCGCGGCCGAGGCGCTCGAAGGCTGCGAGGTGATCCTGGCGGTCAAAGCGCAGGATTTGATGGGTGATGCCCAAATGCGAAGCGATGCGTTGCGCGACCGGCGACTCATCGTAGGCGGCACTGTCGAAGCCGACGGTCACCGCAGTGAGGCCCTTGCGATGTTGCGCTGCGATGGCGCACAGCAGCGCGGAGTCGATGCCGCCGCTCAGAAAAGCAGCCGGCCGGGTGGCACCTTCGAGCCGCGTCCGCACGCTGCGTTGCAGGTGCGCGTCGAGCGCGTCCACGGCGGCCGTGAAGCTCGACGTTACTCGGCCGCGGGCGCGGGGTGCCGCCAGCATCCCGGCCTCGACGCCGTGCGTGGACCATCGCACCACCTGCCCTGCCTCCACGGCGGTGATGTCCTCGAAAAGGGTATGGGGTGGTGCGATCTCCAGGAATCGCAGGTATTCGTGCAGCGAGCGGCGCCCGAGCCGGGGCGCCGAGTTGGGCGAAACAGCAAGGCTGGCGAGGTCGGTAGAGAACGTGATTTCGCCGCATCGCCCGGTATGGAAATACAGGTTGCGGAGCCCGGAAGCGTCGCGGAACAGCAGCAACTCGTCGCCTTGCCGAATCGCCAACGCGAAGACACCATCAAGCCGCAGCAGCAGGTCTGCTGACCACCGCTGCCAGCCGGCGGCCAGCAGTTGCGGAAGCGGCGTGCCGGCGGTCAGGCCCAGCTGGTTGCACAGGTCACGCGCGTTGTAGATCTCACCGTGGCAGGCAGCAGTGGTTTCGCCGGACAGGACCCCGTTGAAAGTGGTTCCAGAGCCGGATGTCGACGCGACTTCGAAGCACGCCGGGATACCCGTGGTGGCGGCTCGGAGGTGGCCGCGGAACCCGTCGCCGAACGTCATGGCATAGGCAAGGAAGGCATCGACGGAGGTGCTCCTAGGCGCGCGAGCCCTTGAGATAGTCCTCGAGCCGTTCCTTGAACCCGCCACCGCGTTTGTGCTCGATCCAGCCTCTCAAAAACCCCAGGTTGGTGGCGAGATTCCGCACCAATGCGATCACCGGAACGTAGATCATTCGATCGGGTGACTGGCCATCGGTTGTTGCGACACTTTGCAGATTGGGCTTGACGATGGTCCGGTACAGGTGCCACCCGACTGCGGCCGAGATCACCACGAGCCAGGGCTGCACGAGCGCCAGGGCCAGCGTGAGTGCCAATGCAAGGTAGTAGCGCAGCCAATACACACACCCCCTGAGATCGCCGTGCTGGATACGCCCGTTGCCACGGCCATACAGATAAAACATCTTGGCCATCTTGCGCAAGGTCGGCCGTGGCCGCCAGTGCAGCAAAGAGTCTGGCGCGTAAACGATCTTGTAGTCGGTCAGGCGCCCGGCACCAATCGCGAACAGCGTGTCCTCAGCGGTGTAGAGCCATTCTGGATAGCCGCCTACCCGTTCCCACAAGCGCTTGCGAAACGCTGACGAGCGGCCGTAGAACATGCCGCGCTGGGACTCGCCGCCGAGGTCTGGTACGGACATCAAACCGCTGTAGTGCTCGAAGCGGCCGTGCGTGATGGGAATAAAACGTCCGCCGACGGCCCCAACGGCAGGGTCGTCGTGAAACGGTGCTACCAATGCTTCGAGCCACGTTGTTTCGGGGTTGCATCCGCCGTCGGTGACGGCAATGATCTCTCCCTGTGCTCGCGCGATCGCCAGGTTGCGCCCACGAGCGATGTTGACGCCAGGCTCGATATGAATCTTGAGGCGGGGTTCTTTGGCGGCGTAGGCGGTCAGCAGATTAAGCGTGTCGTCCCGGGAGCCGCCGTCCACGACGACGATCTCGTCCGGTGGCGTGGTTTGTGCAAGCAGGGCATCGAGAAGTTCGGCCATGCCGGGGCCTTCGTTCAGGACCGTGAGGACCACGCTGACCTTCATGGAAGGTCGTGACTGCCGCTCTGCATCCACTGCTCCAGCATCATCAAGATCCACACCATTTCGCCGTAGTAACCCGGGTGCGCTGGCAGGTGGTCCTTCAGCAGCGAGGCGATGAACGCCGGCTGGACGATGCCGCGTCCGGCCAGGGATTGCAGGGAGTCGGTGGCGAAGCGCTTGAGCCCGTCATGCCGGTTCGCCCACACGCCGAACGGCAGCCCGAAGCCCTGTTTCTTTTTGGTCAGGATCTCGTCCGGCAAAAAACCGCGCAGTGCCTCCTTGAAGAACCAGCGCAGCTTCAGGCCTTTCAGCTTGTAGTCGGTCGGCAGCCGCAGCGAGAAGTCCACCAGCGCCGTGTCCAGGAACGGGAATCCCACCTGCATGCCCGCC
>Ga0105046_10009050_pt1 | contig 15597 bp, 12 predicted proteins | sample MAT03_FD_78385 | JGI IMG/M metagenome (GOLD analysis project Ga0105046, IMG submission 78385) | Freshwater microbial communities from Lake Fryxell liftoff mats and glacier meltwater in Antarctica - MAT-03 (megahit assembly) | ecosystem: Environmental > Aquatic > Freshwater > Ice > Liftoff...
AAGTTCTGCTGGTGGTTGCTCTTCTTGCAGCAGTCACTAATTTCCTAGCACCTCCAAAGAGGCCTATGATCACATAGGCCTCTTTGGTCAAGATAATTACTTTTGATAAGGCACATTATCAAATACAAATTTTAGTTGACCCCACATTGTATTGCGATATACACTCTACAAAATCGTATGGATAAAAAATCGAGGTGCTTCATGAAGAAACCTTATTTCATACCCGCACAATCCACAACCATCGAAACCGAAGTTTCACGTTCACGATTCATCGCGACAATTCATTTTGTTGAAAGCGTTGAATCTGCTCGAATTTTGCTTTCTATGCGCCGTAACCAAATGTCGGACGCCAATCACCATGTTTATGCTTTTCGTGTTGGACACGGTTCATCCGTTATTGAAGGCCTTAGTGATGATGGTGAACCGTCCGGCACATCTGGGCCACCCATCATGGCTGTTTTACGTGGTAGTGATCTCGGAGATGTATTGTTAATTATTACGCGCTACTTTGGTGGCACAAAATTGGGGACTGGGGGTTTAGTTCGCGCTTATAGCGACGCCGCAACATTGGCGCTCCGAAAAGTTCCCCGTGTTTTGAAAATTGAGAAGGCAAAAGCCATCGCACTTCTCCCGTATTCCAGCTACACCATCGTAAAACGCATTCTGGCAGAGTTTGGTGCAGAAATTCGACAAGAAAAATTCGCCGATTCGGTAGAGATTGAAATAGAAGTCATCACAGATCGACTGGATGACCTCTATTTACGACTCCGTGACATCACCGCTGGGGATCTAGTCTTCGAACACCTACCCTAACCGATTCTGTTATTCGTCATCTTGATCAGAATCGCTCTGTTGGATGCGACGTGTGACAGCGACAATCCGTGGATGGTATGGGGTGATAGCGTGCGCTCGACGTAGAAATGCTTGCGCGCCCGCGTCATCATCGGAAAGATGTGCCAACAGTGCGGCTTGTGCCAACAATGACACATTTGCCGGAGCAAGGTCTAGCCCCTTACGGATGTTTTCAATCGACAAAGTAAGTTCATCTTCTTGCTCGAAAAGTTGAGCTAAAGCGAGATATATCTCTGGCGTCCCTTTTGTCACTCGCTCGGCATCCAATAACACCTCTAAAGCGGTGTTTGGCTCATCTGCGCGTTGATAGGCCAAAGAAAGTGCTAGGTAGCCCTCGGCATAATCTGGAGCGTTTTCGACTAGGTATTCTAAAAACTCCAAGTCGCTCTCAAAGACCTCCCCACCCTCCTGTTGAAGTCTACCTATAATGTCCGCAAAATCAGCTTGCAGTGCAGAGACTTCCAATTCGATCAAGATCAGTTGAGCGTCAGCGCGCTGCTGTGTCTGCCTTGCAGCTGCCAGCGCGTTTTGGGTAGCCACTTTGCATCGGTCAACATCTCCGGTCAATAACGTAGCTTTAGCGAGATTTATCCATGATTGAAAGTTACCTTGCTCGGCAGCCTTCTCTAACAGGATAAGCATCCAATTCAAATCCTCGATATGCGATAATTTCTGAATGACGATCTCGGTAAATTTACCTTCACCATCATTGATGGATAAACGCTCAAAAGCTTGTTGGACTTCAGACATTTTGTCATGTTTGGCCGCTTCAATCACATATTGAGACAAACGCTCACAGTCGGGTTTAGGATGATTGGCAAGGCCTAGCTCAAGGCTTAAGACACGCTCTAATCGAATACGTTCCTCATCTGGTGTGATTATGCTTATCTTATTCAAAATCAAGCGTTCAATTTTGAATCCCGCCTCGATCATCGCAGATAGTGCATCTGTATAAGCAAAATATACGCTCTCTTGGCGAATATCGGCCTCTAACGCACGCTGACAGACATCCACTGCTAAATCAGGACGCCGTAACTTGTTATAGAAGATCGACAGCACGACCCAATTAAGCGTGATCGCCGGAAATCTCTCAACCGCCGATTCAAGCTGCTCTAAGCACCAAGCCGTCAAGGCTGATGACGCTTGGGGATCTGCTAGGTCATTATTCATCACAACAACGCTAAAAATAGCCACCCCGTCTTGCCAACCTGAAAGTGCTTCGGGATAGGATTGGTAAACTCCGTTATCACTGAGTAGCCCCAACTGGTCGCGCAAGACGGTTTCATACCCTAATGCCGCCCCTATACCCCATGCTATCAGCGGATGGGTCACGCGGTTGGCCGCTTGAATTAAAGGGTCAGACAGTATGGAATCGGCCAGAAAAGTATCAGTCAAGGCCGCGTTTAGGAGATTGTGATGGAAGGTGAACAAAGCGGCGCTAAATTCTTTCACATCTTCGTCCGCCATAGCTGTGGTTAACTTGACCGGGTATGGCAACTGTCGTTGCAAACTCAACCGTTCCGCGATTTCATCAGCAAGGTCGATAATATTGTTGAAAAGGTCTAGCCACTGACTTGCTGTCTTTTCGAACGTCAATAACAGACCCTCGAATGAATCGTCTTCAACCGTGACCCGCAACGTCCACTCGTGACCGTCGTTTTGCGTAAGCGTCGCCCAAATTGCGGTATCATCATTTAGATCATCTAAAACCCACTCATCGGGAGAAAACGGTGAATTGTCTACACTGCCATCTTCCCCTACTCGCAGCAACACCGGATACAATTTTACACGCTCCGCGCTGACTAGGAGATGCCCTAGCAACAGCAATAAACCTGTTCCAGCCTCACCTGCCCCAATACACGGGTAAATAGCGATCTTACGAACGTCATCGTACTGTTCAATCGCAGATGACATTTTACCGACTGATCCGAAAATAACGCTGTTGGATTCCAAACCCACATCCGTAGATTCTTCGTGCTGGCGTCCCATCAGGATTGCTGCATATTTACTTGTCATAGGAAATCCGACCCTTTCAATAGAAGGTGTATTGTGAAAAACACGCGCCCTGTGTTTTGACAAGGCGCGTGTAAAACGATAGTTAAAGCCACTGTGGGATTAACTCCCAATCACCGGAATCAGAGCGGTATTACCCTTGACAATGACAAAATCAGCTTGAACCCAGCCAATACCCACAGGGCTTGTAAGCTGAACCCAAAGCGAATCCGCAGTGCGACCAATCACAGTGTATTCACCCGGCGCGTTCAGCGTCCCAACAACACCAAGCGTGAGGTTTGGTGCAGCGTAAAGGGTGATAGTACGGGTCAATTGCGCGATTGGTAGCGCCGTTGAACCAGCGGTCTCTCTAATAACAGGAAGACTGCTGGCGTCTCCACGGAAAAGTACGTAATCGCCATTCACCCAACCCCGTCCGAAATCGCCTGCTACCAAAATCCATACCCCATCCGGCGCGAAACCGACTGCGCCTAGACGTGTGCCGCCGGGAACGCTGGCAACCGTACTAAATTGTGCGCCAGCGCCAGAACGAATGTTCAAGTAACCTGTATTGACCACGACATAAGCACCGGCAAAGGCGGAGGTCGTAGAAGCCTGGACACCTTCCCCACTGCTGCCAGTCCCTTCCATCGTGACTGTCGCGACTGTTGCGGCGCTCACACAAGAGGGCGTTTTCACGGTAGAAGCGTCACGAATCGTGAGCGACATACTATCTACCCAGCCAATACCACCACTCATCAACTCAATCTTATACAGACCCGCCTTGATGTCGAGCAAGTAAGCCTCTTGACCATTCGAAATCGACTTGTCTTTATCTCCGCCTGTACCGTCAGGACCAACAGAGAGTTCGCGGTCTTGGTTCATTTGAACAACGCTGAAACCACAGCCGTAGGGGCGAAAAATGGATTTGGATTGTTCAACCCAGCCCAAACCTACGTCCGGCACATTGATTTGAACCCATGCCACACCTTCTGCAAAGGCGGCATTGGTCACAGCATAGATCATGCCATTGTTCGCGTCGAGAAAACCCGCACCCTTACCAGCGATACTAGCCGTCGTGTGTAAATCGTGGCCGACGATAACCGAGAGGCCCCATACTCGCCCAGATGAGAAGCCAACATCTGTCGCACTGTCCTCACTCCCTGCTGCGCCGGTGAAACTAGGCACAAAGGCGGCTTGTATCACAGCCGGGGGTTGAACCTGTGGCACGTATTGGAAGTTGCCACGCGGCAAGCCATATTGCGAATTTAACCACCCTACCCCAGCTTGGGTAGACACTTGGAACCAAACCCCATCGGGCGCAATCCCCAGCACCGGCAGCGTCGTGCCACCCACAACTGTAATCAGCACCGAATACTGGACTCCCGGCCCGGTGCGGATATTCAGAAAACTGGTATTAACGACCACAACAGGTGTCGTGTACCGCGCATCTTGCGATGCTGGCGTTGCGCTGGCGATGCCTACCAGAGACATAACGCTTATTGCAGACACAAGCACGAGCAATATCAATCGGACGTGACGACGCATCATACCCCTCCTAATAGGTGTTGGATTTTCACACTCACAAGTATAGTTTAGCGCACTTCGCGCCCACGCGGAAACCTACCCGATGAGACAAGTATAAGGATTGTTGGTTTTAACGGCAAATCCTCACCGTATAGCACCCGTATGATAAGCGTACTGAATCGGTCAGCCCAGCGCTGTTGAAGTGTCTCATCCATATGACGTATCCTTACTATATCTACATTCAAATCGTTAGTTTCGGAGCATATCTCGTGATGCGAACATTCCTCATTAGCTTTCTTGTACTATTATCGATTTTATTTCACATTCAGGCTACCCAAGCCTCAGATGTGCCGACCTGTTCGGTAGGTATTGATTGTGAAAGTGGTGATTTTGGCCTATCCGACGATGAAATTGCGATTTTTCCAGCCCCGGATGTCACGTTACTACAGCCTGATAATGGGATCATCTTTGATCGACGTTATCGGCGCGTGACCGGCGCGGCTGATCTATTTGATGCTCCAAATGGCAATGTGGTTGAAACACTAGGCAGCGGATTCAATTTCGTGACCATTACCAACGAAGAAGGTGACTGGACGCGCACTAGCAGTGGCAAGTGGCTCAAGACTGAGTTGCTAACAGATCAAGTCGCAACATCGCGCTATTCGGGTGTTTTATTGCCTGAAGAGGGTCTAAGATACCCGGTTGCTTGGCTGCTTGTACATCTGCGTCCGGCGCTCACACCCGGCGGAGAATTCGCAGACGCAAACCCATTAAAACTACGTTACACATTGGTCAATATCTATAGCGCCGTAACCGTTGATGGTTGGGAATGGTATCAAATCGGTCAAGATCAATGGGTCAAACAGATACAGGTCGCTATGATTAAACCGATTGCGCCCCCAGAAGGTGTCAATACCGAGCGTTGGATCAGCGTAGACTTATACGAACAAGTTTTGGTGGCTTATGAGGGTAACCGGCCTGTCTTTTCAACCATGGTGGCTTCCGGCATGGCAGACTGGCCGACTAACGAAGGTCTGTTTAACATCTATGTGCGTTTTCAACGCACCGTGATGACGGGAGCATATGGCAACCCAGATTTCTATTACCTTCAGGAAGTCCCGTGGACGATGTATTTTGACAATGACATTGCATTACACGGAGCGTATTGGCACGATGGTTTTGGCTATCGTCGCAGTCACGGTTGCGTTAATCTGGCTGTGATGGACGCTAAATGGTTATTCGACTGGTCATCACCAGAGTTCGATTTCAGCGTCCCAGATGATCTAGGACCGTCGGTTTTCGTCTATAGCAGTGGGATATACCGCTAACGGTTAGCGTTTGATCTCAGTAGGGATCGGGAAAAACAGATGAAATGTTGTCCCTATCCCTACTTTACTTTCGACCCGAATCCTTCCCTGATGCGCCTCAACAATCCCATAACTAACGAATAATCCTAATCCACTGCCGGAAGTTTTCGTGGTGACAAAGGGATCAAAAATCTTATCCAGCAATGCCGCTGGGATACCATTTCCAGTGTCGCTAAAAGTTATCTCGAATTCTTTCCCCTCTCGCTTAGACGCTATCGTCAAGACTCCTTTTTCTTGCATCGATTCACTGGCATTGAGTGCCAGATTGATGAACACCTGTGTTAGGGCATCACGATTGCCGCGAATCCGCATTGGCTCATTCACATTCAGGATGATTAATTTATTAGTTTGTTGAAATGTTTTGCGCGTAAGGTCAACCACATTTTGGCACACCTCTCGAATATCAACCCATTGTGAGTAGTCATGCTCTCCACGATGCCCTTCATTAAAACGTAATAATCGTTTCACAAGGTCTTGAATACGCTCAACGCTTTGCAAAGTAACAGTTAAAAGTTCAGGATCAAAAGGATGGTTTAACTCAGCATCTTCAATCAAGCTCTCAAGATTAAACTTAATTGGCATCAAAGGGTTATTGATCTCATGAGCAATACCGGCGGCGAGTCGTCCGATAGAGGCCAAGCGATCCACCTGTATCAACTGGTTCTGTACCCCCTGTAATGCGCGGGTACGCTCCTCAACCTTCTTTTCCAGTTCCAGTGCGTAATTCGCCTGAATACGATAAAGCTCGGCATTCTGAAGCGCGAGACTGACCTGTTTACATAACCCTTCAAATAATTGCTGATGATGAATATCAAAAGGCGCTTCGCCAACCAACAACAAAGCGGCTTTGTGCTGGGCGTCTTGTGAAAACTCCAAACCGTTAAACAAGATATACCCGTGTTTTTGATCGTCTCCAAATGAGAAAATCGTGTTTGTGATGGGGGCAGGCGGCGATGCTAATAACTGCATTATGACTTGTGTGGTTGCTTGTCGATTTTGATCTGGAATGCTGTGTAGTGCCGTAAATTGTCTTCCATCAATGACGCCTAGTGCGACCAACTGCGTCGGCAACACATCGGCGGCCAATGAAAGCGTCAAGCTAACGATAGTATCCCATTCATGAGATTGGCTTAATGCTTCACTAACGCGCAATAACGCTTCAAGATCGCGTGTGCGCCTTGTTAATGCCTCATCAAGATGATAGGCGCGGATTTTTGTCTCGGCACGAGCCAGCAATTCACGCGGATGTACTGGCTTACGCATATAATCATCTGCGCCAAGTCTAAACCCCTCAATGATCTCCGGCCAATCGTGAGCCGAGGTCAGCAAAAACGTCGGTATCTTAGCGGTTGAAGGCATTTCCCTTAATTGTTTTAGAACTTGAAATCCGTCTATCGCCCCCCCTAAACGAGTCTCTAATACGATCAAGTCTGGCCGTAAGTTAGCCGCGATTCGCAGCGCTGATGCACCATTATTGGCGGTTTCGACTCGATAGCCTTCAAATTCAAAAACACCCCTTAAAAGTTGTACGGTGGATATATCGAGATCGACAATCAAAACCAATGGGGGTTGAGGGAAATTCTGGGTCATGGGCAAGCATACCAATCAAACGAAGGCTATATTAACTATGCTATGACGATAACACATCTTGATATGCCCAACCGTATAGTTCCTCTTAGAATTAGGTACAATGATAATCTGATATGGGCGTGCTTATGGAAAAGCTCAATGGGATCAGCATGATTTTTCTGTGTAAATTATGTTGATCCTACTCATCTCCTCCATTAGTGGATGAAGGGTCAAGAAATCTTAGATGCGAGATACTACAAAATCTATCGCTGTTGGAGCGCTTATTGGGGTTGGGATTGCAATCATTTTTGTCGCGGGGTTTATCACCCGGGACTTCATTGGAATCTCGATATTCTCATCGTCATCGACACAGACCAGCTTTTCATTGCTAACAGAAGTACAAGAGTGGGTAAACCGTTACTACTTACGAACCGTTCCAAGCAACGAAGAAGCGGTTTATGCAGCTGTAAGAGGTCTTTTGGGCAGCCTAAACGACCCCTATACCTATTTTATCCCGCCCACACAAACACAAGTGGAGAGTGATGCTTTGGCCGGTGTATACGGTGGCGCTGGCATCAAACTTCAACGAACAACAGCAGGTGAATTTCGCATCATTCCCTTTGAGGGAGGCCCCGCCCAAATTGCGGGCATTATAGACGGGGATATCTTACTAGCAATTAATGACCAAAGTGTGGATACCTCTCGACCAGAGTCGGACACAGAAGTCCAGCTGCGTGGAGAGGTTAAAGATGGCGCTGGTGTAAATCTACTCGTGCGTCGTGAAGAAACACAACTATCTATTTTTGTGCCGTTTGGCCTCGTTCAAGTTCCGTCGGTCTTCTTTCGCGTGTTACAAGAAGATTCACGACTGGGCTATATCCAAATCACCGATTTCAACAACAATACACCTACCCAGTTCCGTAGCGCCGTCACCCGCCTCAAAGAACAAGGCGCGTTAGGCATTGTCATCGACCTACGGAACAACGGTGGCGGCTTGCTGCAAGAGGCGCTTGAGATCGCTGGTGAATTTGTCGAGAATGGCGTGTTGTTGGTTGAGCGTAGCCGTGATAATGAGCGCGTGTACGATGATGTCGAAGGCGGCGTCTTAACCAATTTTCCGGTAACACTGATCGTTAATAATTACACCGCAAGCGCATCGGAAGTTGTCGTGGGAGCGGTTCGGGATTACGGACGTGGCTTAATCATCGGCCAAAAAACCTACGGAAAAGGGGTAATACAGCAAATTTTTGGGCTTTCCGACCAGTCCTCTATTCACGTAACCTATGCAGAGTGGTTAACGCCGCTGCGTCACAGTATAAATGGGCAAGGGATTGAGCCAGACATAAGCCTACCACCTTCAACCAGCGGAGCCGATCTCGAACTCAGCCAAGCCATTCAAACCCTGCAAGAGGGGTTAAACCAATAACAAAGTCATCCAACAGATCGGATAAAGTATCATCATGCCAGATGCCCGTAAAGTCGTCGCCCGCAACCGTAAAGCTTCTCACGATTTCTCCTTCATTGAGATGTTTGAAGCCGGTTTGGTCTTGCGGGGCGTTGAAATCAAGTCGATACGCGCCAGCCTCGCCAACTTGCAAGAAGGTTTTGTTGAGGAAATGGGAGGTGAATTATGGCTCCTCCAAGTCCATATCAGCCCGTACCCTCAAGCCAGCGGATGGGATTCACTCGACCCTGCCCGCCCCCGTAAGCTGCTTTTACACAAGAAAGAGATTACAAGACTCGTCACCGCACTGCACGAAAAAGGCTTATCGGCGGTCCCACTTCAGCTTTACTTGGTCAATGGCAAGGCAAAAGTTGAAATCGCGCTCGCACGCGGCAAAAAGGAATACGATAAGCGTCAGGATATCGCCAAACGAGATTCTGATAGAGATGTCCAACGGGCGCTACGCGAGCATGACCGTCAGCGCGAATAAGCACGTCGAGGTCGTCTCTTGACATGTCATCCCAACCTGTTATACTTCCCCCATCATTCGGCCTATTCGTCCAGAGGCCTAGGACGTGGCCCTCTCAAGGCCAAAACACGGGTTCGAATCCCGTATGGGTCACAATTTTGGGTATAATTTTCCAACGATAGAAGGCGGTGCAGAAAACAGCACCGCCTTTTGTTTACCCAGAAATATGATATTTCATCTTGCGCCACTTCACTGGCGTCTTTACCATTCACGCTTGTACAATTAGCACTCCAACATGGAGCAAACCCCTGTGAGCGAACAAAACAAGAAAATCCGCGTCGCCATTATCGGCGTTGGCAATTGTGCCAGCTCTCTGATTCAAGGCGTTCACTACTACCGGGATGCCGCAGATGACGGCTTCATCCCCGGCATCATGCACAACACCATCGGCGGCTATCGGATTCGTGACATCGAATTTGTGGCGGCCATCGACATCGATTCCGAGAAGGTTGGCAAAGACCTCGGCCAAGCGATTTGGTCGGGTCAAAACAACACCGTCAAATTTGCCGAAGTCCCCACCAATATGGGCGTCACGGTTGAGCGCGGCATGACCCATGACGGACTTGGCCCTTACCTATCGCAAAAAATCACCAAAGCACCGGGTAGCACCGGCAACATTGTTGAACTTCTACGTGACAACAAGGTTGATGTTGTCATCAACTATTTGCCGGTGGGCAGTGAACAAGCGACCAAGTGGTATGTCGAGCAAGTCTTGAACGCTGGCTGCGGCTTGGTCAATTGTATTCCGGTCTTTATCGCCCGTGAACCGTATTGGCAGAGCCGATTCAAGGAACGAGGTCTGCCGGTGATTGGTGATGACATCAAGAGTCAAGTTGGTGCGACCATTGTTCATCGCGTGTTGGCGAACCTATTCAAAGAGCGCGGCGTCAAGTTGGAACGCACCAGCCAATTGAACGTGGGTGGCAACATGGACTTCTACAACATGCTTGACCGCAGTCGGCTTGAGAGCAAAAAGATCAGCAAGACCAACTCAGTGACCAGTCAATTACCGTATGATATGGGCGCGGGTAATGTCTATATCGGCCCCAGCGATTACATCCCGTGGCTTGAAGACCGCAAGTGGGCATACATCCGTCTCGAGGGTCGCAGTTTTGGTGATGTCCCGCTCAACATCGAAATGAAGCTGGAAGTCGTGGATAGCCCGAATAGTGCCGGTGTGGTGATTGACGCGCTACGTTGCGCGAAACTGGCGTTGGATCGCGGCATTAGCGGCGCGATTGAAGGCCCTAGCTCTTACTTCTTCAAGTCACCCCCTATTCAGCCCTCTGACGACATCGCTCGCGCTATGCTAGAGGCCTTCATCCGTGACGAAAGTTACGTTTGGGAAGGCAAAAACCGTACCCGCCCATAACACTTAAACATCACTGCACAAAAGCGCCACCAGACAAATTCTGGTGGCGCTTTTATCTCCACTATTTCACCTAAAAAAACAGTGAAAGTCATTGCATAAGAGTGACACTCGCTGTTTTAAGCGTCTATAACACAACGTTTCAGCGCGTAATATTGCGATGTCCGCTACGAAGTTCTGAGGCGCTCAATGAGCCTGACGCGAAAGCGCGTGCATCCTCAATTGATACCACAACATAGCGCATCAGGCTGTTATCAGCGCAATTGACAAACTTAGCCCCAATGAACTGTACATCAGCGGGCGCTTGTGGACTAGCAGACGCTAAAGCCGAGATAGCTGCCGGGATAGCCGTCCGCAGTTCGCCCTGATTTTGTAGACAAACAGAGCCGCTCAAAGTTTGACCGAGTGTTGTTTGTTCCACACCAACGCTATCCGGGACGATATCGAACGAGTCTAACGCGGAAGAGAACGACCCCAAATCAGCGCCAACGATTGGTGATTGCGTCGAAACTGGTATATCTGTCGCTTGAGCTAAATCCGATGTGACCGTTAGGTCAATAGATAGCGAGGGTTCAGGCGAGACATTAAGACCACTGTCAATTGTCGAGGTCGCAACTGTAGCAGCGTCCAAAGAAGGATTAGCTGTAACACCTATTGAAGTTGTTTGAGCGACATTAGTAGCCTCCGGCGCAGAGGTTTGACGTGGTGATAGGAACACCAAAACCACCAACAAGATGACTAAGGCGAAACCCCCTAATGCCAACAAGACGCGACGACGTGAGAAACCGGACTCGTCCTCATCATCTTCATCCAAATCATCAATATCGCCGAAATCCACATCGTCAAATGCAATTTCCGGTTTCTGACCCTGAGTCATTGGGACGGCGGCGAGGTCATCCAGCTTGCGAAGATTCAATGGTGATTGCGGCGCGTTTAGCGAGCGAACCGACTGATTCAATTGATTGAAAAGGTCATTTGCACCCGGATAGGTCGAATCAAGTCGCAAGACGTTCTCTAAAGCTTTGCGCGCATCATCTGTGTTATCGACTGCGTAGGTGTATAACCACCAAGCGTCGGCATCGTCAGGCTGATTGACCATATAGGCGCGCAATATCTCCCGTGCTTTGGGCAGTTGATTGGCACGGATTGCCTCGTAAGCATCACGTAAAGGGCCGGTGGTGGCATCGGACATGCGAATCAACTCCTATCGTGTAACAGCAGGTGAATGTTTAATCACAACTATAGTGTAAATCGGAAAACCAACTCTAGCAACAAAAAAGCTCGCCGAGGTCAGCGAGCTGTCTACTTGTGTGCCCTGAAGAGGACTCGAACCTCCACCCCGTTAGGGACATGGCCCTCAACCATGCGCGTCTGCCAGTTCCGCCATCAGGGCAACTTGAATCTCAGGCATTATATCGTTAAGCTAAACGCTGGTCAAGCGGGGACTTCGGTTTTACAATCCGATTTTGTGTCTATTTGGCAGTTTCTGCCTTAAGGATAGTGATGATGCGTATCGTTATTGATGCGATGGGTACTGACAATTGTCCTGCCCCTGATGTTGAAGGGGGTGTTTTAGCTGCACGAGAATTGGGTGTCACGGTTATCTTGGTCGGAGACGAGGCTGCTATTAAGGCGGAACTTACCAAACATAACACCGCCGATTTGAAGATAGAGATACAGCACGCCAGTGAAGCCGTGACCATGCACGACAAACCCAGCCAAGCAATCAAAGCCAAGCCTGATTCATCTATGCACGTCGGCATGGAACTGGTCAAAACCGGCGCGGCAGATGCCTTTGTGACGATGGGCAATACTGGCGCAGCACACGCCATCGCCATGCTGGATAAGCTACGCCGAATTCAGGGTGTTAAGCGCCCTGCCCTATCGGTGGTTTTTCCCATCTTTGGTCGTCCGGTCTTTTTCATCGACATTGGCGCTAATTCGGACTCAAAGCCAGAGTGGATGCTACAATACGCGCACATGGGGGCGATTTACGCCCAATACGCTCTCGGTATCAACAACCCGCGTGTCGGTTTGCTATCAAATGGTGAAGAAGAGGGTAAAGGAAACGACCTCATTCGTTCGGCAGCAGCGTTATTACAGCATTCGACCCTCAACTTTGTGGGTAACGTTGAGCCAAAAGAAATTTTCAGCAAGCAAGCCGATAATACTAAAGCGGATGTAATCGTCAGTGATGGTTTCGCCGGCAATATCATGGTCAAAACCTATGAAGCAAGCATTCGCTATATGTCTGAAAACATACGCGATGTCCTAAAGACGAGGCCGCATTGGCTAGTAGGCGGCGTCCTCATAAAACCGGCGCTAAAGGTAATTCGCAAGAAGCTAGACACGTCTGAGATTGGCGGCGCGCCACTCTTAGGTGTGAACGGTGTTGTCATTATTGGTCACGGTGGTTCTGATGGGCGAGCCGTGCGAAATGCAGTTCATCAAGCGAGTTTGGCGGTGAAGGGCGATATCGTCAATCTAATCCGAGAGAAAATATCTCAGATACCAGCTTCTGATGCTACGCAATAAATAGGAGTAAAACTGATGGATCTTCTTCGTCGCGGGCGCGCCCGTGTTGTCATTACCGGGATGGGCGCGGTATCGGCTTTAGGCCCCGTAAAACAGCTTTGGGAAAATCTGTTAGCAGGTCGCTCTGGCATTCGTAATATCACTACGATCTCAACTGAGCATATCGCGATTAAGATCGCAGCCGAGGTGCGTGATTTTGATGTCGGTAGCTATGTTGATCATAAAGAGGCGCGCCGAATGGGGCGTGCTTCGCAGTTCGCGGTGTATGCGGCGCACCAAGCCATTGAGGACGCCGGTTATACCGTGAACGACATCGAAAACAGAAGTGAGCGTGTAGGCGTTGTGGTTGGCACGACTCTCGGCTCACACGAGATGTCTACCAACAGCACCTTCGATTTCCGAACCACTTGGCGCAAGCCCAACCCGCTGGCATTGATTAATTCACTACCAAACATGCCGGCTCACTATATCAGCCGATTTTTGCGGGCATTAGGCCCCCTAAACACGCCCTCAACAGCATGTGCAGCCGGCACACAGTCCATCGGTGAAGCTTCTACGCTCATTCGCGATGGGCGCGCCGATGTCGTCATCACGGGCGGTGTCGAGGCCATCCTTCAGGATTACACTGTGGCCGGTTTTTCGGCCATGACCGCGTTAGCTGATGAGTACAATGATGCTCCAGATAAAGCCAGTCGCCCCTTTGACAAAAACCGTTCTGGCTTTGTGATGGGTGAAGGTGCGGGTATCCTCATCATCGAATCTTTATCACATGCCCTCAAGCGTGGCGCACGCATTTACGCCGAAATCCTCGGCCATGCGTCATCATCGGACGGCTATCATATCGCCGCACTTGACCCCACAGCGTCCGGCGCAACACGCTCTATCAAGTGGGCGCTTGAAAGCGCACACATCAACCCAGAAGAATTGGGCTATATCAACGCGCATGGGACATCCACCCCACAAAACGACGCAATGGAAACCACTGCGATAAAGCGCGTCATTGGTGAAGCGGCCTATAACATCCCGATCAGTTCCACCAAGAGTATGATTGGTCATGCTTTCGGGGCTGCTGGGGCGCTTGAAGCCATAGTCTGCGCGTTGTCACTACTTCATCAGCGGATTCACCCGACCATCAACTACGAGACTCCAGACCCCGCGTGTGATCTGGATTACGTCCCTAATATCGCTCGTGACCTGAAAAACCTGCGCTATGTGCTGTCCAACAGTTTTGGCTTGGGGGGACAGAACGCGACTTTGATCTTAGGAAAAATCTAGGGTTAATACTCCATTGTCATTTTGCAAATAGGCCGCGCTAATCAGCGGCCTATTGCGTTTCTTATGGCATAATTAGCCGTGTTCGTGTATTGTGAAGGCAGCAAGATTATTTTTCCTAGAGCCTTGATTGGGTTGTGATGAACATTCGACTCAGTGAGATTGAAGGGTTGCTGAATCAGCGCAAAATTAAAGCCGCAGAAGTAAAAATCACGCGGGCGCTGCGAACCACAAACCCAGTACAGCTTCAGTCTGCACTGCTGCTGTTGCGCGCCCGTGCCAAGCTCTTGACCAGTCGCCCAGAAGGTGGCCTAGAGGACATCTCACGAGCCGCTTTGCTGTTCCCAGACATTATGATGCAGCCGGGCGCGCAAGAGTTACAAGCCGATTGTTTCTTTGCACGCTATGAATTATCAGCGTTGGGATTTGCGGAGCGCAGCGACTGGGCGAATGCGGAACGTGTTTATACTCATCTACTGGCACAATTTCCAAACTATGAAAACTACGGCTGGGTGTTATATCAATTTGGGCGTCTGTTGCTCTCCGGCAGCCAAGTCGAGCGTGCTGTTGATTATTTCCAGCGCGCTTTGATGAAGCCTTCGCATATCACCGCTTTAACCTCGTATGCTTACGAGCGTTTAGGCTTCACAGCTTTTTATGAGCAGCGCGATTTTCGACAGGCTTTGATTTATCTTGAAAAGGCCATCCAGACCTATCCGTCCAGCGCAGATGGGGCTTGGCTGATTCAAGCCCATCTTCTGAATGGGCGTGTTTTGCGCGATATGCACCGGATTGATGAATCAGTTAAATCGGCCAATATTGCCCTCAAATTAGCCAATCGTCGTGGCTTGGCGCGAGCCAGCGTTCTTGAGGCGCTCCTGACCGCCGCCGAGATTTTCTCGCGGGCTGACGGGCAAGAACAGCGTGTCATTGAGGTGTTGGCACAGTATTTCCAGCTTTCCAAGCGCCCGCCGGGGATTGATGTCACATGGTCACGCGCTTATGAGATGCTAGGAGACGCTTGCTTTTCGACGGGGCTGTACGAACGTGCAGTTACTGCCTACCTCGCAGTCCTTCAATACAATCCCTATCACCCGTGGGAAATCTCAATTTACTTACGAGTCGCCCGTGCTTACTATCA
>Ga0105046_10009052_pt1 | contig 15595 bp, 16 predicted proteins | sample MAT03_FD_78385 | JGI IMG/M metagenome (GOLD analysis project Ga0105046, IMG submission 78385) | Freshwater microbial communities from Lake Fryxell liftoff mats and glacier meltwater in Antarctica - MAT-03 (megahit assembly) | ecosystem: Environmental > Aquatic > Freshwater > Ice > Liftoff...
GCCGGCCCCGCGTAAAGCCGCGCCATGGCGAGCCGCAGAACCTGCGACTTCTGCCCGGGGTCAGGCAGTAGATCTGGAACGAGCAGCGTCGCCGCGGCGGCCTCAGCCGGAGTCGCGCCCGTGCGCGGGCCCATGTTGAAGATGACCGCCTCGCCAAACACCTTGCGGCTGGCGGTGGCCATTGCTTCGCGGAGCGTCTTAACCTGCCCGGTCAGCTTGGCATTTGGTACCGCTGCGAACTCTTTGGCTGGAGCACCGGGAGAAATTGGCTCAAGCTTGTAAGTGACGCGAGCAGAACTGAGATCCTTGCCGGCATCGTCAACTTTCTTTTGCTGCTCGGACTTTACCTCAGCCAATGCTGAGGTGGCAAAGACGTACGAGGCCGGAATACCGACCAGCGCAAGCAGAGCTACACCGGCGAGAGCGCCGTACTTCTTGAGATAGGGCAAAAACTTGTTCACTGGCCGCCTTCCTTCTTCTGCTCGGTACCGGTCTTCAGCGAGACGTAATACGAAATGGTGTAGAGACGAATCTTGCTGCCGGGTGCCGCCAGCGGTGGCTGCGGCGGAAGTGGGGCCAGCGTGTTGACATCAGGGCCGCCGCCGCCAATGGGCTGCGGCGCGCCAAGCCCACCGGGCATGCCGGGCGGAGGAGTCGCTCCTCCCAAGCCCTGCGGGAGCCGCGAATCTGGATTGGGCATGCGACCGCCGGGGCCGCCTGCGCCAGCACCCGCACCGCCGCCGGGGCCTCCAAGCCGCCCGCCGGGACCTGCTCCGGGGATCGGTCCAGGCATTCCAGGCGTGCTGTCGGTGCCCTTGGCGATTTCCTCAACGCGGGTGGTGAACTTGGGCGGGCTGCCCTGCTCATCGATGGTGTAGGGGTAGTTGGCACGCTCGGCGCGTTTGTTCTGAGCGCGAAGCCACGCGGTGAAGGCGTCATCGATCATGCGATCGGCCTCCCCTGGCTCCTTGGTCGTTCGCACCTCGATGGTGACGCGCACCTTCGGGGGCAGCTCGCCGCCCGCCGCAGGGTCGGGCATCGCGCCGCGGCCCGCTTGGTTGCCACCAAGCGACCCACCTGCGGACACATCCGTATTGCTGGCAACCCCGGAGCCGGCGTAATCAGTCAGCGCCCTGTCGAAAATCAGGCGGTTGTCCTTGGCGCGGGCGTTCTCAAGCATCTGGCCAACATCGTCCATCAGATAGCCGTAAAGCTCGCGATGATCGAAGAGCGACTGCACGCCGGTGGCACGCAGATCGGGCTTGTCTTCGCCTTCGATGCGCGACCATTCGGACTTGAACGCGCTGGCCTTGTTCTTGGCCTCGGTGACTGAGGCGGGGAACGTCGGGACCGAGCCCTTCTCTTTGACCGGGCCAACCCACATGGCGCCTGCCGCGAGCAGGGCCATCGCACCGGCACCGACGAACCACTTGGTTTTATCACGCCAGATGGCCTCGCGCACCACGCTCACCGGCATCAGATCGGCGGTCAGCGTCTGCATGCCCAGGCCCTGAAGGGCGAGTCCGTAGGCAACTGCAAACTGGCCCGCGGCGGCTTGCAACTCAGTATTGCGCTCGCCATCCATCTTGATGCGAGCGAAGCCGTCGAGCGCTTCAACCTCCATCTTAAGCTGCTGGCTGAGGTACTTCTTGAGCCCTGGCAGCTGGAAGGTCGCCCCCAGGCCGATTATGCGCGTGAGCTTCGAATCCTTATGCAGGGATGAGTAGTAGCTGACGGAACGCTGCACATCGGCCTCAAGCTCGCTGAAGACCGAGCGCATGGCTTGGAGAATCTTGCGGGCGTGCTCGCTTGACTCGGCCTCTTTCTTGAGCCGCTCGGCTTTGGAATAACTCAGGTTGAAGCCCGCGACAAGTGCCTCGGTAAAGTGGTGGCCGCCGATGGGGAAGGTGCGGATCCAGACCCGGCCACCCTCGACAACAACCAAGTCGGTAGACATGGTGCCGATGTCGAGCAAAATGGTGCCCGGCATGCTGGGGGCAAACTGGCGGTCGTAAGACATCGCATTGAAGACCGCCAGCGGCGCGAGTGTCAGCGTGCTTGGCGTAAATCCAACATCCTGCCACTTGGCGAGCTTCTCGTTGACACGATCGGTCGTCACCGCGAAGATGCCGACTTCGACCTCAGGATTGTCGGGCTGGGAAAAGGTCTGATAATCCCACTGCACATCCTCGATCGGAAACGGAATCTGCTGGATCGCCTCGAACTTGACGATCTCGGGGATCTTTTTCGGGTCAACCGGCGGCAGTTTGGCAAACCGAGCAAATCCCGCGTTGCCCGATATTGACACAGCAATCGAGGCGCGTTTGAGATCGCGCTGAGAAACCAGGGTGCCAACGGCTAGTCGGCGTGCTTCGCGCTCATCAGTATCAGGCGCCGAGAGCGGGCGTTTGTGGGGAAGCAACAGGTAATCGACGACCGAAACCGTATCGCCATCCCGAACCAGCTTGATGGCTTTGAGGGCACCCGCTCCGACTTCGACTCCCCAGCACGCATTTGATGCCATAACTCAGTTCCTTAGTGCTTGCGATGCATGGTGCGCTTGCCACCATGCCAGTTTCCAGGTCAGACGAGCCATCTCCCCCACTCCTGCAACCCCGCCGGACACCTCAAAGCCAGTTACAAGTCGCAGTTGTAGGCCGGTGACCCCCCATTACGGTTCACACCAGTTGCGCGGTTTTCTCATCTGACCACGCGCTCCGCCACCGCTCGCTCCCGAATGCAGTCTGCTCTGCCTGTACGCAGGCGCGGCCACGCATGTTGCCGCGGCGGGCTGTTAGGCCCTACGACGAGAGGCACACTCGCTACCATTGCCGTGCGATCGCCGCCTGTGAGCAGGGTTGCTAGTCATGCGCCGCCACGCCAATTGCGGTCTCGCACGGTTTAAATGGAAAGTTCGCCGCCCGAAACACGATGAAGCTGCCAGCCGACCTTTTCGCTCGCCTGTCTGTTGGTTACGCCAACCGAGCCGTCTGCGTGACTGGCGGCGCGGGATTTATTGGCGGACACCTCGTCGATGCGCTCATCTCCATGGCGCCGCAGCTTCGCCAGATTACCGTGCTCGACGACCTCTCAAACTCCACTTTCGACCACCTCTCCAGTTTGATGGAACTCGAGCCCGAGCGGCTGAGGTTTGTTCATGGCAGCGTTCTGGACGATGATGCTGTTCACGAGGCGGTCGAGGGCGCTTCGATCGTCTTTCATCTTGCCGCGGTTGGCTCGGTCCAGGCCTCGCTCAAGGAGCCGCAGCGATCTTGGTCGGTCAATACCACCGGAACGGTGCGGGTGCTTGAGGCAGCGCGGCGTCTGGGCGCGGGGCGAGTCGTGCTAGCGTCCTCCTCCTCCGTTTACGGAAATGTGGCGACGGGCGTCAGCGAGAGCACGTCCGGAAACACGCCAAAGTCCGAGAATATGCTACCCTCTCCGCTCTCGCCGTATGCGGCATCAAAAGGCGCGGCCGAGCACGCCCTCACCGCATGGTGCCGCAGCTTTGGGTTATCGGGCGTATCACTCAGGTTTTTCAACGTGTTTGGGCCGCGGCAGGCAGCCGACTCCCCTTATGCCGCTGTGGTGCCCGCGTTTGTGAGCAAGCTGGCGGCTGGAGCAAACCCGATTATTCACGGCGACGGCAAACAGTCGCGTGACTTCACCCCGGTGGCGTGTGCCGTACTGGGCTGCCTGCTCGCCGGGGTTGCCCCTAGCGACTTGCGCGGGCAGGCGATGAACATTGGCCGCGGCGAGAGCGTCGAGATTCTCGCCCTGCTCGACCTGATTCAGCAGCAGATGGGAACGAACCTGCAGCCAGCATTCCAACCGGTGCGGCCGGGGGATGTACGACATTCACTCGCGGATATCACGCTGGCCAAGCAGCTTATTGGCTACACGCCAGTCGGCTCGTTCGAGCAGGCGATCGCCGAAGTAGTTGCCCACCTCAAGGATGCCGTCGAGTGATTCGCTCAGCAGCGCGTGCGATTGGCGAGACTGCGCTTGGCCTTCTCGGCGTTGGTGTGCTGGTGGCGCGGTCGCGATTTCGGCTGCGTGGGCCTTACTGGCAATGGCGCTGGAACACGGCCTTCGGCCGCGGCGAACCGGGCAAGCGCGAATTAGTGCGAGGGACGCTCGAATATGCACGCTGGGTTTACCAGATGCGTCGGATGCGCGGCTGAGCACACTCTCCAAGCCGCAGCAGTGGGTAAACGTGGGGGAACTCGGGGGAAAACTGGTTACGACTGCGCCGGTGGATGCCCCAGTTGCATTGTTTAGGGGCGTCCGCCCCGCCGCGCTGTTGCGTCCGGAGCGGCCGGTTCGTCGATAGCAGAAGATATGGATAGGACTCAAAACACGGATGTTGGATCGGCGCAGAACCGTGGGCAAGCTGGCTGGGGCAAGTACGTGGCGGCGATGGCCTTCGGGTTGTGCGCGGGGCTCGGCAGCGGCGTGCTGCTCGCGCCAGCCGCCGAGGCGCTTGCCCGCCATGATGTAACAGCCACGGCACGTGGCTCGACGCTTACGACCGCCGATGAGCGGACCACGGGCGTGCTGCCATTGACCGTGCCGGAGTAAGCCGGGACGAGACCAAGATGACGAGGCAAACGCGGGCCAGAGATCAACCGGGCGCTATTGAGGTGTAAAAGAACATTACCTCGGTGCCTCCGCGCGGATTGGCAAGGAATGTGGGTTGTTTTTTCTCGCTCACGGCGGGGGGATGGTCAGCCCGTCGTGCGCCAGCTGCATCCCCTCGGGCAACGACTCACAGGTCGCCGCGTGGGCCAAGTCATGCGACATGTGGATGAAGTAAGTCTGCTCCGCGCCAACCTGCGCGGCGATGCTCACGGCCTCATCGAGCGAAAGATGCGTCGGATGGCGTCGGGGGCGCAGTGCATCGAGAATCAGCGTTCGCAGGCCGCGTAGCCGCGCGTAGGTCTCGGGCGGAATACCAGATACATCGGTGCAGAAAGCCAGTGGAAAGGCTGCGTGTGGTGAAAACGCGCTGTTACGTGCCGCGACTGGCTCAATGCGATAGCCGACGATGGGCAAGCGCCCGTGCAGGAGACGGATGGGCTCGAAGCGCACGCCATGCATCTCAACGGCATGCGGAACTGTGATCTCGTGAGCGACGAGAGTGGCCACAAATGCATCGTCGATGTTGTCCGACTTGTCGAAGATGTGTTTGTAGACGCGATGGAGATGATCGAGCGTGGGTCGCTCGGCGTACACATCGATGGCGTGCTGCTGCACCAGATTGAAGCGACGCAGCTCATCGACACCCCAGGTGTGGTCAACGTGGTTGTGCGTAAAGAAGACCGCATCGCAGCGCTTCAGCCCGGCTCGCAGCGCCTGCTCACGCAAGTCTGGCGAGCAGTCGATCAGGACGCAGCGCGGCAAGCCATCGGCATCGCTCCATTGAACAGCCGCGCTTGTGCGCAGGCGCTGGTCTCGCGAATCGGCACTTGCGCATACTTCGCAGGCGCAGGCGATCGCCGGCACACCTGAGCTGGTACCAGTCCCAAGGAATGTAAGTGACAGATTGGAAATCACGCCGCAACTCATGAACTGCTGCCACCGAGTAGCCGCAGCAAGACTTCGCGCAGCTGAGCGGCATCTCCTCTGCCTGCGGCAACCTTCATCGCTGCCCCAACTAGTCGCCCGATGGCTTGCTGTTTGCCTGCGCGCACATCCGCCGCGGCTTGCGGCTGCTGAGAGATTGCCTCAATGCACCAGCGCTCAATCTCGGCATCATCGCGCATCACGATGAGCCCACGCGCGCTCGCCAGCAGACGCACGCTCGCCGCGCCATCGAGCGGCAGAGCTGGTCCGCCTGCGTGTGGTGCACAGAGCGACCCGAAAAGCTCATCAACCGCGTTGGAGTTGACCTCTCCCTGCTCGCGCATGGCGACAAGCTCGCCCAGATGCTCGGCAAGCACGCCAAGATCACTGATCAGCACCGGCTGATTGCCTGCGGATTCATCTCGCGCCGAGGTGAGTTCATTGGCGCGCTTGGCTCCGGATTGCAGCAGGATGTTGGCGGCCTGACGACCGGCGCGCTGGACGGAAATGCCGTGAACGGCTGCAGCGGCCGCCGCGGCGTCAAGAAGCCGGCAGACGGCGGGTTCATCAACGAGTTGCTCAACTTCCTTAGCCCCGAGGGTGAACTCACCGGTGTAACGCAGTCGTCTCGCGGCAGGCATTTCAGGCAGATTGTCACGCGTCTGCATCACCCAACTCGCATCGATGCGTACCGGGAGCAAGTCAGGATCGGGGAAGTAGCGATAGTCGGACGCCTCTTCCTTCTCGCGCTGGACGAAGGTGATCTCAGCCGCATCATCCCAGCCGCGGGTCGTCTTGGTGCCACGATCGAGGGTGATGCCCGATTCGCGCCAGCGATTGGGCTGATGGGCAAGCTCGTGGAGAATCGCGCTGCGCACAGCTCGAAAACTGTTGAGGTTCTTCACTTCGACGATGGGCGTGGCAACGGTCTGACCGTCGCTAAAGTGCAGCTCGCAGTTGATGTTGGGCTCAAAGCGCATGTGGCCTCGCTGCATGATGCCCTCGGTAACACCAAGCGTGCGGCAGATGTTGCGAAGCTGCTGGGCGAAGACGACGACCTCTTCGGCCGAGCGGAAGTCTGGGGCAGTCACAATCTCAAGCAGCGCTGTGCCAGCGCGGTTGAAGTCCACGACTGAGGCATCGGCCACGGCGGCGCCTCCGGGAAGTTCATGCAGCAGCTTGCCAGCATCTTCTTCAAGATGTGCGCGGATGATGCCGATCTGGCGGCCGGAGCGTGCCCAATCGCACACGCCGCGCTCATCGATGGCAGGCAGCGTGACCATGCCATCAAAGCAAAGCGGCAGATCGTACTGCGATATCTGGTAATTTTTGGGCATGTCCGGATAGAAGTAGCTCTTGCGATCCCACCGACTGATCGTCGCAATCGAACAGCCCAGCGCAAGCCCCACTCGAATGGACATCTCAATCGCCCGCTGGTTGAGCACGGGCAGTGAGCCAGGCAGGCCGAGTGTCAGCGGATCGATGAGTGTGTTGGGCTGCGCCGCAAAGCCCTGGCGGTGGGCGACTGAACCGATGCGCGAGAACATCTTGCTCGCTGCGGAAAGCTCAACGTGAATCTCCAAGCCGACTTTGAGATCAACGCGAGCAATCGGCGCGGTGCGCAAAGTAGAGGGTGCCGCCATCGTCATGGCCAACGGTAGTGCGGGTTGGCAGACACTTGATGCAGCCAGGCGGCAGCGCGAGGCGGGGGGCCAAGGCCATAGCGGCCGCGCACCGCGGCCAGCGCTGCTTGGTGGAGCCCGCCGAACGGGGGCAAGTTTCCCGCCAGTCTTGCCCTGATACCATCCTCGCATGGCTAAGGCCGCTCGCACCGCATCCCCTTCCAAACGTCCACTTGGCACCGCATCCGCCTCTCCGGCCGCGGCCGGATATTCGGGACCTGCCCGCATGGACGACGCGGCAATCAGCAAGGCCCTTCTCGCTGTCCCGGAATGGTCACAAATCGCCGGCAGCATTCAGCGCACTTTCGGCTTTGCCGACTTTCTCGCCGCGATGGCCTTTGTGGGGCTTGTCGCCACCGCAGCTGAGGACCACGCGCATCACCCCGACATTCTCATTCGCTATAACAAAGTGACACTCTCGCTGAACACGCACGATGCGGGCGGCATCACCACCAAAGATTTCGCTCTGGCCGCGTTGCTTGACGGCAAGGTTCGCACCTAGTTTGCCCCTCGGGCGCTTCGACGGATTACCTCCCTACGCCCCGCTCTGCTTGAGCAAAGTACCCGTGATACCCGACCTGACCTCAACACCCCCGATGTTGCCACCGCGGAACCCGGCCGGGCACAAAGGCACCTTCGGAACGGTCAGTGTCTTTGGCGGCTGCGCCATGCACCCACATCGCATGGCTGGGGCCGTCGCGCTCGCTGCCCGCGCCGCACTCCGTACCGGCTGCGGGCTGGCCCGCTGCGTTGCGCCCGCGGAACTCTGCGATGTCATCCTCGCTGCATGCCCCTCGGCCACGTGCCGCCCCATTTTGCAGCAGGCCGATGGTGACCTTGACCGCAACGACACCGCCGCGGCGATGGAGCAAGCGAGCGACGACGAATCCACAATCGTGCTTGGGCCCGGTCTGGGCACCAGCGAGGGCGCACAGCACGCCACGCTGCTGGCGGTGCAACAGGGTGAGTGCCATCTGGTGCTCGATGCCGATGGCATCAACTGTCTGGGCCTGCTGACCGATGCGCAGGAGTCACTCGTCGCGCCGACCATCCTCACGCCCCACCCCGGTGAGTTTGCGCGACTGGCCCGCGTGCTCGGCCTGCATGATGTCACCGTTCAGCGACTTGCCGACGACGAGTCACGGCTCGAGCTTGCCGTGCAACTCGCGCAGCGCATCGGGGCAATCGTTGTACTCAAGGGCCAAGGCACCATCGTTACCGATGGCCATCGGGCCTATCGCAATGCCACTGGCTCTTCCGCGCTTGCCACCGCTGGCACTGGCGATGTGCTCGCGGGCACTATCGCCGCGCTCGTTGCCCAGTTTGTGCCAGCAGCGCATGCGCCGCGGCCATGGCCAATGCCACCTCTGCCTGCCGATGCCTCGCGCCCATGGACGCTTTTTGAGGCAGCGTGCTTTGGCGTTCACGCCCACGGCGTTGCGGCTGACCTTTGGTGCGCACAGAATCGAGCCGCCGCGGGCCTGCTCGCGCACGAAGTTGCGGATTTGTTGCCCGCCGCCATGCGTGCATAAAACGGGCTATGCGGCCAAAGTCCGGCGGCGAGTTCTCGCCCTGTGCCAACCTCTTGCCCCGGGCAAACTGTTGCCCCACCCGGCTGTTGCCCCTTTCAGCTCGTGCCCCTACCGTTCGCCCCCTATGGGCAAGACCCGCGAAATAAAGAAGCGCATCAAGGCCGTTGGCAACATCCGCCGCATCACCAAAACGATGCAGATGATCGCCACCAGCAAGTTTGCACGTGCCCAGCAGGCTGCGGTGGCCACCAAGCCATATACCGAGGGCCTGTTTGGCCTCGTTACCGAGCTGGCCTCAACCGCGGGCGAGGTGAACCACCCGCTCATCTCCGGTCCGTCCACCCGCAAGAAGGATGCGCCCGCCGTCACGGTGGTCATCAGCAGCGATCGCGGTCTTTGCGGCCCGTACAACTCATCCGTCCTCCGCGCTGCTGCGGCGTACTTCCGCAGCAACGCCGCAGCCAAGCCGCCCAAAGGCCAGCTCGAGGTTGTGGGCAAGAAGGGTGTGGGTTTCTTCCGCTACAACGGTACCGAGGTGGCAAAGACGATCTCCGTTGGCGATCGCCCAAGCTTTGAGGTGATTTCGGCCATCGCCGAGGAGTTCATGGCCCGCTTCCTGGCCGGTGAGATCGCCTCCGTACACGTGGTTTACATGCGCTACCTCTCGGCAGGCCGGCAGGCACCCGAGACGCTGCAACTTTTGCCGCTCAAGCCCATTGAGACGGTCAAGCCGGTCGCCGGCACCGCAATCAAGAGCGTTCACTACGAGTTCAGCCCCGATGCCGCTGAGTTGCTGGGCGATCTGTTGCCCGCGACCGTCAAAGACACGCTGCTGCAAGTCTTCAACGACGCGATTGTCTCCGAGCATGTTGCCCGCATGGTGGCCATGAAGGGCGCAACGGAGAACGCCGGCAAGATGCGCAAGCTGCTGACGCGCGACTACAACCGCGCTCGCCAGGCACAGATCACCACCGAGCTTTCCGAGATCATCGCAGGCGCAGCCGCGCTCGGTTGATCGGAGCTTTGCCTTCCCTTGACATCATCTCACAGCTGCGATGAGCACCGTGCGGTCGTCATCGGCAGGGTGTGCTCCGCAAAAGTCGCCCACTGCTTTAAGAACTGCGCCCATGAACGCCGCCGCGCTGGCGTGGGGCCGCTGCACCACTTCGTCCAGCCGGTCAGTGCCGAACATATCGCGCTTTACGTTGAATGCCTCCGTGATGCCATCGGTGTAGAACACCACCGCGTCGCCCGCCTCAAGCATCACCGCGGCCTGCTCATACTCCGCCTCGACCATCACTCCCAGCGGCAAGCCCTGCGCGGAATCTAGCGAGAGCACGGGACCCCCCTCACCGGCAAAGCCCACGCGAAGCCGCGGCGGATTATGCCCCGCGCTGCTGAAGCACAACTGACCCGTTGCAGGGTCGTACACCGCATAGAACGCCGTGGCGAACATGCCGTTGGCCGTGTAGCGACGGCACAGCTCTGTATTGAGGTGGCTGAGCACTTTGCTTGGCTCGGCCGAATCTGGCAACTGGTGTGCAAGCGCGTGCAGCACCGCCATGACCACTGCCGCCGGTGTGCCATGGCCAGAAACATCGGCGATCAGGATGCCGAGTTGGCCTCCGGGTAAATGGAAGAAGTCGTAGTAGTCACCGCCAGCCGTACGGCTTGTCTGATAGTGCGTGGCCCAATCGAGTGAGCCCACCTCTGGAAGATCGAGCGGCAACAACGAGCGCTGAATCTCACCGACCGTACGCAGCTCACGCTCCAAGCTCTCATAGGCCTCGGCCAGTTTGCGCGTCAGCACCAAATTGTTGGTGGCGCGACCAAAGAGATTCGAGAGCCAAACCAGCTCGGGCAAGCGCTGCGGATCCATCCCATTTGGCCGATCCCACATATGCACGATCATGTTCTGCGAAATGCCCCCGTCATACTGCGGAATGGCAATCAGCGAGCGCATGCCCTTGATGAACTCATACGCCGGGTCGCGCGGGTCTGGCGCAAAGTCCGAGAGCACCACCGGCACATCCCCATACAGCAGCTTGGCCAGCACCCCACCAGACATGACCGGCAGTTTCTCGGGCTGATCCCACGGGTTGATCTCCTCAGTAAAACGCGACGACCGCGTAATGCGAAAGATACCCTCGGGCATGCCGCGGCGAGAAAGCGAGACCATGGCATTGGCCTGGATGATCGGCACCATGCGCCCGGCGTAGTACCGCACCATCTCCTGCGGATTGTTGATCGACGACATCTCACGCATCGTGTCGACGATGTAGCGAAGGCGATCCTCCCAGCGCCCATGCGCCGGGTCGAACATCGCCGCCATCGCGCGTGCCTGCTCCTCTGTCACCGGCGTTGTGCCAATGAGTTGTGCCAGGGTGCCAGGCGCTGCGGCTGGTGGTGAAAGCTCTTGATTACCCATGAATCAATCCCCGCTTGAAGAAGAGTCTGAACTGCTGCCTGAACCAACGTCCGAGCCGCTGCTACCCGAGCCAGCATCGTTGCCCCACGCGCCGCTTTGCGCGCTGCTCTCCTTGCTGCGAACATCAGCAAACGGATCCTGTCGCTCATCGGGTGGTGGAGTGACGACACTCCCTGCGACAAACGGCAAGCCGCCGTACATCATGCCTCCCGCCAGGCCAAGCTGGTGCAAGCGCGCGCGCTCGGCCTCTGATGTTTCCCCCGATTGGTTCCGCCGCCGGTTACTTTCCTGCTGCGGCTCGCGTGCTTCGGCTGGCTTAAAGGATTTATCGAGCATGACGCCGCGGCGATCATCTGCCATGCGCTCGCGCTGCCGCCGCTCCTGCGCCCATACCCCGTAGTTCGAGCGCCACAGAAAGAAAATGAGCAGCCCGCCGGTGACAACCACCAGTATCGTTCCGCCGACGATCAGCACCTGTGCGATGTTCGACATGCCCAAGCATAGTGTCTCTTCGGCGGAGATTAACCGGCTGCCGTGGCGGCATGCTCGGCGAGGCACCGCTCAACGGCCTCCAGCGTTGCACTGCGCGCAAGCCCCATCAGATCGCAGGTTGCCCGAGCGGCCACGCCGCAAGCCACCCGCCTGCTCGGGTCGCTCACCTGCACAAAGCCGTCTCGCCACGCCAGCACCTCATCGGCCGGTGCCTCGTCGTCAACAACGATTCCCGCCGCCCGCTCCGCAACCGGACCGATCAGCTCGGCCCCGGCCGACCCGGCGCGCACAAGTTGTGGCCTCGATGCTCGCATCGCATCGGCCACCAGTCGCTGGCACGAGCCCGACCAAAGCCCATCCTCAGCCGCACCACGCAGCGAGACCACAAAGTCGCACGCCGCCAGCATCGCCGCGAAGCTGGCCGTGGGCGCCGCGACCACAACTCGCGCAGCAACCCCTAAACCCACCGCTCCGCCCCCGCGCTCAGCGCAAACCTGGGCCCAGGCCGTCTGCACGGCGAAGGGGTCGGGGCTGACAATTAGCAGCGTCAGCACCGTCGGGCGCGCGACGTCATCACGATCAGCCGCGGCGAGCAGCAGGCCACGCAGCATCGCCATCGTCACCGCATCGGTGCGCGCAAGCATCGGCACCAGGCCCACCGGCTCCGCCGGCGCAACGTCAAACAGCGCACGCACCTGCGCCCGCTGCTCGGCCACCCGAGTTGCCGCACCCTTGGCCAGCAGACTCAGCGGCGGGACAACCCGGCTGCGCACGATCAGTTGGCCATCCAATTGGCCCCCTTCCGCAAACAGCTGCTCTGCCTCGCGCTGTGCGCTGCGAGAGCTGACCAGCAGCGTCGTCACCGAACCCGTAGCTGTGCCAGCGGCCAGCACCCCCGCAATCGCACGCCGTTCTGCCATTGCGCGAACAACCAGCCCCGGAAGCGCCTTGGCATCCGCATACACCGCATCGGTGCAGACCATGCGGGGCAACCCGCTGGCCCCGCGCGCGACCCGCTTCAGCACCCGGGCCTGCGTAAGCAGCAAGAGAGCAGCTGACCCAAGCGGCAGCCACACTCCGCCACTGGGGGCGACGAGCCATGAGCACGAGAGCACGACATCATGCTCTGCAGCTCGAGAGGAAAGCTGCGCATAAAGCCCACGCTGCAACGCGCGGCTACCCATTCTTGTGCGATAGCAGAAGATGGAGAGCTCGGCAACATCAATGCCCGCCGCGGCGAGTGCTACCCCATCCTCCGCGGCCTCGCACACCAGCGTCACCTGATGCCCGGCTGCAACAAGCTCAGCACACAATGCAGCCACCACCGCGCCACTTTGCCAGCCATCGGCCGAAACTCGATCTGATAGAACCAGCACGCGCACGGATGAACGGTATCGAGCATTCGCGGGGCTTTCCTCGATGCAGCGCCCGCTTATCGCTGCTGGCTAACCCTGTCCGATGACGCTCGCCATCGCCCACAGCGTTGTATCACTGATCGACAGGTGCCAGCTTGTGATGCCCAGCAGCTCAGCACGCTTCGCCGCCACCCCGCCGAGCACCAGAAAGGGCTGCCCAGTGGGCAGGTTGTCCACACCTACATCCAGCCAGCTCATCCCCTCAGCCATGCCTGTGCCAAGCGCTTTGAGAGTGGCCTCCTTCGCCGCAAACCGCCCGGCCAGACGCCGCGCTGCGCGGTCGAACTTTTTGCCCGCAATCAGATCATCAGGCCAGCACCCGCGGGCCTCATCGCCTTTGTAAACGCGCCCAAGGCACGTTTGCATCTCAGCAGAGGTGAAGGTGCGCGAGACAAACCTCGGCCCATGCTCACGCAACATGCCAGCAATCCGCGGCACGTCAACCAAGTCCACTCCATGGCCACGGACCATCACTTGCGCGCTGCCTCTTGCTTGTCGTCACCCTTGCTTGGCTTGTCGCCAGATGCCTTTGGCGATGGTTTGCCCTCAACCTTGGCATCGGCCTTTGACTTTGGCTCAGACTTCGACTGCGACTGTGACTTTGACTCTGGCCTTGACTCTGACTTTGGCTCTGGCTTGGAGTCTGACTTGCCACCTGCCTTCGCCTCCGCCTTTGCCTCTGACTTGCCGTCAGACTTTGATTCTACCTTCGATTCGGTCGCGCCCTCTGCCTTCGCCTCCGCGGGCTTGTCCGCATCGGCACCCTTTTTGTAACTTTCCGAGCGATAGTCCGTCTGGTAGAAGCCCGAGCCCTTGAACAAAATCGCCGCCCCCATGCCAAACTGCCGCTCCGCCGTGCTCTTGCCGCAGGCCGGGCATTTCTTCACGTGGGCGGCCGTCATGGGCTGAAAGAGCTCCCAGGCGTGCTTGCAGCTCTTGCATTTGTAGTCGTAAGTGGGCATGGCTCTATTCAAGGCGCATCGGGCTGGCTTCGCGCACGATTCTCAAGTTTGCTCGGCATCGGCGTTCTACCGCCGCGCCACGCCCCGCCCACCGGCCGCCCGTTGAGGGCGCTTGCCCCGTACCCGCGCATGCGGCCAAAGTCGTACAGCAGTTTCACGCGCAGGGTCGCGCTGCCGCCAGCGGCGGGCAACTCAGTTCCCTTTGGCAGCGCCTCGACCGAAAAAACCTCAAAACGGTCGGTAAAATCAGCGTAAAATAGCACCATCATCCCCGGCTTGATCTCCCCCCAGGTCTCGCGCACCAAAGGAGGCAACGGCTGACCCTCAGGCAGGCGAATCACCGTGAACTCCGCAAACTCCTCGCGGCCTAAGAACACCGCATTGACGGCAAGGCACAACACCGCCCACCCCAGCGCGGCCCAGCCAGCCGCCGTCAGGCCTCTTCGCAGTCGCCAGTTGCCCACCTTTTTGCTCGCAGCCAGCAACTTGGCATCTGGCAGCGCGGCCGCGGCGGCCCCAAGACCGAGAGCGACAATCAGCCCGAAGGCAAGCACCAGCCAGCGTGTGTCAATCATGCTAAAGGAGCGTAACCGGCAGTTGATCGGGCCGCATGCTCTGCCCACACTTAGTCAGTGGAGCGTTGCCCGCTGGGACATACTGAGTTGAGCGTCAGCCCCATCGGGCTGGGCACGGTCAAGCTTGGTCGCACCAAGGGCCTGAGATATCCGCCCGCCCAGCAGGCCGCCCGTCTGCCGAATGATGCCGAAGTGCTCACGCTTCTGACCGAAGCGCACAAGCTTGGCACCACCCTCATCGACACCGCGCCGGCCTACGGCCTCGCCGAGGAGCGCCTTGGCAGCGTGCTCTACACCATCGCGCCGCGCGCTGCCTGGCAGCTTTGCAGCAAAGCCGGCGAGGAGTTTGATGAGGACGCTGGCAGCAGCACCTTCGACTACTCCCCCGCCGCCATTACCCGCAGCATTGATCGTTCGCTCCGCCGCCTCAAGACCGACTACCTCGACATCGCCCTTCTCCACTTTGCCACCGGCCAGCCCGACGAGTGGGTGCTTGCCGAGGGGGCTGCATACGCCGCGCTGAAGCGCTTGCAAGAGGCAGGCAAGGCACGCGCCATCGGTGCCAGCCCCGCATCGCTTGCTGGCGGCCTGCTGGCAGTAGATCTCTGCGAGGTCGCCATGCTCACGCTTAACACCGCCTTCGCAGGCGATCTTGCCGCCATCACTCAGGCCAGCATCACTGGCTGCGGCGTCATGATCAAAAAGCCGCTCGCCAGCGGGCACGCCGCGGCGGAGTCTCGCGCCGATATGGCCGCCATCGCTGCTGGCGAAACTTCGGCCGACCCTATCCAGCGTTCGCTCAAACTTGCCCTCGCACCCAAGGCCGTTGCCTGCGCCATCGTCGGCACGAGCAACCCTGCGCACCTGCGGCAGGCCGTGCTGATCGCCGAGCTGCTCCGCGGCAGCTAATACCCACTGTTGCCAGCGTTCTGCTGGCCCACACC
>Ga0105046_10009053_pt1 | contig 15595 bp, 10 predicted proteins | sample MAT03_FD_78385 | JGI IMG/M metagenome (GOLD analysis project Ga0105046, IMG submission 78385) | Freshwater microbial communities from Lake Fryxell liftoff mats and glacier meltwater in Antarctica - MAT-03 (megahit assembly) | ecosystem: Environmental > Aquatic > Freshwater > Ice > Liftoff...
GCCACACAAGGTGAAGTGCACCGAGCGATTTGGGCCTTGCGCAGCCGCGATCCCCAGGGTGTTAGCGTCACGCAACTGCTGGCGCGTCTTGCCCGGCATACAGCCAGCGTGGCCGGGCTCACGATGAGGGTTGAACCTTCCGATGTAACCGCTGTGTTGGTGGGAGATCAAGAAGAAGAGGTAGAACGCATTTTGCGTGAGGCTATCACCAACGCCATCAAGCACGCGCGACCGGCACTCATCACTTTGCATGCGGCGCAACGCGGGGACGCGCTTGTGTTCGAGGTCATCGACGATGGCATTGGGATCATTGATTTGTCAGCCACTCATGAAAAGGGCGCCGGGTGGCTTGGCATGCGCGAACGGGCGTCGCGGTTGCGCGCGTTGCTTGAAGTTGCGTCCCCGTCGGGGCAAGGAACTCTGGTGCGGTTGACGCTGCCACAGCAGTTCGCGCAGGGAGGCGTCGCTCGATAATGGTTGGGCCCATTCGCGTCGCCGTGGCTGAAGACAACCGCTTAATGCGGTTGGGGATCGTGGCGCTGCTTAAAACGCAGAGTGATTTATTGGTGGTTGGCGAAGCCGAGGATGGTGCCCAAGCGGTCAACCTATTCCGCAGTCAAAAGCCAGACGTGTTTCTCATCGATATGCGCATGCCCATTCTTGATGGCGTGCAGGTCACCACCGAGATCCTTCGCGCGTATCCTGAAGCGCACATTCTTGTTCTGAGCCACTACGATGGGCAAGAAGATATCTTCCGTGCTGTAGAGGTCGGGGCGCGCGGATACTTAACCAAAGAGCACCCTCCCAGCGAGATCTTGAACGCCATCCGCATTGTCCACGGCGGCGGAAAATACCTACCTAGCAGCATCGCCGAGCGTCTGAACGACCGCCGGATGCAACCGGAGCTAACCCCGCGCGAGCAGCAAGTGCTTGAACGGCTTGCGCTAGGACTGACGAACAAACAAATTGGCGACGAATTATCAATGGCTCACAAAACTTGTTCAATTCACGTCAGCGGTGTCCTGGGAAAACTTGGGGCGCACACGCGCACCGAAGCGGTTGCTATTGCCCAAAAACGTGGGCTTTTAAAACCACTGCAGCGGTGATCGCTTGCCGGCCGATTGAGTTCAAAGACCGCTGAGCTTGAACCACGCGTCTGCGTAGCGCTTTCCGTATGTTCGTTGGGAAGCAGAGTCGTAATGAGTTTTGTCCTCTTGCAACTTCAATCCGATAGACGAAGCGACACCGAAGTGGGGTTAGTCGCCCTTTGAGATCCCGACCAATCCGCGCTCAATCGCCAAGATCAATTCGCCGCTACGTTGGCGTCCGCTTTGGGGGACTTTCGTCCCTCGCCGTGTGCAGATGCCTCGTGTTCACTTGAGGGTACTACCCCCTGCCCTGGAGTGTCTGATGAAGTTCAATGAGGCTCCCAATCGTACCCTGTCAAGAAAACACGAGCATATCCATTTGCCAGAACGACGCGCAGTCTTGCGCACGACGGGAGGTATAGCCATAGGACTTCCCTTCTTGGCGTCATTAATTCCCAAGGAGGCAAAAGCAGCCCTTGCTCTAAAACGTTTCGCGACTTTTCGCACAGGCCATGGCGGAGTTGATCTGCGAAATATGGTACCTGAGGCACGTGTATCCAATGAGGTTGCAAATCTGTGGCACAAGGTGAAACATGGATCGCTCTCGGCGGGTGCTACAAAAGTTGGCGCTGACACTGTTGTTTCTCCGGTCCTGACAGGGGCCAGCAACGTTCTTACCGACAAACTGGTAAGCAAGATGAATGTTTTGTTGGGCTTCGATATCCCAGTGTACTTAGGGCACAGCCGTGGCAACACGCTGGGCAACTTCGCTGAAAGTGATCAGGGACCTAAGGACATGCATGCGTTGCCGACCATTGATCAGCTCATGTCGTGGTCGCCACGCTTCTACACAAGCACCGCGGGGGTCACCTTACGTTCCATAGTGCCATCTCCGGGGATATCGTTTTCTTGGTCGAATCCCGCAGCGCAATCTGGCGTTGTGCAACAGACTTCCATGAACGGCAACACCCAAGCGCTGTTTGACAGTTTGTTTGGCACCGCTAAGCCCCCCACCCCCGGAGTGCCAGCTCCGCCAAAGCGAACGCCGGTGGTTGATCGAATCTTGCAGAACTACAAGAATTTGCGCTCTTCGAATCGACGGTTGTCAGGCGAAGACAAACGTCGTCTCGACGATCACATCGGGGCACTAAATGAACTTGATCGTCGAATCAACGACGCCGTCGTAGCGTCGCCCCGAACCTGCAATGCCCAAAGACCCTCAATGGGGGTAAACGCCGGCTCACGAGGCCTCGCTCAAAGCAGCCGTGACTACCGGCTGCTTAATGATGTAATCGCGATGGCTTTTGGTTGCGGAGTGACTCGCATATCATCTGTCGTGGTGCAGTCCGACTTCGCTGACTACAGTGGCAGTTGGCATCAGGACGTCGCTCACAAACACGAAGAACCTGGGCCGCAGGCGTTGCTATTTGCTGCCAATAGGGCCTGTTTTCAGGCCACAACATTAGACCTAGCGGCGAAGCTTGATGCTTTTGAAGACTCTCCTGGAGTTTCGGTACTCGACAATACTTTACTTCAGTGGGTTCAAGAATCAGGAAACCTCACCCACGACAACTACGGCATGACTGTCGTAACCTTCGGCTCAGCAGGTGGGTATCTTAAGACCGGCCGCTTTGTTGACTTTCGCTCAGGAAAGGTTGGGCAATTTAAAAGCCAGTACGGAATCTTCTACCGTCAATGGTTGGCCACAGCATTGCAGGCAATGGGCATTCCTCCCGCCGACTTTGAATATGCCCGACAGCCTGGGTACGGCGATGCACGAGGTGGAAATGGCGGAAACAATTACGCGCCTGAAATCTTTCTCCAGTGCAGCAAGCCGTTGCCACTGGTGACCTCGGCGTAGACATTTAGTTCATAACGATAATGGAGGTCCTATGATTTCTCGACTGCGCATTAAGGCTCGCGTTGTTGTGATTTCCGAAATTGTATTTGCATCAACTGCGCCCTTGGCAGGTTGTTCAGGGCAGGCAGGCAGGCGAGGGAGGCTTCGCCAGTTCCCCGCAGGAAAGCGGTGGTCAGGGGGGGAACATTGGATCTGCAGGCATGGTTGGGGAAGCTGAAGCTTCAGCAGGCACGCGCGGCGACGGTGGTTCGGTAGGCGCAGCCGGAACCGGCGGTCCAGCTGGTGCGCCTACAGGGCGACGCGGGAACAGCGATTCCTTCAGGCACCATTCCTTTGTTCGTTGCCCAAGTCTTCGGAGCGTTAACCGTCGTATCGTGTGAGGACGGAAGAACGTGGAAAAAGGTTCGTCAAGAAAACAGCATCAACGACGAACACTTTGAATCCTCGTCGCAGGGACTCGCCTATGGTGACGGTACATTCATGAGTGTGTTTGGGTGGGGGGCAACAAACACAGTGTGGTCGTCAACCGACGGACAAGCCTGGGCGCGTTCCTATGGGACAGGAAGCTTTGAAAGCATGGGCGACGTTGCGTTTGGTCGTGGCGTCTTCTTGGCGGGCGGAAATCGATGGGCTTCTGATAAGGGCAAAACCTGGAAGGTCACACGTGGCGATGGATCCCTTCGCACCTTTTTCGTTGATTACGGCCCCGGTCCCGGTCGTTTCCTAATTGCGGATTCGTCCGTCAATTACACGGATCATCTAGGCGCCACTTGGAAACCCGCGACAAGGAGCCTGCAGTTTGCCAGTAACCGAGGCTCGGAGCAGCCAACCGCGCATTCAACCCAGAATGTGCTTAAAGTACTCAAGTGAATGCTTCCGGCAACCGTCGCTGCATGTGGTTGGTATGGGGTAGTCTCGGCGTGCTGGCCCTGCTCGCAAATGAAAAAGCGGTCGCCGCGCCCGATGCTATCTCTACCACGGCGCTCTCTTTGCGTGCAATTGCGGGCACCCGCAATGCCATCGAGTTGGCCCAGTCAACAGATGGCACTATCTGGTTCATCGCTGATGGTCAGCTGTGCCGCTATGAAGGCGTTCGCCCCGAATGCCTATTATATCTATCCCGGGTAAAGCACTTGGTGGCGTTGCCGAACGGCGGTGTGTTGGCGGCCGTGGAAGAGTCCAATAAGTTTGTGCAGATCGTTTCTGAAAGTGAAGGTCCTCCACTTTCCGTTGTGTCGTCGCTAAAAGTTGAATCGGTGACGGCCTTGTGTTGGTGGCGCGGGTTAGCGTGGGCAGCCGTAGGTACAACCCTGCGACCCGTACTGACGAGCGATGAGAAGAGTCATTCGCCGATAGACTTTGGGCAAGACGTAATTGCGTTGTCCACTTTCAACGACAGTGGGCTCTACGTAGTTCTTGCGACAGGGACCGTTCGTTTGGACACGGTGACAGGGTCATCCGTTGCTGTGCGATCGGCTGACATTGATGGCCACGAGGTTACATCGGTTGCGGTGGATTCGTTTGGCGATCTATGGGTCGGCACGCGGCAAGGGCTTTGGCATAACGGGCTCGTGATGCCGACCAATTCGCAGATCGAGGGCGCGTTTCCATTTCGGGCCGTGAACGACATACTCATTGATCACGAAAGAAGCGTATGGGTGGCATCGACAACGGGACTCATTCAGTTGCGGCAAGGAGATCCCATTCTGGTTTCGGCGGCAGCAGAAGGCCTTGGTGGTCAAGTTCCGTTCAGTATTCTTGTGCTTAGCGACAACGATATATGGCTAACTGACAACCACGGAATTTCCCATTGGGATGGCGAGGCTTTCAGTCGATTTGGCGTCTTGTCTGGTTTTCGACATATCGATTTAAGAACGTTGGCGTTCAATACCGAGGGCGGTCTTTGGATTGGTGGCATCGGCAGCGGCCTGTGGTCATTCAAAGAAGGTAGGGCGCTGAACGTTCCAATTACTTTGCCAGCATATGCAGGAAGAGGTGTTCGTTCACTGCTTACGACAAGCGATGGCAACCTGTGGATCGGATTTGAGACCGGTGGCATGGCAAAGCGAAGCCCAGCTGGAAAGATGGTGGCGATCTCTTTAGACCCCGACAACGCTATGCACATGGTTGGTCCTATGGTTGAAAATGAGGGGACACTTTGGATCGGGTTTCGCGATGGTGGTTTCGGAAGAATTCTAGAAGGCAAGTTCGAGCGGCTCGGAGCATTTTCCGAACGCGAACTCACGGCTGCGCAGGTTTTTTCGATCGCCATACGACCTGGTTCGGAAGCCGTGTGGTTGGGTACCAAGGGAAAGGGCCTTCTCCGATACCGCAACGGTCGTCTTTCACAGCTGACAACTAGCGATGGTTTGCCTTCGAACAACATTCATTCGCTTACCGCTGACGTCCGTGGTCGCTTGTGGGCTGGTACCGAAAAAGGGGTTTTTGTAGTCGATCTAGCTGAGGCCGAGAATCGCATTGATGGTGGCGGACCAAATTTAAGCGTTTCCAGCTTCGACGAGCGGGACGGAATGCGTTCAGTTGAGACGATCAATTCCTTTACACCCGCTGCCGCCATCACGTCCAACGCGCTACTGTGGCAACCAACCACAAATGGAGTCGTTGTATTTGACACCCAGCATCTCCCTTTCGATGCGCAACTTCCTCGGATGATTTTTGGGAACATAGGTGTCAACGGGCGGCCACTAAAGATAGACGAAGTTTCTGTTGGTGTGGGCAACGGTGAACTCGATGCTCGCATTGTCTGTCCCATTTTTATTTCATCGCACCGCTTGGTACTTCGCTACCGGTTTCGCTCCGCTATGGCGGTAGCCAATGAGACTCCTTGGATAGATCTCGCCGACGAGCGACACATTGCTCTGCGAGGGCTACTTGCCGGATCGTATGTTCTGGAGGCTCAGGCGTTCTTCACAGACAATCCAGCGCGCATTGTTCAACTAGCCCGAGCGTTGACATTGAACCCACCAATTTACAGAACCATCCCGTTCTATCTAGTGGTCTTGTTGTTCGTCGTCTTGGTGGTAGCAACGCGCTATCGCGCGAGGTCAGCGCGCGCAAGGAGCCGTTTTGGCGTCGTTTTGGCTGAACGTCGACGTATCTCTCGCGATATGCACGACAGCCTGCAACAGGATCTTGTAGGACTTAAGTTTCATATCGAAACTGCATTGATCACCGACGAGATTAAAGGACCCGCTCGGTTACACTTGGAAAAAGCAGCCGAGCTGGCCAGTGAAGGTGTACGTGACCTGCGTGACGCTATCAGCGGCCTCGCTGCAGCGTCGTTGAGTGTTGGAGCGATTGAACAGAGAATCGCCACTCAACTAGATAGGCTTTTTTCTGGTTCTGGCGTCAAGACCAACATTCACCGATCAGGCCCCTCGGCAGTGCTTTCTGTTCATGTGGCAACCGCGGTTATGCAGATTACGCGAGAGGCGGTGACAAACGTGCAAAAACACTCGAAGGCAAGTCAGCTGTCGATATTGTTGCGCGCTGACGTAAACACATTGACAGTGCAGATCGAGGACAATGGCCACGGGATTGCTAGCGATTCGGTGCACTTTTCGGGAATCGGATTCGACAATATGCGGCATCGAGCCAAAGAAGCGGACATACTCTTGAACATTCAAAGCTCTCAGGGGAAGGGGTGTTGCGTAACACTCACAGCTCCCATCGCCCAAGAGGACGCATGACTAGCTCCGTTGCCCGCATCGTTCGCATACTTGTTGTTGATGATCACGCCCTCGTTCGACAGGGACTGACTTTGCTTATCAAGACGCAACCTGATCTTGCTGTCGCTGGCGAAGTTGGTACAGCGAGAGAAGCCATAGCATTTCTTCGGCAACACGAAGTTGATGTTGTACTGCTTGACATTCGGTTGCCGGATGAAGACGGGCTTGTCGTACTTAGCGCAATTCGTGTCCTCAATCCGAGGACAGGCGTCTTAATACTTTCAAGCCACGATGGTGAATTCGTTATAGGCAAATCCTTCGAGGGCGGCGCCCTCGGCTACGTAAGCAAGGTGGCACCGGCACCTGAACTAATACAAGCGATACGAGATGTTGCTGCTGGAAAACGTGTCATTTCGCACGATTTGTCCGCAAAACTAGCCGATCATATGGGGCGATCGCAACTCAAACCGCGAGAACTTGAAATTCTGGAACTTGTTGCCCAAGGCTTGAGTAACCATGAGATTGGGCGTCGACTTGGCGTTTCGGAGAAGACGATAAAGAACCAGTTGACGATACTTTTCGAGAAGCTTGACGCTTCGGATCGAACGCACGCCGTAATGGTTGCCATTGAACGAGGTTTGATTGAATTGGCCAAAGGCTAAGTCGGGCAGCGCAACGTGGATTGGAGTGGTACGACCAAGGCCGCGTGTTGGGATCCGAAGCTCTGGATGCCTCTGGTGGGGCTCATCAACGAGGGTTAACGAGAGCATCCGACAAGGCAGTTGGACCACGTTGCTGATGCTATATCGAACACCGTGTAATAGCGGCACAACCTGGGTCTTGCCCGCTCGTATGGATTTAGGTAGAAGAGCCGACGATGCTTAGAACGTTGTTGAAAGTTGCGGGGATGTTCCTAGTGTTCATGGTCGCCACCGCCGAAGCGGCCAGCATCGATACGCCCCTGGTTCACATTCGTTTTCCTGGTGCCGCGGACGCCTTGTGGAGCTATAGCTCCAACAAAGGTGGTGCGCCGTTGAGGCTCGCGCCGCCCCAGTTTCCGATCGATGGAAAACTGATCTCGGGGGCCGTAACAAAGCTTGAACCTGTTGGCGCAAAGGTTGAGTTGCCCAACGGCGTCACCGAACAACACTTCCGCGGATCTTTGCGTGACAGCAAGGATTTTGAACTTGAAATAGTGTTTCGCACGTCGAAGCGCTCACCTATAATTCGCTTCAAATATAGGTTGTTGGCGAAGCAGCCACACACGCTGCGGCACGTGGCGCAGGGCGCAGATCTGTCGTATTTCAGTGTGTCTTTGCGCGACCTGCCGGAAACCCGAGAGGTTCGACTGTCCGAGTTTGTTGACCTGTTCCATGCCTATACGCCGCATGAAGAAGCCGTTGAAGCGCGGCACTATGCCGCAAGTGCCGCCGTCATGGGCCCGCTGTTCACCGCCGCAGACAGCAAGCGATCCGTGATTCTTGCTTATGAACATGGCTCCACCATACCCAATGCCTTTTTGTCATACAGACTCGCGCCGGATCGACGGGTGACGCTTGAAGCGACGAAGGCCAACTATTTGCCGGGGCAGATCGTTGACGCGAACCATCCCTTTGAGACCCTATGGTTTGAGATAGGATCTGTCGCGGGTGGACAAGACGCACTGGCCGCAGCGTTTCGCGAATTTGTTTTGCACGACCTTGCGTTGACGGGCGGCACACGACGACCATCGATCTTCTACAACACTTGGAACGTACAAGAGCGACGACGACTCCGCGAAAAGACGCATATGGGCACTATCAACACCGAGTTCATCCTGCGCGACATTGAGGTGGCGCATAAGATGGGCGTTGAGGTGTTTGTGATCGACACCGGTTGGTTTGTGAATTCGGGAGATTGGGATGTGAGCCTCAAGCGATTCCCCGATGGCTTGAGCAAGATTCGCAAGCAGCTTGCCGATTACGGCATGCAATTGGGATTGTGGTTTGATCCGGTGATGGCGGCGGTCGGCAGCAAATCGTTCAAAGAGAATCAAGGCAATGTCGCGAGTGTGCGGGGAAAGATTCGCAAGGAGAACGTTTGGGAAAGTGGCGACAGCGTGGGCATGTGTTTGGCGAGCGCATGGGCTGACACGTTCGCGGATCGCTTGGTGCAACTAGGGCGCGATCTGGGTGTGAAATATTTCAAGCTTGATGGGCTACAAACCGATGCCTGCGATGCTCCTGGGCACAACCACGGAGACTCCTTCGCGAGCGCCGACGAGCGCTTGCAATCGTATGCGTTCCAATTGCCGCAAGCGCTAACCCACATCGCTGAAAAAGTCATCGCGGCTGATCCCGAGGCCATCGTTGATTTGGACATGACCGAAGACGGACGCATTATGGGGTTGGAGTTCCTGACTGCGGGAAAGTACTTCCTAATCAACAACGGCCCTTATTATTCCGATTTCGACGTGCCCCGCACCCAATGGGCGGAGACCGCCAATCTGTTCTTCAGCCCCGGCCCGGCCAGAGGCTGGATCACACGCGCACCGCTGACCTATGATCGCTGGTTGCCGTCGGTGCTGTTTTTGATCCACTTCTTCCCAGATAATCCGATGGGCTCGCAAATGATTAACCTGGGCACATTGATTCTGGGCGGCCAGGGGCTCTGGGGCGATTTGCAAGCCGTGTCACCGGACGGGGTCGCTCTGATTGGCGAGGTGTTGTCGCATTACAAACAAGTACGCAACGACATGACGGGGATAGCGGCGCACCGCACCGGCGCTCTCGCGGGAAGTCCGGAAGTCTACGAGAAGATAGCCAAAGACACCGGGCGTGGCGCCGTGGTCATGTTCACCACCTCGGGACCCCGGCACTATGAATTCATCACGCGCGCGCGTCCCGACAAGGCGGTGTGGACCAAGGGTGCCGGCGCCACAGTTACTTTCGACAAAGACGGGCATGCGCATATCAACGCCGACCTCAAGAAGAATGAAACCGTGATCGTTTTCTTCGGCGCCCGTTGATCTCGTCAGCGAGCCCGGGCGGCCTACGTCAGACCAGTGACGAAGTGAAAATCGGTAGCACGGTTGCCGCAGTGACACCGACGAAGTAGGTGCTTAGGCATCTTCGCGTTACGCTTTCAATCCGGGAAGCCGCGCGAAGCTATACTTCAACGTGCGGTTGCCAAATGCACTGGATGAGTTTCCGGTGCCATCATCAAGGCCGAAATATTCAAGCAGCGTTCCTAATAGTTGCGTGTGGCTTCTACCCGCGTTGTCGAGGGTCTGCCCCGTCTTGACAAAGCCACCTCCGTTGCCTGCCAACAAGATAGGCAAATCGCGACCGTCGTGAGCGTTGCCATTCAGTGCATTGCCGCCATATTCGCTTAAGCAGCGACTGGACGATCACATCGCGCGCATTGCCGAATCGCAGCGGTAGATTGTGGTAAATGCCGTGCCCAGCGCCGCTACAATGCCCTGGTACAATGGACACAAGAATCGGGGCCAGAATCCGAATCAGATGATGAGCTTCCTGTCATCATGGTCGGCAGCGCGGGCGGCCAAGCGCCGCCTTCACTTCCATCTTGTGCCACGCCCTCAGCGTGGGGTAGAACCGATAACGCTTTCCTCCGAGCATGGTGCTGCGAGGAAACACAAAATGAAGAGCCGTGTGCCTAAATCGGGCACGTGCGGTTCTGTGAGGAGCGCCGGGCGAACCCCGGCGTTTACCTAATGAAGTTTAAGCAACGCGTGCAAATCGCCCCGACGGCACCTGCGGCAAAGTGGATAAAAGGCCTCACCTTATTCGCTCTTGTGCTGGGGGCAGCCACGCGTGCCAATGCAGCCGATAGTCCGGCGATGCCGAAGGAGATCCAGTTCGGCGCCGCATGGTACCCCGAACAATGGCCTGAACATCGCTGGGCCGAGGATCTTCGGCTGATGCAGCAGGCAGGCATGAACGTCGTTCGCGTGGCTGAATTCGCATGGTCAAAGCTGGAACCCCGCGAGGGTCAGTTCGATTTTGCATGGCTCGACCGGGCGATTGACCTGGCAAGCCAGTTTGGGATCGCAACCGTCATCGGCACCCCCACTGCTTCGCCGCCCGCGTGGCTCACGCAAAAGTATCCCGACGTTCTGCGAACGAGCTCGTCCGGACAGCGTGAACTGCACGGTAACCGAGCGCATGGATCGTTCAGCAGCCCGCGTTACCGCATTCTATCGCGCAAGATAGCGGCAGCCATGGCAAAACACTTTGGCAGCAACCCGCACATCATCGGGTGGCAGATCGACAACGAGTACAGCCTGATCTCAATGGGTCCTGACACCCGCAAGCAGTGGCAGGAATGGCTGCGGAAGCAGCACGGCACACTCGCCAGCCTGAACGATAGGTGGACAACAGCGTACTGGAGCCAAACCTATTTCCGCTGGGACCAAATTCCGTTGTCCGCTTCAGGCAACCCGGGCCTGGCGCTTGATTTCAAACGCTTCGTCACCGCCACTTGGGCTGACTATCAACGCAATCAAGTGGACGTTGTCCGTGCGCTCACGAAGGCGCCCATCACCACAAATTATATGGTCGCCTTCGACGGCTTCGATCACCACGTCACGGCGGCCGACCTAAACGTGGCTTCCGTGGATTATTATGTGGCGAGCGCCAGGGTGAGCCCCACTTCGGGACAGTTCCTTGATGTCGTGCGGGGCTTGCTGAAGAAAAACTTCTGGGTCATGGAAACTCAAATCGGCCGCGTGGATTTCGCGGAGATCAACAGCGGGCACCAGCCAGGCGAGACCAGAACGCAAACCTGGCAATCCATCGGGCATGGCGCTGATCTCATCGGCTATTGGCAATGGCGCAGTGGCTTGAACGGCCAAGAGCAGTACTACGGCACAGCGCTCGGTCCCGACGGTGCTCCGCGTCCGGTGTACGAGGAGGTGGCGCGCACCGGCCACGAGATTCGCAAAGCATCGGCTGAGCTTATCGGCACCACACCCGTTTCCGATGTGGCCATGCTCTATTCATGGCCAAGCCGTTGGAGCGTGAATGGCCAGCGCCATCATAAAGCGTTCGAATACGGAAAACTGTGGAGCGTGTTCTATTCAGGGTTCCGCGCGCAGCTCACATCGATCGACGCTGTGAGCCCCGAAGCCGATCTATCGCAATACAAGGTGATTGTCGCACCCGCTTTGCATGTGCAAACCGCTGCAGCGACCGCCGGTCTCATCAAGTGGATAGGCGAAGGGGGGCATTTGGTGCTGGGTCCACGCTCAGGTGTGAAAGATGAACACAACCGGCTTTTGTCTCAACGACAGCCAGGCGCGTTCGCGGATCTGTTAGGGGGCGTGGTGGATGACTTCTATCCCCTTGATGAACCGGTTGCGGTGAAGGGCACTCTCGGCTCGGGACAGGCCGAGATTTGGGGTGAACGACTTGCCGTGCGTGCGAGCGGAGTGACCACGCTTTTGACCTATGGGTCTTCCCAAGGCTGGTTGGCAAATCAACCAGCGGCGTTGTCACGTGCGGTGGGCAAAGGGCGCATCACTTATATCGGGTTCTGGCCCGATCCCCCGTTGATGGAGCGCATCGCGACTTGGGCGCTTGCGAACCGCTATGACAGCCGAGGATTCACCAACATCCCGAAAGACGTTGAGATCTCGCAACGCCACGCTTTGAACCGAGATATATTTGTCATTATAAACCACAACGGAACGGAGACCCGCCGTATCACCCTTCCCGCACCAATGCTGAACTTGTTCACGGGCGCGACCACGAAGTTGGACATTCAGGTGGCACCCCGTGATGTCGTGGTCTTAAAGCGCGCCCTTTAGCGTCTGACCAGCTGCGAACCAGGATCTTCAGGACAATAAGGCACGCAGCAGCTTCGATCTGCGACCCCTACGGCGAAGCTTAGCACGCATCATGTTGTGGGCGATGCCGCGGACCCACACGCCAAAGTCTGCATCTTGGCGGAAGTGCCCTTAACTCTTGTACGCGTTGATAAAGGTTTGCTGAATCAGGGCTTCAACCTACGTGGCATCGCGCAGACCTGCGAGCACGTGCCCAGCTTTCGCCCCGCCCGCCGCACCGGCGCCTGCGTCGCTGGGTGATGTCCCCGCATCCAGCCCTCCGGGGCGACCAGCAAACGCGGGCGCCAGAGCTTTAGGTTGTTTGGCCAAATCCAACGCGACCGTCTTTGATTGGTCGTAAGAAGTGTTCCCAAGGATCAAGAGACTCTCATTGTCGATAGTCCATGTCGTGGCAAAGACGTCTGCATCGCGTGTGGTCAACCGTTCAATCGCGCCCTTTAAGAGCGTGGCCGCTATGGTCTTGACCTCGGCTGCAATACTACCTAATTCGTTCCACAACGCGGGATTCGAGGGAAGACCTAAGTAGGTGTAGCCAATAATACCTTTGGCCCCAGCCGCGATGAAACCAAGCATCATGTTGCGCCACTTCCAGTGGCGTGGGAAAGCGCGAATCAGCGGTTCGCCCCCACGAAAACGTTTGAGAATCGACGATCAACGGTCGTTTAGGCGAGACAGAATTTGCGGCATCTGCGTATAAGCGCGCCCGGATATACTTTTCTCTAAGCGCAGTTGCGGGGGTGACGTCCATCTCTGGCGGTGGTGTGATGGGATAACTTTCGTAGTCTGATACGTCCACAGCGCCAATGAATTGCGCTGCTCGTCACAGCGGCGAAATGAAGTATGGAAGTGTTTCGACGAAAACTTATTGTGACCTCGAAGTGGTTAGGGGATGTTTGAGCCGCGCAACGAAAGGATTGTCGATGAAGAAGACATCGTTTGCTTGTGAGGGCACAATAAGATGCAAAGCTGATATGCCCGTTCCCAGGGTGGCGCTGCGGCCCTGGAAGCTTTTGAGCTCTGATAGAGGAATCACCATGCGCATCCAACGGGCACGCCCGCGTGCCATGCAAACGTGCGCAAAGAACTTTCCTTGATCAGCGCAGCGTTCCGGTCACGCGTCACCATATGCACGAATGCATCAATGGCGGCTTGGCCCTGGAGGAAGAGCGTCAAGAATTCGGTATGGCAATCGGACATGCTGCATTCTTATTTGCCCGGCCTACGGCAAACCGGACAAACTTTTATAGGTACCGAACCGGAAACCGTTTGGACTAGGGGGTCATCGACAGATCGATTGTTACCTTCGCTTTTGTGCCGTGGCGGAGCCGCAGCGCCCCTCCCTTGTCTAGTGGCTGCCACGTCCAACCGTCGCCAAGGTCCAGATCCTTAACTTCACGAAGTTCCACGTCGCCGCGTGCCCCCTCACGAATTCTTTTTGGTTTGCTCACCAGGCGAAGTAGTTCAACCGACTTCTGATCATGTGTCGAATACACGATTTGTTGCGGGCCATATTTCACCCACGAGACTACCGACGTCGACCGCAGAATGTGGTTCTGGTCGCCAGGAGCTAACTCGGGTGCCGCTGCCATAGCGCGTAGGTAGTGCCGTACGTAGTCGCCGTAGCCGTCGCTCAACCACACGTCGTCGCGCGGATAGCGATTTTTTCCGTCGTCGTCAACCATGTAGGTCGCCCACGATAGCTGGCGAATCGCATTTCCTTTTCCTGCTTTTTCGCCCGTAAGTTCCGCATACAGCAGTTCAGCGGCGGCCTGGCGGGCCGTGTGGCTGTTACCCGGAACGCGGAACGCCGTTTGTTCGTTGGTGACAATGACGCCGTATTTCTCCCATTCCTTGTTGCCAAGTTCTCGCTGCACCCAATCCAGAATGCCGCGCACTTCTTTTTTCCAATCGGGAAATAAAGCACGATGTTCCATCATGTACTGCGCAAACGTGACGGCGTTGATCTGGGTGTCGGACCAGCCGGGGATGTCTTCGAAGAACGGTCCCCACCGGTTGCTTTTCAAAGGAAACTTCACCATCCAATGCAACATCAGCTCAAAGGCTTTTGCGTAGTTGGCCGCTTTGTGTTTTGGCACAAACTTTTCATCCAACGTTTGCAGTTCTGTCCACAGTTCTAGAGTTCCGCTCCAATTGCTGGTGTAGCTGGCTTTTTTGTTGCCAGTCTTGTTTTGCATCACGCCTACCTCGCCCGTCTCAGCGTGAACTTTAAAAGGGAGCGGCGAGTTCTCTGCATCACCGGATACGGTGTTGGCGGCCAGAGTGTCGGCCATCTTGATGGCGGCTCTCAAATACACCGGACGTTTTGTGATTTTCCAAAGCTTGACCAGCTCAAAGCCGAAGTCACCAGCTTTGTCGGGCTGCGTATACCCTTCGCCCAAGATCATGTCCCCGTCGTAGAATCCTGAATAGACAAGATTGTTGTATGGGTAAGGCAGATTCGGCCACTTTGCCGTTGCCACTGAGAGTCCGTGTGAAAGCAGCCAGTCCGCCATAAAGCGCATGTTCTCGACAATGCGGTCCCACGCGTCGCGGTCGGTGCTGCCCATGTATTGATACAAAAGCTGCCACGAGGACATCGCCATCTGAATTTGCGACCCGGCGATGCCCCGTTGATCGTCCAATGTGGCCTTCCACACCTGATGGTTCATGTAGTAGGGAAGGCCGTTTCGATCGGCGCTCATGCTGTCCCAAAAATTCCAGCACAGGCGAACAACCGTATCGTACGATTTTCCCAGATCATCTGAAACCCAGGGAACGATCTTACCCTCCCTGTCGGTGCGGATGTTGTGATAGATAAGTTTTTCCGGTTCGGATTGCGCCGCTGCACGGCCCGAGATCGGCAAACCGATCAACAGGATCGGTCCAAGAATTGTTAGGCGCGCGACGTTAGATTTTTTCAATGAACAACCTTGTTCCAAATGGTTTCCAGTTCCCGCTTCACTACTTGCGCATCTTCCCAGGGCGGCGGACAGGTGCTGATGCCATACCCAGAAGAAACGGGCCCAAGCTCGGGCACCACCCAAAGCTCATTGCGAGGACGCGGTCCGGCCAGCCAGCACTTAAAGAGATCCTCCACAAACGGGAGGTA
>Ga0105046_10009055_pt1 | contig 15594 bp, 17 predicted proteins | sample MAT03_FD_78385 | JGI IMG/M metagenome (GOLD analysis project Ga0105046, IMG submission 78385) | Freshwater microbial communities from Lake Fryxell liftoff mats and glacier meltwater in Antarctica - MAT-03 (megahit assembly) | ecosystem: Environmental > Aquatic > Freshwater > Ice > Liftoff...
AATTCAACCGCACGAACCCGGGTTTTTCGGATCGGGCGATGCTGGTCAAGCGGCGAGTGAGCGCCGAAGACCGACTGTCTGCGCGGTGCTGAGGCAGCTTTCCGGGCCTATCGCGCCGGCACCACAGCGCTACCGGGCAGACTGCGGGCGGGTAGGCGGCGGCGGGCGCAAGCCGTCCCCACGCCGCGCCATGGCGGCGCGCGCGGTGGCCTGACTACCAGGCGAGGCGCTGATCGAAGACGAAGTCCGGAGCGGGCGGGGCGCAGGCCCAGCCGGCACCGGACTACGAGCTCGATCAACGCGTGGCCGGGTAGTGCCGCCGCCACCCGAGCCGCCCACTGCCGCACCGCAGCCGACCCGGTGGCCCAGGCCATGACCGCATCACCACCCCGAAGGCTCTACGCACGGGCCGTCGACCGCGGTCCCTGATCGATTGCCGCTGCCAAGGTCAGAAACACTCCCCCCATGTGGCGTTGGATCTCCCATCCGTCGAATCCAGCGCCTCGAAGCGCGGTCGAGCGTAGCGTGGCACTGCGTGACTTGCGCTGGCGGACGGGACGCTGCGACGACCGGGAGTCGCCGCGACGTCCGCATGTCGAAAGCGCCGCCGTGCTCAACGCGAACTGCACGACCGACGCGGGCCTGGTTTCGGAAAGCGGTGTGCCGGACGCGTGCCCGAGCTTCGCGCAGATCAGCGACGCGAGCGTCGCGGAAGGCGGCGCGGCTGCCCGCGCCCTAGTCGAGGGTGCGCAAGCGGAAGTCGAGGATCGACTCGATCCGCGCGGCCGTAGCCAAGAGCACGGCCTCCGCGCGCGGTGGGGCGACCAGTTGCAGACCGACCGGCAGTCCCGACTCGGTGAGGCCACACGGCAGCGAGAGCACCGGGCAGCCGAGCAGGCTCAGCACGAACGCCGGTGCAGCCCAGTCGAAATAGGTGTCGAAGCGCTCGCCGAGGAACTCAGCCGGAAAGCGCCGCCCGGCGTCGAACGGTGGCATGATCGTCGTCGGCAGCGCGAGGACCGGGTGAAGACCGAACAGCATCTGCACGCTCGCGAAGTACGCGCCGCGCGCCTGCTCCGCGCTCGCGAGCGCCGCGCCGTCGAGCGCGAGTCCCTGGGCGATGTTGTCGCGCAGCTCGGGCTTCATCGCGGCGCGCGAATCGGCGTCGAGTGCGCCCAGTTCCGCGGCGAGATAGGCGGCACGCAGCGCGCGGAAGCTCGCGCAGGCCTCGCGCGTGACGATGTCGGCGGACGGGCAGCCGATGCCGGCTGCCTCCAGGTGCGCGATCGCGTCGCGGACCACACGCGCCACACCGGGGTCCATCGGCAGCAGCCCGCCCAGCGTCAGGTCGCAGCCGATCGACGTCGCGACGGGTCCGTCGAGCGAATCGACGAAGCGCGTCGCCGGCGCGGGCAACGACAGCGGGTCGCGCGGATCAGACCCGGCGAGCGCGTCGAGCATGAGGGCGACGTCGCCGACGGAACGACCCATCGGCCCGACGACGTTGAGCGTCTGGAACGGCACGCGTTGCGGTCCGTGCGGCACGCGCCCGATGCTGGGGCGCAATCCCACCACGCCGCAGAACGCGGCCGGGATGCGCAGGCTTCCACCGAGGTCCGAGCCGTCGGCGAGCCAGGCCATGCCGGTGGCGAGCGCCACGGCCGAGCCCCCCGACGAACCGCCGCAGGTCAGTCGCGTATCCCAGGGATTGCGCGTGACGCCGTGCACGTCGTTGAACGTATGCGCACCGGCGGCGAACTCGGGCGTGTTGCTCTTGCCGATGACGATCGCGCCCATCGCCTCGAGGCGCTCGACGTGCCAGGCCGAGACGAGGGGGATGTGGTCGGCGAAGGCCGTGGATCCAAACGTCGTTCGTGCGCCAGCGACCGCATGCGTGTCCTTGATCACGATCGGCAATCCGGCGAGCCAGCGCGGATCGTTCAGGCGCGACGCGCGCTCGTCGCGGACGCGGATGCAGGCGGCGCGCGCGCGCTTGACGAGTCTCGTGGGAACGGCGTTGAGCGCACCGTCGCGTGCATCCATCCGGGCGAACGCGACGTCGATCAGTTCGGCGGGATCGAGCGAACCCGCGCGCAGCGCGGCGACCGTGCGTCGCGCCGACCAGCGCCAGGGTTCGTCCACGGCCATCGGCGTCAGCCGGTGAGGAGTCGCGCCGGCCAGAGGACGATGACCGGAAAGAGCGCGATCAGCACCAGCACGACGAGGTTCACCAGGTACATCGGTATGGCCGCGACCGCGAGCCGCTCGATGGGCACGCCCGAGACCTGGGCGGTGGCGAACAGGCACGATCCGACTGGCGGCGTCGCGAGCCCCATCGACAGGACGCAGACCAGGTAGACGATGAAATGCAGCGGGTCGATGCCGACGGCCTTGATCGCGGGCATCAGGATCGGCACCAGGATCAGGCTCGCGGCGATGATGTCCATGAACATCCCGACGATGACCAGCGCGACGCCGATCAGCAGCATCACCATGTCCGGGTCGCGGGTGAGCGACAGCAGCGCCTGCGTCAGGCGCGCGGGCAATCCGTCGACCGCGAACACGTAAGTCGCCACGCCGGCGATCATCATGATCAGGAGCACGGTTCCGGCGGTCTGTCCGGCGCGGATGCACAGCCTCGGCAACGCGGACAGCGGCAGCGAGCCGTAGAAGAGGCGCGCGACGACGATCGTGTAGAGCACGGCGAGGCCGGCCGCTTCGGTCGGCGTGACGATGCCGCTGAACATGCCGCCGAGGATGATGACCGGCGCCCCGGTGGCCGGGAGCGAGCGCAGCACCGTGCGTCGGGCCTCCGCGAACGGAATGCGCACCGGTTCGCCGAAGCCGCGTCGACGACTCACCCAGGCGTTCAGCGCGATGAAGCCGGCCGCGAGCAGCACGGCGGGCCCGAGGCCGCCGGCGAGCGCGGCGCCGATCGACTGCCCGGCCGCGGCGGCGACGATGATCATCAGGATGCTGGGCGGTACGATCGAGGCCAGCGAGGCCGTGATCATCGTCAGCGCGGCGCTGTACTCGCGCGGATAGCCGCGCGCCGTCATCGCGCGGATCTCGATCGGGCCGAGACTGGCGACATCGGCGACCGCGGAGCCGGAGATGCCGCCGAACACGAAGCTGCCGACGATGTTGACGTGGCCGAGCCCGCCGCGCAGCCGCCCGACCAACGCTTCGGCCGCCCCGAAGATCTGGTCGGAAAGCTTGCCCTGTTCCATCACCTGGCCGGCGAGGATGAACAGCGGGATCGCCACCAGCAGGAAGCTGTTGACCGACGTGTACATGAACTGCGCGACCATCAGCATTGGCAGGTCGTAGACCAGCAAGGTCAGCATCGCGGCCGCGCCCAGCGATACGGCGACCGGCACGCCGGCCAGCGCCAGGATCGCGAACGCGACGATCATGAACGTGCTCATGCCCGTGCGCCCGCCTCGGTCGCGTTCACGGAGACGCCTTCGTCCTCGAGCCGCCTGCGCGTCGCCGGGTCGCCGTAGGCGCTGACCAGCACCGCGACGATCGCGACGACGCAGGCGATGAGCATCGGGAGCGACGCGACGTACATGCCGACGCCCAGCACCGCGGAACGCTCGCCGAAGCGGATTTGCTGCGCGACGAAAGCAGCCGAGTGCCAAGCGGCCACGGAGAAGAACACGACGCTCGTGACCGTGTAGACGTGCACGGCGAGCGTCCGGCCCAGGCGACGCATGAGCGGCATCAGCAGCGCGATGCGCGGGTGCTCGAGGCGCCGGAAACCCACCGCCATGCCGAGGAACGCCGTCCACAGGAACAGGAAGCGGGACAGTTCCTCGGTCCAGGGCAGCGAGGCGCCGAGGAGACGCGAGATCACCTGTAGGGCGACGGTGATCGTGATCCCGGCGACGCAAAGCAAGAGCGCGCCGTCGACCGCCCGCCAAACGAGCGCGTCGACGCGCAGCACGCCGCGCGCCAGCGACGAACCGGACGAAGTGCTCATGCGCGCCGCGCGCGCTGGACCGGCGCGGCCGTCATCCGATCAGGAACGACCGAGGAACGCGAGGCCCTGCTGCAGGAAGTCCTTGCCGACCATCTGCTCGAACTGCGGGTAGAGGTCGCGCGCGATCTTCTGCAGCTTCGCCTTCTCGCCCGGCGCGAGCTCGTTCACCGTCATGCCGCGCGCCTTGAGCTCGCCGATGATCTTCTGCTCCTGCGCGATGTCGGTCGTCGCCTTGAACGCGGCCGCCTCGCGCGCCGATTCCTGAAGACCGGAGCGCACGTCGGCGGGCAGTCCGTTCCAGGCCGTACGGTTGGCCGCGAGGATGAACGCGTCGCCGATGTGGCCGGTGAGGTTGAGCTGCTTCTGCACCTCGTAGAAGCGGTTGTTGAACGGTACTTCCACCGGATTCTCCTGCCCATCGATCGCTTTGAGCTGGAGCGCCGTATAGACCTCGGGGAACGCCATCGGGGTCGGGTTGGCGCCCACCGCCTGGAAGAACTTCACGAACAGCTGGTTGTTCGGGACGCGGATCTTGAGGCCCTTGAACCCGTCGGCCGTGGTGATCGGCTGGTCGCGCGTGGTGGTGTGGCGGAAGGTGCGCAGCGCCATCGTCACGCCTTCGACGTTGATGCGCTCGAGCGAGCGCAGGATCGTCTGGCCGGGCTGCCCCGCCATGAACTTCTGCAGCTCGTCGTAGTTCGAGAACAGGTACGGCAGGCTCATGATGTTGATGCGCGGCTCGAACGAGGCGAACACGTTCGAGGCCAGCATCACCATCTGGAGCGCGCCCGCGCCGAGCTGGTTGACCGCGGCGTTCTGGTCACCGCCGAACAGCACGCCGTCAGGATGGACCTGGATCGTGACGCGCCCCTGGGTCTTCGCCGCGGCCAGTTCGGCGAACTTGGTCGCGGTGACGCCGACGGATGAGCTTGCGGGGTCGCCGTGGGCCAGCCGGAATGTCGTGGTGCTCTGTGCGCGCAGGACGGCGGGCGCGACGAGCGTCGCGGCACCGGCGGCGACGAGGAGGCGGCGGCGGGGGCTGGGCGGGGCGGGGACGCGTCGGGCGGTCATCGGAGAGGCTCCATGGGTTGTGGCGTGCGGGTGAAGTGCGCGCCTGGCTAGTTCGAATCGCGCGGGCGCACGAGCTCGTCCCAAGTGTGCGTCGCGTGATCCTTGAGCAGCGAACCGAGGCGGGCTGCGTCGCGGGCGCGCAGCGCGTCGACGAAGCCCTGATGCTCTTCGATGGCGACGAGCCACCTGCGCTCGCTCGCGTTGGGGAGGTAAAGCGCGCGCACGATGCGACGGCGCAGCCTCTGGTGGATGCGCGCGATCTCGCGGTTGCCGGAGAGCCGGACGATCTCCGCGTGGATCCATTCGTTGTTCTTGAAGTACGCGAGCATGTCGCCGCGACGGTAGTCGTCGACCATCGCGTCGTGGCGGGTGGCGATCGCCTCGATCGCGCTCGGCGGTGCGTTCGCGCAGGCGAGCGCGCCAGCCATGGCCTCGAGTCCGCCCAGGAGCTCCAGCACTTCGCGGATCTCGGCCTCGCCGAGCTTGGTGACGCGGGCGCCCCGGCGGGGATTCAGTACCACCATGCCTTCGCTCTGCAGCACGAGAAGGGCCTCGCGCAGCGGCGTCCGGGAAATGCCGAGCTTCTCGCAGATCACGCGCTCGTTGATGCGCTCGTCGGGAGACACCGAACCGTCCGCGATCATGTCGAGAAGCCTCTCGACGACCTCGAGATGCAGCGCAGGCCGCCGGATCGCCAGTTCGGACAGGAGCGGTTCAGGAAGGGCGATGATCACCGTTGAATAGTATCAAATCTATTCCGATTTTGTATTTTTAATATTGAATTGATAAGTACTTTCGCCTGACACGCCATTAACTACAATATTTTCAATTACTTATGTTTTTTTCATGGTCGTTCGGTTGGGCGTCGGGATCGCCCATTCGTCGGAGAGGTCGAGCGAGGCGCTTGGCAAGCCGGTGCTTGCCACCGGCTGCTCGGGGAATCTCGAATTCATGCGCGAAGGCAACAGCCTGCTGGTCGATTACCGCCTGGTGCCCATTGCCCCGGGCGAATACACCGTCGACGACCCGCGCTTTGTCTGGGCGGAACCCGATATCGAGGCGGCGGCACGCCACATGCGCACGCTCGCCGATGATGCGGCCACGCGATCGCGGCTCGCGGTGGCCGGAGCGCTCGAAATTCGCACCAACTTCACCCGCGAACGCACCGCCATGTTGCTGCGGAGCCGATTGGTCGAGCTCGGCATTCTCGACGAACGCGGTCTCACGCCCGACCGCCATGTTCCGGAGCACGGCGCGCAAGCGACGGACGCTGAAACGATCATCTCCTAGGCGCAGAACGGCGAGGACGCGCTGCTCGAAGACGAAGTCCGGGGCGGGTGGGGCGCGAGTGTTCGCGGTGAGCGCCCGCTTGTGCATGACTGGCGCCTGCTACTTCGAGCCATCCAGAGCCAATCCGCTGATCGACAGCACCGTCTCGCGTTGCGCCATCGCGTAGGCCTCGCTGTCGCGCACCAGCATCGCGAAAACCGGCAACTCCACGCGCTTGTACGCCCAGATTTCGTTGGCGGGAATGCTCCGGAGGTCCGTCGTCGGCGTGAACCGGTACGTGATCTCGAACTCGCGTACGATCGGCGGCGCATCGACGCGACGCGTGGTGGCCACGCGCGACAGGTTGATCTCGAAGTGATCGCCTTCGCCGCGATAGCGCACACCCCAGGCGAACTTGAGCGAGTCATCCGGTGGCGGCGAGATGCCGGTGACCAGCACCTCGCGGTAGAACACCATCATCAGGTTGACGGCGTCGGCGATGGCCAACGTATTGAGTGCGAGGCGCTTGGCGCGCAGACGTTTGTCGAATTCCTTGGGGAAATCTTCGATGCGCATGTGGGAGGCTTCAGCGAGGTGTGGGTGGATCCGTGATGGTACCCGCACGCAGTACGATCGCCGACCTCGGTCCACGTACCGTCCTTGACGATCGCGCTGTAGCGGACCGCCAAGGACGGGCGGGGATTTCCCAGGTGAAGCCCTCGGCGGTCCACTTGACCGGAAATTCGCCCATCGGGCCCATCCCAGGAGCGCATCGTGAACGTCTTGGTATTGATGTTGTAACCAATGACACCCAGCGCGCTCTTCGACGTGCTGTTTCCCGACTGAACCTGCCGCGCGGCGCGATAGTCGTGAAGAAGCGATCGCCGGCGTCGCGAACGGTCCGCCACGAACTCGGCACGTTTTCGACCGCGCCGACCGTCGCGGCGCTTGTCCGTCAGCAGACGGGGCCGCATGGTTGCGCCCGCGGCGCCTGTGCGCCGAGGGACGCGTGACGTGAGGATGTACTGAAGAGTATTAACGTTGAGCTGAACGCCGCGGCGGGCAAGGCATTGGGAGAGCAGCGTCGCGAGGAAGCGCTTAACGCGGTGAGCGCAGTGGGGCGAGCGCTTGCAGATGCGCTCGAAGCCGGCGGGCGAGCGTCTCAAGCGTGTGGTCCTCAACGGTCGTCGTCGCGGCGGGAACAGGACTCATCGCGGAGCGGCTCCGGTGACCGAGCCCTTCAGCGTCATGAGGTTGCCCGGGACGAAGTTGATGCAGACCTCGTCGAGCTCTTCCAGAAGCAGCGGCTCGCTCGCGAACCCGCACACGTAGGGCGCCTGTCCCTCTTGGCTGCAGCCGTCGCTTGCCAGATGCTTACACGACGCGCAGGTGCCGAATAGCGGTTTGCCCCGCTCCCCCGCCACCTGGCCGAGCATGCGCTGCAAGGCGTTGGCGAAGTGGCCGCGGAGGCCTGGGGGTAAGGCGTCTGCGGCACGGACCAGGGCCTCGAACAGGTCGTTCACCAGAATGGCCCTGGCTTTGTCGGTCAGAACGAGCCGGACGCTGCGCCGGTCTGCCTCTGCCCGCATGCGCGTCAGATAGCCTAGGGTTTCGAGGTTTTTGATCGTCTGCGACGCCGTGCCCCGGGTGGTGCCATGGAACGCGGCGAAGGCAGAGGGCGTGCGCGAGAAGCGGTTGGCCCGCGCGAAGTATCTGAGCACAGCCCACTGGGCTGCCGTCAGGCCCTCCACGAGGCTCTCGCCGGACGCTATGCGCCCCAAGTGCAAGACCAGCTCCGCGATGGCGCGACTGTGCATATTCAACTCCTTGGTCATGCGCAGATAGTATCGTTTAAAAACTATATTGACAAGCAAGTAGTTTCGAAGCGATACTATATCCGTTCGGCGGTTAGTTTCGAAGCGATACTAAATTTGCCGGTCTTGGGGCGCCGGAAGGGACCTCCCGGAAATGTCGCTCATGCAATTGGTGGACGAGCACCCGGCGAAACCATACGGAGTCGCGCCGCTGATCCCGGTGCTTGCTGAGGCCACTTTGGAGGTTGACCGATGGCGATTACCTTGACTGAAAATGCAGCACGACAGATTCAGAGCCAGCTCGCTAAGCGCGGCAGAGGGCTTGCCCTGCGCGTCGGCGTCAAGAAGGTCGGTTGTTCCGGCTTGGCGCACACCTTCGACTACGCCGACGAAGTGCGCGCGGGGGATCAATTGTTCGAGTCGCATAACGCCCGTGTGGTGGTCGATGCCAACAGCCTGTCGGTCCTTGACGGCTCGCGTATCGATTTCGTCAAGGAAGGGCTCAAGCAGATGTTCAAATTTGACAATCCCAACGTCGACAGCCAGTGCGGCTGCGGCGAGAGCTTCAGCTTGAAAGCTGAAACGGGACCAGCAAAAGCGTAATCACTTCACCACCAGGCAGGTCCTGAGGTGGCCAAGGACAATCAGGTGCACTGGAGAAAAACAGAACTCGAAGCAAAGCAGAAATATTGTTGTCAACGACGCTACGGAGGCACTCATGAACGCCGTAACTGAAATGCAAGAGACCGAAATGAAAATGCCAGACCCGATGCTGTTTACCGACAGCGCGGCCAACAAAGTGAAGACGCTGATCGAGGAAGAGGGTAACGCCGACTTGAAGTTGCGCGTGTTCGTCAGCGGCGGCGGCTGTTCCGGTTTTCAGTATGGCTTTACTTTCGACGAAGTGACCAATGAAGACGACACCGTGCTGAACAAGAACGGCGTGCAGTTGTTGATTGACCCGATGAGCCTCCAGTATCTGATGGGCGCGGAAATTGATTATCAGGATGGGTTGGAGGGTGCGCAGTTTGTGATCAAGAATCCCGGCGCTACTTCTACCTGCGGATGCGGGTCGTCCTTCTCGGCTTGATCGGCGCGCGCCCGGGATTGAGTCGGTCCAGATGATATGGGAGCCAGTTAAATGAGTGCGGTACTGCAAAATCTCGTCAACCAGCCCTACAAGCACGGTTTCGTCACCGACATCGAGTCCGATGTCGCGCCCAAGGGGCTCAGCGAAGACACCATCCGGATGATTTCGGCCAAGAAGAACGAGCCCATGTGGCTGCTCGAGTTCCGGCTCAAGTCCTACCAGGCATGGCTCAAGATGGAAGAGCCGACGTGGCCTAACGTCCACTATCCGAAGATCGATTTCCAGGCGATCAGCTACTACGCGGCGCCCAAGCAGAAGCCGAAGTTGAACAGCATGGACGAGGTCGATCCTGAATTGCTGCGCACCTTCGAGAAGCTCGGCGTACCGCTGCACGAGCGCATGGCGCTGGCCGGCGTTGCGGTCGACGTCATTTTCGACAGTGTGTCGGTGGCCACCACCTACAAGCACAAACTGGCCGAGGTCGGCGTTATTTTCTGTTCGATGTCGGAAGCCGTACTGGAGCATCCCGAGCTGGTGAAGAAGTATCTCGGTACGGTGGTGCCGACCGGCGACAATTATTACGCGGCGCTTAACTCGGCGGTATTTACCGACGGCTCGTTTTGCTTCATCCCCAAGGGCGTCAAGTGCCCGATGGATCTGTCGACTTACTTTCGCATCAACACCGAGGAGTCGGGGCAGTTCGAGCGCACCCTGATCGTCGCCGAAGAAGGCGCTTCGGTGTCTTACCTCGAAGGCTGCACTGCGCCCAAGTTCGACACCAACCAGCTGCACGCGGCGGTGGTCGAGCTGGTCGCGCTCGACCACGCCGACATCAAGTACTCGACGGTGCAGAACTGGTATGCGGGTGACGAAAACGGCAAGGGCGGCATCTACAACTTCGTCACCAAGCGCGGGCTGGCCAGAGGCGTCAACTCGCGTATTTCGTGGACCCAGGTCGAGACCGGCTCGGCGATCACCTGGAAGTATCCTTCCGTCGTGCTGCTTGGCGACAACTCGGTCGGTGAGTTCTATTCGGTCGCGGTCACCAACAACTATCAGCAGGCCGACACCGGCACCAAGATGATCCACATCGGCAAGAACACTCGCAGCACCATTGTCAGCAAAGGGATCTCGGCCGGCCGTTCCAACAACAGCTATCGCGGGCTGGTCCGGATTGCGCCCACCGCCGTCGGTGCCCGCAATTATTCGCAATGCGACTCGATGCTGATTGGCGACCAGTCCGGCGCCAACACCTTCCCCTACATCCAGGTGCGCAACAACAGCGCCAAAGTCGAGCACGAGGCGTCGACCTCGAAGATCGGCGAGGACCAGTTGTTCTACTTCGCGCAGCGCGGTATCGGTGCCGAGGCGGCGGTGTCGATGATCATCAACGGATTCTGCAAGCACGTGTTTCAACAATTGCCGATGGAGTTTGCGGTCGAGGCGACCAAGCTGCTCGGTTTCAAGCTCGAAGGAAGTGTCGGATGATTGCTCAAGACAGCAAAACGCTCCTCGAAGTGCGCGGTCTGTGCGCGACCGTGAACGCCATCGAGATTCTCAAAGGCATCGATCTCACGGTGAAGAGCGGCGAAGTGCACGCGCTGATGGGGCCGAATGGCTCGGGCAAGAGCACCTTCGCCAAGGTACTCGCCGGTCACGCTGCTTATGAAATCACCGGCGGCACAGTGATGTTCGAAGGCAAGAACCTGTTCGAGCTCGCTCCCGAAGAGCGGGCGCGTGCCGGTGTGTTTCTCGCCTTTCAGTATCCGATCGAGATACCGGGCGTCGCCAACAGCCAGTTCCTGCGCCTTACTTACAACACGGTGCAAGCGCAGCGCGGCAAGGACGAGCTCGACCCGCTCGAGTTTGACGACTTCGTGCGCGAAAAGATGAAGCTGCTCGAAATGAATCCGGATTTTCTCGACCGCAGCGTCAACGAGGGCTTTTCCGGCGGCGAGAAGAAGCGCAACGAAATATTGCAGATGGCGCTGCTCGAGCCACGGCTGGCGATCCTCGATGAGACCGATTCCGGCCTCGACATCGACGCGCTCAGGGTCGTCGCCAACGGCGTCAACCAGCTCGCCACCAAGGACAATGCGATCATGCTGGTGACGCACTACCAGCGTCTGCTCAACTATATCGTGCCCGACTTCGTGCACGTGATGGATGCGGGCCGCATCATCAAGACTGGCGGCAAGGAGCTTGCGCTCGAGCTCGAGACGCGTGGCTACGACTGGGTCGGCGCCGAGCACGAGGCGTCGGCGCGGGTGACGGCGTGAATATCGCGAACAGCAGCGGCTATCTCGATCGCCTGCTCCAGGGGCCGCCGCCGCTGCCGGCGAGCCCGTTGGCGTGGTTCAACACGCTGCGCGCGGAGGCGGTCGACCGCGTCGGCGTGCTGAGCGTGCCGACGACGCGCGACGAGGGGTGGCGCTTTACCGACATTTCGCCGCTCACCAAGCTGTCGTTGCAGTCGGTGCGTACAGCAAGCAGTCTGCGGGCCGCGGACATCGAACGCTTTTATCTCGCAGAAGCGGCAACCCGGCTCGTGTTCGTCGACGGCGTGTATGCGCCGCAGCTGTCCAGTCCTGCCAACGACGGCGGCGTGCTGGTTACGAACCTGTCGACGGCGGTTACCGCGCACCCGGCGGCGATCAAGCCGCACCTCGGCCGTCACATCGAATTTCGCAACAACATATTCGCCGCGCTCAACACCGCATTCCTGCACGATGGTGCGCTGGTTATTGTGCCGCGCAACGCGGCGGTCGCGGCGCCGGTGCATTTGCTGTTCATTGCGACGCAAAAGGAGGCGGCAAGCTACCCGCGTTGCCTGGTGGTGGCCGAATCCGGCAGCGCAGTGACGGTAATCGAGGATTACATCGCGTTGCAAGAGGAAGCCTATTTCACCAACGCGGTGACCGAAATTGCGCTGGCCGATAATGCGCACGTCAACCACGTGCGGGTGCAGCGCGACGGTGGTCAGGCATTTCATATCGCGAACTGCGCAGTGTCACTGGCGCAGGCGAGCCGCTATCACTCGGTCAGTGTCGCGCTTGGCGCACGGATCTCGCGCTATGACCTGAACGTGCTGCTGGCGGCGGAGGGCGCCGAGTGCACGATCGACGGACTGGCGCTGATCGCGGAGCGCCAGCTTGCCGACAGTCATACCTGCATTGATCATGCCAAGCCGCACGGCGTGAGCCGCCAGCTGCACAAGTGTATCGTCGGCGGCGCCGCGCATGCGGTGTTCAACGGCAAGATCATGGTGCGCCCGGGTGCGCAGCGCACCGATTCTTCGCAATCGAGCCGCAACCTGCTGCTGACCGGCAAGGCGCAGGTCGATACCACGCCGCAACTGGAGATTTTCGCCGATGACGTGAAGTGCGCGCATGGCGCAACCGTCGGCCAGCTCGACCGCGAGGAACTGTTTTATCTGCAGAGCCGCGGGCTGTCCGATGCCACGGCGCGCAACCTGCTTACTTATGCGTTCGGCGCCGAGATCATCGCCCGCATACCGGTCGCATCGCTCAGGCATCGCCTCGAGCAGACGGTGCTCGAACAAACCACACGCCAGCCATGACCGCGATCCAGACCGCGCTCAGAACCCGCCCGGCGTCCGTCCTGTTGTCGTCCGCGCCCGGCGTGACAACCACAACCGGGACGCCCGCCATGGGGTCATTCGATGTCGAGCGCATACGCGCCGACTTTCCTATCCTCGGACTCAAGGTCGGCGGCAAGCCACTGGTGTATCTCGACAACGCCGCGTCGAGCCAGATGCCGCAGCCAGTAATCGACCGTCTGGTGCGCTATCAGACGACGCAGCACGCCAACATCAATCGTGGGGTGCACTACCTGTCGGAGACTGCGACCTTCGAGTACGAGGAGGCGCGCCGCAAGTTGCAGCGGTTCATCAATGCGCGCGAAGACCGTGAGGTGATCTTCACCAGCGGCACCACCGATGCGATCAACCTGGTGATGCACGGCTACGGCCGCAAGTTCATCGGCGCCGGCGACGAGATCATTCTGACCACGCTCGAACACCATGCGAACATCGTGCCGTGGCAGATGCTGGCCGAAGAGAAGGGCGCGAAGATTCGCGTGGTGCCGATCAACGACGCCGGTGAGCTGCTGATCGGCGAATACGAGAAGCTGTTCAACGAGCGCACCAAGTTCGTCGGCGTGACGCACGTCTCGAACGCGCTCGGCACCATCAACCCGGTCAAGCAGATGATCGCGTTTGCGCATGCGCATGGCGTGCCGGTGCTGGTTGATGGTGCGCAGGCGGCGCCGCACATGAAGGTCGACGTAGCCGATCTGGACTGCGACTTCTATGCGTTCTCCGGCCACAAGCTGTGCGGACCGACCGGCATCGGCATTCTTTACGGCAAGGCCGCGCTGCTCGAGCGCATGCAGCCCTTCAAGGGCGGCGGCGACATGATTGTGTCGGTGACGTTCGAAAAGACCACCTACAACACGATCCCGCACAAATTCGAGGCGGGCACGCCGCCGATCGCCGCTGCGATCGGCCTCGGCGCCGCGGTTGATTACCTGTCGGCAATCGGCATGGAAGCGATCGCTTCGCACGAACTCGACCTGCTCAATTACGCCACCGAGCAGGTCAACCGCATGCCGAGCCTGCGCATTCTCGGCACCGCCGGGAAGAAGGCCGCAGTATTGTCATTCACAGTCGGTGGCGTGCATCCGCACGATGTCGGCACCCTGCTCAATCAGGAGGGCGTCGCGGTGCGCACGGGACATCATTGCGCGCAACCGGTGATGCAGCGTTTTCGGGTACCGGCCACGTCGCGCGCCTCGTTCGCGTTCTACAACACGTTGGCGGAAGTCGACGCGCTGATTGCCGGCATCCGCACCGTACAGAAGGTGTTTGCGTAATGGCCGACTATAAATCGCTGTATCAAGAGGTCATCCTCGACCATAACAGGAAGCCGCGCAATTATGGCACGCTCGAGCATGCGAGCCACCATGCGGTGGGCCACAACCCGCTGTGCGGCGATCACATCAGTGTGGCGCTCAATCTCGATCGGGATTGCATCGACTGCATCGCGTTTCAGGGTGAGGCGTGCGCGATCTGCAAGGCGTCGGCGTCGATGATGACTGCCGCTATCAAAGGCAAGACGCGTGGGGACGCGGAAACCCTTATCCAGGAATTTCTCGCCATGGCCACTGGCAAGCGCGAGCTCGATGGCCTTCCCCACATCGGACGGCTCGCGGTATTCGCCGGTGTGCGCGACCTGCCGACGCGCGTCAAATGCGCAATCCTGCCGTGGCACACGCTGCACGCCGCGTTCAATTCGGTTGCCAGCACGTCGACTGAGGCAGAGGAAGACCCGATGCACGCGCCGATCGGCAACGCGTGATGATGCCCCTGTTGTTTGCCACAGAGTGCCCAGTTGAAAGGATAAAAGGATGACTGCGGATGAAGTGAGAAGAACCATCATGAATGGCCTGCCCTGCGATTACGTGGAAGTGCTGGGCGATGACGGTCAGCACTTCGAGGCGGTGATCGTGAGCCCGCAATTCGCCGGCAAAAGCATGGTACAGCAGCATCAGCTGGTGTATCTGGCGCTGGGAGACCGCATGCGCGCGGAAATTCACGCGCTGTCCATGCGCACATTGACGCCTGAAGGTTGGACACAATCGGCACTGCAATAACCTTGGAGAAATGAAAGATGAACGTACAGGAAAAAATTCGCAACCAGATAACAGCAAATGCCGTCGTGCTTTACATGAAAGGGACGCCGCAGTTCCCGCAGTGTGGTTTTTCCGGCGCGACGGTGCAGATACTCAAGGCGTGCGGTGTGCAGGACTTTGCCGCCGTGGACGTGCTGGCCGACCCGGAAATTCGCGATGGCATCAAGGCTTATGCCAACTGGCCAACTGTTCCGCAGCTCTACATCAAGGGCGAGTTTGTCGGTGGCGCCGATATTGTGCGCGAGATGTATCAGCAAGGGGAATTGCAGAAGTTGATCAAATCAGCGGTGGGTTGATGACATTGAAACGGGTGTTGGGCGGGGCACCCACACAACGGCGTTGGCGCATTTCCGGCGCCAAGAATGTGGCCCCTTTTGCAGGAGATTGAGATGCCGAAAATAGCAGAAATCGAAGACACGCCCAATCCGAACGCAGTTAAGTTCATCCTCAGAGAGCCGCTGACCTGGGGGATAACGCGCTCGTACGACAACGCCGAACAGGCGCAGGACGACGCGCTCGCCTCCACGCTCTTCGACATCGAGCATGTGACCAATGTGTTTTACGTCGATCGCTGGCTCACGGTCACACAGGACGGCGAAGCCGACTGGCCGGAGTTGGTGCGCAAAGTCGCCGAGCCGATCCGCGCCGCGCCG
>Ga0105046_10009058_pt1 | contig 15590 bp, 10 predicted proteins | sample MAT03_FD_78385 | JGI IMG/M metagenome (GOLD analysis project Ga0105046, IMG submission 78385) | Freshwater microbial communities from Lake Fryxell liftoff mats and glacier meltwater in Antarctica - MAT-03 (megahit assembly) | ecosystem: Environmental > Aquatic > Freshwater > Ice > Liftoff...
GCCTCGCCGCTTGCGGCATCGCGACAAACAGAAAATCAGCGTTGTGGCGGGGCGGCGTCGCGGATCAGTGCGCCACGGTCTTCACTCAACACCAGGATTGCGAACTTCTCGATCGCTTGGCGTTCGGGCGTGTTCACCGAAGTGTAGTCGAAGCGGCCGCGAAGGTCGGTGTAGCCGTCCTTGTGGAACTTCACCGAACCGTCGGCGAGTTTCGCGTAAACCTTCACATACACCTTACCCACGGCCTTGCCACCGGCGGTCTCGCTGACCTTCAGTTGGCCGTAGTTCTCGGAAACGCTCACCGACATTGTGCTGGCGAAGTGCGGGACGGACTTGGTCTTGCCGCCCGAGGTCACTTCAACCAACACGTTGCGACCCTCGAACTCGGCCGGCAGCGGGAACGTGTGCTTGTTCCGTGCGGCGGGCAACTTCAAGAGTTCGCTGGCGTTCGGCTTGATCGTGGCGAACTGCGCTCCGGCACGCTGCACGAACGGGCTGGTGCTGAAGAGCAACTCGACATCCATGAGGTAGTAGTTCACCTTCACGGTCTCGATGTTCTGCCACGTCAGGTTCACGCCCTGGGCACCGACGGTCAACTCGAAGCCGGGTTCCGTCGCGGCGAGGCCGCCTTGGTTCTGGTTGCGGTCTTCCGGATCGACAACCTTGGCACCCTTCCCTTCGATCTCGTCGATCTGGGCGACGATGGCCGTGAAGGCGTTGCGCCAGCGGTCCACAGGGTGGAACAGGTGCGCCGTCGCGATGGCACGCGCCTTCTTCGGCTCATCCTTGAACATCTCCAGATACGCCGAGCAGTAGTCGTACTGCATCTGCGTGGCAACTTTGGCGGGCGTCACACGGGCAAACGCTTCGCACGCTTCTTCGATGCGGTCTTGCAGGAGCAGGTAGTACACCGTGGCGAGCAAGGCCGTGTCGTCGAGTTCCTTCTGGTAGGTCAACGTCTTGAGCAAGCGGTGATACTGAGCGTGGAAGGCGTCGTTCACGATCTGCCGGGTCTTCCCGAGCGAGTGAGCACGAGCGTTCACGAGCGGCTTGTATTCCAGGTGCTCGTACTGGTGACGGGCCACCGGATCGACCGTGAGAAGCGGCGTGTGGATCGGCCCACCACACTCGGCGACGAGGGTATCAGCGTGCAGCAAGAACTGCCGAGCCGTGGGCAGGTCGGCGTGCAGGACGCCATACGACCACAGCGTCGGGTGATACAGGTGGCGACTATCCAGCAGCCGGGTCACTGACTCGAACACGGACCGTTCTTTCATGCGGAAGGCGATCTTCTCGAGGTTCAGAGCGCGGACGTTCTCGCGGTTCAGGAACCCCAGCACTTCCTCGTTTGTGCCATTCTGGGAGACGTAGTCCCACGACGTGGTATCGATCTGGGTGGCCTTGGCGACCACGTTGAAGGTCGTGGGGGTGGCGCTCGCCACGAACTGCTCGTTCTTGGCGATGTGAACCGGGAAGTGAGCGAACTTACCCGGACGCGGGAAGTAGAAGGCGTAGTCAATCGTGTGCGTGCGGTACGGTTCGAGGTCGAGCGGCACGCTGCGGGTCTGCTGGCCGTTCAGGACTTGCATGGCACCGACCGGCAGTTGCAGCAGCACGCTCAACTTCTGGCGGGACGATGTCGGGTTAGTGACGACGATCTGGCAGCCGTACACGGTGTGGACGACGAACTCGCCGGTCACGAACTTGTCGTACTTCTCGCCGCCCTCTTCGCGGTAACGGTCGCCGTGGCGGTAGAAGTTCTCGCTCACGAGAATCGGAATCTGACCACCCGCGCCGTCGGCCGGGCGGACTTCTTCGTGGAAGGCAATGAGGTTGCCGGCGGGCGTCATCGTCATCTTGCCAGAAGCGAACTTCACCTCGTGCTTGCCGGCTTCAAACGGCAGGTCGGTCACCGAAAGGGCGAACATCATCTCGGTGAAGTTGCGGGCGGCGTCCCCGAGGTTCTTCGACAAGAACGGAGTCTTGCCGTCGTGCCGGGCGTAGTCGTACCAGAACTCAGCCACGGGAATCAGGTCGGCGTTCTGCTTGGCGATCAACAACTTGTAGTAGTTGTTCTCGGCCCATTCCTGGGTCGGGTCGAGCTTGCGGTACAGTCGGCGAACGGCCTGGCGGCGTTCGAGTTCGGCACCGTAGTACTCGTCGGTTTCCTTGTTCCCCTTGCCGCCCTCCTTGGAGTCGGCCTTCTCGTCGCGAGCCTTATCGCTACTGGAGCCGTCCCGCTGCGGGCCTCTGGCCTTGCCGGGTGCCGACTTGGGTGGCGGGCCGCCGGCCCCGCCCGTTCCCACGGCTGGCATGCCGGGCGCGGGTGCCCCACCAGTTGGCTCGCTGCCCGCCGCAGTACCACGTTCGCCCCGCGGGTCCGAGTTCTTGTCGTCGCCGGGGACACCGATCGTGTCCTTAAGCTTCAACTCCTTTAGCATAGGGTTCCTGTCCAAGGAGAGGACCCCGCCGCCGTCGCTCGTGTCGAGGCCGCCCGAGTCCACGCCGACGTTGAAGAGGAACAGTTGCCGATCGATGTTCGGCGGCATCAGGCGGAGCAGGTCGTTGAAGTGCCGTGCGGTCTTCTCGGGTTCGCCCGGCGTGCGTTCGGCGAGCAGCACGCGCTCGACGGTGTTCAGGCGGCTGAATTCCCACGGCTTCAGGAAGCGAGCCACATCGTCGCCGAGCAAGTAGTGGTCGAGGAACGTCTTGTCCTTCTTGTTCTTGATGTAAGGCTTCACGACATCGCCGAAGAACGCTGGGTCGCGCTTCGAGAGGAAGTAGTTCAGTTCATGGCATGAGAACTTCGAGTACAGCGCTCGCTTCTCCTCGATCTTGAGCTTCGGCCACGTCAGCACGAAGCTGAACTCGGTGAGCGTGGGGTCTTTCGAGAGCGTGGCGTAGAAGGCGTAGACCTTGGCGAGGCTGTCGTAAGCCTGGAAGCGGCTGCCGGCGACATCGGCGAGTACGAACTCCTTGCCCGGCGCGAGCACGCTGACTTGCTTCTGCTGGGTGAAGTGCTTCTGGGCATCAAGGCCGTTCTTGAGGCGGAGGTCGACGAACTCCGCGCGAACTTCGGCCAGCGTCGTGCTGCGGAACGTGGTGCCGAGCGGATCAACGGCGATGACGTGGATCATCGCGTGCGGGCCGACTTCGTTGCGGGTCAACTTCACCACGCCGTCCTTGTTAGGAACGAGGTTCAGCGCGACCGTGGAGGCCTCCGAGAGAAAATCGAGGTTGGCGAAGTCGCCGGGACCGCGTTCACCCACCCAGCCTTGGCCCTTCGGCGGAGCGCCGGGTTGCACGGGTTGTGGTCGCTCGAAGCTGCCGCGACCGGCGAACACATCGCCGCCGACGGCGAGTTGCTCTCCGGTTTCCGTGGTACGAATGGCCCACGGGTTGAGCAACAGCGCCGGGCGTTCGAGCATGTTGCCGGGGTACTTCTTCTGGCCCTTGCGGTCGAGAACGTAGCGGTATTCATCGCCGATGTTGCGGCCGGTGAGGTACACTGAATCCGCGTGGCCGGGCAGCACGCCGCCGAGTTCCGCATCACGCACCCGGCTAAGGTTGGCGAAGGCGTTAAAGGCCGGTTGATACCGCGTGGCGAAGACGTGGACGCGGGTGAACTTCGATTCGTCGCGGAGCTTGATCGTCACCGTGTCGTTGTCGTGGGCGACCGACTGAATGGCGACGGGCTTCAAGCCAGGCAGTTGCATATGCCGCGTGGTGCCAAGCACGAACCCGGCGTGGGTCGGGCCGGCAACGACGCGAATGTGAATCTTCTCGCCGGATTGCTTCAGGAATAGGTCGTAGTCGCCGGCCGCGAGACCATTCAGTTCGATCTGGCCATCCTTCACGGTGACCGCGTCGAACTTGTCAGCGCGAATCGTGGCCCCTTGCACCTCAAACAGAGCGAGTTCACCGCGTGTCGCAACGCCTGCGGTCCCAATGTACGGCAGCGTGATCGCCTCGCCGGCTTTGGCGTGGATCATGCCGCGATATGTGTGTGCGTCGGTCGAGATCGTCCAGGTGTGGGCGGTGCCTTCCGGGCCGGTCGCGGTGACGGTGGCGATATCGACGAGCGCGCCGAGGTGGACGCGGCCCATCGGGTCGGTCTTGAGCGTGGCGGTTACGGGTGTCTTGAAGTCGCGGTGCTTGAACGATAGCTGCATGGCGCGGTCGGGCTTGGGTTCGCCCGTGCGGCCGAGAAGCTCAACAACGTAGCCGGCCCCGAAACGGGCGAAGTGCAAGTCTTCGATCTTGTCGGTCGCATCAATCGCGTTCAGGTCGAACGTCTTCGAGACGGCAAGGTCAGTGGTCTTGCCGTTACCGATGTTCTTGACCTTCGCCAACAGCGTGACGTTCAAGGTCTTCAGGCGGGCGGGAACGCGGATGTCGTGGGTCGATTCACGGTCCTCGAACAGCAAGAAGTTCGGCACTTCAACGCTCGAAGGGATGTCGGTGTGGTCAACCGACGTGACGCGAAGGCGGACATCTTCGAGGAGTTTGAGGGACACCGGCGTATCGTTGAGGAACAGGCCGGGGCGAATTACGATGGGTGCGACACGCTGCGTGAGCGCCGATTCGCGGTCCATGTGAATGCCGGCGGCGAGGCGGTAGCCTTCGGGCTTGTGTTCGATGTAGTCGAGGCACGAGAAGTCGCCCCGGCTAATCACGATGGGCCGGCGACCGGGTTCCGCGGTGAACGGCACGACGACGACGCCGTCCTTGTCGGGTCTGTACTCGGTTCCGCCGAGCCACACGGTCGCGTCGTTCACGGGCTTGTTCTTCTCGTCCACGATGCGAAGGTTCTGCCCGGCCGGGCCGATGGCGACGAGCGGCCGCAAATGACCCTTGCGGATGAGCGCTCGGCTGCTCTTGCCGGCACCGATGAAGTCCACGACGTAAACGCCGGGCTTCTTGAGTTCGGGGAAGTCGTAGCGGCGGGCGTTGCGGCGAAGCGGGGCGTCGTCGTACTTCGCGGTCTTCTCGGAGTTGGCGACGAGGCCATCAAGGTTCAGGTCCGTGTCCACTTCGACGAGTTTCGTGCGGTAAACCGTGCCGGTGTTGATCTCGAAGACCTTCACGAGCATCGTCGGCACGTTCTTGATGAACAGGTCGAGCGAGACGGCTTCATCGACGGCGTAGTCGGTCTTGTTCGTGAACGCGAAGTCGATGTCGATGCGGTCCTTGAGTGCGCGGTAGTGTTCTGGCGACAACTTCGAGGCCCACGTTTCGGGGTCGCCCTTGCCGTTCTCGATCTGCGTGTCGGCGTACACTTGGTTGAGCCAGTTGATGTCGATGAACGGCTCGAAATCCTTGGTGGTGCCGCCATCATCTGAGAAGAACTGTTGGAGGTAGCTGCGAATCAGCACTTGGTCGGGGCCAACCTTCGGAAGCAGCGTGATGGCCGAATAGTCGGCTTCGAGGTTCGCGGGGTGTTCGTGCGATTCGCGGCGGTCGCTCCAGTTGTGGTTCATGTAAGGCTGGAAGCGCGGCAGTTGGACGTAGGCGAGGAAGCGAGCCTTGTCGTAGATGCCGTTGGCGCGGTCGAAGGCGAGGCGATGGAACAGCACGTGTGCTTTTAGTGGGTTGTGGACCGCCGAGAGCGTATCCACGAACTTCTGGAGGCGTTCGAGGTACGCAAGGGTGAGCTTGCGGTCGCGTTTCCAGTCGTCGTCCGCACCGGGCTGGAGTTTCGTGATGTAGTGGTGGACGAACGCGCCCTGATTGCGAACCGCCGGGCGGAGTTTCAGCAATTCATCGAGTTGGGCGAGCGTCATCTTGGGGTGAACGCCGAGGTAACCGAACTCGCCGGCGTGCTGCGCATTGAGGTCGGCGACGACCATCTTGGGGAGATCGGTCACGTCGGGGCGGGTGAGTCGTTGGAGCAAAGCGCGGCGTAGATCCCACCGCTTCATGTCGTCCTTGGCCGCGAGCCAGTCGAGCGCGACATCCTCGAAGTTGTCGAGGTTCCCCCAGTGGGCGATTGAGTACGCGCGAAGGGTTTCGCGGGCAATCGTCTTGGCGTCGAGCGCAGTAGGAAGGTTCGCAACCGCGCCGACCGTTTCCTTCTGGTGGTGGAAGCTCAACCCGAGGCGGTTCTTGATGTAAGTGAGTGTCTTCTCGGGGTTCTTCTCGTAGGTCAGCAGCGCGTGCCGGGTCTGAATCTCGGTCAGCCGGGCGGTTTGCTTATGGCGTTCGTGCCAGGGGCCAGTGAGGGCATCGATCTTGTCGAATTGCTCGGTGTTCAGGTAGTGCAGGCAGTTGTAGTAGTAGTAATCGTCCGTGCCGGGGATGAGTTGCTTCAGCGCGGTGGCGCGGTCCTTGGCGAGGGCGAATTCCTCGACAAAGCCGACCTCGGCGGCGCGCGATATGGGCGTGAGCATGACAATGGCTCCCAGGGCAGCCACGGTGGCTCCCGGTAACCACCTCGAAAGTCGGAAAGCGACCCGCCGCATGTGAAACCCTCGGTGGAAGACGAACAATTCACGGACTCGCGGAACAGATTACCAGTAAGACGACCCAGGGTGATAGTGAGTTTGGGCGGCCTGTAACAAGACCGCGCATTGAAGAACCCAGCCAGGGTCTCACGACACCTGGCTACAGACTGCCGCCCTTCCAGGGCTGAAGAGTTGCGTGATTGACCTTGGTTTTAAGCCCCAGATGGGGCGGCCGTCTGTAGCCTGTGGGCGTAAGCCCCAGGTGCCAAAGCGTCGCCCAAATTTTCTGAACCCAAACACGAAATGGCCATGGGAACCCAGGGCTTGCCCTGGGTCTTGGTTGCCCTCTCCCCAAAGCAACGGTGATCCGTGATAAGCACACCGCAGCCCGCTCGCGTTGCCGCGATTGATGCCTATCGCGGCTTCGTGATGTTCCTCATGCTCGCGGAGGTGTTGCATCTCGGACAGGTGGCGAAACTGATCCCCGAAAGCGGCGTATGGAAGTTCCTCGCGTGGCACCAAACGCACGTCGAGTGGGCCGGTTGCACGCTGCACGACCTGATTCAGCCGTCGTTCTCGTTCCTGGTCGGGGTCGCTCTTCCCTTCTCGCTGCTCAGCCGACGCGGGCGCGGCGAGGGCTTCCGCCTCTCGACGCTGCACGCCGCCTGGCGAGCGCTGGTGCTGGTCTGGCTGGGGATGTTCTTGCGGTCGGTTGGCGAGAAGCAGACGAACTTCGTCTTCACCGACACGCTCTCGCAGATCGGCCTGGGCTACTTTTTCCTCTTCCTGCTCGGCCACCTGCGACCACGCTGGCACTGGGTCGCGCTGGGCGTCATTCTCGTGGGGTATTGGGCTACCTACGCGGTGTACGAGCCGGATAGTTTGCCGATTGAGAAGACCGGCGTGAAAGCCGATTGGAACCACCACACGACAGGATTCGCCGCGCACTGGGACAAGAACACCAACCCCGGAGCGGCGTTCGACCGCTGGTTCCTGAACCTCTTCCCCCGCGCCACCGAGTTCAAGTTCAATAGTGGCGGGTACGCCACGCTGAGCTTCATTCCCACACTCGGGACCATGATCCTCGGCTTGATCGCCGGAAGTTGGTTGCTTCGTGCGGGTTCATCCAAAACTCAGTTCGCGCGAATGCTGGCCACGGGGTTGGCGCTGCTCGCGGCGGGGTTCGCCCTTGATGCGACTGGCGTGTGCCCGAGCGTGAAGCGAATCTGGACGCCCGCGTGGGTGCTGTTCTCGGGCGGTTGGTGCTTCATCCTGCTCGCCGGCTTCTACGCCCTCACGGACTGGATCGGGTACGCGGGCTGGACGTTCCCGCTGCGAGTGATCGGAGCGAACTCCATCGCGGCGTACTGCATGGCTTCGCTGCTCCCGAAGTTCATCCGGGGCACCTTCGAGACGCATTTCGGCGCGGATGCCTTCAAAGGATTCGGCACGCAATACGAGCCATTCGTCAGCGGTGCCGCCGTGCTCGCCGTCTATTGGCTGATCCTATTGTGGATGTACCGCCGGCGAATCTTCCTGAAGATTTGATGCCTGTCCGCGATGCCGCTTGCGGCTTCGCGGGCGACCACTCACGCCAAGTAATCCAGGCCGATGTCGAGCGATGGGGCGGAGTGCGTCATCGCGCCAACGCTGATGCGGTCCACGCCGGTACTTGCGATGTCGCGCACAGTTGTAAGGTTCACTCCGCCCGAGGCTTCGAGCAACACGCCAGGAGCGACGGCATTGCGGCGGGCGACGGCGGTGCGGAGTTGTTCCAGGCTCATATTGTCGAGAAGCACGATGTCGGCCCGCACGGCGAGGGCGTGTTCGAGTTGTTCGAGCGTATCGACTTCTACTTCCACGGGAAGCCCGGCATTCCCTGAGTAAGCCCGCGCCGCTTCGACCGCACGCCGCACATCACCGCCAATCCCCGCGAGGTGGTTGTCCTTGATCAGAATGCCGTCGTACAGACCGACACGGTGATTCGTGCCACCACCGGCACGCACAGCGTACTTCTCGATCAACCGCCAACCGGGCGTCGTCTTCCGCGTGTCGAGCATCTTCGCGGGAAAGCCAGTAGCCGCGTCCACGAACTTCGCGGTAAGCGACGCCACGCCGCTGAGCCTTTGGAGGAAGTTCAGCGCCGTGCGTTCGGCGACGAGAAGCGATTGAAGCGGGCCGGTAATCGTGGCGAGAACCGTACCGCGTTCGATGCGGGAACCGTCGGGAATGCTGATCGCAAACTTCAGCGCGGGATCGACCGCAGCGCACACGAGTTCCGCGGCGGGTAAGCCCGCAACGACACCTGGTGAACGCGCGACGAGCGCGGCCCGGCCACGAGTTTCAGGAGGAATGGTGGCCAGGCTGGTGCGGTCGCCGGTGGTGCCGAGGTCTTCGGCGAGAGCGAGGTCGATCAACCGCCGACACGCGGCGGCTTCATCGGGTGTGAAGGTTGACATGTTGGGATTGTAGCCATTTGCGAGTCAGTTCTCGGCAATTAGCCAAACAAGTTCGGCACGTTCTCGCTGCTACTTTTGTTGGCTGATAGCTGACAACTGACGGCTGATAGCTCCCTTAAGGCAGCGTCGGCAGCATTGGCGACGCGGGCAGCGGCCGGGAGACGGTTGGCAATAGTTCGATGGCCTTTTCCACGGCGAGTCCGAATTGCCGGCCGACATCGGCTTCGAGGACGTGCGGTGTGATGCCGACGCCGTTGATCGCGCCGCCACGCGGTGCGATCAGGCGCGCGATGGTGAGGCGAATGCCGCCGGTTTTGTTCGCCTTGGGTTTGCCGTTTTCATCCTTGTCGTCGAGCGAGTCCAATCGGACCGGGTATTGAATTGCTCCCTTCCCAAAGGTGGGCATCCCAATCAGCGTGGCGCGGTTGTGATCTTTGAGCGCTGCGGCCAACACCTCGGCGGCGCTCGCCGTTTCGGCATCGACGAGCAAAACAACGGGAAGGTCGTGAGCGGTCATGCCGCTTTCGGAGGAGAACTGTTGATTGTCCGCCTGTGTCACTTGGCCCTGCGTGGTAACGATCACGCCCGCCGGGATGAGGCGTTTGGCGGTGTCAACGCCAGCAAGGAAAGCGCCGCCCATGTTCCCGCGAAGATCGAGAATCAGCACGCGAACACCCCGACTCTTCAGGCTGTTGATAGCATCATCCAGTTCGCGGGCCGTCGTGGGCGAAAAGCTCCCGATGCGGGCGTAGCCAACGCCCTCTTTCGCGTTCACGGTGTCGATGCCGTAAACCGTCGGCACGATCACGGGAACGCGGACAGTGATGCTCGGATTATCGGGGCCGGCACCCGCGGTTTCGATCTCATGGAACACCTCGACGGGGTTGCGGAGGGCTTCAGCAGCGGCCGCAAGCGTCGTCATTTCCATCTGGCGGGTGTTCAGTAGCGCGATGCGGTCGCCCTTGCGAAGTTTGGTGTGGTGCGCGGCCCACGAACCTGGGGCAATTCCAGCAATGACCAAAGCGCCGTCCATCAGGGTGAGGTAGATGCCTGGCGCGCTCAGGTCGGGAGTGGAGGACACCGCGTTGGGGTTGAGTTGGAGTGGGTTCAGGAAGACGGTGTATTCGTCCAGACCGCTGCACGCACCGCACACGACCTCGATCACGAGGGCGCTGGGCACGCGAACGGAGAACGCATCCTGGGCGGCAGCGGTGAGTTTCCGCAACTGTAAGCGGGCGTCGGCGGCGTTGGCGACGGATTGCCTGGCCCAGGTCGTTCGCAGGGAGTTGCGGAACCGCTCCACGCTGTCGGCCGAAGCATCATCCAGGAATGCTTGCCGAAAGGCGGGGTCGCCGAGGGCACGGGCGAGTTCTTCGAGGCCGTTTTCCCAGAGAATCTGAGGTGTAGCTCGCTCGCGGTCAACGTACAGCACCGGCACTTTCGTGAGCACTTCCGCGTAGAGCTTCATCGCGTCGGTGGGCGACGTGTTCGCGGCGTATTGCTGGAATTGCGGGTCGCGGTGACGGCGAAGTTGTTGCGACCGTCGAAGGGCCGTGTTTAGCTTTTCGCGGATGTCCGGGGAAGCCCGGTCCGTGACGAACAGATGGCAATAAGCGGTGAAAGCGGCGTCCCAGTCGCCGGCCTTCTCGGCTTTCTCGGCGGCGGCGCGCAGTTGCGCGGGCGTCGGCTTCGCGGACTTTTCGGATTTGCTCGGTTCATCCCCATAAACCGGCGCACAGAGGAGAAAAAGGGGAACGACGGCCCCGATTCCCGCCCTGCGGAGTGTTGCCCACGCGGTCATTGCCGAAGTCCTCTGGACATCGTGGTTCGGCTTGGTTTGGGGTGGAAGCCTGGGGAGAGGAAAGCAAACAACCACCACAGCACAGATATTAACCATTTATACCCACCCGCGTCAAACCTTTGTTTCGGCTGTTACAGAAAAGTGACTCGATGAGGTTACGACTCCCGGCAAGCCGGGGGCTAAATGAAGGCAGATTGCCCCCGGCTTGCTGGGTCTTCTTCGCCAAAACAAGACTCACAGCAAGCCGGGGACTGAATGTGACGCGGTCAACTTGAGACACGGTCTCAACGAAATAGCACTTGACGGATACGATTTCACCGCTAAGAATGGAACTGTGGTGATGCGGATTCCAGAAACCCAAGGAGGACAGGTTGTGACACTGCTCAGTCGCAAGGCCGATTACGCCCTCCTGATACTCTCGTTCCTTCACCAAAAAACCGGCACGGCGCGAGCTATCGCCGAGAAGTTCAGCCTGAGCCGGGCGTTCGTAGCGAATATCCTGAAGGAACTGACTCGCCTTGGATTCGTCGATAGTTCGCGTGGGGTGAAGGGCGGTTATTCCCTCGCCCGCCCCGCGACCGCGATAACGCTCGCCGAGATTTTTGAATCGCTCGAAGACGGATTCCGCCTCACGGTGTGTAACAGTGGGGCGCACACCGTGCCTGGTGACCAGGATCACGCGACATGCGCGCTCGCCGGGGTTTGCACCCTCAAAGGGCCGCTTGCGGAGGTTCACCATCGATTGCTCGAAGTGCTTCGCGCTGTGACTCTAGCCGAACTCTTCGACCCCAGCGGCTCACTGAACTCGCTCAATCAAGCCTCCGCCCTTTACGCCCTCCCCTTGCTTGTTGGTAGCGGGCGGGCCACGCAATCTTCCCGCGCTTGATGCACACGGGCGCACCATATAGATGCAACCAGGAGTTTCCCGCGATGAAGGTCAAGACACCAGTTTACATGGATAACAACGCCACGACCCGCACAGACCCGCGCGTCGTGGCCGCCATGCTCCCTTACTTTACCGAGAAATACGGCAACGCCGCGAGCCGAAACCACCCGCTCGGCTGGGATGCGGAAGCTGCCGTCGAACTCGGCCGCGAGCAAATCGCCGGCCTCATCGGCGCTTCCGCGAAGGAAATCATCTTCACGAGCGGCGCGACCGAGAGCAACAACCTTGCGATCAAGGGCGTTGCCGCGATGTACAAGAAGAAGGGTAACCACGTAATCACGCAGGCGACCGAACACAAAGCCGTGCTCGACACCTGCAAACGCCTCGAACGCGATGGCTTCCAGGTGACGTACCTGCCCGTGGATACGTTTGGGCTTGTCTCGGCCGACCAGGTGCGTGAGGCTATCACGGATAAGACGATTCTCGTGTCCATCATGGCCGCGAACAACGAGATCGGCACCGTCCAACCGATCAAGGCCATCGGCAAACTCTGCAAAGAGAAAGGCGTGCTGTTCCACACCGACGCCGTGCAAGCCGTTGGCAAGTTGCCTATCGATGTGGAAGACATGGGCATCGATCTTCTGAGCCTCACGGGGCATAAGCTCTATGGCCCGAAGGGAATCGGGGCGCTGTACGTTCGCAAGCGCGACCCGCGAGTTCGCCTGGAACCGCAAATCGATGGTGGCGGCCACGAACGCGGCATGCGATCCGGCACCCTGCCCGTCCCGCTCATCGTGGGTTTGGGCCTCGCCTGCGAGATTTCCCGCGTTGAGATGGATAAGGACAGCGCGAAGGTGTTCCGGCTCCGCGAACGTCTCCGCAAGGGGATCATGGATCACCTGCCCGAGACGTACCTGAACGGCCACCCGGAACACCGTCTGCCCGGCAACGCGAACATCAGTTTCGCCTATGTCGAAGGCGAAGGGCTGATGATGGGCATCAAGGACGTGGCCGTGTCGTCGGGGTCGGCCTGCACGAGCGCGAGCCTGGAACCGAGCTATGTGCTGCGTGCGCTGGGTGTCGGCGACGAACTCGCGCACTCCAGCATCCGCTTCGGCCTTGGTCGGTTCAACACGGAGGAAGAGGTCGATTTCGTCGTTGACTTGGTGAACCGCGAAGTAAGCCGACTCCGCGAGATGTCCCCACTGTACGAAATGGTGCAACAAGGGATCGACCTGAAGTCCATCGCGTGGGCGGGACACTAACGGGCTGTGCCCGCTTGACGCCAGGGTCTTACGACACCTGGCTACAAACTCACACCCTTCCAGGGCTAAAGAGGGTGGCGGGTCTTGGTTTTAAGCCCCGGATGGGGCAACAAGTTTGGAGCAGGAGTCGAGACCCTGCCGCGACGCGAGGCAATCCAATGGTGGAACTTCTCGGCTTCCTCGGCGCGATGGCGGTCGGGTTCGTGGCTCGGGTCGTCTTCACACTGTATTTCCGCCGGTCTGGGCTTCTCATGCAAGAAGAAGTCCCCGTTGGGAAGCCTTTTTCCGAAGAAGAGTACGCCCAGAACAAAGCCGAAAGCCAAACGTGGCAACTTCAACAGGCGATCCGCAAGGCGGGTTCCCTGGCGAGGAGAGGAAAGACTCCAGAAGCCGTCAAGACACTTGCCACGCTCCGCGATACGGTCGATGATCCCCGTGTGAAAGCCGTGTTGAATCAGGAAATCACCCGTTTGGAGGGAAACAAGGAACCGCCGGCCTCACCGCCTCCGCCACCCGCGAAGCCTCAACCGCCGTCGCCGGCACCTGACCCACACGACCCCTGGGCTTCGCCGCACGGCTGAAGAACTGACCGCAAGAGTGAACCTTTAGAGGAACCGGCCGTGGCCACTACCGTACAGAGTTTGGAACAGCGATTTGATGGTTTCGCTGAAGACTTCGAGGAGTTGCAAACGCAATTCACGGGTCTCAACACGAGGTTGGATTCGCTCGCGGCTTCCTTAAACACCACCCAGAGTCAGTTAGCAGCCCTCGCAGTGTCATTGACTGCAACGCAGATTCAACTGGTAACACTCACGGCTTCACTCGCAGCGAGCCAAAATCAGTTGGCTACTCTCACCGCTTCGGTCAGCGCGAACCAAGCGCAGTTGGCCGCGATCTCGGCCCAACTCGCGGTACTTACGGCCCGACTCGACATCCAAACGGAGCAACTGAAAGCGACCAATAACCGGATCGATCAGGTTGTCGAAAAGTTAGATGTGACAACGACCGATTACGCCTCACAGAAGTCAAAGTGGGAAACGACCTTCGGCCTTACCAAGTGGATTGGCGCATTCGTTGCGGGTGTGTTCCTGACTTTCTTGCTGTCGGCGTTCGCGGTCGTCCGGATGGCAGGCAATTACGAAGCGACCCTCCAGCAACAACAGAAGATTCTCGACCAACAACAAAAGATACTCGACGACATTCGCTCCAAGCTTAAGCCATAACAACACCGTAGGAGTCCATCCGATGCCATACAGCGACAAGGTTCTCGATCACTACAGCAACCCGCGGAACGTCGGCGGGTTCGACGCCAAAGACCCCACCGTGGGCACTGGCCTCGTCGGCGCGCCCGAGTGCGGCGACGTGATGCGTCTGCAAATCAAGGTGAACCCCGACACCGGCGTTATCGAAGACGCAAAGTTCAAGACGTTCGGTTGCGGCTCGGCGATTGCGTCGAGCAGCCTCGCCACCGAATGGCTCAAGGGTAAGACCGTGGACGAGGCGATGGAGATCAAAAACACCGAAATCGTTGAGGAGTTGGCCCTGCCGCCCGTGAAGGTTCACTGCTCGGTTCTGGCCGAGGACGCCATCAAGGGGGCCATCCAGAATTACCAGCAGAAACAGAATTCCGCCGAGATTGCCGCGAAACTCGAGACAGCGGGGGTGTAAATCTCACCCGCCGTCCGTGTATAATCCTTTAACACTCACCACACCCGTATCACACGATCACACCAAAAGGGAAACTATGTCCACCGCCACCGCCGTCGCCCACGACCACGCTCACACCCACACCGATGAACACGGCGCTGAAGTTCAGACGCTCGGCGTAGCGGACAAAACCGCTCCCGCCGGCCCAAGCATCGGCGTGTCCGAGCGAGCCGCCGCCGAAGTCCGCCAGCACATCGCCGACATGACCGCTCGCGGCGATCTCGAACCGGGCGGCAAGTTGTACCTCCGCGTCCGCGTGCAGGGCGGCGGCTGCAGCGGCTTCCAGAACAAACTCGACCTCGACGCCAAGTACGACGAGAAATCCGACCACAAGCTCGAATTCCACGGCATCGAAGTGGTCATCGATAAGCGCTCGATGCTGTACCTCGCCGGGGCCGTGGTGGACTTCCACGACGACCTCAACAAGCGAGGCTTCACCATCTCGAACCCGCAAGCCAAGAGCACCTGCGGCTGCGGTAGCTCGTACAACATGTGATGCGATTCACGTTGCAGGTTTAACGTTTAACGCTAAGAAATAGCCCAAACGCAACCCCTTCGGACAAGACGTTAAACGTTAAACTTGAAACGTGAAACACCGATGAACCATTTCGAGCGTCTCGGATTGCCGGGGCGCTTTTCAGTTGATGCCGCCGAACTGGAACGCAGTTACCTCGCGCTTTCTCGCGGGGTGCATCCAGACTTTCACCTCACCGGAGCCGACGCTGATCGGGCGGCGAGCCTCGAAGCCTCCGCCCTGCTCAACGAGGCTTACACCACGCTCAAGGATCCCTTCTCGCGTGCTGAATATTTACTGACTCTCGAAGGCGGCCCAACAGCGGCGGAGTTCAAGCAGTTACCGCCGGGGTTCTTGGCCGAGATGCTGGAAGCGCGCGAGCGAGTTGAAATGGCTCGCGGCAACCCAGCCGAGATGGCCCAACTCGCCACCGAGTTTGAAACGCAATTCGAGGGCATCTTGAAGCAAGTCAGAGAGGGATTCGCTCGACTTGCCTCTACCGAAGCAAGTGAAGC
>Ga0105046_10009062_pt1 | contig 15587 bp, 14 predicted proteins | sample MAT03_FD_78385 | JGI IMG/M metagenome (GOLD analysis project Ga0105046, IMG submission 78385) | Freshwater microbial communities from Lake Fryxell liftoff mats and glacier meltwater in Antarctica - MAT-03 (megahit assembly) | ecosystem: Environmental > Aquatic > Freshwater > Ice > Liftoff...
GAAGCATCGTGGGCGGGCGATGGCTCGAGCACCAGCGGCGCATGGGTCGGCGGCGCAGGGGTCGGCGGCGCAGGGGTCGGCGGCTCGGATGAGCCGCCAGTGCCGTCGGACGTCGTCGGTGGCTCGAGCGCGCTGTCCATCATGTCGACGAACGGTGTCGACAAGCGACGAATGCGCCGGAGTGTCACCCGGGTGAACGTCTGCGGCCGCTCCCCGCCGCCGGTGAGTTCGGCTCAGCCGACTGCCCATTCGAGCGCGAGGAAGGCACCGAGGCCCGTCGGATCGAGCAGCGCCTCGGCCTCGCGGACTCGGCTGCGCATCTTCATCGCCGCGATGGTCGGGGCCGCTGCGGCGGCCTCCCAGGCCAGTCGACCCTCGTCGACCAGCTCGTCGATCCCCCAACGCTGGAGGAACTGCGCCTGGGTACGCACCACGTCGGGTTCGGGCAGCTGGTCGAGTGCGACCTCGGTGGTGATGTCCTGTTCGCCTGGAGCGGTGAGGTAGTGGACCCCGCGCTCGTGGCCCCGGTAGGTGCGCAGCCATTCGCGCCACGGCGTGGTGGCGAGTTCGGCCGTTCGTGCAGTGACGTAGTCGATGCACAGCAGACGTCCGCCGGCGAGCGAGGCGATCGTGCTCGCCACCCAGTCGTGCGCCTGCTGCTGCCACGGCACCCGTGCCCCGTGCGGTGCGGTGAGCGGGAGCCAGCCCGGATGATCGTCGATCGGGGCCAACACTTCGACGAACCGTCCCGACCGGAACTCGACATGCGCCTCCCGCCATCCGCCGTCGAACACGAGGAGCCGGAAGGCGAGGTTGTCGAGCAGCTCGTTGGCGATCACCACACCGGTCACCGCACGCGCAGGGAACACCTCGCACGAGGTCACCGTGTCGGGATGCGTGGTGCGCTGCACCGAGCTCGATTCGACCGTCGTGTAGGGATGGCCTGCATGCCCGACCGCCCGCCAGTGCGACTGCATGGAACGGGCGAGCGTGCCTGGCCCGGCGCCGACCTCGATCACCTCGAAGCCGGCGGGCTCGCCGAGACGCCGGAACTCTGCGTCGATCCATGTGGCGAGCACGCTGGCGAACAACGGACCGACCTCCGGCGCGGTGAGGAAGTCACCACGACGTCCGGCGCGTCCCCCCGAGGTGTAGAAGCCGTGCGCCCCGTAGAGGGCGCTGTCGATGTAACGGTCGAAGCGGAGTGCGCCGCCGGCGGCGGCGATCGCATCGACGATCTCGTCAGCGGCCGAGGGCACCGGTGAGATCGCTGAGGTCGCCGAATCGACCCACGAGATCGGGCAGCACGCCGAGCACGATCGTCACTGCGCAGGTGATGATGAGTGCGGCCTGCACCGACGACGGGGTGCGGATCTCGGTCGTGTCGCCGTCGGGTACGGGCTTCATCCAGATCTCGCGCATCACCGTGACGTAGTACGCCGCAGCGATGACGGTGTTGACTGCGGCGATGATCGCGATCGAGTACCCCCAGCCGGTGTCGGCGTCGAGCACCGCCTTGAACGCACCGAACTTCGCGAACCAGCCACCGAGCGGCGGGATGCCCGCCAACGACGCCATGAACACCGTCATCAGCACGCCGAGTGCCGGGGCGTACGAGAACAGCCCACCGAAGCTGCTGATCTCTCCGCTACGAGTCTTGCGTGACACCGCGATCACCACCGCGAACGCACCGAGGTTCGTGGCGGCGTACACGACGAGGTAGACGACGACGGCCTTCAATGCCGACTCACTGGCGCCGGGTATCCCGGCGACCGTGAGCGGCATGAGGATGAACCCGCCCTGGCTGATGCTCGAGTAGGCGAGCATGCGGACGATGTTCGTCTGGCGCAGCGCAAGCAGGTTGCCGATGGTCATCGACGCCACCGCGAGCACCCAGATGAACGGCTGGTACACGTCGACGGCCTTCGGGAATGCCACGAACACGAGCGTGGTCAGCGCGACGAACCCGGCCGCCTTCGACGCCACACTCAAGAACGCGGTGATCGGGGTGGGAGCACCCTCGTACACATCGGGCGCCCACTGGTGGAACGGCACTGCGCTGACCTTGAACGCGAAACCCACCACGACGAACACCACGGCGAGCGTCTCGATGCCGCTGTACTGCCCGTTGGCCGTGATCGACGAGCCGATCTCGGTGAGCAGGGTCGTGCCGGTGACGCCGTACAGCAAGCTCATGCCGTACAGCATGATCGCCGACGCGAAGACACCGAGCAGGTAGTACTTCACGCCCGCCTCGTTGCCCTTGCTGTTGCGCTTGTTCCACGCCGCCAACATGTAGGCCGGGATCGAGAGCAGTTCGAGTGCGACGAAGATACTGAGGAGGTCGCGAGACGACGCCATCATCACCATGCCCAGCACGCTGGTGAGCAGGAGCACGTAGTACTCGCCCTGGTGGTAACGACCGTGTTCGATCTCGTCGGAGCTCATCAGGATGACGACGTAACCGGTGAGGAGGAACAGCGCCTTCAGGATGAGTGCGTACTCGTCGACCACATATCGGCCGCCGAACATGCTCCGGGTGTCGTCGCCGATCACCGAGAGCGTCACGACGCCGACGAGCGCCCCGAGCAGGACGAACCCGCTCAGCGCCGAGGTGACCCAGCGTCGCTCGGGCCCGAGGAACAGATCGAGCGACAGCACCGCGAAGATGCCGGCTGCGAGCACGATCTCGGGCGCGAGGGCGTGATAGTCGAGCGTGGGAGCGACCCACTCCCCGGCGGTGGCGAGCAAGCCTGCGATCACTTCTCGAACACCGCCACGAGCTGCGTGACCGCTGGGTCCATGACGCCGAACATCAGCTGCGGGTAGACACCGAGGACGACGATCGCGATGAGCAGCGGCGTCCAGGCGATCCACTCGTAGACGGTGACGTCGTGGATCTCGTCGTGGTGCTCGTCGTTGCCGGCTGCACCGACGGAATGGGCGTGGCCGTGGCTGACGAACTCGGGATTCGGCTCACCGAAGGCGGTGCGCTGGTACAGCCAGAGCAGGTAGCCGGCCGCGAGCACGGTGCCGAGGGCGGCGATCACCATCAGCGTGCGAAACAGGCCGACGCTGAGTTGTGGCGCGGGCTGGTATGCGCTGAGGATGGCAGGGAACTCACCCCAGAAGCCGGCGAGGCCGGGCAGGCCGAGCGAGGCCATCGCACAGAAGCCGAGGATCCACCCCAGCTTCGGCATCTGGATGAGCAGGCCGCTGAGACGCTTGATCTCGAGCGTGTGGTAACGCTCCTTGATCGAGCCGGCGCAGAAGAAGAGCATGCCCGTGATCAGACCGTGGGCCACCATGCCGAACAACGCGGCGTTGATGCCGAGCGGGGTGAGCGTCGAGATGCCGAGCATCACGAACCCCATGTGTGCCACCGAGGAGAACGCGATGAGCCGCTTCATGTCGGTCTGGGCCAGACATCCGAGCGCGCCGTAGATGATGCCGATCACGGCGAGGATGCCGATCACCGGGGCCCACTGCACCGCCGCCTGGGGCAGGATCGGAATGGCGATGCGGACGAAGCCGTAGGTACCGAGCTTCAGCAGGATCGCGGCCAGGATCACCGAACCCTGGGTGGGCGCCTGGGTGTGTGCGTCGGGCAGCCAGGTGTGGAAGGGGAACATCGGCACCTTGACGGCGAAGCCGATGAACATGCCGCCGAAGATCCAGACGGCGACGTCCTCGTCGATGTTGATGCCCTCGGTGATGAGGTACGGGATCGAGAAGCTCTCGGCGCCGGTCTTGTAGAACACCGCCAGGAAGGCCACGAGCATCAGGGCCGAGCCGAACATCGTGTACAGGAAGAACTTGAGCGAGGCGTACTGGCGCTGTTCGCCGCCCCACACGCCGATCATGAAGTACATCGGCAGCAGCACGACTTCGAAGAAGACGAAGAACAAGATGAGGTCCTGGGCGACGAACGTGCCTGCCATGCCGGTCTGCAGCACCAGCATGAGGATCAGGAATGCCTTGGGGTTGCCCGGCGAGGGAATGTGGTCCCAGCTGTAGATCATCACCAGCACGGTGATCACCATCGACAGGAAGTACAGCGGCAGGCTGATCCCGTCGAGGCCGATGGTGTAACCGCTGTTGATGACGGTGATCCACTCGGTGCTCGCGTAGAACTGCAGCGCCTCGGCACGGTCGTAGTCGAACTGGATGAGGGTGTAGATGCCCACGCCCAGAGTGGCGAGCGCGGTCACGAGGGCGATCTGCTTGTGGAGCAGTTCCTCTCGCTTGGGGATGAGCAGCATCACCAGCACGCCGGCGAGGGGCAAGAAGGTGCCCAGGCTCAGCAGCCAGTTCTGATCGGAGATGACGTCCATGGTTCAGCTGACCTCAGATGTTGACGATGACGAGCACGAGCGCACCGATTGCTGCGGCACCGAACAGCAACGCTCCGTACTGATTGACCTTGCCTGACTGCAGCGGGCGCAACGCGCCACCCGTACCGCGTGCGGCCTTGCCGCTGCCGTCGACCACGATGCCGTCGATGACTCCCTGGTCGACGTAGTTGTAGATCCACTCGCCGGTTCGCCGACCACCCTTGCCGACGGCGTTCACGGTTCCATCGAGCACGTGCTGGTTCACCCAGTACGCCGCCTTCGAGATCGGATACGCGACCCCGTGGACGATGACCTTCTCGTACAGGTCGTCGAGGTAGTACTTGTTCACGAGGAAGCGGTGACCGGCGCCGAGCAGCCTGTTGCGCTGCGTGAGCCCCTTGAGCTTCGACCGCCCGTCGCCGTACACGAGGACGCAGAGCAGCAAGCTCAGCGCGTAGGCGGAGAAGACGATGATCGTCGCAACGCCGGCCTTCGCCCATGAGAACGGCGCATGGGTGACGGCGGGGAAGACGCACACCTCGCCGTTCGGTGGGGTTTCGAAGCCGCACACCAGTTCGCCCGTCGCCGCTGCCCGAGGGGTGAGCGCGGCCGACTGGCCGAACCCGCTCACGAGGAAGTCGTCGTCTGCGATCGGTACGGCGGCCGGCTCGACCCACAGCTTGAGCTTCTCGAAGCTCTCACCGAACGCGGGCGCCTGGAGGAACCCGGCGAAGATCGACAGAAACGCCAGGATGCAGATCGGGACCAGGAGCAGTTTGCCCGACTCGTGCGGCCCGTGGTGCTCGCCGTCTTCGTGAGCACCGTGAGCTCCGTGAGCTCCGTGAGCTCCGTGATCGGTGTGATCGGTGTGATCGGTGTGATCGGTGTGGACGCCAGGACCACCGGCATGGGCCATCGCATGCACCATGGCTTCATCGTGGGCCTGCTCGTGCTCCTCGGCGTGATCGTCGTCGTCGCCGTGCTCACCAGCGGCGGCACCACGGGGCTTGCCGAAGAAGGTGAGGTACGTCGCGCGGGTCATGTAGGCCGCGGTGAGGAACGCAGAGAGGAAGCCGACGTAGAAGAAGACCTCGTAGCCGTTCTTGCCGACCGTGGCGATGATCTCGTCCTTCGACCAGAAGCCGGCCAGGAAGGGGAAACCGGTGAGGGCCGCCGTGGCGATCATCCAGCAGGCGAAGGTCACCGGCATGATCCTGCGCAGGCCACCCATGTCGCGCTTCATGTCGAAGCTGTGGTGAGAACCGGAGTGTGCGATCGACCCGGCGCAGAGGAACAGGCAGCACTTGAAGAACGCGTGGGTGAACACATGGAAGACGGCGGCGATCCAGGCGCCGGCGCCGAGGCCCATCATCATCAGGCCGAGCTGGCTCACCGTGGAGTACGCGAGCACCTTCTTGATGTCGGTCTGCACGAACGCCAGGAAGGCAGCCACCAGGGTCGTGATGCCGCCGATGACCACGATGAAGTTCACGCTCGAATCGGGGATGGAGAAGCCCTCCCAGAACACGGGGTACATCCGCGCCACCAGGAACACGCCGGCGACCACCATCGTGCTCGAGTGCAGCAATGAGCTCACCGGGGTGGGACCGGCCATTGCGTCGGGGAGCCAGGTGTGCAACGGGAACTGACCGCTCTTGCCGATGCACGCGATGAACAGCGCGACCGAGGCCCACAGCAACACCGTGTGTGACGCCTCGCCCGACAGCGCCCACGCGTTGATCGCCTGGATGCTGAAGCCGTTGGACCCGAACGTGTCCTGGGCGTAGGCGTTGGCACCGAAGAACACGATCGCCGTACCGACCAGCAGACCCATGTCGCCGACGCGCACGGTGAAGAACGCCTTGAGCGCCGCCCTGCTGTTCGCCTTGTCCTCCCACCAGTGACCGATGAGCAGGAACGAGCAGAGACCCATGATCTCCCAGCCCAGGATGAGCTGCACCATGTTCTCTGCGAGCACCATCGTGAGCATTCCCGCCGAGAACAGCGTGAGCGAGGCGAAGAAGTGGGTGTACCGGCGATCGCCGCGCACGTACTCGAGCGAGAAGATCTGCACGAGGCACGAGATGAACGCGACCAGGATGAGCATCAACACGGCGAGGCCGTCGATGTGCTGGCCGAGGCCGAACTCGAGTCCGCCACTCTGCCACCACGTCCAGCTCTTGATCACCGGAGCGACGTAGGTCGCCTCCTCGCCGCTGGCCGCCGCCGTCAGGCTCCGTCCGAAACCGGTGATGCCACGGGCCAGCGCACTGCCCTCGTGGTCACCGTGGGCCGCGTCGACTCGCTGGATCCACTGGTACGCCGTCCCGATCGACAGAGCGAGGGCTCCCGCCATGCTTGCGAGGCCGATCTCGCTGCCCTTCATGGGCATCCGCTTGCCGAACAGGATGATGAGGGCGAAGCCGATGACCGGGACGACGGGGATCAGCCAGGCGTGTTCGAGGAACCATCCGCTCGATGCTGCTGCAGTTTCGGCGAGCACGGATCAGCCCTTCATCTCGGAGAGTTCGTCGAGCGAGATGCTCTTGCGGTTGCGGTAGATGAGCAGCACCATGGCGAGGCCGACACCGACCTCGGCAGCAGCGACACCGATGATGAACAGGGCCATCGTGTTCCCGTCGATGTTGCCGTGCAGCGCGCTGAACGCGATGAAGTTCAGGTTCACCGAGTTCAGGATGAGCTCGATGCTCATGAGCACCATCACCGCGTTCTTACGGGCGATGACGCCATACACGCCGATGCAGAACAGCACCGCGCCGAGCAGCAGGAAGTTGTTGACGAGCATCCCGATCAGTCCTTCCTGGCCAGGACGATGCCACCGATCACGGCGGCCACCAACACGAACGTGAGCGCGAGGAACGGCACGAGCGAGGGCCCGAGGATGCTGTCGCTGATCTCGACGACCGCCTTCGGCGAGGCATCGGCGGGCAGGCGCTCGTCGCCGAAGCCGTCGATCAGCACCCAGCCGAGGACACCGAGCATGAGCAACGCGACCGGGATCCCGACCCAGGCCTTCGGCTGATCGAGGTCGGTCTCCTTGCCGAGCTTGGCCCGAGTGAGCATCACGCCGAAGAGGAACAGGACCATCACGGCCCCGACGTACACCATGACCTGGCTCACGCCGACGAACTCGGCGCCGAGCAGGATGTACTGCGCAGCAGCGCCGGAGAGCACGAGCACGAGCGCCAGCGCCGCGTGGACGACGTTCTTGCTCGTCACGACCTTCAGCGCGCCGACCACCATGACCGCGGCGATGATGCCGAAGCCGATGTTCTGCGCCACCTGGATGTCGTCGGCGGCGAGGATGACAGCGCTCATTTCTTCTTCTTCTCCGCGCCGGCCTCGAGCTCGGGCGCCTCGGGAACCGTCTCCATCCACTCGCCCAGCTTCGTCTTGTCGTGCAGGAGGTCGGCGATGCGCGTCTCGCTGTACTCGTACTCCGGGCTCCAGAACAGGGCGTCGAACGGGCAGACGTCGACGCAGATGCCGCAGTACATGCACAGCGCGTAGTCGATGTCGAATCGGTCGAGCTTGTTCACCTTGCGCGGCGCACCACCGGCGCGGCGCGGCGGTGCGAGCTCCTTGTGACCCTCGATGTAGATGCACCAGTCGGGGCAGCTGCGGGCGCAGAGCATGCACGAGGTGCAGTTGTCCTCGCGTAGCGCGATGACGCCCCGAGCCCGGAGGGGCGGCGCTTCCTTCTCGTGCGGGTACTGCACCGTGGCAGCGCCACCACCCAACTTCTTCGGCTTCACCGTCTGGACGAGGGTGTTGAGCGTGACGGCCATGCCCTTGCCGTACTCGTTGTAGCGGTCCTTCAGGAACCCCATCAGAACACCACCTTCAGCACTGCCGTGACCATGATGTTGATCACCGACACGGGGATGAGCACCTTCCAGGCGAAGCGTTGCAGCTGGTCCTCGCGAAGCCGCGGATAGCTGAAACGAACCCACATGACGAGCGCCGAGAGCGCAAACATCTTGGTGAGCATGATGAGTGGGCCGACGATGTTCATCCAGTTGTCGACGTCGTCGAGCGATCCCCAGCCGAACCAGCTGAACGGGATGCCCCAGCCACCGAGGAACAAGACGCTCGCAATGAGCGTGAACACGCCGACGGTCGCGAACTCGGCGATGAAGAAGATGAGGAAGCGGAAACCGGAGTACTCGGTCATGTAGCCGGAGACGAGTTCGGACTCTGCGATCGGCATGTCGAACGGCGCCTGCGTGAGCTCGGCCTGAACGGCGATCATGAACACCACGAAGCCGACGAACTGGGTGAGCAGATAGGGGTTGCCGAGCCCGTCCCAGCCGAACATCGAGCCAGCGTTCTGCTGCACCACGATCTGGTTGAGGTTCATCGAACCCGCCTGGATGACCACACCGATCACCGCGAGCACCATCGGCAGCTCGTATGCGATCAGCTGGCCGGCAGCCCGGAGCCCTCCGAGCAGCGAGTACTTGTTGGCGCTCGACCATCCGGCGATGAGGATGCCGAGCACGCTCACCGAGCTGACGGCCAGGGCGTAGAAGATGCCTGCCTCGAAGTCGGTGAAGTAGGCATCGGGACCGAAGGGCACCACCGCGACCAGCAAGAAGGTGCTCACGAGCACGATCAGCGGAGCGATCTTGAAGATCTTCTTGTCGGCGTTCTCGGGCTGGATGTCCTCCTTCTGCAGCCACTTGCCGACCTCGGCGAAGAGCTGCATCGAGCCGTACGGACCCGCTTCCATGGGGCCGAGACGACTCTGCATGAAGCTCATCATCTTGAACAGGAAGAGGTAGACGATCGCGCCAGCGGGTAGGAGCACGGCGACCGTGCCGCCCAGCACACGCAGCAACGACTGCGCCCAGTAGGGAAGGTCGACGGCAATCACTTGTCGATGTCTCCGAGGATGAAGTAGAGCGAAGCGAGGATGGTGATGATGTCGGGGACGTACACGCCACGCAGCACCCACGGCACGATCGAGATGTTGTTGAAGCTGGCCGTACGGATCTTCACCCGGAACGGTCCGAGCTCACCCTGGCTGACGACGTAGTAGCCCATCTCGCCGAGCGGGTTCTCGGTACTCACCCAGGCTTCGCCCGCGGGCACCTTGATGATGCGCGGCACCTTGGCCATGACCGGGCCGGACGGGATGCCGTCGAGCAGCTGATCGACGATCTTGGTGGCCTCGCGCGTCTCCTGCAGCCGGATCCAACACCGAGCGAAGCTGTCGCCGTCTGGATGGGTCCAGACCTTGAAGTCGACCTTGTCGTACGCAAGCGCGATCCGCTGGTCGCGGCGGAGGTCCCAGTCGATGCCGCTGGCCCGCAGGTTCGCGCCGGACATGCCGTACTGCAGCGCGACGGCTGGCGGGATGACGCCGATGCCACGGGTGCGGTCCTGGAAGATCTTGTTGCCGAAGAGCAGGTTCTCGATCTCGTCACAGAAGTTGCGCAGCTTCTTCATCACCTGACGGGTCTCGTCGATCCAGCCCTTGGGTAGGTCGTCCTTGAGGCCGCCGATGCGGTCGAAGTTGGGGTGGAAGCGACCACCCGTGGCGCCCTCGATCAGGTTCAGCACGTACTCACGGTCGCGGAAGGCCATGAACACGGGAGTGATCGCACCGAGCTGCACGCCCAGGTCGCCGAGGAACAGCGACACGTTGGCGATGCGGCTGAGCTCGAACAGGATCGTCCGGATCCACTGGGCGCGCGGCGGCGCCTCGATGTCCATCAGCTGCTCGGCAGCCAGGATGAACGGCACCTCGTTGGCGAAGCTGCCCAACCAGTCGATGCGGTTGATCAGGGTGGTGACCTGGGGGAAGGTGCGGACCTCGGTGAGCTTCTCGTACCCGCGGTGCATGTAGCCGGCACCCGGGTCGGCCCACACCACCTGCTCGCCGTCGAGACGGACGATGATCCGCAACGTGCCGTGTGTGGCGGGGTGCTGCGGGCCGATGTTGAGGGTCATGCCCTCGGTCTCGAGCTCGACGTTGAGGCGGGCATCTGCGGCCTGGGCTGCGATGTAGCTGAGCTTCTGACGATCGACCAGGTCAGTCATCGGAGGCTCCTTCGCCTGCAGCTGCGTCATCGCCCTCATCGGGGAGTGGTTCGACGTCGACGATGCCCGGCCACGGCTTGACGTGTCGTGCGAGCAACGGGAAGTCCTTGCGCAGCGGGTGCCCCTCGAAGTCGGTGGGCAGGTACATGTTGCGCAGATCAGGGTGACCGGCGAAGCGGATGCCGAACATCTCGTGGCACTCGCGCTCGTGCCAGTTGGCACCGGCGTAGTTCGTGACCCAGCTGTCGATCACATGATCGCCGTCGGCCGCATCGACCACATCTGCCACGTCGGCCTTGATGGTGATGCCCACGTGGCGCTCGAGGTCGGTGAGCCGAGCGAACACCTGGAAGCGGGTCTCGCCGCCGGTGTAGCCCTGCACGATCTCGGTCTTCCGCTCGGGCGGCGGTGCGGTGGGATCGTCCTCGCCACGGCCGTACGGGCTCGGCATCCAGTCGATCGCCGAGAGGAAGCAGAAGTAGTGGAAGCCCATGTCGCGCAGGGCGAGTCCGGCATCTCTCCAGGCGTCGGTGCGCACCCGCACCCAGAGATCGACCCCCGGGACGAGCTTCACGTCGACGATGGCGTCGCCGAGACGGCTGCGCAGGGTGTCGACGATGCTCTCGCGAAGGGTGTCGGAGGCGAGGGCCGGCGCGTCGGGCGCGTCACTCAACGGGGCCACCGCCGACGACGATCGGCTGTGGCTGCCCCTTGCCCAGCAGAGGTTTGTAGCCCTCGCCGCGCCAGCGGGCGCCCATGTCCTCGTTCTTGATCCGCTGCTGGAGCAGCACGACGCCCTCGAGCAGGGCTTCGGGACGGGGCGGGCAGCCTGGCACGTACACGTCGACCGGGATGATCTGATCGACGCCCTTGGTGACCGAGTAGCTGTCCCAGTAGGGCCCGCCGCAGTTGGCGCAGGAACCCATCGAGATCACGTACTTCGGCTCGGGCATCTGCTCGTAGAGACGCTTGATCGCAGGCGCCATCTTGTCGGTGACGGTGCCGGAGATGACCACGAGGTCGGCCTGGCGGGGGCTGGCCGGAAGCGGGATCACGCCGAGCCGCATGACGTCGTAGCGAGGCGATCCGAACGCGGCGCCCATCTCGATCGCGCAGCACGCGAGGCCCCACTGATACACCCACAGGCTGTACGAGCGTCCGAGGTTGAACAGCGAGGCGAGCGGCTTGGGCATGCGGCCCTTGTCGACTAGACCCACCGAAGCACCCCCTTCTTCCATGCGTAGGCGAGACCGTCGAGCAACAGCACCAGGAAGATCAGCATCGCGACGAGCCCGAAGGTGCCGTAGCGCTCGACCTGGGTCGCCCAGGGGAAGATGAACACCGCTTCCACGTCGAAGATGACGAAGAGCAGGGCGAAGATGTAGTAACGCACCTGGCTCTGCGACCAGCCGTCACCCACGGGGTCGACACCGCTCTCGTAGGCGATCAGCTTCTGTGCAGTGGGCTTGTTGGGACGCACGAGCGCCGCGACGCCGAGCAGTAGCCCCGCCAGCAGGAGAGCGATCGCCCCGAACCAGACCACGGTGAGGTAGTCGCGAAGGAAAGGTGACATCGGCTGCGACGCTACTACGACGCGTGAACCGGCTCACAAACCGTGGCGGGGGGGTCAGGTCGAGGTTTCCTGTCGGGGGTCAGATGGGCGGGAGGGCATTCGTGGCATCGAGCCAACCGGCCACGCCGGCGGCGACCTTGTCGCGAGGGATGCTCGCCCCGCCGGCGCCGTAGGTGGCGCCCGACCGTGGCGGGGTGCCGCGCCGCTCGCGGGCGTACCCCACCGCTTCGTGGAGGTCGGCGGCGAATCGGTCCATCACGCCGGGCAGCGTGTTCGGTCGGGTGATGCAGAAGTGCACGGCGGGTGGGTGCTGCAATCCGTTCATCCGCCACTGCTTGGCAGCGAGCGCATCGTTGACGTGGAAGATGTCGATCGGCCCGTCGTTCAGTTGGCCGTCGTTCGGTTGGCCGTCGTTCGGTTGGCTGTCGTTCGATTGGCTGGCCGGCGTGGCGGCGAAGGCCACGTTGAAGAGCGGGTCGCCCAGCACGCGCAGCTCGGGGTGCTCACCGATGATCTCGCGCAGGCGGGCGGCGGTGCGGAAGATGTCGGCGGCGATCGCGAGGTATCCCTCACGACCGAGCGACACCATGGCCGCCCATGCGGCGGCGATGATCCCGCCCGAACGCGAACCGCTCATGCCGGGCGACGTGTAGATGCCCCCCGACCAGTCGGGCATGATGAAGTACTGCTTCCGCCGCAGCTCGGCGGTGCGGTAGAGCAGCACGCTCGAGCCCTTCAGGCCGAACCCGTACTTGTGCGTGTCAGCGCTCATCGATGTCACGCCGGGCAGGCGGAAGTCGAACACAGGCGCGCCGACGCCGAGCTCCTCCGCCCAGCAGAGCACGAAGCCGCCGAGACATCCGTCGACATGCAGGTTGATGTCGCGCTCGACGGCCAGGTCGCTCATCTCCTCGATCGGGTCGATCAGGCCGTGCGGGTAGGTGCCGGCCGAACCGGCGAGGGCGATCGTGTTCTCGTCGACCAGCGAACGCACCGAGTCCATGTCGGCCACGAACCGATCGGTCAGCTCGGCCATCCGCACCTCGATGCCGAAGTAGTGCGCTCCCTTGTGCAGCGCAGGGTGGGCCGATGTCGGCAGCACCAGGTTGGGACGCGTGATGCCACGCTCGAGGCCCCACTCGCGGTACACCAGGAGCGGATTCATCAGGCTCTCGGTGCCACCGCTGGTGAGCACCCCGACCGCCTCGGGCGCATGGAACAGGCCGGCCGCCATCGCGATGATCTCGCCTTCGAAACGGGTGGCGCTCGGGTACATGTCGCGCTGGATGACGTTGGCGTGGCTGTAGTGACCGAACACCTCGTTCAGGAAGCCGTAGTGGGCCTCGTCGCCCGAGTAGATCGAGCCGCTGATCTTGCCCTCGTGGGCGACGGCGTCCTCGGCCGTCGACATCTCCTCGATCTCCGCGAGGATCTCGGCCCGGGGCCGCCCCGTCACTGGGAGCTCGCGGTTGACGGGGTAACGGTCGGCGTACGGAAACAGGCCCATGCGCCGCACACTACGACGGCCAGACCCGACCAGTCCTGACGAGACCTGACGAGACCTGACGAGACCCGACGAGACCTGACGAGACCCGACGCGGCCCGATGTCACGCCCGGGGCAGCAGCCCGAGAGCCGGGTGCAGGGCCTGCAGCCGTCGGAGCGCTGCGGCGACCTCGACACGGCGGTGCGCTCGTGGATCGCGCACGGCACGCAGCTGCAGCAGCGCCGGCACATCGTCGAGGCTGATCGCGCCGAGCTCCGCGAAGGCGAGGAACGCTGCGCCCCTGGCGTTGGTGGCTCGTGGCTGTTCGAGTTGATGTACCGGCCGATCGAGCGCGTCGGCGAGCAGTTGGGCCCAGAGGTCGCTCTGCGCACCTCCGCCACCGAACGCCACCGACGGCCAGGTCGTGCCGACGAAGTCCTCCATCGGACCGCGGAGCCAGCCGAGGTTGAGTGCCACCCCGTCGAGCACCGAGCGGAGCAGGTGCCGCCGGTCGTGGCGCAGGTGCATCCCCGTGAATGCGGCACGGACGTCATCGTCGGGTCTCGGCGCGATCGACCCGAGCAGCCAGGGCGCGAACTCCACGCCGTCGGCGCCGTCTGGCAGCGCGTCGGCCTCTGCGACCGCCGCAGCCACGTCGTCGCCGTGACCGAACAATCGCGCCGCCCACTCGAGCGCCCGCCCGCCCACGCCGTTCTCGGCCATCACGTACCACCGGCCCGGCACCGGGCTCGGCACCGTGAGCAGACCCGAGCCGAGGTCGGCGCGGTGCTCGGCGATGTGGGTGACCATCACCGAGGTGGTGCCGATGATCACCGAACCACGCTCGGGGCCGAGCGCGCCCGTGCCCACGGCCGAGGTGATCGAGTCGATCGTGCCGGGGATGACCGGGATGCCCGACTCGATGCCGAGCTCGGCCGCAGCCGACGAGGTCACCTCACCGATGAACCCACGCATGGGCACCAATGGTGCGAGCTTGTCGGGCCGCAGCCCCGTCGCCGCCACGAGGTCGGGGTCGTAGCCGACAGCGCCCCAGGTGCGGTTGTCGCACACCAGTTGCCCGAACACGCTCGACTGGGTGGCGCACACGCGACCGGTGAGCCGTGCATCGATGTAATCCATCGGCTCGACGAGCGCGACCGCCTGTCGGTAGGCCTCGGGGTGGAACGTCTCGACGACGTGGGCGTGGGCGACGTTGTCGTTACCGCTCGGTAGCGGGATCAGTCCGTGTCGTTCGACGAAGAGCTGGAACGCCGCGTCGTGCAGCAACGTGAGGTTGTGCGCCGCTCCTCTGGTGTCCATCCACAGCACGCACGGCCCGGTGGGACGTCCATCGGCGGCCACCGGGATGGTGCTCATGTACTGGCTGGTGACGGCCACGGCGACGAGTGGCGGTCGCGGCGACAACACGCCGAGGGTCGCATGCGTGGCCTCGACCACAGCGGACCACATCCGCTCGGGGTCCTGCTCGGCCCCTCCGCCGGTCAGGAACTCGGTGGCAACCGGACGCGAGGCCCAGGCGAGCGTGTGGCCGGTCTCGTCGACGACGGCCACCTTCGGCCCGCTCGTCCCCAGATCGATCGCCAGCACGCATCCCGTCATACCGGCGACGTTAGAGCGTGCTACACCAGGGTCCATGCCGGGTCAGGTGTTGCAGCTGCTCGGCCCGTCAGCCGGGGGCATCTGGTTGCACGTGGCAGCGCTCGCACACGAGCTGCCCGCACACGGATGGACGGTCTCGGTGATGGGTTCCCACGACGTGATGCGCGACCTCGCACGCCAGGACCACGACATCGTCATCCCACCGCTGTGGAGGCCGTACGGCTATCGGCGAGCGGGGCGCCGGCTCGCCGCGGTGGCCACGGTGGCCGGTGGCGTCGACGTCCTCCACGTGCACGGCCTCAAGGCAGCCCGGGTGGCGTTCACCGTTGCCGAGCGGCCGCCCACCGTGCTCACCGTGCACAACCTGGTCGCCGGTACTCAACCCGCGCCGTTACGGCCGTTGCTCGAGCGGTGCGAGTCGTCGATCGTCGAGCGCGCCGACCACCTGATCGTGATCAGCGACGAGATCGACGAGCGGTTCGCCGGCATCGTGGCGCCCGAGAAGCGCA
>Ga0105046_10009063_pt1 | contig 15585 bp, 14 predicted proteins | sample MAT03_FD_78385 | JGI IMG/M metagenome (GOLD analysis project Ga0105046, IMG submission 78385) | Freshwater microbial communities from Lake Fryxell liftoff mats and glacier meltwater in Antarctica - MAT-03 (megahit assembly) | ecosystem: Environmental > Aquatic > Freshwater > Ice > Liftoff...
AGCTGATCGTTGGCGCTGAAGTCGGCCGCTGTGAGCGTGGCAAACGCGGTCGCGTCAAAGTTCGGTGGCTCGCCGACGGTGGCAACCAATTGTCCGCTCCGGTCTACGAGCAGAGCGCAACGCGCCTTTGCGTCGTAAAGGAACCGCTGCAGCGTAATGGTGATGGCCCCGAAGTCGTCCTCGGTGAACGACCAGGTGGCAGCGCCAAGAGACATGAACGGTGGGTAGAGGGGATCAGGTGCCGCGCGCCAGCGTCACGTGGCTGGCATGCCGGTCCATTACGAACGTAACAGCTGTTCCGTGCGGCGCAGAACCCCTCGGGCCTTGCGACGCAGCAACGGCAGCGGCTCCCACTGCAGATAGTCGCGAAGGAGCCGTGCACTATCAACGCTTGGATGCGCCCGAAGGTAACCGAGCGCCGCCAGGCGGCTCGTGGCGTCCGGATGAAAGAGGGATCGTCGGTGCCGATGCTGGTGCGCGCTCCAGCCCGCGAGGCCCACGGCCAGACCGGCCACCAGTCCGGTGGAGAGCATTCCCACCACGGTCCAAATGGCTCCGCGACGTCGCATCAGAGCATCTCCCGACGGGCGGACAACGCCTGAGCGATCGTCACGCCATCGGCATATTCGAGGTCGCCGCCCACGGGCAACCCGCGGGCGATCCGGGTAATCCGTACGCCACGTGGCAGTAGTTGCCGCTGGACGTAAAGGGCCGTGGCTTCCCCCTCCAGCGACGGATTGGTGGCCAGAATGACCTCCGTGACCCCTTCGGGTTGGATTCGAGCCACGAGGTCGTCGATGGCGAGATCGTCGGGCCCGACGCCGTCCAGCGGCGACAGGCGCCCTCCCAGTACGTGATACAGTCCGCGAAACTCTCCGGCGCGCTCGATGGAGGCGATGTCGGACGCTTCCTCGACCACACAGACGAGGGTCGGGTCGCGGCGCGGGTCGGCGCAGAGCGCGCACAGCGGCGACTCGGTGAGGTTATGGCACCGGTCACACGCGCGCACCCGCTCGGTGAGCTGCACGAGCGCTTCGGCCAGCCGTCGGCTCTGCGAATGCGGCTGCCGCAGCAGATGATAGGTGAGCCGCAGCGCGGTTTTCCGGCCGATGCCGGGCAGACGCGCCAACTCGCTCGTGAGTTCGTCGATGACGCTCAACGGCGGGCGATCAAAACGGCAGCTTGAACGGCAGGTCGATGCCGCCAGTGACTTTGCCGAGCTCCATCTGCATCGCTTCGGCCGCCTTCTTCTGCGCTTCGGCCACGGCGACTACGATGAGATCCTCGAGCATCTCGATGTCGTTGCCGTTCACGATGGTCGGATCGAGCTTGATGCGCTTGAGCTGCATCTTGCCGTCGACGTCGGCCGCGACCATCCCGCCCCCGGCCAGCGCCGAAAATGTGCGCTGCGACATGTCGTCCTGCATGGTCTGCATGCGCGCCTGCATGTCCTTGAACTGGCCCATCATCTTGAACAAATCCATGACTGTTCCTTGAGTCGTTAGTCGAGTAATTCGAGGTCGAGTGCGCGCACGGCGGCTTCGAGCAACGGGTCCTTCGACGACAGCTGTTCGGTGCGCTGCTGCTGCACGTCGTGCGCGGTGAGGCGCTTGGTCGTATCGCGCGGCGCCCGCGACTGCGCCTGCGTGCCGGCATTCACCGAGGACACCACTGTTACCCCGGTCACGCCGGTAAAGCACGCCTGCAGTGCCGCGAGAATATCGGGGCGTGCGCCATCGGCGGCGCGGGCGAAGGTGTCGTCGGCCGGATCGTAGCTCAGCGCCACGCTGCCGTGGGCCGAGACGGACGCCGGCACCAACCGCGCGACGGCCTGCGCCAGCATACCGCGGCCCGCGCTCTTGATGGCGTCACTCACACTGCCCCACCGGGCCTTGAGCTGTTCCACCGAGGGCGGCGGTCCCACTCTCGGCGCGGCCGCGGCGGCACGCGACGCCGGACGTTGCTCCGCCAGCTGCACGGCGGCGGCGGCTTCCGCTACTTGCTGCGTGGCCGAGCGCGGCGGCGCCATCACAGTCGGGGCCGGTGCTACCATGTACGCGACAGCAGGCGGCGGTGACGGCGGCATGCCATGGGCCGACGCCACGCGCGGCTCGTGCGCGACACGACGTATCGGCGGATCATCATGACCGCCGGCGCCGAAGCCCTTGATCACCTCTTCCAACTCCACCGTTCGATCGAGCAGCGCAAAGCGCACCAGCAGAGTCTCGAGCAGTAGCTGCGGTTGCCCACTCCGGCGGTACATCGGTTCCATCTCCAGCAGCGCGTGCAGCATGCGCAACAGGTCGCCGGCGGACAGCTGCCCCTTCCGCTCGGTGAGCGCGACGCGCATGCGCTCCGACAACTCCGGCGGAGTCCCGCCGAGGGCGATCGTGAGCTGCGCCCGCAACATGCGACCGATGCCCGCCAGCAGCAGGATCAGATCGACGCCGCCGTCGGCCTGACGCTGCACTGCACCGAACACGTCGACGGCACGACGCTGCGCGATGATATCGAGGAGCAGCAGATATTCCTCTTCAGGCACGAGCCCCAACGCCGTGCGCACGCGCTCCGACGTGACTTCGGCGGTTTCCCCGAGGGACAGCACCTGGTCGGTGAGCGACAACGCGTCGCGCAGACCGCCATCGGCCGCGCCGGCAATCATGCCCAGTGCATCGAGCTCGAAGAGGATCCCTTCCTCGGTGAGCACGGCGGCGAGCCGCTCACGGATTTCGGCGGGGCCGATACGCTTGAGGTCGAACCGTTGGAGCCGCGAAATAACCGTAGGCAATACCTTCTGCGCTTCGGTCGTGGCAAACACGAAGACCACGCGCGGGGGTGGCTCCTCGAGCACCTTGAGCAGCGCATTCCACGCGTCACGCGAGAGCATGTGCGCTTCGTCGATGATGTACACCTTGTAGCGATCATCACCGGAGGGGGCGTACATGGCACGTTCGCGCAGCTCACGCGCATCGGCCACTCCGCCATTCGACGCGGCATCGATCTCGACCACGTCGAGCGACGAGCTCCCGCTCCAGATGCGCTGACAGCTGATGCAGCGCCCGCACGGTTCGCCGGCGGCGGCCATGGCGTCGCTGAACTCGGTGGCCGATGCCGTACCGCTCGCGCGGCGGGCGGCGGCCAGCTCCTCACAGTTGAGGGCCATGGCGAGCACGCGCGCCAGCGTGGTCTTGCCGGTGCCGCGGGGACCGCAGAGCAGATATCCGTGCGCAACACGCCCGCTGGCGATCGCGCCTTTGAGCGTGTTCGCGACGTGAGACTGCACCGCCACGGTCGCGAAGTTCCGAGGGCGGTATTTGCGGGCGAGAGCGAGCGACATGCTGCCAATCTACACGCTCCAGACGCCGGCGGCCGGGGACCGTGAGCTTCTCGCGGAGATCAGTACCACTTCTCGCCGTCATTGGTTAACTTCAGAGGGCTCCGGGTCCCGGAGGGCGACAGCCCGCCAAATCCGTCAGGACCCCGAAGGTAGCAGCGGCACGTGGAGTCTGGCGTCGCTTCGTCAGGCCCGGAGCACTGCGCACGGGAGGATTCGCTTGAAAGAGCGGACCTCCCGTGCGCTTTTTCATCCCGTGAGGTTGGCGTTACGCCACCCTGCTTACGCCAACACGTCGGAGAGCGCCTGCGCGATTTTCGGTCCGTGCTCCGCGATCAACCCGATCGGCGCGTCGAGATGCGTCACGGCGCGCACGCGGCTGTTGTGCCATTTCGAGAGTCGCACGCCCAGCGCGGCGGCGCGCGCCACGACGTCATCGGCGCGCGGACTGGGCAAGTCGATCATCACGATGTTGGTGTCGGGCATGACGACTTTCGCCCCACCGACACCGTTCACGAGATGGGCGAGATATTTGGCGGCTTCGTGATCTTCCGCGAGCCGATCGAAGTGATGTTCCACACCATACAGCGCACCGGCCGCGAGAATACCGCTCTGACGCATGCCGCCGCCGAAGCGCTTACGCACACGATGCGCCCGCGTGATCACATCGGCCGACCCCACGAGGCAGGCGCCAACGGGTGCGCCCAACCCCTTGGAGAACGACACCATGACGGTATCGGCGCAGGCGGCAAAATCGGCCAGTGACGTACCAGTCGCGACGGCCGCGTTCCAGAGGCGCGCGCCATCGAGGTGCACCGGCAGGTTCACGCCGCGCGCCACAGCCGTGAGCTCGAGGAGCGCGTGGAGCGGTGTGACGGCGCCACCGGCCCCGTTGTGCGTGTTCTCGAGGCACACCATCGACGGCTCGACGGCGTGTATCGACGGGGCACGAATACCGGCCAGCAGATCGGGCGCGCGAAACACCGATGTTGCGCCGCGGATCGGACGCACCTGCACCCCGCAGAGGGCCGCGGTGGCCGCGATCTCCCAGTGAATGATGTGCGCATCGGCGTCGAGCAGAATCTCGGTGCCCGGCGCACTCTGCACCCAGATGGCCGCCTGGTTGGCCATCGAGCCGCTGGGGAAGAACAGCGCGCGCTCCTTACCGAGCCGTTCGGCTACGAGCGCTTCGAGTCGGCGCGTGGTCGGGTCGCCGTCAAGGACATCATCGCCGACCTCCGCATCGGCCATCGCGCGACGCATGGCGGCGGTCGGCCTGGTCACGGTATCACTGCGCACATCGAGGAGCGGAACGGCGAGATCGGTCACGGGCGTTTGGTTGGAGTGCGCTTGTTGGGTTTGGCGCGGGACGGCTTGGCGGTAGCCGCGGCGAGTATCGCCTCCTCAGCGTGTCGCAGGGCCGCCAGCTCGCTCCGTCGCAGACCGTACGCCTGCGCGACTTCGCCGCCGATCAGGAAGAGCATCGCGCCGTAATAGGTCCAGAAGACAATCGCCACGATGGCGGCAATGGTGCCCGTGTACAGCGAACTCGGATCGAAGCGGGACACGAAGATCCCGAAGAATTGCCGCGCGATTTCGAAGAGAATCGATGCCGTGAGGGCGCCGACTGCCGCCGTCCGAACACCGGGCCGGTTGCGCGGAAGCCCGCGGTACATCGCGTAGAACAGCAGGAAGACGACCGCGAGCGCCGTCAGTCGGCCAAGCAGATATCCGACGGCTCCCATCGCCTCGGTGCGCAGTCCCGTTTCCTGAAGCAGCGCCAGACCGCGCGTGGTGGCGAGATCCACGTACGTCGAGATGACCACGTAGACCACAATGGCCACAGTGGCGATGATCGTCGCGACGAAATCGAAGACTTTGCCCGCGACGATACCGCGATCGGGGCCGTCGAAGATCAGCGCGAGGACGCTGCGCAGTGATCCGAAGAGACGCGTGGAGAACCAGGCGAACCCGATGGCCGAATACGCCGTGACTGCGCCGCGCGTGTCGAGCACGTCCGCGACGACACCACGCAGCAGTTCGGCAGCCGCATCGGCACCACGCGGCAGCAAGCGATCGACGAGGGCGACCACGGTGTTCGCCGCTTCGTTGGTTTCGCTGCCGAGGAGGAACGAGAGCCCGGAGATGAGCAACAGCACGAACGGCAGAAGGGCGAGCAGGACATTGAAGGCCAGCCCGCCCGCCAGGAACAGCACATTGTCCTCCGCGCCCTGATTCCAGACGCGTCGGACAATGTCCCACCAGCTTTCAGCCTTCGCTCGAAGCGCCAGCGGAGTCCTCCCCGGAGCTTGCGACCATATCGTCAGGCGCGCTGGTATCATCGGGGCCGTGACGACGGCCGTGCTCGCGATAGGCGCGACGACTGTCCGCATAGGCGCGCTTGCTGTCGGCCACGGCTCGTTCGAGGTCGGCGCGTGCTTGCGAGGCCGCGTCGCGACCGGCGGACACCGCATCACCCACGGCCTGCACGCGTGAATTCACGGCATCGCGTGCGCGTCCCACCCGTTCATCGAACTGGAAGCGCGATTTCTCGACGGTATCGGCAACCTTTTCGCCGAACTCATCGGTCATGTCTTTCATCTTGCGCCCGGCGCGCTTCGCTTCGTGTTGCAATCGCTGCCGGGTTTCGGCACCGCTGGCCGGCGCGAAGAGCAGCGCGGCCCCTGCGCCGATGGCGAGGCCGAGCAGGAAGGTGCCGATACCGCTCGTGCCGTTGTCACGGTCGATCACCACCACGCGGTCATCGTCGTACTCGTCGTACCGGGCCATGTTACACCTCACAGGCAGTGATGGGTTGGCAGTACATACCGACAACTCAGTCCGAAAGATCCGCGTCGTCCGGGGCGGCCACGATCGTGCTGGCTCCCGTCGGAAACGGGCGATGCTGCTCAGGTATCGTGACGAACTTCTCGACGATCGCCCGGGTGCCGGCGATGCCCAGCTGTTCGAACAGGAATGCGAACTTCTTGTCATACGCCGCGCCTAGCGTACCACGTACATCGGCGGGTACCGCCCACAGCTGCTTCTTAAACGGTCCGATCGCCTTCTTGCGCGCCTTGTAGTAGAACTGTCCGTCGCTGTCGGTCGCCTTCCGTTCATCCTTCGCATTGGCGTCCAACCATGCGTACATCTCGGCGCGCAGGGCGGCCGGAATGTGATCGAACATCATGGTCTGGAAGTTCGTCGCGAGATGAATTTCCGCCGTTTCGAGCCGCGGGAAGTTGCTGAACGCGGCATCGGGCAGCGTAGACGCACCGTGCTGTACTGCACCGGCCATGCCATAGCGATCGCGTGCGATTTTCGAGAGCTTCTCGAGTGTGTCGAAATCGAGGGCGACCTCAGCGATAGACCCGTCGGCGAGCACGATGCCACCGTGCGACGTCCCCGACTGTACCGAGATCTTGGAAAGCCCAGCCGTGCCGGGCGCCTGTGCCTCCAGCGTGGCGTTGAAGCCGTTCATGAACGCTTCGAGCTCTTCCGGCGTGCTGTTCTCGGTACCGACCTCACCAATCTCGCCGCCAATGGAGATCGTGATGCCGGCCGGCTCAGCCGCGCGCACGAAGCGCGTGATATCCACGCACACGTCGTAGTTGAGACGCTGCTGTTCGGCCAGCGTTTCCTTGGACAGATCGACCAGCGTGGACGTGTCGACGTCGATGTTGTAGAAACCGGCGGCGACGGCTTCCGTGACCAGCGCCTTCACCGCGTTCACCTCGGTAAGCGGATCGACGGCGAACTTCTTGTGATTGACCTGGAAGTGGTCACCCTGGATGAACACCGGTCCGCGGAACCCCTCCCGCAGTGCGGCGGCGAGGATCACCGACACGTACTCGTCGGGGCGCTGATCCGTGTACGCGATCTCGGAGCGGGCAATTTCGAGAATGAAGGCGCCTGCTTGCAGGGTGTTGGCGGTACGGAAGACGGAGCGCGTGGTGTCGTACGTGAGCGCGCGGATGTTCATCGCGGGCACGGTGAACCCGCTGCACTTGCCGTGACCGCGGGCGACATACAACTCGTGAATCGACGCGGCACGAACGCCGACGGTCTGACCCAGCTCCCACACGAGCCAGCGGGAAAAGGTGCGCTCGCCTTCGTTGCCGAAGACCGCTTGATGCACGAGCGCATCCATGTGTGCGGAGGTCAGGACGGCAGCGTCATGCAGCTGAACGCGTCCGTCCTCCACCGTAACGGCACCGCCGAACAGGGACGTCGTGGGCTTCGTCGTATCGGACATTCGTATGGGGAATCCTGCCCGGCGCGAGCCGGAGCGGGTCAAGGTGAATGAGCGGCGCCTCCGGCCTACCGGAATCTGCTGCATCTGCTGGTGAAAGTTTCCACCAAACGGACAGGTGCGGCAAGTCCGGAATTTCCTTTCCGGTCAGACGGTGAATCGCGGGTCCGGCTTGGGAAGGGCATCCCACTCCGTGCGCGCCTGCTCGCTACCGGCCCGTCCGAGCATGGCGTAGGCGAAGTTCTTGCCCAATTCCACCCCGGGCTGATTGAAGGCGTTCACGTCGTACAGCACACCCGCGTAGGCGGTAGCCAGAGCGAAGGTCTGCATGAGCGCGCCCAGGTGAAAGGCGTCGATGGTGTCGATGGCCAGGGTGGCGTTGAACCGGCCACGCGCCGCGAGGGCGCCGGCGGTGGCACGCTGCTCGATGTCGATCAGCTCGCCAAGGGTGTGCCCCGCGAGGTAGCTGAGCTCCGGGATGTCGGCGTGACGGGCGGGGATCGTCCCCTCGTGCTCGCGCCCTTTCACCGTGATGAAGGTGACGGTCTTGTCGAGCGGCCCCTCCATGAACAGCTGCACCTGCGAATGCTGATCGGTGGCGCCGACCGCTGGCAGCGGCGTCGGGCCCACGGGCGTGCCGTCGCTGCGCAGCTTGCCGAGCGACTCGGCCCAGAGCTGCACGAACCAGAGCGCGAGATCACGCAGGGGGTCGGCGTACGGCATGAGGACCTGCACCGAACGGCCGTAGCAGCTGTCGGCCGTGTGCTGCAGCACGGCGAAGGTGCCGGGCAAGTTGGTGGCGAGATCAGGACTCGCGGCACGCGCCATGGCATCGGCCGCGCCGGCCAGCAGGGATGTCACGTCGATGCCGATCAGGGCGGCGGGCAGCATGCCAACGGGCGACAGCACCGAGAAGCGGCCGCCGACGTTGGATGGCACATCGAGGGTCGTGATGCCTTCCGCCCGCGCGATCTTGCGGAGCGCGCCGACTTCGGGATCGGTGATGAAGATGAGGTGCGCGCGGGCCGCCTCTTCACCGACGGCGCGCGCCAGGGCGTCACGTACGATGAGATACTGCGCCATCGTTTCCACGGTACCGCCGGACTTCGACACCACCAGCACGAGTGTACGGGACAGTTCGAGCCGAGCGAGCGTAGCGGCGATGGTGGCCGGATCGACGTTGTCGAGCACGTGCAGTCGGGGGGAGCCGCCGCGCGCCTCAGCGCTGAGTGCATTCCACGCCGGCGGCCGCAGGGCGGTGCGCAGGGCGATCGGGCCGAGGGCTGAGCCACCAATGCCCAGCAGCAACACGTCGTCGAAGCGGCCGCGCGTCTGATCAGCCACGGCGAGCGTGGCGTCGCGCAGCGCCTCGTTCACCGGCAACGTGAGGAACCCGAGCTCGTGCTGCATACCGTGCACACGCGCGTGCGCTTCGGCGAAGGCGCCGGCAGCATCGGCGAGCTGCGCGGCGGTGATACCGGCACCGTGCGGTAGCGCCGCACTCATCATGTTGGTGAAATCGAGCGACAACGCCATGGCAACACACTCCCGGCAACGCGTGAGGTCGAATTACGAAACGAATGCAGCTACGAGATGCTCACTACCAACCCATCGTACGCCGGCGCAATACCCGCCGGCAACTCGGCCGCGAGGGCGGCATGCGACGTGTCATGCGTGAGATGCGTGAGGAACGTGCGTTCGGCACCGATGTCCTGTGCCACCGCCACCGCTTCATCGATGGACAGGTGCGTGGGATGCGGGTGACGGAGCAACGCATTGAGCACGAGCACGCGAACGCCGGTGAGCGCGGCTCGCGCCGCGTCGGGAAGCAGCTTCGCGTCGGTGATGTAGGCGATATCCCCCACGCGATAACCGACGACCGCTGCACGCCCATGCGGCACGGCGATCGGCAATACGTCGGTACCGTTCACGTTGAAGGACACGCCGGGCTGAATCGGTATCAGCGTACCTTCCGGCCGCGTCGTGCCCGGCAACGGACGAAGCTGCTCGTCCATGATGTATGGGAAGCGCTGGCGCAACGTGTTCAGCGTGGCGGCTTCACCGTACAGCGGAAGCGATGTAGCGCGACGGATCGTGAACGCGCGCAGGTCGTCGATACCATGAATGTGATCGGCATGTTCATGCGTGTAGAGCACCGCATCGATGTCGTCGATGCCGGCAGCGACCAGTTGCAGTCGCAGCTCGGGCGGCGTGTCGATCAGCAGGCGCGTGCCGCTGCCCGTTTCGATGACGGCACCACACCGCGTGCGCTTGTCACGTGGATCGAGGGATCGGCACACCGCACAGCCGCAACCGATCTGCGGCACGCCGAAGCTCGTGCCGGTTCCCAGAAACGTGAGGCGAACGGAGGTGGTCACGGAGGTGATCAGCGACCGCACCCATGCCCGACACCTGTACGCCGGGTCACACCGTTTCGACCTTGAGCAGATTGGTGGTACCCGGCACGTCGAACGGCACGCCGGCGGTGACCAACACGCGGTCGCCCTTGGTGACGAGGCTCATGTCGAGCGCTTCGCGGAGGGCCATGGCCACCATGTGATCGTATCCGCGCGCGGTGGGCACCAAGCGAGGTATGACACCCCAGACCAGCGACAGCTGGCGGCACACCCGCGGCTCATCGGTGAGTGCGAGAATGGGCACACTGGGCCGGTGCGACGACACGATGCGCGCGGTGAATCCGCTCTTCGTGAAGACCACGACGAGCGGGGACTCCAGCATACGCACGGCGGCGACGGTCGCGGCGGCGATGGCCTCTTCGGTATTCACGCCACTGGTCGCGCGACGGTCGGCGCGATGGGCGATCCCGGGACGCGGGTGCGTCTCGATTTCCGTGATGATCCGACGCATCGCTTCGACGGCGAGGCGCGGATAGTGACCCGCCGCCGTCTCGGCGGAAAGCATCACCGCGTCGGTCCCGTCGAGGATGGCGTTGGCGACATCGCTGGCCTCGGCGCGCGTCGGGCGCGGATTATCGATCATCGATTCCAGCATCTGCGTGGCCGTGATAACCGGCCGACCCATCCGATTGGCGAGCGCGATAATGTCTTTTTGCGCGTTCGGCACCTGCTCGTACGGCAGCTCCACGCCCAGATCTCCGCGTGCCACCATCACGGCGTCGGTGGCCTTCATGATCTCTTCAATGTTCTGCAGCGCAATATCCTTTTCGATCTTCGCACAGATCAGCATCGATTTCGGGATCAGCTCACGCAGTTCTTCGATGTCCTGCGCTTTGCGTACGAAGCTGAGCGCCACGGCGTCGAGCTCGTGTTCCACAGCGAAGACGAGGTCGGCGCGATCTTTCTCGGTGAGCGAAGGAGCCGACACAGCAATGCCGGGGAGATTCATCCCCTTGTTGCTGGAGAGGAGTCCCCCGTGCACGACAGTGGCCGTTACCCGGGGCGCTTCGACCTTGGTGACGACCAACTCGAAGAGCCCGTCGTTGATCAGCACGCGATTCCCTGGCGCGACGTCGTGACACAGATCGGCGTACGTGATCGGTATTTCGTCGCCCGCAGCGATGTCCTCAGGCACCAGCACGACCGATGTCCCGGGTTCGAGTTCGCGCTTCTCAGCGAGCACGCCGATACGGATGCGCGGGCCTTGCAGGTCACCGAGGATGGCCACCGGGCGACCGAGTTGTTCAGCCACTTCGCGCACCGTGGCGATCGTACGGGCGTGCTGCTCGTGCGTGCCGTGCGAAAAATTGATACGCGCAACATCCAGACCGGCCTCGATCAGGGCGCGCACCCCCTCGGCCGAGCTGCTGGCGGGACCGAGCGTGCCCACGATCTTGGTGCGCGGCACATGCACGCGCCGGAACGTGGACGGGGCGGACTCGTCAGGCGCTGTCGCGGCCGCGCGCTCCGGTCCCGTGCGCGGGATCGTGAGGACATCTTCAGAGGCTGACAACAGCGGAGGCTCCAGTGGAAGAAGCAGACGACGCCAGCGCGGCGCGTTTGCGATGCAGGCCGGACAACAGCGTCACGAACGACTGCTCGAACGATGCCAGCCCCTCGGCCAGGAGCGTACCGGTGACCGCCTGCAGCGACACGCCATGCGATTCGAGCGCCGAGAGCACGCGCTCCGCCTCCGCTGCGTTCTCGGTGACCGAGGCACGGACTTCACCATGATCGCGGAAGGCTTCGAGCGTGGCCGGCGGCAGGGTATTCACCGTGTTGGCGCCGATCAATTCCTCCACGTAGATCACGTCACGATAGGCGGCGTTCTTGGTGCTCGTGCTCGCCCAGAGCGGGCGCTGCACCTGCGCGCCGTGTGACGCGAGCGCGGCCCAGCGGGCACTGGAAAAGCTGGCCGTGAAGAGGCGATACGCGAGCTTCGCATTGGCAATCGCGGCGCGCCCCTGCAGGCCGTGCAACGTATCGGCAGCGGCCGGATCGGCAGCGGCCATGGCGGCGAGCTGCTGGTCGATGGCGGAGTCCACGCGGCTGATGAAGAAGCTGGCCACCGACGCGATGCGCGCGACCGGCTGGCCGGCAGCGGCGCGATCTTCGAGACCGGCGATGAACGCTTCGATGACGCGAGCATGCGCGTCGATCGAGAAGAGCAGCGTGACGTTGACGTTGATGCCGTCGGCGATGAGCTGACGGACCGCGTCGGCGCCTTCGGGCGTGCCGGGCACCTTGATCATGAGGTTCGGACGATCGACGATCTGCCAGAGACGTCGCGCCTCCGCCACCGTGCCGGCCGTGTCACGCGCCAGATCGGGCGACACTTCGAGCGATACGTAGCCATCGATCGTGTCGGTATCGACATAGACGCCGCGGAAGGCGTCGCAGGCATCGCGCACGTCGGTCGTGGCGACCAGCTCGAAGGCTTCACGATCGGAAGAGGACGCGCTCAGCGTGGCGAGCTGCGCATCGTAGGCGGCTCCCTCGGCGAGGGCCTTCTCGAAGATCGTCGGGTTGGAGGTCTGCCCCGTGAGGGCGTCGTCGCGGATACGTCGCGACAGGTCGCCGTTGGAGAGCATTGTCCGATCTATATAGTCGAGCCAAAGCGATTGCCCGGCCTTGTGCAGCGCGTGGAGACGAGTAGACATGGTATTGGATGAGGCGCGAACATCGAGTGACCGCACAACCGTTTATGCTAATGTGCCACACCGCTCCCGGGCGAGGCCGACGGCTGCCGGATGTTGGATCGTCATGCATTCGTTGCCGCCTGACTGTTCCTGATTGAAGAATACACCATTTCCGTGAAACACTCCTCGGCTCTGGTAGTATTCGTCCAGAGTGTTCGATCACCCCGCTCCCGATTCCGTGCCTCTTCTCGCTGCGCCTCGTTTGATCTCGGGTATCCGGCGCCCGATGCCGCTGCTCCCGGTGGCGGCTTCGCTCTTGGCGGCCTCGTGGCTGGCGGCTTGCCGCAGCACGGTCGCGCCGGCGGCACTGCCTGCTCTGCCGGCCGCTTGCGGCCCGGCGGCAGGACCGGCGCTGTCGACGTCGCTGGCCGCTCTACCCGTGACGAACCCGCTGGTGACGTTCGACAGCGCCTGGAGCATCATCGGCCGCACGCACTGGGACACGACCTACAACGGCGTGAACTGGATGGCGGTGCGAACCGAGCTGCGTCCGAAGGCGGCAGGGGCCACCACGACCGGCCAGCTGCGAGAAGTGCTGTCGGACATGGTGTCCCGTCTCAATCAGTCGCACTTCTCCATCATCCCGCGCGAGATCGCCGACGCCACGGGAGGTAGCTCCAGCAGCGGTTCCGGCGGTGCTCCGGCGCCCGACCGGAGCGGCTCGATCGGCGCCGAGGTTCGCTATCTGGAGAGCACAATTGTGATCTCCCGAATCGATCGTGACGGACCGGCGGCGCGGGCTGGTGTGCAGACCGGTTGGCGTGTGCAGTCGGTGAACGGGTGCCCGCTCTCGGCTCGACTGGCCCGGATGCCGAAGGAGCCGGATGCGCGGAGGGAAGCACTGATGGCCTACTCGATTGCAACGCAGGCGCTCGCCGGCGCAGTCGGAGACACCGCCACGGTGGTATTTACCGACGCCCGTGGTGCCGACCGGACGGTGCGCGTGGCACGCGCGCCCGAGCCTGGGGTGGTGGCCAAGTTCGGCAACCTGCCCGCGATGAACGCACAGCTGGTGTTCGAGCGGGTGAAGTCGGCCGGCAAAACGGTGGGCATCATCCGCTTCAACATCTGGATGCCGATCTTGTCACCGCAGTTCGACGCGGCGATCGACTCGCTGCGTGATGCCGACGCCATCGTGCTCGACCTCCGCGGCAACTTCGGAGGCGTGGGCGGCATGTCGATGGGAATCGCGGGTCATTTCCTGGACAGCACCCGCACCATCGGCACGATGGTGCAGCGCGGCGCCACCCTCAAGTTCGTGGTCAATCCACGCCGTGTCGATACGCGTTCGCGGGGCGTGTCCCCGTACGCGGGTCCACTGGCGATCGTGGTCGACGAGCTGTCGATCAGCACGACCGAGATCTTCGCCGGCGGTATGCAAGCCCTTGGCCGTGCGCAGCTGTTCGGGGTACAAACGTCGGGACAGGCACTACCTTCGGTGCCGGAGCGGTTACCGAACGGCGATATCTTGTACCACGCCATCGCCGATTTTCTGAACCCGTTCGGCCAGCCGCTGGAAGGGGCGGGTGTGACGCCCGATCGGGTGGTGCCGCTGACGCGACAGGGCTTGTTGGCAGGGCGGGATCCGGCGTTGGACGCGGCGGTTGTCTGGGCGACGATGCGAAGGGAAAAACAGTAGGGAGTGGGGAGTAGGGAGTAGGGAGTAGATCGCTCGTGTTGTCTCAACTGGTTCGTCATTCACCTCTTGTTTTTGGAGATGCTGCACATGAAGGCATTACGCTCGTTCGCGGTCGCTACGGCGGCCCTGCTGTTGTTGTCAGCTCCACTTTCGGCGCAGGCGGCGCCGTCGGCGGCGGACGTGATTGCGAAGTACGTGACCGCCATCGGCGGTAAGGATGCAGTCATGAAGATCACGTCGCTCAAGCAAATCTCGACGATGCAGTTGCCGGCGATGGGGATCACGGCGGAAATCGAGGCGTATCAGGCGGCGCCGAACAAGATGGCCACCAAGAGCAGCATCCCCGGTGTCGGCGAGATGTTACAGGGCACGAACGGCGAGGTTGCGTGGGACGCGAACCCCATGGCGGGAGCGCGTCTCCTGGCGGACAAGGAATTGGCGCAAATGCTCGAGGGTGCTGACTTCTACGGCAACATGCTGTACTTGGCAGACCGCTTCACTACGATGGAGAATCTGGGCGTGGTCGACTTCAACGGCGAGAAGAGCTACAAGCTCAAGCTGGTCCGCAAGGGTTCGGGGATCGAGGCCACGCAGTATTTCTCCGTCGCGACGGGGCTCATCGTGGGCGCCGAAACGGCTCAGGTGTCGCAGATGGGGACGATGCAGGTATCATCGACGCTCTCTGACTACAAGGAGTTCGGTGGCGTGAAGTTCCCGACCAAGTCCGAGGTCAACATGGGCCCGAACAAGATGCTCATGACGATCACCAACGTGGTGATCAATGGGGCGCCGGCGACCGCGTTCGACATCCCCGCTGCCGTCATGCCGTTGATCAAGAAGTGACGGAGCGCGCCCGGGGGAGGTCTTTATTGTTGACTTCCCCCGATCGCCTCCGAGATTGAGGCACTGTGCGTGCCCCCCTGCCCCATCCCCGATTGGGACTGACATTGCTCGAACTGCTGGTGGTGCTCGTGATTCTCGCGATCACCACGGCCCTCGTGCCGTTGTCGTGGCCGACACCGCGCGCCGCTGACGGAAGCGCGCTCGACGGGCTGACGCAGACGGCGCGACGTGAAGCCATCCGTCGCGGCGAAGAGTTGCGACTGCGCGTGGACGCCGACGGCGCGTGGGTCCTCGCGGCCCGCGATGGCACCGAGATTCTCGAGACGGGACGCATCGAGGCGCCCGCCGCGCCGGTGTCGCTGCGCGTCGATGCCCTCGGCACCTGCCGTCCCGGCAGCGAA
>Ga0105046_10009065_pt1 | contig 15584 bp, 13 predicted proteins | sample MAT03_FD_78385 | JGI IMG/M metagenome (GOLD analysis project Ga0105046, IMG submission 78385) | Freshwater microbial communities from Lake Fryxell liftoff mats and glacier meltwater in Antarctica - MAT-03 (megahit assembly) | ecosystem: Environmental > Aquatic > Freshwater > Ice > Liftoff...
CGGATGCTCTGCGCCGACGACGACGACTGGTACGAGATCCACCTCGCGGACGGCGAGCGTATCGAGGTCGATCTGACGTTCGTCGACGACGGCCCGCTCGAGGATCTCGACCTGCACTTCCACGACGCCGCGGGCGTCGACCTCACGCCGTGCACCGAGGAGATGCCGGCAACGTGCAGCGCGGCGCAGGGACAGAGCGGGTCGAGCAACGAGCACTACGAGTTCGAGCTGACGGATCCGGCGTGCACGGCTCAGGAGCTGTGCACGTTTTTCGTCCGGGTCCACGGCTTCGGCGGATCGCAGAACGTGTACGATCTCGCCATCCAGTGGTTTCTCTGAGCTGCCGCCGGTAACCGTGGCGACGGGCGTGTCGGGCCGAGGTTGCACGCTCGCAAACGATCTGCGGTGTGCGTGAGGGCGGCCACTCCGCTTGCCAGCAGAGCAACCGCGGTCGTCATCGAGACCCCGGCGTTCCTGGCGACAAGTGCTGGAAACCCCATGGATTTCGTTGTTGTGGGCGTATGCGGTTGTGGCACCTACATTGCTACTGGAGCGGCAACCACTGGGCAACTCGCCCACGCAGTTCGCCCACCCGCAAAGGTCCCCATGCGCACGCACAAGCTTCTCTGGATCGCCGTCCTCGCTCCCGCCTGCCTCGAGTCCGCCTCCGGCCCGGACAGCGACGTGGTCATCGACAACCGCAAGGGCGTCTATGACTACATCCTCGGGTTCGACGAGAGCACCGGAGAGGCCCTGCGCGGCGGCTCGCACAAGATCGCGACCTTCGACGACAACGGCAAGCGCGAGGCGATCGACAACGCGAACTTCCCCCAGCGCCTGCACCCCGACCTCACGTCGTCCAGCCAGTACCGAGTCTTCGACGCCGCGCTGACCGAGGGCGAGACGACGTGGCCGGTGTTCCCGTCGACGTGGTGGCCGCAGTCGCGCAACGGCACGGCGTGGCGCTGGCAGCCCGGCGCGAACCAGGACTACAGCAACCTGACGGACCGCGATCGCGTGTCGCCGATGGAAAAGTACGACCTGACGTTCAACCCGGGTCAGACCCGCAACGTCGAGGCCGTGTCGCACTGCTTGTTCCCCGACGCGCAAGAGAACCCCGACACCTGCACGCCCATCGCTCACCCCGCGACCACCGTTGCCGGTCCCGCGACCGAGTGGGAGCTCGAGAACCAGGGCACGTACCAGGAGTTCGAGCCCGACAGCTGGTGGGGTCACTGCAATGGCTGGGCGTCGTACGCGACGAGCGAGCCGCTCGGCTTCCCGCGCCGTGACATCCGCGTGCGCTGGGAGAACAACCGCATCATCGAGTGCACCGCGAACGATGCGAGCTGTGTGCTGTGGCGCATGGCCGACATCGAAGCGATGATGACCGAGCTGTACTTCAGCGACGAGGCGACGTTCAGCGGCCGCCGCTGCAACACCGCGCCCGACGACATCGCGCGTGATGCCGACGGTCGCCCGACCGACGTCGCCTGCCGCGACCTCAACCCCGGCTCGTTCCACACCGCGATCGTCGGCATGTTCGGCCGCGGCGCCCGCAACCTCGTCACCAACGAGACCGGTGGCCGCCCCGCGTTCATCATCGACCACAACCACGACAACGAGATCTGGAACTTCCCGATCGTCGGCTTCGAGATCACGCAGCAGTCCGACATCACCGAGGCGCAGGCGCAGGACCTGGTCGGCAGCAGCGGCTCGGACTACCAATGGAACGCGTCGGCGGCCCGCTTCCGCCGCGTCCAGCTCGTGTACACGATGATCTCCGACTCGGTCGGCCCGACCGAGCTGCTGCGCCGCGCCGACACGCGAGACATCGCTCCGGTCGAGGTCGAGCTCAACTACGTCCTCGAGCTCGACGCCAACAACCGCATTCTCGGCGGCGAGTGGATCGACGAGCCGACCGCGAACGTCGGTGAGAACAGCAAGGAGCTCCACCCCGACTTCATGTGGATGGCGCTCGATCACCAGGGTCCGGGCGAGAACGCGGACGACACCGGTGGCGAGGACGACAACCCGTTCGTCTCGTACTCGCGGTCGCGCATGCTCCTGCAGTGCGCGAACGATGCGACGACCTGCGCGGCGACGCCCGGCGGCGGTGGCACCGACACGCTGCTCGACCTTGTGGCCGAGGTCGCTCGCAACGCGACGCAGAGCTACGACAGCGGCGTGGTGCAGCCCGGCACCTACCGCGTGATGATGAGCCACGACCCGGCGCGCGCCGGTGGTGACGCGGACCTCTACGTTCGCGTCGGCTCGGCCCCGACCACCAGCACGTACGACTGCCGCCCCTACGCGGACGGCTCGGACGAGGAGTGCGTCGTCAACGTGACGACCGCATCGACCATCTTCGTGCAGGTCCGCGGCTACGCGAACAACGCGAACGCGTTCCGCCTCGTCATCGAGGGTGAGGGTGGCGACGTGCCGCCGCCGGCATGGGCCGGCATGAACGAGAGCGGCACCGTCGCTCGCAACGTCGAGACCCGCTTCGCGACACCGGAGCTGCCCGCCGGCACCTACCGCTTCGCGATGACCGGCACCGCCGACGCTGACCTCTACGTCCGCAGCGGCACCGCGCCGACGACGACGACGTTCGACTGCCGCCCGTACGCGAGCGGCTCGGCCGAGACCTGCAACGTCAGCCTCACCGCGCCGGCCGTGGTGCACGTGATGGTCCGCGGCTACGCGGCGAGCTCGAGCTTCACGCTCGTCGGTAGCCGTCAGTAGTCGGACATCCGCAGCGGAATCGCTCACGGGGCGCGGTGAGTCACCTTCGGGTGGCTCATCGCGCTTTCGTCGTTTGGGCCGAGAAGAAGTCGAGCACGGCGTCTTCGAGCGGGCGGCCGTCGGCGACGTCGGACGGGTAGCCGACGTGGCCGCCACGATCGAACCAGCGCACCTGCAGCTTGTCGCCCGCGAGCGCGATGGACGGGAGCACGGTGCTCGCGGGGACCATCGGATCCCAACGCGTGCCGAACCACGCCGCGGGTACTGCGAGGTCGCGCAGGCGTGGACCGACCGACGCGCGCGCGTAGTAGTCGTCGGCGGACGCGAAGCCGTGGCGCGGCGCGACGACCTGCGCGTCCCAGTCGCGGATCGTCCGCACGCGCGTGACCTTCGTTGGTGGGGTGACGACGTCGCGACGCCGCGCGACTTCGGCGTACGCGCGTCGCAGGCCGCGAAGCACGTGTACGCGGTAGATCCACGTGCGCCGACGATCGAACGCGGTGGCCGACGCACCGAGATCCAGCGGGGAGCAGACCGCCGCGACCGCGGCGACGCGAGCATCGATCGCCTCGGTCGCGAAGCGCAGCGTCAGGTGCCCGCCGAGCGAGTATCCGACGACGAACACGCGGGTGAATCGCGGACATGCGGCGACCACAGCGTGCAGGTCGCTGGTGAGCGCCGCGTGGTAGTAGTCCTCGCCGAGGCCGTCCGCGCCGCGCAGATCGATCCGCAGGCAGGACCAGCCGCGGGCATCGATCGCGCGCGCAGCCTTGTGCACGTATGGGCTGTCGCGATGGCCACCGAGGCCGTGCACGACGACGACGAGCGTCTCGCTGCCGGTGTCGCGCATGCGTCCGCCGATCTTCACGTGACTGCAGCGGTCGTCCGGCACCGTGATCTCCCACGGCTCGTCGGGCGGCAGCGGGCCCGGCAGCACGCGCGCGACGAGGTCGGCTCCGATCGTCCACAGGTGGCCGCCGGCCGCCGAGGCGAGCGCGCGGAGCCGGTCACGCATCGGCCGACGGTACTGCCATGCGCGGACTTTCGCGAGGCCGCGCGGCCGGATGGTGTTCGCGTTGCGCTCGGGATGCTCGACGAGGCACTCGGCATGGCCGCCGACGCGCCGTGGCCCGCCGGCGTCCGCTGGAGCCGCAGCTCGAGATCATCGCAGAGCAGCCGGCGTGCGGAGCTCGATGCCGTCGCCGACCTCGATCGATCCACGCTGGAGGTGATCGTGGTCGGCGATCGCGAGAGCGTGTTGCCGTAGCTCGGTGCGGACGCCGTCGTGTGGACGCCACGAGAGCTGATCAGCGGCGAGCTGCCGTGAGGGACCCGGCCGGCACTGAGGGCCGAGCACTCGCGCGCCGCGTGGATCTCCGACGCGACTCGCAGTAGGCTGCGCGCGCTCGTTGCTCCCGAGCACTCCCGCACGTGGCCACACACATCGTCGACACCCTCTCGCTCGGCAAGATCGTCCAGATCCGTGAGCGTCTCTTCAAGGTCGCGGCTTCCGGCACCAAGGTGTGTCGACTCGAGTCGGGCGATCCGAGCTTCGAGCCGCCTGCCCACGTGATCGAGGCGATCGCCGCGGCCGCGCGCGCGGGCAAGACCCACTACGTGCCCAACGCCGGCATCCCCGAGCTGCGTGCCGCGCTGGCGCACAAGGCCCGCCACGTCAACGGCATCCCGGTCGCGAGCAACGAGAACGTGTTCGTGACGCACGGCGCGATGCATGCGCTGTTCGCCACGTTTCACGTGCTGCTCGACGAGGGCGACGAGGTCATCATCCCCGATCCGATGTGGACCGAGGTGGCGGAGAACATCCGCCTCGCGCGGGGCCGCGCGGTGGCGGTGCCGCTGCGCTACGAAGACGACTACGAGTACGACCCCGCGGCGATCGAAGCCGCGGTCACTCCGCGCACGCGTGCGATCTTCATCAACACGCCGCACAACCCCACCGGCGCCGTGCTCTCGCACGCGACCATCACCGCGATCATCGATATCGCGCGGCGGCACGACCTGTGGATCGTCTCCGACGAAGCGTACGAGCACGTGATCTATCAGCCGTGGCAGCACCACTCGGTCGCGAGCCTCGCCGGCGACTGGGCCCAGCGCGTGCTGAGCATCTTCAGCTTCTCGAAGAGCCACGCGATGGCGGGCCTGCGCGTCGGCTGCGTGATCGCCCACGGTGATCTGCTGGTCGAGCGTCTACACAAGGTGCTGCGCTGCAGCATCAACGGTGTCAGCTCGGTCGCGCAGTGGGGCGCGCTCGCGGCCTTGCAGGGCGACCCGTCGCACCACGCGATCATGCTCGCTGAGTACGCCGCGCGGCGTGACCTGCTGTCGGCGGCTCTGCAGGGCATCGACGGTGTGCGGGTGTTCGAGCCGCGCGGCACGTTCTTCACGTGGATCGAGCTCGAGCCGCAGCTGTTCGCGCGGCTCGGCGTGCAGACCACCGACGACATCTCCGAGCTGCTGTGTCTGCAGGGCGTGGGCAACACGCCGGGGGATGCGTTCGGTCCCGCGTCGGTGAGCTCGATGCGGTTCTCGTTCTCGTGCGAGCGCGCGATGGTGCGTGACGGCGCGGCGGTGCTGCGGCGCGTGCTGCTCGGCGAGTAGGTCGGCGACGGCGCCGCGCGAGCTGAGCTCGCTCACAGCGCGAGCGGTGTGTTGTCGAATTGCGGATCGCCGAAGGTCCCGGCGCCGTCGGCATCCATCGCGCCGATGAGCGAGTTCCACAGCCGGTTGTTCGAGACCGACTGCGGCAAGTGCAGGTAGCGGCCCATCTCGAAGAAGCGGTTGGACCCGGAGACGAGCACGTAGGGCACTTCGTGGTGCGCGTGCGAGTAGCCGTGGCAGAACTCGTCGGCCCAGACCACGAGCGTGTTGTCGAGCAGCGTGCCGCCGCCTTCCTGCACGGCGGCGAGGCGGTCGATGAACGAGGCGATCCGCTGGCACTGCGACTGCTTCACCATCTGCACCGTCGCGGCCGCCTCGGGGGTCTGCGTCACGTAGTGGAGATGATCGTCGTGGTAGCTGCCGACGACGCCGGGGTACGAGTCCCAGTACGTGTAGCGCACGCTCGCCACGCGGGTCAGGTCGCACGCGAGCGCATGCACGAGCACGTCGAGGCCCATCTCGGGGTCGCCGCCCTGGCCTGCCATCTGCGGCTCCTCGGGGATCTCGCAGGAGAGCCCGCTGCCGGCGTCGAGGCGCTGCTCGAGAGCCTTCACCTTTTCGAGGTGTGCGCCCAGCCGCGCGCGATCCTCCGAACCGAGCCGCGAGCTCAGCGCGCCGTACTGCTGCTCGGCGGCCAGGCCGAGGGCGACGTCGCGATTTCGTTCGAGGTGGCGCCAACGCAGGCGCGATCGGACCACCACGCGTTTTCACCGGGTGCGACGTTCCGCTGGCAGGAGGGCGCGCCGATCGCCCTCGACGCGTGGCAAGCCGCGTCGAGCCTCGACACCAGCTCGCCCGCTTGCGTGCCCGAGTACTTCGCTGCCGGCGACTTCCACCTCGCGGACGACGACGCGTGCGCCGGCGATCTCGCCGTCCCCGTCGCGGGCATCGAGTTCGACATCGACGGAGACCCGCGCGAGTCCAAGTCGTGGGACGCGGGCGCCAACGAGCGGCCATGATCGCGAGCTTCGCTGCGTCGCGACGGCTCTTCGAAGCGGCGACGAGCTGTCGCTGCCGGTGTCGCGCACGCGTCCAGCTAGCTTCACGCGACCACAGCGGTCGTACGGCATAGTGATCTCGCACGGTTCGTCGGGTGGCGCGGCCCGGACCGCATGCGCGCGACGAACTCGGCTCCGATCGTCCGCAACTGGCCGCCGGCCGCCGACGCGAGCGTGCGAAGCCGATCACGCATCCGCCGACGGTACTGTAGGAGTGCGCCAGGTCGCGCCGAGATCCGTCACTCGCGCTCCAACTCCTCAGGTGTTACGGTTGTCGCCGTGACCGGCACGACGGAGACGCCGCCGCTGAACAACGGCGTCGTCGAAATCCGCTACGGGGGGGGATTCACGTACCTCGACCGTTTGGGTCGGCTTGTGGAGTCGCTTGCGAGCGCCCTGGGGCAGTCTTTCGAGGTGCAGGACTATGGGACTTCGCATATCGCCCTCGCCAGCGGCGTCGCCAACATGAACGTGCGTTGCAGCAGCGCAGGGACCGTCGTCATCTCGCAGCAGGCAATGGACGCGCCAGTGCTTTTGCGGGAGCTCACGCCCGTGGTCTGGGATGCTGTCGCGGAGACACTTGGCGTGAGGGGGCGAGTTCAGCGGGTCGGCGTCCGATATTGGTTCGTTTTCCCCTTCGCGACGCCCGCCGAGGCTTGGGCAGAGCTCTCCCGCGGGGCCTTAGCAGCGCCGACCGAGACCTGGCGCATGTTGTTCGGTGACCCGGTGCAAGCGAACTTCATCGGCGTTACCACATCCGGCGACGAAACCACCCGCGTGGCGTTCGCGGTGGTGGAGAACCGAATACAGGCGACGCTGCCAGAGTGGTTTAGCCGGGCTGCTGCGGAGCGGTACGCGCCGCCGGTTTCCCTACTCCTCGACCTCGACTACGGCCGGCAAAGCCAGGCAGAGTTCTCGTTGGGTCGCCACGCCCTGGAAGGACGCATGACCGAGACTTGGGTGCACGCTCGTACGTGTGCGATCAAGGTTGCGGGCGTCTTGGCTCAGCGTAAAGTGTTCGGAGACGCCGCCACATGAACGATGCGACGCCTCGCGAGCCGACCTCCCTGCCTGCGCTCAGAATCGCGAAGCACGGTGGCGTTGCTACACCGGCTGACCGGGAGCCAGACTACGCGCCGAGCGGCAGCGCTGCAGGCAGCGAGCCCGCTGGCCGGAGCCCAGAAGACGCGATCCTCGACATCCTCTACTCCGTGCGTAGCCGGCTCCTCGCGAAAAAGTCACGCAACGGACTGTCGGAAATCGATGCATCGCACCTCGAAGAGGTGAAGCGCGAGATCGCAACGCGAGAGATGCGGGAGGAGTCTTCCGGACGTGACCTCTTCTGGGCCGAACTCGAGGCACTTGCTCGGCGCGCGCGAGCCGTGACGGGAAGGTAGCAGGACGTGATGATCCCGGAGGAGGCCGGGCGCCAGTACCCGAGCGAGATGTGGGTCCGGACGCATGCGCCGCCCAAGCGCGACGCCTCATCGTACCGGGACTGTCTGCGCCTCGAGTTTAGGTTTGCATGCGTCTACTGTCTGATGCTCGGGCATGAGTTGAGGCGCGAGCGTTACGGTGGGTTCGAGATCGAGCACTTCCGACCGAAGGGACGCCGAGAGTTCGAACCGCTACGAGACTCCTACGCGAACCTGTTCTGGGCGTGTCGGGCCTGCAACCGCGCCAAGCACGATCGGTGGCCGACACGCGAGGAGCTTGACCGAGGCGAGCGGTTTCTAAATCCTTGTGACGATGTGATGGCGGAGCACCTTCGGATCGATGGCCAAGAAATCGAGGCGTTGACGGCCGCAGGGGAGTTCATGATCGAACAGCTTGGCCTCGACGAGCCACTCCACGAGCAGCGCAGGACGGATCGATTGAAGGCGGCGAGCGTTCTCACGACGATCGAGATGTTGCTCGACAACCCGATCGACGGCGTAGACGAAATCCTGCTGCGCGAGCTACGAAGCGAGGTGGAACTCAAACGCTTCGAGCTCGGCATCGGCGGTCCTCCGCGAGACGCTCTATCAGTCTGCGCGTGTGGTTCGCAGCGCGAGCTATTCTAGCGGCCTTCGCCGTGTCGCATCACGTCACCGTTCCTCGAAGCAGCTTCGATGCGGCTGACACTCTTCGGGCACGCACAGCCCCCGATCCGGTCCGGTCACGAACTGGGTGCGCAGGCACTGGTAGCTGCTCGAGCGCGACGTCGAGTACGCGTCCGGCGTGTCGGGTCCGTACACGTGCAGCGCCTTGGTGCGCAGGAATCGACACACGGGCAGCGCGTTGCGATCGGCAGTGGTGGAATCGTCGTCGAAGGTCGGCATCGTCGGTCCGCTTTCAGAACGCCAGGCCCGTGGCGCGGTGGAGCGCGTCGCGGACCAGGCCGGCGACGAGCGGGATCTTGTAGCCGTTGTGATCGAGCGGCTTCGCGCCGGCGACTGCTGCATCGCCGGCCTTCTCGAACAGGTCAGCGCTCGGGGCCTGGCCCTCGAGCAGCTTCTCGGCCTCCTTCGCGCGCCACGGAATTGGCGCGACGTGACCGAGCGCGACGCGAACGTTCGTCAGCTTGCCGCCGGCGAGCGTGAGCCGCACCGCGGCTTCGCCGAGCGGCCAGTCGTGCGACGCCTTCTCCTTCGTCGCCGAGTAGGCGGACCGCTGATCCGCCTCCTCACCCGGGCGCGGACTGCCCGCCTTGGGTAGCTCGATCGCGACGATGATCTCCCCGGCCTTCAGCGTGTGCTCACGCTCGGGATCGACCGTCGGCAGCGCGAACAGCTCGCCGATGCCGATCGTCCGCTCCCCGCTCGCCGCGGCGATCCGCACCTTCGCATCATGAGCGACGAGCGCGACCGCGAGCGTCGACGCATGCACGATGTAGCTCGGACCGCCGCCGAGGATCGCGTGATAGCGGTTGTCGCCGGTGAGCGCGAAGCACTGGCTGCCGCCCTTTTTCAGGCACTCGAGATCGACGTGGCGGTAGTACCAGCAGCGCGGGCGCTGCAGCAGGTTGCCACCGACCGTTGCCGCGTTGCGGATGCCCGGCGTCGCGGCCGAGCCCGCGGCCTCGCGAATCCCCGTGAACGCGCCGCCCAGATCCTCGAAATCACCGAGCTGCGCGAGCGTGACGAGTGCACCGATCGTCCACGCGCCGTCGGTCGCGTCGATGCGACGCATGGTGTCGCCGACCTCGCCTGCGATTGCGCGCAGCTCGACGAGCTCGTCGGGCGCGTCGAGGCGCTCCTTGAGGTGATCGATGATGTCGATGCCGCCGGCGCGGAACCGGCGGGTCGTCGGCGCCTTCGCGACGCGCTCGCTCGCGGCCTGCAACGTCGGCAGGCGAACCAGGGTGAAGCGATTCATGTCGGTCCTTTGCTGCCGGGGATGCGCCCGAGCGCCGCGAGGATCTTCGCCGGTGTGATCGGCAGGCTGCGTACCGGCACGCCGATCGCGTCGTACACGGCGCATGCGATCGCGGCGGCCGTGGGGATCGTCGACGGCTCGCCGATGCCGATCGCACCGGTGCTGTTGTTGCCGGCATGCACGTCGGTCAGCACGACGTCGATCTCTGGGATGTCCTTCGCACCGGCGATCTTGTAGTTCTCGAGGTTGGCGTTGAGCATGCGACCGAAGTCGCGGTCGAGCACGCGCTCCTCGAGCAGCGCGTAGCTCGTGCCGAGGATGACGCCGCCGTTGACCTGGCTCTTGGTGAGCAGCTCGTTCATCACGCGGCCACAGTCGTGCATTGCGAGCACGCGCGTGCATCGCACCGCGCCGGTCCAGGTGTCGACCTCGACCTCCGCAAACTGCACGCCGGCGATCTGCTGCGTCGGCCGCCCCATGAACTGCATCGGATGGTGACCGAACGTGTCGGCGCGGGACGCCGTCACGACGATCGCCTCACCCGGCATCTTCTTGCACAGCTGTTCGAACGTCAGCGACTTGCCGCCGCCGTTGGTGCGGCCGCCGGGGCCCCACACGACGTCGTTGTTGCCGACGCCGAGCTGCGCCGCCGCGAGCGCGACGAGCTTGGTCTTGACCTGTTCGAACGCGTTGCGCACCGCCGGCGTCACGCTCGACGTCGTCGTCGAGCCGCCGCTGCCGACGCTCGATCCGTAGCCGCTGCGTCCGATCTCGACGTCGATGCGATCGACGGGCAACGACAGCACCTCGGCCGCGACCTGTGCGAGCACGGTGCCGATGCCGGTGCCGATGTCCTGCACGCCGTTTCGCACGACGACCGTGCCGTCGCGCCCCACGGTCGCTGTGACCTGCGCCGCACCGCCGCGGCCGAAGTCGCCCCAGATCGACGCGGCGACGCCGTAGCCGCTGCGCATGCGGGTCTTCCCCGTGCGCCCTGCGGCCGCGCGCGCGCGCGCCTCGGTCCAGCCGAACTTCTTCGCGCCCTCCTCGAACTGCCACTTTCGCAGCGGGTGCTCGTCGTGCGCGATGCGGAGCTTCAGCGGATCCTTCTTCATCTTCCGCGCGAGCTCGTCGATCGCGAGCTCGATCGCGAACGCACCCTGCGGATGCCCGGGTGCACGCATCGCCGTCGCCGGCCCCGCGTTGGTGAACACGTCGCTCGCCTCGACGAGCACGTTCGCGATCTTCGTGTAGACCGAGAACGCGTTGCGGCCGATGCCGGCACCGGTGCCGATACCGGCGGTGCCGAGGCTCTTCACGTGCAGCGCGACGAGCTTGCCCGATGCGTCCGCGCCGATGCGCACGTCCTGGTACGAGTCGGGGCGGTTGCCCGTGCACACCTGCTCCTCGTGCCGATCGCACATCAGCTTCACCGGCGCGCCGGCCTTGCGGGCGAGCTCGCCGGCGATGAAGCCGATGCGCGAGCCGGGTGCAGACGCACCGAACTTCGCCCCGAACCCACCGCCGAGGAACTCGGTGATGACAGTGACGTCGGCGGGCTTGAGCCCGAAGATCTCGACGAGCTCGTCGCGCACGCTGAAGATGCCCTGCGTCGAGGCCCACGCCGTGAGCTTGTCCTTGGCGTCCCAGCGCACGACGATGCCGTGGGTCTCGAGCGCGTTGTGGACCTGCACCTGCGTGGTGTAGCTCGCCTCGTGGACGACGGCGGCCTTCTTCAGCGCCTTGCTCGCGTCGCCGCGCTCGCTGTCGGGCATCTTGCGCACATTGCCCTGCGGACCTGCGCCTGCGCCCGCACCGGGCTCGTCGCCCTCGGTGCGTCGCTCGCTGACTGCGCCTTCGTGCACCGAAGGTGCGCCGGCCTTCGCGGCGAGCTGCGTGTCGACGACGAACGGCAGCGCCTCGTACTCGATCTCGACGAGCGCGAGCGCGTCATGGGCGAGCTCGAGTCGCTCGGCCGCGACGGCAGCGATGTCCTGACCGGCGAACACGATCCGATCGCCGCGTGCTGCGACGGCGATCGCCGCCTTCACGCCCGGCGCCTTCTCGGCGCCCGTGATCGAGATCTTCGTGATCTTCGCGCACGGCAGTGGGCAGCGCAGCACCGCCGCATACAGCATCCCGGGAAGCTGCACGTCGTGCGTGTACTTCGCGCGGCCCGATACCTTGAGATGACCGTCGATCCGCGGCAGCGGTTTGCCGACGATCGTGAGGTGCGAGTCGGCATCCCACGGGCGCGGCTCGTCTGCGGGGATCTCGGCCTCGATGGAGGTGAGCTGATCGGCGAAGCCGACGGTGAGCGTCTTTTTGGGCATCAGCCGACCTCCTCGCGTGCGGGCGCTGTCGTAGGCTTCTGCGGCCCAGAGGAACGCGTCGATGGCTTCGCGCCTGCGACCTCGAGCACCGCCGCGACCACGTGCGGGTAGGTGCCGCAGCGGCACAAGTTGCCCGAGATGGCCTCGCGCACCGCACCTGCGGTGAGCTTCGATCCACCGCTGCCGACGCGTCGAAGCAGCGCCGCGCAGCTCGTCAGCATGCCCGACGTACAGAAGCCGCACTGCAGCGCGTCATGACGCACGAACGCGGCCTGCAGCGCCGACAGCTCGTCGCCGTTGCCGAGCCCCGCGACCGTCGTGACGTTCGCACCGGCGACATCGTGCGCGAGCATCATGCACGAGTTGCGTGGCAAGCCGTCGACGAGCACGGTGCACGCACCGCACGCGCCGCGATCACAGACGAGCTTCGGTCCGGTGACGCCGAGATCGTTGCGCAAGGCGTCGAGCAGCGTGACGCGAGGCTCGACCGACACTGTCATCGCCTTGCCGTCGAGCGTGAACGCGACCGTCGCGGCGTCGGGGCCGATCTCGGCCGGTGCGTTCGCGTCGGTGACGATCGGCGCGTTGCTGTCGGCATCGGACGCGGGCTTGGTACAGCTCGCGAGCACTGATGCCGTGCCTGCGCCGCGGAGCAGACCGCGGCGCGTGAGCGTGGGGCTCGTCATGGGGCGGCAGTCTACCGCGCGCAACGGGAAGCAGACTCGGCCGCAGCACGCGCGGCGGCGATCGCCGAAATCCGCGCTTGCAGCTCCTGGGCGCCGGGACCCTGACCGACGGCAGTGAAGTTGTTGCGGGCGATCTCCGCAGACAGCTCCGGATCCGCTTGGATGCTGCGGGCGACGAGTGCCGCCATCACCGGATCGTGGGCGAAGCGCTCGATGAGTCGCTCGCGTGCGGTGAGCTGCGCCGCACGACGTGCGCGCTCGAGCACCTCGGCGTTCACACACTGGATCACGGGATCGGGCGTGCGGCGCAATCGCGGGACGAGCGACTCGGGCGAGACCCTCGTCGGCTCCGTGTCGAAGCCGGGGTGGAACGCGACCATGAAGAAGCGTGGGCCGCCGGCCGCTTCGTATGCGGCGCGAAGCTCGGGCACGAACGCTGCGAACGTCTCGGCGTCTTGCCACGGATGGTCGGCCGGCACGACGAACGTCGGCAGCAGGATCTCGGCATCCGGATGCGCACGCACGACCTCGAGCAGTTGCGCGGCGACGCTCGCGGGATCGATCGCACCTCGCACGAAACGAAGCGGTCGGTGCACGCGACCTTGCTCGCGACTGCGACGCGCGAACGGACACAGGCCGAGGTGCTCGACCACCTCGAACAGATAGCGATCGTGCAGCGCGTGGATCACCTCGGACGGCGGCCACGCGTCGGTGCATGCGACGTCGTGTCGCCGTGCACCATCGTCGCTGCGCGTCATCGCGGCGCCTTGGCGAGCACGCCGAGCAACAGCTCGATGAAACGATCGGGATACTCGCGGTGCATGAAGTGGCCGCCCGGCATCGTCACGACCTCGTAGCTCGCGCGATAGTGGCGACGCGCCTGCTCGTAGATCGACGGCGGGATCTGATCGTCGGTGCCGGCGAACGCGACCGCCGGCACGGTGACGGGGTTGCGCTGGGCCCGTGGTGGATACGGTCGCAGCGCGCGGTAGTAGCCGAGCGCGGCCTCGAGGGCGCCGGGCGGTCGCAGCGACGCCTTCGCCGCGTCGGTCTCGCCGGCCGGAACGTTCCACTTCGGCGACCACCGCTGCACCAGCTCGTCGAGGTGGCGCAGGTCGCCTTCGCGGATCCACTCGGCCGCGTGCTTGCGGCGCAGCGAGAAGAAGTGCCGCGCGGCCCACAGCAGGCGCGGGCTCGGCCGGATGCCGCCGGGGTGCGGAATGCCGACCGTCACGAGCAATTGGATCTTGGATGCATCGATGCCGACCGCGGAGTACGCCGCGCTCGCGCCCCAGTCGTGGCCGACGACGATCGCATCCTTGCTGCCGAGTGCGTCGATCCACGCGAGCACGTCGGTGCCGAGCACGTCCGAGTCGTAGTCGTCGTGCGGAGGCCGACCGCTGGGCGAGTAGCCGCGCTGGAACGGCGCGACGACGCGGTAGCCGGCCGCGGCGATGCGCGGTCGCACGACATCCCAGCTGTGCGCGGTGTCGGGGAAGCCGTGCACGAGCAGCACGAGCGGGCCTTGTCCACTCGCCAAGCATGCGAAGCGCAGGCCGTTCGCGTCGAGAAACTGCGGTGCTTCGTCCCCCGGGGATGCAAGGGTGGTCACGTCGGCCGCAGCATACCGCGGTACACTGGTCGCGCTCTTGTCGTCGTCGCCGCACCCGATCTCATCCTTGCGGGGCGAGAGCTCGGACGAGGACGAGGGTGCAGCGGGTTGGCCCGCTTCCCTGTTGGGGTGGATCATCGCCGCGCTCGCGCTCGAACGGCTCGTGTATCACCTCCTCTATCTGCGCGACGTTCCGTTCGCGGTCGCGACGATCTCCGACGGCCGCATCTACGAGCGCGCGGCGGCCGACCTCGTCGCGAGCCCGCCGTTCGGCACGGCACCGTTTTATCTGCAGGGGCTGTACGCCGCCCAGCTCGCGCTGCCGATGGCGGCCGGCGACTTCGCGCTCGCATTGCTCGTGCAAATCTCGCTCGCCGCGCTCGCGTGGTGGTTGCTGTACCGCGCGATGCGATCGCTGCTCGGGCGCTACCCCGCCGCGTGGGGCATCGCGCTCGCGCTCGCCCATCCGCCGCTCGCGTTCTACGAGAACAAGTTCCTCTCCGCGTCGCTGACGATCGTGTGTTCGATCGGCGTCGTCGCTGCGATGGCGTGGACGCGCCGACGCGACGGGCCATGGCCGGTGCTCGTCGTGGGACTCGCCGCGGCCGCCTGTGTGCTCGCGAGGCCGAACCTGCTGCTCGCGGCGCCGTTTCTCGCATTTGCGTGCGTGCTGCTGCGGCCGAGTCGTCCGCGCTCTCGCGTGCTCGCCGTGTTCGCGCTCGGCTTCGGTCTTGGCCTCGCACCGATGGCGATCCGCAATGCGGTCGTCACCGGCACGCCGACGGTGATGCCCGCGCACGGCGGCGGGACATCCTTCTACATCGGCAACAACGCCCGGGCGAAGGGGGTGTGGAATCCCGCGGGCTTGTTCAGCGGCGACGTTGCGCGCGAGGCCGAGGAACTCGGCGAGGCCGCAGATGATGCCGCCCGCGTCGCGGCGATGGGTGACGAGCTGTATCGCCGTGCATGGCAGGAGATCGGCGACGACCCGGGCCGCTGGCTGTGGCTGCTGTGTCGCAAGGCGTGGCTGATGATCGGCAACGACGAGCTCGCGCAGGATTTCGACGTCCATGGTGAGCACGAGATGATCCCGTGGGCGAACCGCGTCGCGGTGCCGTTCGGCCTGCTCGCCGGGCTCGCGGTCCTCGGCGCCGCGGCGTGGTGGCGTGCGCCG
>Ga0105046_10009066_pt1 | contig 15582 bp, 16 predicted proteins | sample MAT03_FD_78385 | JGI IMG/M metagenome (GOLD analysis project Ga0105046, IMG submission 78385) | Freshwater microbial communities from Lake Fryxell liftoff mats and glacier meltwater in Antarctica - MAT-03 (megahit assembly) | ecosystem: Environmental > Aquatic > Freshwater > Ice > Liftoff...
ATCTCAAAAAATCTGACCCCTTGTAGATAGCGCCATGAGCTATCTACTTCGTTGACAGCTTTTCTGATCTCTACAAAAAATCTTCTGAATTTGAGCTACTTATAACTTTTTCAACACAGCCCATATTCCGGAAAATACGACGTTAAAAATTAGGAAATATGCACTAAGCCGTTCGACGCAGCCAGCGTGCCAGAACTGCCAAAATTTGCCGCGGTTAATAAGAGGGTCACTTTAGCCGTGAATGAGGGGACGTCACATCCTTCCTTTATGGGATTTCCCAGGAGAGAAACAAATTGGAGGTTGAGTAGAGAACTCAAGCCCTGGGGAATGTATCGAAAACGGTTATGGTTGAGCAGTGCCACTCTTAAAGAACTGAGCTGAGAAATAGTAGCTGGTAACGTTTCTAAGCGATTTTCATTCAGATTTAAATGTTCCAGACGAGGAAATGCCCCTTCTGGAATCTCAGGCATTGAAGAGAGAGAGCCCTCCTTAATGATGATGACTCTCAAAGCGTGACAAGAGAAAAGAACTGAAGGAAAGGTGGATAAAGCAGTCTTGCATAAAATGATGTCTGTAAGTTGAGAACAGTTAGACAAAGAAGCAGAGAGCTGTCTGAGCGGTGTAGAGTAGACCTGTAGATAGCGGGTTTGAGAGAAATCGATGTCCGGCAGATAGCGCCATTTGGGATCTCCCTCGATTACTAAGTTGGATCTAGCGTTCAGAAAAGCACTGGGATTCAAAGAGTTCAGTCGCGTGTTTGAGGGGTCTCGTTGCTGAATTTTTTGACACCACGCGCTAAGCGCAGAATCTTCTAGCTGTCGAATTTCGGTAGCAGAAGGAAGTTGGCATGCATTTTTCCAATCTTCATCTAGGGACGCAGAGATTAAAAATATCCTCTGTCGTACCAGTCTTCTAAGAGACGAGGCAGAAAGAGCCGCGGCTATTTCCTTTACATGGTCGATTTCCCATATCATACGCGCACGTAATCGAACGTGTTTCGATTCTACGGGCTCCAAATCAGGTATTTCAGGTGCTTCTTCAAAAATCCCCAGGAAATACTCTTCCTTTTTGGAATGTTCCAGGAGCATTTTTTTTATGTCACTCCTCAGTCTTTCGAATAAATCTAGGTGAAGAGGATCTATTTCGGGAGCTTCGGGTTTGCAGAGTTCAGGTGGGGGTACTTGATCACATTGATAGAGCGCAGCTTCTTCATGAAGAATTCCAATCAATTCCTGCAAACGATGCATGAGGGGGAGTGTGTTCCATTCTTCATTGAGTTCTATCCCTAAAGTATGGGCTAAATATTTACATAAAAGGGACAATCGTAAGTCTACTAAAGGCTTGAAAAAAGCATGCTTTGCTCTAAACTCTAAGAGTTCTTGTGTGGAAAAACTGTCGAATATTTTTAATCCTAATTCTGCAGCTAACCATGTGAAAGGCCCTTTCCCTTCTTCACCTGATGGAGTCATCAAGGGAAGAAAGTCTGGCGGAAGGATAAAAGGAATGGGGCGCTGGTTGGAGAGGGGAGAGAGATCATCTGGGCGATTTAAAACGGGTGGATCTGCAAGCTTGGGGTCATGATGAACTGACATTACAGTCGGCCGCCTTAATGCGGGAAGACAAGAGGGATTAGCGGGGGAAATTAAAGGGGGATGGTATGGGGCTTGTGGCATTCTTAAAGGGGTGAGGAATCGGCGATGTAAGGAGAGAGAGCGTAGGGTCTTCACTGCGATGTAAGAAGCGGTCAGCGCTAAAAGACCTCCGACGAAAATGGGGAATACAAGAGGTGCCCACACCAGAATAGCGAGGGCCACAAGGGTGACCACACTCAACTTGCGCGAGAGATGAGCGAGGGTAAGTAAACCTTGAGGGTAACGGACTGGGTTAACCACTATAACATACTAACATTTTAGATATTATTTTCAAGTTTTATTTAGATTTAATTGAGAGCGTCGAGCAATTTAGCAGTCAAATCATTTTGGGCTTCTTTTTTATCGTAGGGAGGGTCGGGAGGATAGATGGGAGAGAGGAACGCGATTGAAGTGTGGCCGAAGAGTCGGGGGAAGCGGCGGTTACGGGGCCATGCCTTGTAACTGCCTTCGATGCGAGTGGGGATGATGGGACAATGGGCGCGCATGGCGAGCATGGCAACGCCTGGCATTAGAGTGCCGAGAGTGCCGGTCGTGGTGCGGTTGCCTTCAGGAAAAATGACCACTTTTTTTCCTTCTTTGAGCAATTGAAGGATGATTTTGAAAGAGGTGAGGTTATCCGCGGCATTGACAGGAAAGGCATGAAGACGGGGAAGGGCCCATCCGAGAATGCGATGGCTGAAGAGCGATTTGCGGGCGAGAAAGTAAGCGGGTTCGGGACAGGAAGCGGCGATAAGAAGGGGGTCGAGGAAAGAGGCGTGATTGGGGGCGATGATGGCAGCACCAGGAGGAAGAAGCTCTTCTCCTGCAGTACGATGCCCATAGAACAGGGTGAGAAACCCTTTAAAGGTGCGGTTAACGACTGTGTAATAAAAATCCTTCACTCTTTCATATTATGATAAACCGCATCGACATCTTCAAGCTCTTCTAACCATTCGATGAGCGCATAGTTGTCTTTAATTTGTTCTTCGGTACATTCCACATACAGCTTGGGAATCCAGTCGATCTCGGCTAGATCGACTTTAAAACCCAGGCTTTGAACGGCTTCTTTCACTTGGATTAAGCCTGTTGGATCGGTCGTGATCATGAAAGTGTCATCGGCTGCTTCGAAATCTTCGGCGCCCGCTTCGGTGGCGGCGAGAAAGAGTTCATCTTCGACGGCGTGATGCTTGGAGATCGTAATAATCCCTTTCCGGTCAAAATTAAAGGCCACTGAACCTGGGTTAGCGACGTTGCCACCCCGTTTGTTAGTGGCGATCCGCATCTCAGAAGAGATCCGGTTTTTATTGTCGGTCATGACTTCTGCAATAATGCCCACTCCTCCATGTCCGTACAGTTCATAGGTCATTTCGGTGAAATCGGCTTGGTCTGCGGAGGCGGCTTTTTTGATATTACGATCGACAATATCGTTTGGAACGTTATTTTCTTTGGCTTTTTGGATCGCTAGGCGAAGACGAGGATTGGATTTGGCATCAGCTCCCCCGAGCTTAACAGCGCTGATAATCTCTTTGGCAATCCGGGAGAAAATTTTCCCTTTGACCGCATCCGATTTGGCTTTGCGGTGTTTGATGTTTGCCCATTTACTATGGCCGGCCATAATTAATACTCAAAAAGTGCGTGTTGGTGTTTTTTGATCCACTCTAGGGCGAGCGCAAAGTGGCGAAATTTTTTTTCTCGCTCTTTAAATTCTTTGCTGTGCACCTTGTGGAGACCCCTTTCATCATAGTAAGAGGGGCAGACATTGTGGAGCATTTCGTGATACACCACATACTGAACGAGGTAATCGGGATAAAGAGGATTGTCCAGAAAACGGGCAATTTTGATCAATTTCACCGGATCATGATAGAGACCGAAGACGACACGTGAGCGGCTTCTTTTAAGCGCACTGCCAAACCAGGTGATGGAAAGGTCTATACGGGAGTCAAAATATTCAGCATTGAGATCGTCATAGATTTTTTGCAGATCGAAGACATGTCCGCGTGTGTGGAGTTGATTGTGGTTCAGGGTGTGGGAATAGTCAAATTTCGGGAGATTTTTCTCGATGTATTCCCGGACAAGAGGACCTGGATTCGGCGTTTTCTTGCGGACATAACACGCGAGATCATCCATGACATTCTGGGGAGCTGTGAGAAACATCCGGTGGATGGACACTTTGGTTTGGTCCGGTTCCCAGCGGACACTCAGCATCGTGTGACGATTATCGTTAATCTTAAGCCGGACTTTTTTCCCCAGCATTTGTTCGATGTGATTGATTTTGAGATTTTGGGTCATGGTACTCGTTTAGATGAAGCTCCATAAACGTGCGCGATGTATAGCTGCCGTCGGCTTCTCTGATCCATTTTTCCTGGTATCCAAACGATTTAAACCCAAATCGACTATATAAATGCGCCGCTGGGTTATCAGCGTAAACGTTGAGATGTATTAGTTCAAGCTTGAATGCGGTTTTAGCGAGGTGAATCAGGTTACGCATTAGGTCGGTGCCAATCCCTTTGTTACGCTCGTCTGGGGCGACGACGATCGAGATTTCTGCCTGATGTGAAAGTTTACGATAAGGCTGCAGGCAAAGGGTGGCGATTCCCACCGGCTTTCCCTTACGTGTTGTCGTTAAGCTACTCATATGCCGGTAAAAGCCGATCCAATTCGCGACGGCGTGGTTCAGTTCCGCCTCATCGGTATGGAGCGTCGGCCACCAACGCGCGGTGGTTGGATCTGATAACCATTTTTTTAAATAAGGGGCATCATCCGCTTCGGTGTAGCGGATATCAACTTCGTCATTCAACGGGACACTCCATTAGTAATCTTCCCCCATAGGATCCTTCTTCATTTTTAAGCCAATGGGTTTGTTCTGCAAAGGTTTTAAAACCAAACTGTTCGTACAACTTAATGGCCCGCTGATTATGGGTTTGTACCTGCAGGGAAAGGAGTTCAATATGAAAGGTTTTAGCTAAAGAGAAGAGCTCTTTCATCAGACCCTTTCCAATACCCCGGCTTTGAAAATCTGTCGCGACGAGAATGCCACATTCACATTGGTGGACCAATTTTTTATACGGATTGAGGTAGAGGGTGGCAAGCCCCACCGGCTTTTCATCATCGAGCGCGGTGACGCTGGCTTTGTAAGGAGCAAACGAGATCCATCGGGAGACCGCATCGTCTACCTCACTTGGAGTTGACATGGGAAAACCTTCTTGTACACCTTCTTGTAAGAGCCACTCTTTTAGATACTTGCCATCATCTAGAGTGGTTAGCCGGTACGTAATCATCCAAATTCCTTCAAGTAAGCAAATACAAAAGGGTCGAGATCCCCATCCATGACCCTGGCTACATCTCCTACTTCATACTTGGTACGGGTATCTTTCACAAGCGTGTAGGGCTGGAAGACATAGTTACGGATTTGGCTTCCCCAGGCATTCTCTTTTTTCTCGCCCGCTAAGGTCTTTAAGGCTTCCTCCCGTTTGGTTACCTCTTGCTCATAGAGCTTGGAGCGGAGCATTTTCATGCACGACTCCCGGTTTTGGATTTGACTGCGCTGGGATTGTGAGGCGACGACAAAGCCTGAGGGCAAGTGAGTAATCCTGACCGCTGAGTCTGTTTTATTCACGTGCTGTCCCCCCGCTCCCGATGAGCGGTAGGTATCAACTCGAAGGTCTTCCGGACGAATTTCAATGTCGATATTATCGATAATTTCAGGTGTCACTTCGACCGAAGCAAAGCTCGTGTGCCGTTTTGCGTTAGAGTCAAAAGGGGAAATGCGGACCAGCCGATGCACCCCTTTTTCTGCTTTCGTATAGCCAAAAGCAAACTCTCCATTGAATTTGAGAGTGATGCTTTTAAGCCCTGCCACATCCCCTTCCAAGGCGTCGATCACATCCACTTTCCAATTGCGAGAAGCGGCCCACCTCTGATACATGCGTGAAAGCATAGAGACCCAATCGCATGCCTCGGTTCCCCCGGCGCCTGAGTTGATTTCGAGATAACAATTTTTATTGTCGAGCTCTCCTGCCAACATTTTGCGGATTTCAAGTTCTCCGAGCTTCGTGTCAATTTCTTCGAGTTCACGTGACAACTCGTTCAACAAGGTTTCATCACCTAAAGCATCCGCTTCCGGAAGAAGCGCCTGCACATCACTGAGCCGCCTTTTGAGTTCTTGGGCAGGAAGCGTCCACGCTTTTAAGTTGTTCGATTCGGCAATCGCGGCTTGGGCTTGTTCGTTTTGATCCCAAAAATGGGGAGAAGCCATTAAAACGTCAAGTTCTTGGATACGCGCTTCTTTAGACGCGAGGTCAAAGATACCTCCACATATGTAGGAGACGGGAATCGACATCAGAGAGGCGAGTTTGCAGTTCGTTGTTCATAATATAATCCTTGTAAGAGCTATTTTGTTGTTGTCTTGAAAATGATAGTCCCATTTCCACCCGATTTGGGAAAATGGAATTCTTTCAAAAGCAAGATGATCCTCCACCATGCGCGCAATGACTCGCTCGTTGGGACCTACTTCAATTTGAAACGGCCCTTCGAACGTCACATCTTCGGCGTAAAATTCCCCATTTCCCGCGAGTTGAATAGAAAAGGCTTCGTGACGGATGCGACCTCCTTTCCAAAGAGGAGAAGAGGCGGTGAAGTCGACCCCACGGTTGCGAATTTGCACATTACGGAGGTAACATTTTCCCCCTTGGTCGCTGTAGACCAAATGACGTTGGGCATCTAGATGACCCAAGGGTTGTTCCGCCTCAATGATTAAACTTCCCTCTAGATCAATTGCGTGCAGCACCAATTCGGCGATCTCTAAGCGCATTTCGGCATGCGGATGAAGAATGCCGCCTTGTACCTTTTGTCCAATGACTTCATAAAGAGGGCCGAGTGCGGGGTGGTAGAAAAAGAGAAAATCTCCTTTCACATCCATTTGACAATGCGTTTTTAAGAGTTCAGCAGTCGCTGACAGATAACTTTTTAAGGCTCCTTCGGGCGTTTCGACCTCAGCATGGTGAGGATTGGTCAGTTTTTTAGTCGGCGAAAGAGCTTTATTGCGGCTATTTCGTACGGCAAAGGTGCTTAAAGAGTTCCATTGGTCGCGCGGCAGTCGCTCCTGAAAATGATCCACAATCGTATCGGCAATATTTTGCATCGTGGTTTCGAGACGTCCGCCAGGCATCTGTTCTGCACCCGCCGGAAAAGTCGTTTTTAAATTGACCACTTGTCCGGGTATAGGATTTTGCAGGGCTTTTTCACGCACCGTGTCTAAAGAGGCGAATAATGTATTGGTGTTAGCCGGAAAAGGACACGCAGGATCTTCCGGATGTAAGCCTCGTTTTTGAAATTCGGTATATTCAATATTGGTCAAACAGTAGCTAAAACCATCGGATTCTTCCCGTTCTACCACGACATCTAACCCTTCAGAGGCGCCTTGCAACCGATCCGTAGCGACAAATCCAAATTGTTTATGCATGCCAATCCCCCATCCCGAAAAAGCCAATAGGGTGTTATCGAGTCCTGCAGCCGGATTATTAATTTGCCGAATCAGGGCAAATTGGCGGTTATGAAAGCGCAGCCAATCGAAAACACCGTGATCTTCTGCCAGTTTCCAAAGCGCCCCATGTCCGCCCGGCTTAAGAACGGGCCGTAAAGGGGACGTATAGGCCCAACGCCCATCGACGGTGACCACAGGCACCAGGGGTTGCATAAACAGGAAAAAAAGATAGCGAGGTCTTCCAAACCATTGATGACTTTCACAAATTGTGTGGATGAATTGATCGTTGTTTTTTTCGCGCGAGGTCATCATGGCAATCGGCGTGCGGACTTGCATACCAAACACACGATAATGGAGATATTCTCTCCCTTGTAAATCGCGGATCATCCCTTCCAACAAATTGTAACCACAAAAAGGAAGGAGAGCCGTGGGAAGAGGTTCCCCCGTCGCTTCGTGCTGCAGGTCTAGACGGTCACCTGCACCCCCAATCGGATAGATTTCACACAAGCGGGGCAGTTGCTCAAGACCCCATCGAATGGATTGGTCCAATGTGGCGTCGGATTGAGTCAGATCCAGGGTTTCTGGACACAGAAGGTGCTCTTTAGAATCGTTTTCGGTGACTTCAGGCTCGATTAATTCCAAAAGCGTTAAATGGTAGCCCACCACGCCTCCGATAGGCGCGTAAAAACGTTCCACCATTTTTAAAACATCGAGCAATTCCCGGAGCAGTGTCTGAAAAAAGGGCACATTTTCGGCCCCGTGTAGCAGCCCCTCGTCCTGGCCCGTTGCCAATAAGGCGAGGAAAGGGACCCGTTCATCGGGGAGTAGGAGGGCCAGAGTCGAGCGCCAAAAAGGAGAGTGGCCCAACGCGTGTTCGACAGGCTCTGATTGTTTGAGGATCTCTTCTCTCTCAGCCAAAGAAGAAGAAGCGCAAAGCTTTTCTTTTAAAACTTTTAAGTGAGCGATTGGATTTTGAAAGCCTTTTTTTAAGCGCATCCTCCTAGGATGCCAAAGCGGAGCGTTTCGGTAAATTCTTTTGACTCTAAATCCCCCAGGGGAGTACAAGCTGTAGTTAGGTTTAACACATAAGGAGTGTTGTAATGACGACCAAGAAACAAACAGGCGGCGGCTCTAAACAACAGAATTCTGCCTTCATGAAGCCTGTGTATCCAAGCGCAGCCTTGGCCAAAATCGTGGGCAACAAACCACTTCCTCGTACAGAAGTGACAAAAAAAGTTTGGGAATTCATCCGCGCAAACGGATGTCAAGACAAAGTCAACAAGAGAATGATCAACCCTAAAGGGGCCCTTGCTGATGTTCTCGGAACGAAACAAATCGATATGTTTGCAATGACAAAAGCGATTTCAAAACATCTTCACGCGAAAGAGCCAGCGGCCGCTCACTAAATTTTCATGGCGGCCCTTTTGATAGGGCCGTCATTCCTCCTTTCTTTTCTTTCACCTTATTTTATGCTATCCTTTTTGGCATGTCTTATTCAGATCGTTTGTGGAAACTGTTTTGTATCGCTTCCGTTGTCGGCATTTGGCCCCAATTTATCGAACCCCGCCTTCTCGTTACTCAAACAATTTCTTTAAAAATTCCAGGTCTTGAAGGGTTAAAAATCGTGCAATTTAGTGATCTCCATTTTCAAGCCTCCACCTCCTCCCGGTTTCTCGATAAGCTGGAACGCAAAATCAAAGCAGGTAAGCCTGATCTCATTGTGTTTACAGGCGATTTTCTTTGTTACGGGGAGCTCTCGCAACCTGAGCGTTTGGAAGCCTTTTTGCGTCGATTCGAAGAGTATCCTTGCTATGCCATTTTGGGTAATCACGATTATGCGCAATTTGTCTCACTGAATGAAACGGGGGAATTCGATGTCGTTCCCAAAGCCAAATCACAAATTAAACGGGCATTATGCCGTCTGATTGAAAATCCCACCGTCACAGGACGTGCGACGGTGCGTGCGAAAGCCGTTGGACGGCATCGTCCCTTGCTACAATTACTTGAAAAAACTCCTTTTCGTTTGTTAGAAAATGAAACCTGCCAAATCACCCTGAAAGAACGTACTTTCAATCTCACAGGGCTTGGAGAATATAATCTGGGACGGGTCAATTCCTTGCTGGCTTTCGCGCGCTATGATAAATCGTTTCCAGGTATTGTCATGTTACACAATCCGGATGCCATTCCTCTCCTCAATCATTCCCCAGGTGAGTTGATTCTCAGTGGACATACACACGGAGGCCAAATCAATCTTCCAGGCCTTTGGCAACGTTTCACCTTAATGGAACATCCGCGATTCAAAAGTGGCTATGTGCATCATCGGGGACGTCACCATTACATCAGCCGAGGAGTGGGCGGTGTCGTCTCGTTTCGTGTTAATGCTGTGCCTGAAGTGACCCATTTTCAGTTTGTATGACGCGCTATAAGATCCTCATCTCTTATATAGGGACCGATTTTGGGGGGTGGCAGATCCAACCGAATGCTCCCAGCATCCAACACGCCTTAGAAAAAGCGCTTCATCATGTGGCCCGTGAAACACCTCGTGTGATCGGTTCAGGACGGACCGATGCCGGTGTGCATGCGTTGGGACAGGTCGCGCACTTTACGCTTGAAAAAGAGATGGATCCCTACCGCCTTCGCTATAGCTTGAATGCCCTGTTGCCTCAACGTATTCGTGTGATGGAGCTTCACATCTGCGCTCCCACCTTTCACGCCCAGTACGATGCCCTTCAAAAAGAGTATCATTATCACATCCAAACGTGTCCCGTCGTCACCCCTTTTGTACGTCCTTACGCCTGGCATATCCAATGGCCTCTCGACTTCACCCTTTTGAATCAAGCCGCTCACCAACTTCTAGGCAAACATGACTTTGTGGCTTTTGCCAATTCGTCTAACGAAGGCACAGCCGCGCACGACTCGATCCGTACTCTCACTAAATTACAGCGCGTGGAAGAACCAGGGGGGTTCCGGCTTGAATTTGAAGCCGACGGTTTTCTCTACAAGATGGTCCGCAATCTCACAGGGACCCTCATTGAAATTGCCCGAGAGAGACTCCCGCTTACCTCGATCGCTACGATTTTCCAATCACGCGATCGTCGACTTGTCCCTTCCGCCGCTCCCGCGCACGGGCTTTTTCTCATGCGTGTGGACTATCCCTCCTTGGAGGATTAAAGCGCGCATTTACAAACACAAGTTGAATGCAACTGCGCACACATAAATGGTGCGATGTAACAGATGAAAAGAGCAAAGAAAAAGCCCACTCTCGTATCCACTTATTTTGACCGGATGACCCAATCACTCCCAAGAAAGCAAAAATCCCGATAACGGTATCGATAATGGCCAAGACAACTCCCGCCCCATTTTTTCCTAATTGGCCAATGCGTCCCATCAAGTCTTTATACATAGAATTCGGGCGCTTTAACCATACGAGTTCCCTCATTTTTCCCGCACTATTCCTACATTTTCGTGTGAAGGGAAACTTCATGTTAATGCTTTGTAAGAAAAGTAGCTTGGAAAAAACCGTCGTTGATTTTGAATACGTGAGACAATCCGCAATTGTCAAAGAATAACCCCAAAATCCCTATGCACCACCTTTGGATTGACTATCTAGTTAGTGCTAAAGATTTTTACTTGAAAGGGTGATCTGAGGGAATAGGAGTTGAAAACACGCGTAAATAGTGAAAATAAGAACACCTGAGGGAGCGCTCAAATGTGAAAAGGCGATCTCACGCAACCTCGCGCTTCGATCAAGTGAGAACATCACGCCACCAAAAGCCACGATCCCTATCGCGAGGTCCGCAATTGTCAAGAGTGCGCATGGAAGGACAATCCCCAAACGTTGGACTCTTTCTTTTAAACGCATTCCGGCAGGATTCAAAAATTTTAAAGCTTTACGTGAAAATTGCCGTTCGTGTTGTAATCTTATTTTTTGATGGGGAAAAGCGATGCGAAATAACCCTAAAGCGATGTTGAAAATACAGAGTCCTGGTGAACATAAAACCTCTACAGTTTCTCCATTGAGGAGAGGTTGCTGTCCTTTTGTATAAAGGACAGCACAGGTATCGAAGAGAGCCAAAACCGTACAATCAATCAGCAAAGCTAAAGGAGAGGCAATCACTCCTGAAAGGCCCAACACACGTCGACTCCAATGACCCGCAGCCCTTCCTCGAGGGACTGGAGTTAATAACTTTCCTATGATGACATTCATTTAAGTGGCCCTGTACAAACGTGCTATGTTTAATTTTGATAAATGGTGTAACTATACGCTATGAAAAAATCTCATTGGGATTAAACGATATTAAAAACCCTATTTTATTCCCATTTATAAATGTGTAAGGGCTGTGTTGAAAAAGTTTTAAGTAGCTCAGTTTTAGAAAATTTTTTGCAAAGATCAGAAAAGCTGTCAACGAAGTAGATAGCTCATGGCGCTATCTAAAAAGTGTCAGATTTTTTGAGATCCCAAAAAAGACCTGAAGGTAAGTGCTTTAAGTTTTTCAACACAGCCTTTTATTCTGAAGATGTCTCGAAAATAAGCTAAAAGACCTAAAATAGACTCCTCAAATTATGTTTGTTTAAATGTAAAAAGATAACGTCTATTTTATCAAATTTTATTTTAAATCGTTAATTGTAAAGGATGGAATCAAACGTGGAGAGATGGAGGGCACCTTTGGCGAGGAAGGAGGGGATTTCGGGATAGGGGACCTGGGTGACGAGGACGGCTTGGACGGGGGTGGCGAGGAGGGCGGTGAGGCCGCGAGGGGTGTCTTCGAAGCCGATGATGGCGTCACCTGGGTGGGCGAATTGGTTGAGGGCTTTGAGATAGCATTCAGGATGGGGTTTGGGATGGGTGTAATTTTCGCGCGTGATCCAGTTGGGGATTTTTTCGAGGAGGGGATTTTGTTGGCGGATAGCTTGAATTTGATCGAGTGGGGAATGCGTGCAGACGCACATTTTGGTATTTTCCTCTTCGAGAATAGAGAGAACACGTTGGACGCCGGGCATGAGGTGGGTAGCGCCTTCGGCATAGAGAGCGAGCATGGCGTCACGTTTTTCGGCATAAAGAGTAGTCCAGTCGTGGGATTGAAGAGGAGGAAATTCGGCGAGGAGCCGTTCACGTAGACCGTGGGCGTCGTAATGAGCGACTTGGCAATAGGTGGGAAAATCCCAATTCAGGTAGACGCCATACTTGCGACACATTCTTTTATAGGCTTCAAAGTGGAGCTCTTCGGTGTTGACAAGCAGACCATCAAAGTCGAAGAGGACAAGTTGATAATTGGAAAGATTTAGCATATGATTTTTGCCAATGTACTATTTAATACTGCTGTTTTTGTTGTCGTGTTGTGAGTCGAAGGATGAGGGGGTTGTTCAAGGAGAGCCCATCGATCGTCTTCAAAATGAATTCCATTATACTCCGCCCCCGCCCGTTCCGCAACCCTCACCTACTTATCCATGGGATGCTTAGATGTCGAATGAAACATTTTGGGAGAATGAAGCCCGTCAATCTATTGATTGGTTCCAACCCTGGAACGAAATTCTGGAATGGAAAGCGCCTCATGCTAAATGGTTTTTAGGAGCGACTTTAAATGCCTCTTATAACTGTTTAGATCGTCATTTAAAGACACCTGTCGCTGATAAGATCGCATTGTTGTGGGAAGGAGAAAGAGGAGATCAAAAAAGTTTAACGTATCGCGCTCTTTATACAGAGGTCAACCGCTTCGCGAATATTTTAAAAAAATACGGGATAGGCAAAGGCGATCGGGTGGCCCTTTATATGCCCCTCATTCCCGATGCAGTGGTGGCGATGCTAGCATGTGCGCGGATTGGAGCTATTCACACGGTCATTTTTGGCGGATTTTCGGCAGAGGCTTTGCGTGATCGAATCCTCGATGCCAAAGCGAAAGCGGTCATTACGGCTGATGGAGGATTTCGACGCGGGAAGAAAATTCCTCTTAAAGAATGGACCGATCAAGCCGTAGCGGATTGTCCTTCGATTGAACATGTATTTATGGTGCGCCATACGGGCGAAAAAATGACGCGTCAGGCTCATGACGTGTGGGTGGAAGAGGAACAGGTTGAACTTGAATGCGCCGCTGAAGTGATGGACGCCGAAGATCTGTTGTTTATTTTGTATACCTCAGGAACGACGGGAAAACCTAAAGGGATCATGCACACCACAGGAGGCTATATGGTGGGAGCGGCTTCAACAACCCGACGTGTTTTTGATGTCCGTTCTTCGGATGTTTATTGGTGTACAGCCGATATTGGATGGATTACAGGTCATACATATGTTGTCTATGGGCCTCTTGCGAATGGAATGACACAAGTGATCTATGAAGGGGCTCCCGATTGGCCTAATGAATCCCGTTTTTGGGAGATCATTGAACGCTACAAAGTCACCACCTTTTACACCTCACCTACTGCGATTCGCACTTTCATGAAATGGGGAGAAGGTGTGTTGCAAAAGCACGATTTACGTTCGCTGCGTTTACTAGGAAGTGTAGGAGAACCCATCAGTCCGGATGCGTGGAAATGGTATCACACGTATGTGGGAGGAGGACGTTGTCCGATTGTCGATACGTGGTGGCAAACCGAAACAGGAAGTATCATGATTGCGCCCATTCCTGAACAGACGGCTTTAAAACCTGGCAGCGCCACTTTTCCTTTAGAAGGAATTGAAGCCGCTATTTTAAATGATCGAGCTAAAAAAGTATCGCAAGGCTATCTGGCCATCACATCCCCTTGGCCTTCGATGCTGAGGGGGATTTATGGTAACCCAGAAAGATTTCAAGCGGCTTATTGGAACAAATGGCCTGGCATTTATTTCACTGGCGACGGGGCTCGAGAAGATGAAGAAGGATATTATTGGCTGCTCGGTCGGGTGGATGATGTAGTGAACGTTTCGGGACATCGTTTGGGAACAGCAGAAGTTGAAAGTGCCCTCACTGACTATCCAGGGGTGGTCGAAGCCGCGGCGATTGCGATTGCGCATCCTATCAAAGGACAGGCGATTGCGGGTTTTGTGACCCTACAACAAGACATGGTGCCGGATGATGTTTTACAAGAGAAGATCAAACAACATGTAGCCAAGAAAATTGGAGCTTTTGCAAAACCTGAGAAAGTCCTTTTTATTCATAACCTACCCAAAACACGCAGCGGTAAAGTCATGCGACGTTTGCTGCGTGATATTGCGGAAGGGCGTGTGTTAGGAGATACCACGACACTTTCGGATGCGACTGTGCTCGAAGAGATTCAAGCGACTTATTTTGAGGATTAATCATGAGACTTTTATTAGGATTTTATCTGTCATGGACTTTATCAGCCTCTGCTTTGATCTACGAAGCTCCCCATTTTTCAGATCTCATCCCTCACGCGACAGAGGAAGCTTTGATCGTGTTGGATATTGATGATACGTTGCTGATTCCGGTTCAGACGGTGGGTACCGATATGTGGTTTCAACACATTTGGAAAGAATGAATGCAACAGATGCCTTATCAAGAACCCGAGGAAAAAGCACTGGCGAAATGGGAAGCGGTGCGTCACTTAACGCAGGTTAAAATTGTAGAAGAGGGGACACAAGCGATTATTTCCTCACTTCAAGATAAAGGTCTCAAGATGATGGCACTAACGACACAAGGATTGGCGCTTGCAACGCGTACTGAACAATAACTCAAAACGCTTGGAATCGATCTCACACGGACACCTCCTTCACAGGAAGATTATTATTTACTCAACCCTCATGGGGTGTTGTATTGTGTGGGCATTTTCTTTACATCGGGCACCCCTAAAGGACCCGCGCTCCTTAAACTTTTAGACAAGATGCACTTTCATCCTAAGAAAATTGTCTTCATCAACGACAAAGAAACCCATCTCCGGGATATCGAAGGAGCGGCGGTGCAAATAGGAAATGAATTTGTGGGAATCCGGTATAGTTAGGCCTTGTAGGATAAGTCTCACGTAAAGAATCTGAAGAAACTCAAAAATCTAAGAAAAATGTTGTCGATGGGATAAAAAAATTGTAAGCTTCTTTCGTTAATCACAACTAAGGAAGCTTACAATAGTTCAATACAAAGTACGAAACTGGTCTCAGTCTAACAAATCCCTTGAAAATCGTGGAAATATTTCTTTTTGGGTGACGGAAGACGTGCTCGTTAAATGGCGTGCAACTAAAGATCCTAGCTTTATCGGTGCTCCAAGACAATATTCAGATGACGCTATTTTATGTTTGATGATGCTCAAAATGGTTCAGCATCTTCCCTTTCGTCAACTCGTCGGATTTATCTCATGGATTTTTCTCAAAATAGGCATCAACTTGCCAATTCCTCATTTCACAACGCGAGCAGAACGCGTAAGGCAATGAGGAAAAAGCTTTCGAAGACTTTCTCAAAAAAGGCCAACGGACATTGTTTTTGATTCAAGCGGCTTCAAAATATAGGGGGAGGGAGAGTGGACTGTGCGAAAACATGGCAAACA
>Ga0105046_10009067_pt1 | contig 15582 bp, 8 predicted proteins | sample MAT03_FD_78385 | JGI IMG/M metagenome (GOLD analysis project Ga0105046, IMG submission 78385) | Freshwater microbial communities from Lake Fryxell liftoff mats and glacier meltwater in Antarctica - MAT-03 (megahit assembly) | ecosystem: Environmental > Aquatic > Freshwater > Ice > Liftoff...
CTTATCGAAAGTCAGTGTCTGGCCCGCTGGTGGCAGGTCATCCAAAGCGACACCCACGATCAACAGTAAGCGTTCTTTGCCGATTTGACTGGAGTGATCTGCCATCCATAAGACCCGCTCCCCATTCTTGAAAGTATCATTCAAGCTGGCTACGCCGAGCCTGAGCGTCCACTGTTCGATCGCGTCATGGGAAGGAACTTTCACTTCAATTTTCAGCATGTCAAAGACAATTTGCAATGCGTCCGCAGCCGCTCGGTACCCAACGCGTTTGCCCAATTCAATCGCGGCAGCAATCATCGTGAGGTTGAATTGGAACCCAGGCATCGGTCTCTCCTGCTCGATCAGTGGGTCGCTGTCGGATTGTTCTATCGAGGATCGAAAAGTCAATTCTGCTTTTGCGTTTTCGAGGTCGAGTGTCGTGTCACTGAGGCGTTTTTTGAGTTCCAGGACTTGTCGTTGCAGCTCATCAAACCTGGACTTCAAAATGTCAGCACGTTTCTGAAGTCGCTCCGACCGGCGCCGCCTCGCAGATCTAGTATTCGAAAAATTTAGGCTTTTGTTTTTGGTGTTTAGGTTCCATAATGGCATGATGGTCGCGTTCCTTCGCAGATTGAGATTTAGATACCTCCAATTCTAGCGAATGGACGCGACCATTTTTATATCAAAGAATTCCACCCAGCTCTCCTAAACCTCCACCGTTTCGTCAGGCCACCCACGGGGAGACAGGGATTGCGTTGAGGTGCTCGCTGCGGAGAATCCGAAAAGTAGCGAACGCCGCAGGGTCGGGAGAATACCAACGCCCCGCTGTTGTGTGGGCTTAATCGGAAATCCGTGTACGGTTTCGGGGGTTTCCCGCTCTGACCTTTGCTGGGCGGGGTTTTTGTGGTAGCATTTTTCATCGCGTCTTCCCTCTTTTCTCGGGGGAGTTGGTCCGAAGCGTTTCGATCGGGCTCCAGCCGGTCGGGACGCTTATTGAATATAAGTGCGTTCAGAGGAGTGCGAAAGACCGCAAGAGGCTTTCGATATTGCACAAAAAACCAAGGTTTTTATTGGGTTTCGCCGCCGTAGCTCAGTTGGCAGAGCGACGCTTTCGTAAAGCGTAGGTCGAAGGTTCAAGTCCTTTCGGCGGCTATTTCTCAAAGCCTTTTTCTCGCATAGGGTTCCGAGTTTCTTCGATTTTCCCTCCGTGGCCGTTGCTGAAGTTTTGTAGCCAATTTCACTCGATTCCGGAAGCAGGTTCAAGGCGAAGAATCGGATTATGACACTGGCCGTTTGACTTTGTAAATCAAATTCAACGGATCAACAGCTGTGGCATGAATCTTCGGCAGAAGTTGAAAGTAGGCGTAAAGAACTCACTTTCGAAGGAACTGCTGGATTCTATGGAAACGCTGACTCTCATCATTCAAACGCAACTGGCGACGCGCGCCAGACAAGTCGCCGAGCAACGGCACACGACAGTGGATTCGCTCGTCACCGAGTTTCTTTCAGGACTGCCATGCGGAGACGAGACGCAAAGGCAAGAGGCGGCGCAGCGTCTGGTCACGACGATTGACGAACTTCAGTCGACCGATGGGCGGCAAATCGTGGAGCAATCGGGACGAACTCCATGACCGCTAGCTTCGATACTGGGACTCGTTGATCGTCGCAACCGCGAATCGCTGCGTCTGCGCTGTGATCGTAAGCGAAGATCTCAGCCACGGCCAAAGCCACAATGGCTCCGTCGTGCGAAATCCATTTCACGCGGTGAGCGGCGGACTTGTCGGTCCCGGTAGCTGAACCCCTGAGAATGTAGTGGAGTTCTGAATTCTGGGGAATTCAGCTACGGTAGAATCTTTTCTGCCGATCAACTGACGCAGTGTGCAGTGGCAACTCGCCCAAATTCTTCGAAAGCCGATTGACGGTTTTGATTCGTTGGTTAACCTTACATGCCGTCATCCCGATGGCGCTCCTGAGTCTGGGGTTGTCATATCGACGGCTTCAGTGGCAAGGTGATGGAAATCGGGGTGACCGGAACGCCACGGATGTATGCTGGAATTGAATACAGATCGCCTGGCGGACGACCGCAAGGTTCATGAAGGATCATGATGTGGCTGCAATTGAATGGAAGACGTTGTCGCAGGTATCAATGTTATCGCCGGGTTCGGCCAGCGGAACGCTGATGCAGTTGAGCGGTAAATTGCTGTCGGATGCACTCAAAGTTCAGACTTTTGACGCATTTATTCGCACGGCATTGTCTGAAATCGCTTCAGAATTGTCTGTCCAGTGGATTGGTCTGGCTCTGCGTGTGCCCGGGCCCGGTTGGGATGTGATCGCCGAACATGGCCAGCAGGCGATGTCTGTCCGTCCTGTTTCGCTCTGGGATGAATCGCTCGATCGAGATGCGGCTGGCGTGAGCCGCACAGAACAAGGCAAAATCCTTGCTGCATTTCCGCTCACAGCCAATTCGCCTTTTGCCCATCTTCTGGTCACGGCCGGACGCCATGCTGACGATGACCTCGCTGAATCCGGCCTGATGATGGCTCGATCGCTGTCGATGGCGCTGAAACTGGTGGATCACGATCTGCGAACTCGGAAGCAGGTCGAACGATTGCGTTCAACGCTCAGTATTGCCTCGCGTCTGTCGATGGCGGACGACACCGCCCCGTTACTGGAACTCATTGCGTTAGAAGCCACGCGACTGCTCAACTGTGATCGCAGCAGTATTTTCCTGTGGGATCGCGACCGGAACGAAGTCGAAGCTCGTCCTGCCCTGGGTGTGAAGAATTCATCACTGCGGCTGCCGGCGGGCGAAGGCATTGTGGGCGAAACGCTGCGGACTGGAAAAACAATCAACGTCGATGATGCCTACGACGATCCTCGCTTCAATCAGGAGGTTGATCGCAAGCACGGTTATCGAACTCGGAATCTGATCTGTGTACCGCTGCGAGATGCACAGAACAACACGGTCGGCGCCTTCGAAGCGATCAACCAGAACGAGAATGGTCCGTTTACCCAGGACGACATCGAATGCCTGTCGCAGCTGGGAACTCAGGCGGCTGTCGCGCTCAGGAATCTTCAGGAACGCAACCTGCTGCATCGCAGTCACAGCCAACTGGCCGAACAGGTGACGAAAGGCGTGTCGATCGTGGGCGACAGCATGGCGATTTCCGCACTGCGCGACACCGTCCGACGGCTGGCATCAACAGATCTGCCGGTTCTGGTGCTGGGAGAAAGCGGGACGGGCAAGGAAGTCGTCGCGCAATCGCTGCATTACGAGGGTAATCGGGCAAACTGTCCTTTCGTCGCGGTGAACTGCGCCGCGCTGACAGAATCGTTGTTGGAAAGTGAACTCTTTGGCCACGAACGCGGTGCCTTCACGGACGCGCGGGACATGCGTCAGGGCAAGTTTGAACTGGCGGACGGCGGCACGTTGTTTCTGGATGAGATCGGCGACATGAGTGTCGGTGGCCAGGCGAAGTTGTTGCGTGTGCTGGAACAGAAAGTGATCACGCGCGTCGGTGGTTCGCAGACGATTCCGATCAACGTGCGCATCATCGCGGCGACGAATTCCAATCTGAGCGAAGCGGTCCGGGCAAAAAAATTTCGCGAAGACCTGTATTATCGCCTGGGAGTCGTTACGCTCGATCTGCCGGCACTGCGTGAACGACCGGAAGACATCCTGCCCCTGGCGGAGTTTTTTCTGCGTCGCTTTGCAGTGCAGGCGAAACGGCCACAGTTGCAGTTGTCGTCCGAAGCTCGGCGGCGATTGCAGTCGCATGCCTGGCCGGGCAACGTTCGCGAACTGCGCAATCTGATGGAACGCATCGCGTTTCTGTGCCCCGCAGATCGCGTAGAACCTGAGGATCTGGCGTTCATTCTGAGTCCTGAATCCGATCATTCAAAACTGCCTGCGCTGGATCTGGGCATGGACGCGGCGACGCGCGAATTTCAACGGGACTTTATCCGACGCAGTATTCATCATGTCGCGGACAATATGACCGACGCCGCGAAGCTTCTTGGCCTGCATCGATCCAATCTGTATCGTAAGATGAAACAGTTGGAGATGAAAGAAGTCGGCGGGATGGAATGATTTAGATATGTTTCGCGTGCTGGCATTTCACAACGGTCGTCGGCTTGATCGCGAGTTTCTGCTCGTGGGCGGCGATACGTACGTTCTCGGACGCGGCGATGATGCGAATCTGCATGCGGATTGGGATGAACGCATTTCGCGTCGCCATGTGGAACTGCATGCCACAGCGGATGGCGTGACGCTCCGTAAGCTGGCCGACACATCCAATCCGGTTTTTGTCGATGGCCTGATGGTGTGCGAGGCAAATCTTGCCTCCGGCGACGCCTTCGTGATTGGTTCAACCCGCTTTGAAGTTCAGCAGGTGAGTCAAAGCGATTCGTCAGGACGACAGCCAATCCAGCAACTGGCGATTGATCGCCAACAACTCCAGCGCGTGCGCTATGACGATGCGGCCAAGCGGATTGAGGTGCTCACAAGTCTGCCAGCGGTGATCCGTGAGTCCGGGGTTGAACGCGATCTGCACATTCGCCTGGCCAGCCTCCTGCTTGCCGGAGTCCAGAACGCCGACGGTGTGGCCATCGTGGGACTTTCTGACACGTTGCGACCGCGCGTATTTCATCAGGACCAGCGTTTCGAAACAGGAATGCTCATGCAGCCCAGCGTGCGTTTGATTTCCAACGCCATGGAACAGCAGACCACGATTCTGCACATCTGGGATAACACCGAAACCATCACTGATCAGTACACTCAGGTGGCAGGCTACGGCTGGGCCTTCTGCACTCCGTTCCTCGACATGACGGGCGACCGCGCTTTCTATGTCACTGGCCGAAGTCTGCCGGAAGCCGCGAGTGCCAATGAACGACGGCTGCATGCCGACATCAAGTTTACGGAGTTTATTGCGGATATCGTCGGATCGCTGCAGAGACAACGTCGGCTGGAACGTCAGCAGTCCGGCCTGCGTCAGTTCTTTTCGCCGCCCATTCTGGAAGCACTGGGCCGGGATCTTGACACATCCATGCTGGAACCGCGTGAGTGCGATGTGACCGTGCTGTTCTGTGATCTGCGTGGCTTCAGTCATCGGGCTGAAGAAGAATCCGATAATCTGACCGCACTGCTGGAACGCGTCAGTCTGGCGCTGGAAGTGATGACCAGTCAGATTCTGCGTTTCGGCGGTGTCACAGGCGACTTTCAGGGCGATGCGGCACTTGGATTCTGGGGCTGGCCGATCGCGTCGGAAGAATCGCCGCTGAACGCCTGCCGCGCGGCGTTGGCAATTCGGGACGAATTCAGCAAAGCTCAGGCTGACCCCGATCATCCACTGAGAGATTTTGAAACAAGCATCGGCATCGCTCATGGACGTGCGGTCGCCGGGAAGATCGGAACGCGGGAACAGGTCAAAGTGACTGTGTTCGGGCCGGTCGTGAACCTTGCAAGTCGACTGGAAAGTATGACACGCGAACTGCATGTTTCAGTGTTGATCGATGAATTCCTGGACAAGCAGATTCGTGAGAAACTTCCGAAGGATGAAGGACGCGTGAGGCGTTTGTTGCAGGTGCTGCCGTATGGTATGGAACGTACGTTGCTGGTGAGTGAACTTGTGCCACCCGAATCCCGCAGTCCGTCGCTCACGGATCAGCACCTGGCAGATTTTGAAAAAGGTGTCGCACTGTTTATTTCGGGACAGTGGTCAGAAGCGTGGAAGTTCCTGCATCGGATGCCCGCCGAAGACCGTGCTCAGGATTACCTCTCCATGTTAATTACGCAGCACGATCGCAAATCGCCCGCCGACTGGGACGGAATCGTTCGCATGAAAAAGAAATCCGGTTGATGATGGATCAGACTTATTTTGATGCGGACGAAGAGTCTTTTCTGTTACGGCGGCTCAAGGACTGTCCGGAGATTTTTGCAGCGATTTCAGCCAGTACACCGGCAGAACTCAGTAGCCAGCGTAAGCTGAGGGAAACATACGACGACGAACTCGTTCGAGCGGCGTTGTCTGTGCATGAAGCCCGACAGCGTGCGGCAGACTTGCTGCCTGATGCAGATCAGCTGTGGTTGACGCGCGTGGGACTGGAGCAATCCACTTCGCTTGAAGTGGCGGCCCACAAAGCCAAACGGTTCTCGCAATTCGCCAATGTGTCCGACTTATGCTGCGGAATCGGTGTGGATGCCGCGGCCATTGCGGAACATTCGCAGGTCACTGCGATCGATTCCGCCGCAGCGATGTGCCTGCGAACCGAATGGAATGCCGCGCTCTGGAGTCGATCAGAACACATCCGGACGCAATGTGCTGATGTGACGAGTCTTGACTGGTCTGACCAAATTGTGCATGTCGATCCTGATCGTCGATCAGGACGCGATCGTCCCACGAAACGGCTGGAACTTTATCAGCCGAGTCTGGAATGGATGCAGCAGTTGACACGCACGGCGGCAGGCGGCGGGATCAAGATCAGTCCGGCCAGCAATTTTCTGCAGAAGTTTCCGGGTTGTGAAATTGAACTCATCAGTTTGAAAGGCGAATGTCGCGAAGCCACCGTCTGGTTCGGAAGTCTGGCGGGTGAACACGCTTTTCGGGCCACCGCGCTGCCCACGGGAGAATCGATCATTGCAGATCCGCTTTCGGCATGGACAAATGTCGTGCCAGCCGCCGCTGAATTCATTTTCGATCCCGATCCCGCGATCGTGAGATCCGGACTGATTGATGTGATGGCAGAACAGTATTCGTTGCAGCGTCTCGACGCGGAAGAGGAGTATCTCACGGGCGCTGAATGTGTGACGTCCGGTTTCGTCACGGCATTCCGGATCGAAGCGGTGCTTTCAGGAAATCTGAAAGATCTTAAGCAGCATCTGCGAGGTGCGCCATCGACGCATTACGAAGTCAAGTGCCGCCGCATTCCCACAAATGCGGACGCTGTACGACGACAACTTCCCACCGGCAGAGCGGCCCCTCGCGTAATATTTTTCGCCAGAATCGCCGGTAGAGCGTCAATCGTCGTTGCGCAACGCGTGTAGCGGCGATTCGTTGGATTGACGAGTACTCTGTCAGAACTATGATGTGTGCTTGGTTCCATCAGCCGGAACGCGCTAGCATCCGGCTTAGACCGTGCGCTCGCGCCCGATGGCACTCGATTTACATAGTAGACCTCACTCTCCGAGTGAGGCAGGCCGCAAAACGCGGCCTTTGGCATTCGTCACTCAGAGAGTGACGGCTACTTTAATCGCAAATCGAGTACCATTTGGCTGGCGCCCAATGGCTCTTGATCACCTGTCCGCGACAATCACCATCCATCAGTTGCAGAGACAGGCACCTCATACTTCTTGAGCCAAGTTGCTTTCCAAGCGAGAATGCTACAATGTCTGCATCGAACGGATTTTCACACGGTCGCCACTTTCCAGTCTCGACGTCCGATCTACGAGTTTGCATATGTTTTTTTTAAGATCCTGCTGCTTCATTTTGTTGTTGGTCGGTGTACAGAATGCCAGCTTGGCAGATGAAGCTGTTATAGTGCCGACACGGGATCATGCGCTTGCGTTTGAACTAAAAACGCTCGACGGAGAAACTATCCAGGTCACGCCAGCCGACAGCGGTGTGACGGTCGTTTGTTTCCTTGGCACTGAATGCCCGCTCGTGCAGTTGTATGGCGTGCGACTTTCCCAAATGGCCGACGAGTTGCGGGATCGTGGCGTGCGTTTTGTCGGCGTCAACAGTAATTTTCACGACACAAGCGTCGACATCCGGCAGTATCTGCAGCGTCAGTCGCTGTCGTTCCCATTGGTACGCGACGAGGGTAATGAGGTGGCCGATCGGTTCGGAGCGACGCGCACGCCGGAAGTTTTTGTGCTGGATCATCGATTGTCTGTCAGCTATCAAGGTCGGATTGATGATCAGTACGAACCGGGTGTGACTCGCACCGCAGCGACGCGCGACGATTTGCTGATCGCAATTGAGGAAACGCTGGCCGGGAAGGCGGTGTCGGTCGCAAAGACAGATGCCGTCGGTTGCCTGATTGGGAAGGTAAGACACCCGAAGACCGCTCCGGCAGAAGGTGCGGCAAGCTCATCCCTGACGTATTGCAAAGACGTCAGCCGAATCATGCAGACGCATTGTCTCGAATGTCATCGCACGGGCGATATCGGTCCGTTTTCGCTCGAAGCCTACGAAGATGTTGTGGGCTGGGCCGATACATCTCTCGAAGTGATCGACAACGGACGCATGCCACCGTGGCATGCCGATCCGAAGTACGGCAGTTTCGCGAATGCGCGTGAGATGCCAGATGCAGACAAGCAGGTGCTGCGGGATTGGGTTGCGGCGGGAACTCCGAAAGGCGATGTCGTTGATCTGCCGGAACCTGTCGCATACACGCAGGGATGGCAGATGGGCGGTGAGCCGGATCTTGTCGCCACCATGCGAAACCGTCCGTATGTCGTGCCGGCGGAAGGGATGATTGACTACCAGTATTTTGTTGTCGATCCGAAAATTACTGAGGATGCATGGGTCACGGCGGCGCAAATCATACCCGGAAACCGAGCTGTTGTGCATCACGCAATCGTCTTCATCCGGCCACCGGACGGATCGGAATTTCGCGGGATCGGCTGGCTGACGGCCTACGTTCCTGGCCAGCGATTGGTGAAAATGCCTCCCGGACATGCTCGAAAGATTCCGGCCGGATCACGGTTGGTGTTTCAGATGCACTACACGGCCAACGGCTCGGTCCATGAAGACACGACAAAAGTTGGCATCGTGTTCGGCAAGCGTGAAGATGTGACACATGAAGTCGTGACACTGATTGGTATTGATCAGGAGTTCGAAATTCCGCCGTACGCGGCGAATCACGAAGTCAACGGAAGAGTGCGCTCGCTGCCCAAGGATGGCCACCTGCTTGGCGTGGCTCCGCACATGCATGTGCGCGGCAAGACGTTTCAGTTGTTTGCGGATCGCGATGGTCACACGGAGACCCTGCTGCATGTCCCGAACTACGACTTCAACTGGCAGCACTCCTATGTGTTTACTGAATCTTTGAATCTGGGCACGATCGACAGTCTGCGATTCAAAGTGACGTTCGACAATTCAGCCGCTAACCCGTTCAATCCTGATCCATCGCAATGGGTGAATTGGGGAGATCAGACATGGGAGGAAATGGCCGTCGCATTTCTGGAAGTCGCGGAACCCCTGGAGCCTGCTCCGACCACAGACACGTCGGTCGTTGCCGGGATTTCGGTGAGCTCCGAAAGTATCGCAGCACGAGAGGCGCAGATTCAGAAGTTCGTCGATGACTACTTTTCCCGGCTGGATGTTAACAGGGATGGGGTCGTGTCGCGGGGTGAACTACCAATTGCCGTGCGGGGTACATTCCGCCGCTTTGATCAAGACGGTGACGACCTGGCGACGCTGGATGAAGTTCGCGCCGTTGCAGAAAACAAAATCCCGTAGGATGGACATTCCTGTCCGTCGTCATCAATCCCGCCGAGCAGAAACGCAAACCGTCGTAAAACGGTCGAAGGTATTCCTTTAAATACCCATGCACAAGTCTTCGCACTCAACTTGTTTAACCGCGTGCCCACCGGGCCGCGTTTTACCCGCGAAAGCGCGGGGCGATGCCCACGCGGTTAAACGAAGAAACTTATGAATGGGTGCTTATGAAATCAGCCTTTGATCGTTGCATGGCCTGGATCGTGGATCATCGCCTGGCCACGCTGCTGGCAGTGCTGCTGATCACATTGCTTTCCGTGATTGGCCATTTTCGACCTGAATGGGTGCGGCAGTTCTTCGTAACTCCGCAGACTCAGGATGCTTCTGCGAACAACACGAACGGCAGGAGCAACACGAGCGAAACTCCGCGACGCAGGAGACCGAACGTTGATCCCGTGAGTCTGTCGGCTTCAGACGCTGTCATCGTTGTTCAATCGACCCGATTCTTCACGCCCGCCGGTGCGAAGGCCATGCGGCATGTGGTCGATGAACTGGAAAAACTTGACTACGTTCGCTCGATCCTGTGGATGGATCGAGTTCCGATCCTGAACATCTTCGGTCTTCCGGAACCTCTCTTTCCTCGATCTGAAGCGTCACCCGAACGATTTGCGGCGGCGCAGGCCAAAGCCATGAAGCATCCGCTCGTCGGAGGTCAACTGCTGGCCGAGGATGGCCAGACGATGCTGTTGCTGGTCACCTTTGATTTCGATTACATCCGTTCAAATGAACAATGCACGACTCAATTACGCGAAGCTGCCGAAAAAGCCGCGACGGATTTTCCGGATGTGCCGCTGAGTTTCCAGGTCACGGGCAGCATGCCAGCGTACATCACGGCCATGCAGTCACATGAAGCAAATCAATTGAAGTACCAGTTGATCGGTTATGGTGCAATATTCGTGATGGCCATTATCCTGTTTCGAGGCATTCGCGCGGTCCTGATCGTGTCCCTGGCTCCGATTGTCGGTGTCTTCTGGACACTCGGATTCCTGAAGTTCTTCAATCTGCAGGACAATCCCTTCAATGATGTAATTCTGCCGGTGCTCGTCAGTCTTGTGGGGCTGACGGACGGGGTACATCTGGTCGTGCAGATTCGCAAACTCAGAGCGAATGGGATGCCGCAGCACGAAGCCGCTCGCAGCGGTTTGCAGCAGGTGGGCTTCGCGTGCATGCTGACATCGCTCACAACGGCGATCGGTCTGGGATCACTCGGGCTGGCTCACAACGTGTGGGTGCAGGACTTTGGCTGGTGCAGTGTGATCGGCGTGACGCTGATGTTCGTTGCCGTTGTGACCATCATTCCCTTAGTGTGTTCCACTTGGCTGGGAAGCAAAATTCATGTGGGGCACGACAAGAGCCTGATCGATCGCAATCTGACCCGGATCAGTGAGCTGGTTGAATTCGTGTTGCGGTATCCTCGCACAATGAGTCTCATCGGGATCACCAGCACGTTTGTCTGCACGGCCATTTCATTGACATTGCGCCCGGATGAACGGCGAGCCAACTCGTTGCCGGAACACAGCGAAGCGTATCAGGCGTTGAATCACATGGACCAAGTGCTGGGTGGGCTGGAGTTTGCCCAAGTGGATGTCCGGTGGAAGGAGGAAATCGGCGACGTATCACCCGAGATCCTGCAGGTCATTTCAGAAGTGGACGATCTGTTGCACACGGAACCGCTGATTGGTTATCCGCTGTCGATCCGGAATCTTGTGGAATCGTTGCCGGGCGACGGTGACAACGGCGATCGCATGATGATGCTGGAACTTCTTCCGCCGCAGTTGAAGCGTGCTTTTTTTACGCCGGAATCACGTTATGCCGTTGTCAATTTCCGGGTTCAGGATCTCGGAATCGCAAAGTTCGGACCCGTTTTCACGCGACTGGAGACCGGGCTTGTCGCCATTGCCGCGAAGCATCCGGATTTTGCGTTGAATCTGGAAGGAGACGCAATCTGGCGCTGGAAAAATCTGTATCAGATCGTCGTCGATCTGGCGGCGAGTCTGGGATCTGCCGCGTTCGTGATCCTGATCGTGCTGGCACTGGCGTATCGGTCATGGCGGATCGGGCTGATTTCATTCTTTCCGAATGCGTTTCCACTGGCTGTGACCGGTACCTGGCTGGTGTTCGCCGGATACAACCTGGAACTCGTCAGTGTCTGCGCTTTTACAGTGTGTCTGGGAATCGCGGTGGACGACACGATCCATTTCCTGTCACGTTACGAAGTAGAACGGCAGAAAACGGACGACCGTGAGACAGCCATCCGGCGTGCTTTTACGGGTGTGGGTGTGTCACTGGTAATGACGACTGTGGTGCTTGTGGCCGGATTCTCGACCGTCGCCTTCAGTGATTCCCGTGACCACCATATTTTTGCGACAATGGGTGCCATCACAATTGGAACCGCACTTGTGGGTGATTTGATGATTCTGCCCGCATTGGTCTCCTGGTTCGGACCTAAGAAATAGCAATTCCGTACGGGTGGCACATTTCTTTCGAGATGGCTATGATTACGGACTGGTCTTTGAATTTTGGGTCAATACCGGAATACGGTCGGCCTTCCTCTGCATCCGCTCACAAAATCTCAAGTGAAATGGCATCTGTCCCCACTCGTATTGAAGGTCCCGTGGCCGTAATCGGCGATGTACATGGTCAGACATCGCAACTTCGTGAAATCATTGCACAGTTGGCAAGGTTGCCGGATATCCATAAACGCTGGATTGTGTTTATTGGCGACCTTGTAGATCGTGGGCCCGATCCGGCCGGAACCGTGCAGCTTTACTGTGATCTTGTGAAGGAACACGAAAAAGTCACATGGCTGTGCGGAAATCATGAACTGGCGATGGCTGGAACGCTTGGTCTGATTGAAGCCCCCGAATACATCGATTTCCGAGGCCGCTGGACACATCATTACAGTTCGCACACCACGTTTGAATCATACGGTGTCCAACACAAAGATGTGGAGGGACTCAAAGCGGCGTTGCCGGAAGAGCATATTCGCCTGCTGTCCGATCTGCCCTGGAGCATCGAACATCGGGATTACCTGTTTGTGCATGCAGGCCTGGATCGTAACATCCCGTTCGAGACTCAGATCCGTATACTCCGCGAACGCGACTATTCGCTCAGTCATCCACCGTGGCTGTATTCAAGGGATTTCATTCTGACGGGCCCACCGTCAGATTGCCCGGTCCCGATTGTGATAGGCCATGTGCCCGTGCCGAAAGTTCAGTTCGGCAATGGCATGATCGCAATCGATACGACCGGCGGCGTTGGCGGAGCACTCAGTTGTGTCCTGCTGCCGGAAAACATTGTCCTGCAATCTGGTTCCAGCGGACCAGCCCCCGTGGAAGCGCCGGTCAGGAAACGATCATGGTGGTAATCGGGTACTGGCAGGTTTTATTAGCTACGCTTACCTTTCAAAACATGTTGCAGATGAGTCAAGTTTTGTGTGCGATGGCGGAACGATCGAATGTAGGATGGACATTCATGTCCGTCGCATGGCCAATATCTCGGACATGAATGTCCAAGCTACAACAATCGCGCATTTTGCACGCATCTTTTGAGTTGCGGGTCGAACCCACACTAGGGGTTCTTAGAACAATACACGTCATTCGCAGCGACGATCGCGGCACCGGGATCAGGGCGGATTCCCTGTCGATTCAGACATTGTTCCAGCGCCGCCAGAAACAGCAGGACGTTTGATGACTTCGCCGCTTCACCCATCAGTCCAATGCGCCAGGTCTTGCCTTTCATCGGTCCCAGCCCCCCGCCGATTTCAATTCCGAATTCGTTGAGCAGCTGACTTCGGACGGAGGCATCGTCCGCGCCATCAGGGATCAGGACAGAATTCAGCATCGGCAGTGAAGTTTGAGCGGCGACAGAATAACGAATTCCCATCGCTTCCAGTCCCGCCTTGAGAGCCGTGTGATGCAACTGATGGCGGGCAAATCGAGCTTCAAGACCTTCCTGCAGCACAAGTCGCAACGCCTGATGCAACGCATAGTTCATGTTGATCGGAGCCGTGTGGTGATACGCTCGATTGCTGCCCCAGTAGTTTCTCAGCAACCCGATATCCAGATACCAGCTGGAAACCTTCTTCTTTCGTTGATCCATGACCTCGAGAGCCCTTGGACCAAACGTCACGGGCGCAAGTCCAGGAGGACATCCCAGACATTTCTGCGACCCGCTGTAGGCCGCGTCGATTGCCAGTTTGTCGATTTCGACGGGAATGCCAGCCAGGGAAGTCACGCAGTCCACCACGAACAAGGCCCCGGCGTCGTGAACAATCTTTGCAATCTCATCCAGTGGTTGCCGGGCCCCGGTTGAAGTCTCTGCATGGACGATGCCCACGACTTTGGGCTGGACTTTTGCGACCACTGCCGCCACTTCTTCCGGAGTGAAGACTTCTCCGAACGGACGTTCAATCCTGGTGACGACGGCACCAACTCGTTCCGCCACATCGGCCATTCGGCCACCGAAAACACCGTTGACGCCCACGATCATCCGATCGCCCGGTTCGATCAGGTTCACGACGCACGCTTCCATTCCTGCGCTGCCGGTGCCGCTGATGGCCATGGTCATCTGGTTCGTCGTCTGAAACACGTCTCGCAACATCGACTGCACTTCATCCATCACCTTCAAAAAATACGGGTCCAGATGCCCGACCGTCGGTGCCGCCAGCGCTGCAAGTACGCTGGGATGAATTTCACTGGGGCCGGGCCCCATCAGGACACGTTGTGGCGGAGAAATCTGAGGAACGATCATTGAAAAACAGCCTTGGTACAAATCCTGAATTCGTGTGGAACCGCCAGCGGGCGTTATGAAGCGGTAAAATACGACTGAATCGCCCATTTGTCACGTTCGTGCGGCACAGAAAAGTCCGCAACGCTGGTCCAGAGCCTAAAATGAGCGGGATTTCTGTGGGCGTCGCTGCGTGTCTATGATGATTTCCGCAACACCGCCTGTTGTCGTTGGGATTGTCGCGGCGTTCGTCGAAGGCCAGCAGCGACGGATCCTTCAATGAGAACATGGCGAAGGCCGCCATTAAGGCGACGCCGAGGGGGATCTCCACGGCGATCGTACGCGGGTTGCCCAGACGGGCGAAGCGAGAGTGAACCAACTGGAAGAGGGCATCAGCGGAAAAATTCTTACGTAGGGTCCTGAAAAACAGGCCAATGATTGACAAGTCCATCACCCTAGGGAATCTCCGCAGAGATCTTGCCAGCTGCATTTACGAAAAGGAAGATCAAAATGGGCTATATTTCAGGGAATAAAGCGAAGGCCGGAAATTGCTGTGTGTTGAAGGGAATCGCGGCGCCGATCAACCGTCACGACCATCCAATACGTGTTGCATCACCATTCAATGAAACACATGTCCGCTATGAATGACATTGATTTTTCAAAATACTCCCGTTTGCCCTCTCTGCCGACCGTCGCGATTGAGGCCTTAAAGCTATTTCACAATCCGAACAGTTCCAATGAAGCGTTAATCTCGATTGTGAGAAAGGACCCGGCTGTCGTCGTGCGGTTACTCAAGGCTGCCAATTCATCGCGCTACGGCAGTCGAAATGAAGTAACGGATCTGATGCGCGCGGTCAATATGCTCGGCCGCGCGACAACGGCTTCGTTGGTTTTGAGTTTTTCGCTCGCCCGGCAATCCATGGAATCGTCCGGCTATCTCGAGTACTTTCGCCAACTTTGGCTGCGGAGCTTTGTACAGGCGACTGCTGCCGAAGTTCTGGCCTGCCAGTTTGGATCGCCCACGTTTCGAGGCGACTGCTATACGACCAATTTGCTGTCCGGCCTGGGCAAGCTCGCGCTCCTGCGAGCCGAACCTGAAAAGTACGTTCAGATCCTGAAAACTGCTGCAGAGAAAAAAGCTCCGCTGACCCGCATCGAACAGGAATCCCTGGGATTTACGCACTGTACTCTGTCTTCGGTACTGCTCCAGCAGATGGGCTTGCCGGAACGATGCCACAATGCCATCCGCGCTATCAGCGATCCGTCCATCATGGATTCGGGAGTGGAAGCGGAAACAAATCCATTGATACAGGTCACGCGCATCGCCGACGCTGCGGCCAGCCTGATTTGTGATGACGCGGCGGCAGTCGCGGTC
>Ga0105046_10009068_pt1 | contig 15580 bp, 14 predicted proteins | sample MAT03_FD_78385 | JGI IMG/M metagenome (GOLD analysis project Ga0105046, IMG submission 78385) | Freshwater microbial communities from Lake Fryxell liftoff mats and glacier meltwater in Antarctica - MAT-03 (megahit assembly) | ecosystem: Environmental > Aquatic > Freshwater > Ice > Liftoff...
GGGTATACTGCCCTATCGAAACAATCGTAAGCCTCGATGAAAAATGTACTCAAGATGATCGTAAGTGGTGTGTTTCTGGTGCTGGCCTGGCCGCTAGCAGCAATCTCGCTGTTTGGCAGAATCAGTCCGATTTATCTCAGCGGAGCACATATGGTAGCGCTGGGGCCGGGACTGCTCGGCGATTATTTACGCGGGGCTTATTACCGGTTGACACTGGAATCATGCTCATTGCAAAGCAGGATTTCGTTTGGGGTCATTTTCGCGCATCCGCAGGCTAGTGTAGGCCCACATGTTTACATCGGGCCCTATTGCGTTCTGGGGCGGACACACATCGGCGCACACACGCAGATTGCGTCGCTGGCACAGATCCTCAGCGGTGCCAAACAACATGAGCGGGGGGAGGATGGCAGCTTATCGACGGCAAAGCTTGAACAATTTGAAGTAGTTACGATTGGGGCGCATTGCTGGATTGGAGCGTCTGCCATTGTGATGGCACCAGTGGGAGCTGAAACTACGATTGGGGCCGGAGCCGTGGTAACGCGTGAGATTCCGGCTCGGGTGATCGCGGTAGGTAATCCGGCAAGAGTGTTGCGAAGTATCGATTTGTGATAATCGAGAAATGTGCGGGATAGCAGGATACATTGGGCCAGACGCGACGTTGAATGGGGAGAGTATTCTGCGCAAGATGGTAAAAGCCATCGAGCGGCGCGGCCCTGACGGGGAGGGCGTGAATCATTGGCCTAATGCGTGGTTAGGGCACCGGCGATTGGCGATTATCGATTTGAGTGAGTTGGGTCATCAGCCCATGCTGTCAGACGACAGAAACATTGGGGTAGTTTTCAACGGCTGTATTTACAACTTTATGGACCTTCGATCAGAGCTGGAGGCACTAGGGCACAGTTTTCGTTCTCACTGCGATACGGAAGTTCTAGTGAAGGGCTATGTGCAATGGGGGATCGACGGATTGGCACCCCGCCTGCGCGGGATGTTCGCCATCGGAATTTGGGATGAGAAGAGGCAAAAGCTGACGCTGATTCGCGACAGGCTGGGCGTGAAGCCTTTGCTATACGTCGAAACTGGGGGGGGAATTGGTTTCGCGTCGACGATAACGGCCCTCAAAGCAGGCGGATTGGCTGGAGACATTGACCCCAGAGCGATGCTCGAGTACCTTGAGTTCGGCTACATCACCGATGCGAGGGCGATCTATCAAAAAGTGCACAAGCTGGGGGCGGGAAGGATTTTTGAGTGGCAGAACGGAAAGAGTTCAGAGCATGTTTACTGGACCTTACCGGAGGCTGAACCCGATTCAAAAATCACATTTGAAGAGGCGGTTGAGGAAACCGAGCGGCTTCTGCTTGAGTCGGTGAAGTTGCGCCTGATTGCTGATGTGCCAGTAGGAGCGTTACTGAGTGGCGGAGTAGATTCAGCGCTGGTGTGCTGGGCTACCCGCAAAGTTGGGGCCGACATTACAGCCTTTACTGTCGGCACACCGGGAGACCCTGGCGACGAGACAGAGGACACCAAAGAGACGGCACGATTGCTCGACATTCCACATCGCTTAATCTCTTTGCCGGCCGATAGCACGGGGTTGATCGATGAGGTGACGAGTGCCTATGGCGAGCCTTTCGGCGCGCAATCGGCCATGGCTATGCTGCGTGTCTCGGCGGCAGTAAAACCTCACGCGACCGTACTTCTAACAGGAGATGGCGGGGACGACTTATATTTGGGCTACTGGTTTTATCCCACCTATTTGCGGTCACAGAACATTGCCCGGCGGCTGCCCTCAATCAGCGGGCCATTTTGGCGGGCCGGAAGACCCCTAGTGAACGCAATCCCGCAGCTGCGGCGAGCCAAACATTTCGCCGATTACATCACCGGCGGACTGGGCGGATTGACGAGGGCCCATGATGGGTTGCCGTACTACGAACGCCGCGGATTGCTAGGCGGAAAGCTGCAGAGTCTGCAACTGGAGCAGCGTGAAATTCCAATGTCCATCGGAGCAGCCCGACGCATGTTGCCAGAGCTGTTGCAGTATCAACAGAAAACATGGTTTGTATCGGAATTCATGACCAAAGTGGATGGGGCGACAATGCATCACGCCCTTGAAGCGCGAGCACCTTTTCTCGATCAGAAGATGTGGGAATTTGCCGCCAAGCTACCCCCGGAACTGCGCCTGCAGGGCGGAGAGCTTAAGGCGATTTTGCGAGAGATCGTTCGCCGACGGGTGAGCCCGGCTGTGGCTTCGCGCAAGAAGCAGGGCTTTACGATTCCCGTCGAGCGGTGGCTGTCCGGGCCCTGGCGCAAGGCGCTTGAAGATGTGGCTGCCAATTCGCGCCTCGAAGCCGATGGTTGGCTGAAGTCTGGTGCTTTCGCCTGCATTCTGAGCGAAGTCAGGAAAGGTATTGCCGTACCGCGGCAGGTGTGGTTTCTGACCGCACTCGAGAACTGGCTACGGAAGCAAGCTTGACGGCCAATCAACGATAAATTGCGCTAACCTTGTGAAGCCATGAGTGCTCCCGTACAGTCGCGAGCCCAACTCGCCCGCCATCTAACTTATCTGCTGTTACTGACCATGCTGGCGAGCGCTCCAGTTTTACGTTATGGCTTGCCTGACTGGGGTAACGATTCTCTTGCCCATGCCGTTGAAACCAAAGAATTTGCCAATCAGTTCTGGGATGGAGAGCTTTATCCCCGCTGGGTGAGCGCAGGCTATGGCGGCTTGGGTTCGCCGACTTTCTTTTACGTACCAACTTTTTCGCGTTTTGCCGTGGTCTGGCTTGACCCATTGGTGAGAAGTTGGGATCCTGACGGCTTCTATTTAACAGGACTCTCAGCAGCGATGGCGATTCTGTTGGCTGCCTGGGCGGTTTACTTTTGGTGCCGCACTTTCACAAGCCCCCAAGCCGCCTTATTTGGAGCACTGGTTTATACCATTCAGCCCTATCACCTGGTGGTGAACCTTTACACGCGAGGGGCGATGGGTGAATTGTGGGGCTGCATATTCCCGCCGCTGATCCTGATGGCAGTCACACGCCTGGCGCGAAGTGAGCCAAGCCGTTTTCCCGTATTGCCATTTACGGCTTTGGCGGCCAGCTATGGGGCACTGGTGATGAATCACTTTCCTACAACCCTTTGTTTTTCACTGGTTCCGATTGCTGCCTGTCTGTATTTTTCACAAGCGGGAGCGCGCTTGCGTGTATTGATTCTGACCGGGTTTGCCATGCTGCTGGGCATTGGCCTGGCAGGGGCTTCACTTGGGCCGGGGCTCTTTGACCAGCAGAAAGTGCTGCTTGAGTTCATGACGTCCGGCATGTTTGATTACACGAAGCTGTGGCTGTTCCGGATGGAGTCGATCTTCCTTTCGCAAATGCGTCTTATGTTATTGACGCTGGCAACACTGGCACTCGTAATTCCTTGTTTTTGGCTCGCGCTGAAAAACCTCACCAGTACTGAACAGAAGAAGCAACTTTACTTTCAGGGCGGCATGCTTTTCTTTGCAATCTTCATCGCATCGCAATTGAGTGCTCCAATCTGGGCGGTGGTCACACCGCTGCAAAAGCTGCAGTTTCCGACACGCTTTCTGCAGGTGTTCATTGTGCCAGTTGCTGGAATCATGGCCCTCAGCTGGCCTTATCTCAAACAAAGCGGCAAAGGATTAAGAAAGAAAATCATACCGGCATTTGTAGCGGTTGGAATGCTGTTGTGGGTTGTGGTAACGATGTGGGGAGCATCGCAGGCCTTCCGTGTCTGGAGACCTTTCACTACGGAGGAGCGCTTTGCCGTATGGGATTTCTATGTGACGCGAAGGATGGAAATTTACCAGTACCTGCCCCGGACGGCAGAATCAGAAAAGCTGGCATCGGTGGTGGAGACGCCGAAATTTCTGAAGCAGTATCCGGCACGGGAAATGATCTTACGCAAGCCAGGCGGAGAAGAGATGTCAAAGCCAACACCGGTCAGTTGGCAACCGCGCCGGATTGTGGCCAACGTGGAGGCAACCGAAGCGGGGACACTGAGGATACATCACTTGTACTTCCCAACCTGGACAGCCAGGCGAATGGATAACGGCCAGAGTCTAACCGTGGCGGCTAGCAAGCCACAGGGTTTCATCGAGATTCAAGCTCCAGCGGGGCGGTATCAATTAGAAATCGAGTTGATCGAAGAGACGCCAGAACGAATCGGCGAGCAGGTGGCAATGGGGTCTGCTCTGGTACTCGTAATTCTGACCTGGATAGGTTGGAGATCGAGGAGAGTACAAAGGTGACTTCCCTGCCCCAGGCGCTGACAGAAGCAGATTTACAGTGGTATGCGACGGGACGCGACAGCGGACAGGCAGTGATGGAATTCTTTACGGCACAGATCCGGAACCGGAACACGCGCCGGGCTTATGCACAGGCAGCGCGGTACTTTGCCGGATGGGCTCTCGGATATGGTCTACGGCTAGAACAACTCAGCAGCTTACATGTTGCGGCCTATATCGAAATGCGAATGCATAACCTGTCGATCCCGAGTGTAAAGATGCATCTGGCCGCACTCCGGATGCTGTTCGACAATCTGGTGAGACAGGGAGTACTTGTCTTCAATCCCGCCTTGAGTGTAAAGGCTCCGCGCTTTAGCGCTACCAGAGGCCGGACGCCTGTAATGACCGGTGAAGAAGTAAAAAAGCTGTTTGGTTCAATCGGGGCGGAGAGCCGGAAGGACGTCCGCGACCGGGCCTTGCTGAGCGTGATGATTTATAGCTTTGCGCGGGTTGGTGCGGTAGTAAAGATGAAGGTGGGCGATTACTACGAATCAGGTCAGCAGCACTGGTTGCGCCTGCATGAGAAAAACGGGAAGAGGCACCAGGTGCCCGCACACAGTGAGGCCCAAAAAGCACTGGAGGATTGGATTCAGGCAGCCGGAATAGAGGGACAACGCTCAGAGCCGCTGTTTCGAAGTCTGCGCTCCGGTAAAGCACTGGATAGCCAGGACGTGCTGCGAATGGTCAAATGCCGGGCACGAATTGCGGGGTTAGGTGAAGATATCAATTGTCACAGTTTCAGGGCAACCGGGATCACAGCCTACCTGCAAAATGGGGGCAGTCTCGAGAAGGCGCAACAACTAGCCGCGCATGCGTCTCCGCAGACTACAAAGCTCTATGACCGCACGGGGGATGCACTGGTTGCCGAAGAGGTGGAACGAGTACGTTTCTGAGCTCTCAAGCATTCTTACGCCAAACAAAAACAACAGTTTTGCCGAAATTGCGTCCCAGCAAAGGATCAATCCATTTACTAAGCGGCACCATGAAGCCATCCCAGAGAGCGATCTGACCGTGGTTGGGCATCGACTGGCGCATGATGGCTTTATTGACTAAAGAAGCCGAAAGACCCACGCTGTCGAGATAGACGCGCTGAATGAATTGGCCTCCAGAAGAGGGAAAGGCGGCCGTCATCAAAGACCGGTTGTAGCGGCGGTAGTGGCCAATGGCTTTATCAAAAGGACTATAAAGCCACTGATGAGCAGGACAGAGAACAATCAGATGTCCACCTGGCTTGAGATGTTCAATGGCGCAGCGGACTTCTGCGGCATCATCTTCGATGTGTTCCAGTACATCGATATAGGCAATCGAATCGAAGCTACGGCCGGGTTCGAGACTGGATAAAGTGCCTTCGGACAGCTCGATGGGATGATCAGCGGTCGGCTTTCTCGTTTCGGCCTGGGCCAGCAAACGACCATCAGGTTCGATACAGATTAGACTCCTCACATGGGGATTGCAAAACATCGCAGTGTTGGCACCAATACCACTGCCTACCTCAGCGACATCGCCACGCACATAGGGCCCGACAAAGTCTGACCAGTAGTTCTTCCAGTTGCGGGCATGAAGGAAGACTTCCAGCTCATTACCAATATATTCACTCGTGAGTTGAATCGTCCCCTATTTTCGATGTGTGAGAAGAACAGTTTGTAGTCGCGAAGCGGGATGGCCGGAGCCACGGCCCTCGACGAAAGGATAAAGAAGACCAGTACACCGGCGGCGGTAGCAAGTTGAGTGAGAAGAAGCAGGAGCATGCCGCTGACGGTGCTGGTCCAACCAGGAATCGGCAGTGTGGTGAAAAGCCTAATAGCAATCGTGCCGACCAGAATGAGCACCAATAACATGCTGGCAAGAAAAACAAGGATGAGAATACGAACGACGACACGCTCGGCAAAAACAGAAATAGCACTGAGCCCATGTGTGACCAGTGAGACGGTGTTCATGGAGGAGACGCCGAAGTAGCGCACCCCGCGATGGGTGGGCATGAGATGTACCTTGACCTTGTGATGCAGCACTGAGGCAGCGTAATGATTCCAAAGCGATGGGGTAAGCACAAGTCGGGCTGCGTGAGACGGGGCAATGACGCTGAAATTACCCATCTGAACCGGGATGCCTGTAAGGAAGACGTGAAGCTTGCGGTAAGCGAAATAGCCGAGGCGAAAGCGCCAGTTTTCAGAGCGGCGAGTGCGCTGGGCAAAAACAGCAGCGGACCCGTTCAGACCGACAAAAGTCTGCATAAGGCGCGAGGCGTCGGAGGGAGTATCTTCGCCATCCCCATCCATGATGAGAATCGGGCTATTCAGGGAACAATCCACTAAATGGCACAAGCCAACGGCAATCGCACGCTGATGGCCGAGATTGATGCGCAGGTGCAGGATGGAAGCCTGTGAAATGGCCTGGTACGGCCCGTCGGCAAAATCTACGGGAGCTGAATCTGCCGAACCATCGTTGATGAAGATTACAGACAGGCGCTGAGCAGCAGCCGAAAACTCTTTATCAAGATGAGTCAGAAGTAAGGCTGCGCTAGCCCAGTCGTTATAGACGGGAATCAGTGCAACGGGATTGGAATCAATCATGGGGTTCGTTGGGGTCTGTCAGTGAGGGTATCATCGCGTACTCTGGGGCTAGCGCGCACCGGTTCGATAAAACAAGGTACGAAGGGTGTGGAAGACGATGAGGAAGTCCAGCAGAGGCGACATGTTCTTGATGTAGTACAAGTCGTATTCCACTTTCATCTTAGTTTCTACTAAAGAGACCTCGGGCACATGGTGGAGTTGGGCCCAGCCGGTGATACCTGGCTTGACGCGGAGCCGCTGGGGATACAACGGCAAGCCCTTGGTTAGTTTTTCAGTGTAGATGGGCATCTCGGGACGGGGCCCGACGAAGGTCATGTCGCCACGCAGGACATTGAAGAACTGGGGCAATTCATCCAGCCGGGTTACACGAATGAAGCGGCCAACACGGGTGATGCGAGGATCTTTTTCAGAAGCGCGGATGGTTCCAAAACGGGCATCTCCGTCAACGAACATGGAACGAAATTTGAAGATGTTGAAAACTTCGCCATTGATACCCACACGAAGCTGTCGAAGGAGAGCGGGGCCGGGGCTGTCCAGGCGAACGGCGATGGCAGTCAGAATCATCAGCGGCCAGGTCAGCATAATACCAACGACGGCAAAGATGCGGCTGTAAATATCCTGGCAGACAATTTTCCAGCGGGCGGGACGAAACGATGGTGAAAAGATGAGCTCATTGATGGTGATCGAGTCGAGGGAAACACGCTGAAGCAGAAGCTCGTACAGGTCTCCCACCGTTTCGACCGCCATGCCGGCCATGCTGCATTGAAGGAGGGCTTCTCCAAGGCCTTCTGAAGGCGCGATGATACCTGAAACGCAAATACGATCTGGGGCCAGAGCTATGACTTCCGCTAAAAGACCGGGCTGAATGGTGAGTACGTTGCCATAAGGGAACTCAGCAGCTGAAGCGGAGTGCTCTTCCATACCGACCACTCCGACCGATTCAAAACCTTTTTCAGGGAAATGTTGAAGGTGTTCGACTACATCACGGGATACTTGAGTGTCTCCCCAGAAGAGCACACGCTGAAACCCAACCACACGGATGAGCAGCAGTGAGTAGAGAATTCTCCAGATCATCAAGCCAAAGAAGGCGATGATCGACCCGAATATCATCACCCAGCGGGACATGACGAAGGGGCCGCGGGAATAACTGAGAACTGCCTGCAAGAGAAAATTGAAGCCAAACACCAAAAGCAGGTTTTCAGCAAAGCGACGACGGGACTGAACGCGGATCTGCTGGTAGAGACCAATAAAGTACATCGCAAACAGAAAGGTTGCCGAGATGATGGCAAAAGGGATCCATCCCGACTCGTACAGAAAGAAATCTTCAAGTTCAAGCAGGTCGAAAGACGGTCGAATGAACGCAAAGGCAATAAGGTAAGAAAAGGAGATTACCAGAGCGTCCAGCAAAACAAGAATGATGGTTCGCAAGCGCGGCATGGGAACAGACTGAGGCTAACACGACAATAGCCCAACTGCGCAAAGGGTAAGTTACAATCCTTGCATGCCTGGGCAGCCGTCGTATTTCATCGCGAGGATCGCAGCGCCAGAGAGCCGGGAAAACTTCGTTCTGGTGCCAGAAGGAATTTTGCCGGACCAAAGGGTGGAAAATGCACGAAGACGATGGAGAGCCGGACAGCGATGGATCAGGGAGAATCAGGCCGAAACTGGACGGCTGGCGTTAGTTCTGCGGGGAATGGGGCATCGGCTGGCGGCATTGTTGCAGGAACAGTACCCGGATTTTCAAACCGTCAGTATTGAGTTGATTCAAGAAATTCTTCTGGATGGGGAACTACGCCTGCAATTGAGCGTCGCTATTGCACCAGCCGTAATCGGAAGCCTGTGGCCGTCACCCGTACCAGAAAACGCCGATACCGGTGACGACCCAGCCGGATTGAAGGCCGCTTGGCGCAATGCCCTGGTAGGCAAAGGGAGACTAGAAACTTTTTTGCCCGCCATGGTTACGCTGCACCACCGGATGGCAGCCAGCGCGCTGGCACAACGGTTGGGTATGGATAATTTTGTTTTGCCGCAGTTGGGAGAGTCGACGATTACAGAAACTGCCGTATCGTTGAGTTATTTCGCCGAAGGCCCCAAGTATCTGTATGTAATGAACAATCTGCCTTACCATGCGGTACGCGAGGTACTGGCCTTTGGAAAGTTCACTAAAAGCGAAGATTCGCCTTGGCCGACAGCAGCACTCAAGAAAGGCAGTACCAGCGGACACGCTCAATTATTTCCTGTAGAAATGGAAATGGATCCCTATCGGGAGAGTAGCGAGCAAGCGGGTCTGGCGGCGATGATGTGGCAACAAGTGAGTGAGCTCAACGACCTTGATGCCGACATTCTCGACATGATGAGCGCGATCTGGGTGGAACAAGCCCGGGGGCCCAATGACTTTGCCCATGTCAACATCCGCCAGTTGTTAAAAATGAGGGGCCTGCGGCCCAAGCAGGGTGAGGGGGGTAGAGATTCAGGCTTCAGGCCAGACCAGAAACAGCAGTTGTTCCGATCCTTGGCTCATATCTCAAACCTCTATTTGCTATTGAAAGATGTGGAGCTTCCCTCTGTAGAGGGTGGGCGGGATGGCAAACGAGACCGGCGCGAGGTGCGCAGCCGGGCTTTTATCATCACCGATATCGCTGGCAATCGCACTGCCAATGGCGGCCAGTTGATCATTGATGAGTTTCTGATCCGGCCTGGAGTGCTCTTTGGGCATTACCTGTTTGGTAACCGCAGACAGGTTGCTTTGCTGGCTGCACAGGCAATTCGCTATGACCGGATTCGTGAGGATTGGGAAAAACGTCTAGCGCGATATTTTTCATGGCAATGGCGCAATGACGCAATGAACCAGCGCGGAACGAGAGCTTTTTTGGTGAAGACGCTACTCGAAAATAGTGGCAAGAGCGTTGATAACGAACACCAAAAACGAACCCGTCAACGGCTTGAAAAAGCACTCGACCGGCTGAAGAAAGACGGCGTCATCGCCGACTGGAGCTGGGACAGACAAGGGTCGAAATTTCTTGATTCCACTCGCTGGCATGAACATTGGTTGGGCTGGTCGATTGAAGTGGTTATGCCGGAATTTATCAAACAGCATTACCAGCACATGCTCCCGACAAGCGCCTACCCAGCAATTGCGGCGGAGAAGAAATACTTCCCTGCCCCAACTGCAGTCTCTACTCCGGCCATCAAAGTAGCACCAGAAAATAAAGACGAAGCGCTAACGCCACTCGGAATGTTGATTGCCTATCGAAAGCGCGAAAATATCTCACAGGAGGAAATGGCCCAGCGGCTCAGCATCAGCCAAAGTTATTATTCTTTGCTCGAGCGGGGTTCACGTAAAGCCAATGCGGCCATCGAAAGATCAATATTACAACTGCTAAGCGAGGCTGCCGCAGAAAATTCTTTGTCATAAGTTGTCATAAGGTAGGGTCGGAACCCTGGCGGAATCAGACGATTAAGTACCTTATTATCAATAGCCTGTCATAAAGAGCGGAAGCTAACTTGAGAGGGGGTCTTAAGTTAGGACCCCTTGGTAACTAAATAGCCATTTTGAAGAGATAGTGTAAACAATTGAAAAAGAAGGGTTTATAAATTAACAGGGGGTATTGAGTTAGCTGAAATTCGGCTTGTCATAAACGGGTCGGAACCCTGGCGGAATGTAGTCGGAACCCTGGCGGAATGTAGTCGGAACCCTGGCGAGAAATGGCAGTTAAGTCCTTATTTTTCACTTGTATACGAATCCTAAGTATTATAATAATAATTAAGTGCTACCGGCTTTGTCATAACGACGCCGGTCACAAACCAAATGCCAATCCAGAACTTCCAGCTGAGCGATGAGTTCGTCGATGAAGTGCAAGAAGCTGCACTGCTGGAATCACTGAAGAACTCTCCTGGGCAATGGGGCTGCTACAGGGATCGACTGCAAATAGAACTATTTTCCGTTTTGGGCGATACTTTCATTTTGTTGCAGGAGAGTTGGGATGGAGGACAAGACGAAGCGGCGAATACAGACGTGGAAGTGCAGATTGCCAAGCTGGAGGAGTTGGCGACACGGAGGCGGATTGCCAATTTTCAAGAGCGGATAGGGAGTTTGCTGTTTGGCCAGGCGCGAGTTGAGGAAGTGTTGGGGGCGATTCGGAGTGGTGCTGAGAAGCTGGGGGAAACTAGGCAGCTTTACAGAGGAGGCTTGCGGACCGGGCTGGATTTAGGTGAAGGCGTAGTGCGAATGGCTCGCCAGAGAGCCGAACAAAGACAAAGAACAGGTAAGCCGGTGAGTGGGATTCCAAGCGGATTGACACAACTGGACCGGATGCTAAATGGGTGGAACTGCGGGTTGCATGTGATTGCAGCAGGACCGGGAGTGGGCAAAACAACGCTATGCCTGCAGTTTGGCTGGCAGGCGGCGCGGGAGGGATATCCCGTTTTGTATGTCAGTTATGAGAACACGCCCGAGAATCTGGTACTGAAATTACTATGCTCACAATGTGGGCAATCCCCAGCAGAAATTGAAAGAGGATTGGGGGAGTTTTCTAAGCTTGACGGGCCGATGATTGAGTCTTCAGCTTCGCTTGAGCGAATGCGCTTTGTCGAAGGTAATTCCAAGCTTGAATTAGGTTCGCTTGAGACAAGTTTAAAGCAGATGAGCCGTGAAGCCGGGGGCAAGACGCCACTATTGGTGTATGACTATCTGCAAAGAGCTGCCCACATCTTGGGCTATGAGCAGTTGCGTCACAACGTAAGCATGATGACGACCCAATTGAGGGAGTTGGGGCAACGGACCAATACGGCGGTATTAGCGATATCGAGCCTGAACCGGGCCGGAGGAGACTATGGCCGGGGCGGTGCCGCGCAACTGGACAGTCTCAAGGAATCAGGCGATCTCGAATACGGTGCCGATACGGTGATGTTGCTCTATCCACCAGCAGAATCCTCGGCTACTCCGCCAGCGCGAGAGGTGGAGATGAAGCTGGCCAAGAACCGTTTCGGTCCGGTTGGGTCTGTGCGTTTGATCTTCCGTCCTGATTTGGGTGTGTTTCGCGAAAAAGCGTAGTGTAATGGCAGAAAGGGGTGAGACTCTCACGGAGGCGATGTTGGCCCAAGGGCGACCGGTGAGAGGCGAGGGGGGTAAGTCTTTGAGGGCATATTGTCCCTTCCATGGGGGAGATCGTCAGCGGAGCTTGCGGGTAGATCTGGAATCGGGCCGTTTTCAGTGCTTTTCGTGTGGCATTTGGGGATATACAGAAGCAGCGCGGGCAGATTATTCCAGTGGCCAGAAGGCAACAACGACTTCCCTTCCCCGGCGGCAGCCTAAACGAAGTGTTCCTTCAGCGGTGACACCGGGAATTCTTGATTTACTGCATGAGTATCAGGCAGCTTTATCGGGAAGCCTGGGAGAAGAGTATTTGCAGGAACGAGGGATCTCGCTTGAATTTGCACAACGCCATGGCGTTGGTTATGCCGCTGCAGGGAAATGGGCTCATCGTGGAGATCGAGGGGTTCCGGTGCGGGATTATTCATTTGGGCGAATTGTCTTTCCTCACACAGCACCGGTGGGCGATCAGGTGGAAGTTGTGAATCTCTATGGGCGGGCGGTGGGAGACCGGGCCCCCAAGTCGCTTAGACATGACCATTTGGTTGGGGTAAAGGGTTATTTCAACTGGCAGGCCATAGGTGGAGGTGGAGCAGTATACGTGTGCGAAGGACCATTTGATGCGATGAGCCTGATGCTGGCTGAGCCAGGGCTGGAGGCAGTGGCGATTTTTGGTGTGGTTGGTTGGCGATTTGAGTGGATGATGTCGGCGCGGAGTTTTGTTTTCGCCCTTGATGCGGATCAGGCTGGGCAAAAGGCATGGAAGGAGCTGGCCCGGCAACTGGTGGTGAGAGGCAAACAAGTGCGCTACCTGGGTGCAGAAGCCTATGGGGGGGCTAAAGATGCGAATGAAGCCTGGATGGCAGGAGTTTTGAAACTTGGGTAGGGTTTGTCTCTTGTTGGAAAACCCTACCCAAGTTATACTCAAGGGATAAAATGCTACGGCAGTATCTAACGACTAGACAAGTTGCAAAATTGCTTGGAGTTTCAATCAATACGGTTTACCGATGGCTAAAAGCGGAAAAAATCGCCGAACCTTACCGAAATCCCGAAAATAACTATCGTTTGTGGACGGTTGAGGATATACAGCAGATGAAGGTATCTGGACTTGCTTCGAGCCTCGGCAGGCAAAACAGGAAGAAGGACGAAACCATTGATTAGACTGGTGATCGCAAACCAACGGGGTGGCGTAGGCAAAACTACGGCAGCAGTGAATTACTCCTGCTATCTGGCTCAGGAAGGCTACCGTACATTGCTGATCGATACTGATAGCCAAGGCTCGGTGGGTGTCATGCTCAACCTGAAGCCGAAGCATTATTTCAGTCATTTGCTAGTGAACAAGTTTCATTTGGAAGAGTGTGTGGTGCCGTTTAGCGAGCGGCTGCACGTGCTTTGCGGAAACAAGGATACGGTGCAGGCAGAATTAGCTCTGGCTGGGGCGGTGGTGCGCGAGTTGGCGCTAAAGATCATATTAGAACCGTTTGAGAAGAACTATGATGCCGTCGTCATTGATGTATCGCCGTCGATTAACCTGCTGCAGACGGCCGCGATGGTGTATGCGCGCAATGTACTAATCCCTGTAAACATGGATCTGCTGAGCCTGAACGGTGCTAACGCCGCTTATGACATGATCCGTTTATTGAATGACCTGATCAAGGCCAACATCAACGCTGTGGGGCTGATGCCCTGCCAAGTTGACCAGAGGCTGAGTATTACAACGCTGGTGCAACAAGGCTTGTCGAAGATGAGCGAATTATTTTCTGTACCGATCCTGCCTGGGATCCGGACGGATCAGAGTGTGAACCGGGCGTTTCGGGCTCGGGTTCCGCTATTGCAATTTGATCCGGCATCGAAGGCCTCGCAAGATTATGTGACGGTGTTTAAACAAATCACCGAGACGATGAAGGGCGCGACTTCCCCGCTCTAAGGAAATGTCCCGAACGGCCAAACGAAAAAGTGCGGAGGTATTTGACGTAGAAGACTTTCTACGACCGACAGATACGGATTTACGCAGCGCTTTGCATACCCTATTGGGGACGCGGGAGGACAGCGCCGAAATAATGCCTGAGGTGGGTAAGGCGGCTGCAGTGATAACGGATCTTAAATCAGGAGCCTCTGTTAACTTGATACCTCCTGTTAACTTGACACCTGATCTCAAATTAAGATCCGGTTCTAAGTTAATACCGGGTATTAAGCTGATACCCGGTATTGAATCGACCCAACCGATATCGCGGGAAAACAAACGAAAATTTGTTCTACGGCGGGCCGAAAGTGCAGCCGAGGGACATAGTAGAGCCGAAGAACAGATTTATCAAGCGTTGTGGGGGACGGCGGAGCCAATTGAAGAGGGCTCAAAGATTATAACGATTGGTTATGTGAGTCTAGGCCGGATGGCACAGTTGTCGGAATCAAATGCGCGTATCAATTTGCGAATGTTGGTGAAGAAACTGGCAGTAGAAGAATATTCGACTTACCAATGTGAGACGGGGCGGGGAAGGACTTGGCGGATTTTTTCACCGGAGCGGGTGATGGAGAGCAGATTGGAAGCTGGTTTGATCTGGTACACGAAGCGAACCCTAGCAGTTGTTTTTGTAGATCCACAAAGCGGAGACGCCCTTTTAAGTTGATACCGGGTACTAAATTGATACCGGGTATTCGGTTAATACCCGGTATCAAGTGAATCGTCATTGGCGAGTGCACAAGCCAGGGCCAGGAGTTTTTCTAAAAGATCCTGGCGCTTCGTGTATTGGACTAGGAGTTGATTTGGGCTGAGGAGAATGCCAGGGGGAAGGGAATCAAGATTTGCTCGTGAGACTGAGGCCGGAGCAGAGACAAGTAAAGGGGGCTTGGCTTGAAATTCCTGGTGCCATGACTGGATTTGTTGTGCCAGGCGGTGGCGGCGCAGCGCTTCGGCCTGAGCCGGAGAGGAAGCGTTTGCTTCAAGGATAAATTCGCGAAATGCGGCAGGGGAAACTACGAGATTGCGGCCAAGGCGGTGGTGTGGGCAGGCGAGGAGAATTTGTTGGGCACGCCTGCGGCCAACCTGGAGGAGGGTCTCGACTTCGGGCCGGGTAATCCAGGGTGGGGAAGTGGGGTCGCGATTGTCGAGCTGCTGGAGAATTTCAGCTAAGTGCGAGAACCAGAAGGGTTTGTCCGGCATGATTGAAGTAGAGGGTCTCTATTTTCATTGTGCGCATAAGCGCACAATGAAAGCGTAATGACTGATAATACATTTTATCCGACGTAGAGTGAATGCGCATTTTTACACACTGCCAGGCAACTTCTCTTGGGCATCCATACACACCATGGAAAGCACCAAATTAAGCAGGGAGTTGAAGTGGCTGCGCCCAGATCATACAGGTAATAGATTTACGGCCGGCTGCAAGACGATGCCCTGAAAAGAGACTGGAGTGGATCGAGCCAGGAGACCGGCAACAAAACAGCACTCAGCAAAAGCTGCACCAAACAATGAAATGAAATAGGAAACGGCGAACGCGCCGCCGGCTTTGCGGATGGAGTCTAGTTGCAGGTCTTGCCTCAGCAGTTCCTGCCGCCCTTTGGCCACAGTGTGCGGATCCATACCGAGGAACCCGGCGATCCGCCGGTCCCCTCCATAAC
>Ga0105046_10009070_pt1 | contig 15579 bp, 6 predicted proteins | sample MAT03_FD_78385 | JGI IMG/M metagenome (GOLD analysis project Ga0105046, IMG submission 78385) | Freshwater microbial communities from Lake Fryxell liftoff mats and glacier meltwater in Antarctica - MAT-03 (megahit assembly) | ecosystem: Environmental > Aquatic > Freshwater > Ice > Liftoff...
CTCGAGGTCCTCGGGCGATCCGAATCGGTTCGAAAGTTGAATCGCCATTTTCGACTTTGGCTACGTGCCTGGCCTGTTTTGCGTGCATCGCGATCTTTTTGGCATATTCCGTTGGCTCTAGTTCTATTAGCGGCGAATCATGGGAAAGGATGTCGAAATTCGGTTGGTTGCCCGCCAACGCGGTTTGGAATGGCCAATATTGGGCGTTGATCACCAGTGCCTTTGCTCAATAGGATCCGTTTTTGTTCTTCGTTTCAGACCTCGACTAAACTCGCTTGGCTTGGTCGCCATTATTCAATATTCGGTGTTTCAACGAAGTAGCATGGGGCCAATGGTAGACCAGCAGGCAATACCAATCAGGATGCTAAAAACAATTTGCCCTAATTCCTGGTAGCCACCGTGCTTCCAAGCTTTACGACCGAATGAAAAGAAAATCGTCACGACAACTGCCATCGTTGGAATAGAAATCAGTAACGGGTCGACGTTTAAACAGCGGCTAAAGTTATACTCGTCAAAGTTCGGATTCGGGTTATAACCCAGAACTCGAAAGTAGATGTAAACGGCATTTACGATGCGTCCGATTGGTGCTGCGATGGCTAGAATGACCCAGAATGACGAATACTGCTTCCTGATCATCAACGCGGCGACAATAACGGTGAGGTACGTGATAATCGGGCCCACGATGTTAGAAACTGCAATCTGGCTTGTGGAAAGAGGATCCGTTTTCGCTGAGACCGAGAACGCTAAAAGGCGTACATTCTCCGCCCGGAAATACAAGTAACTCGCGAAATGGCCCAGTTCGTGCGAAATGATCGCGACGGGAACGACGAATATGGCACATGCAACATACGATAGGGTTTGCAAAAATTGCTTTGTCATGCCATTAATCTAACCGACGCCGCGTCGCCTTTGCAATCGCGTGGGGGAACGGATTGTCAAGAAAAGCTAATCCGTGTCGCGCACGACGGGATGTTGTTTGAAGTAAAAAAGTGCATGGCACCTGGGGCCGCACCCCGTTTGACTACCTACAATTACACAGCAGAACCGTTCGGAAATTGGTCGTTCGACGGAAATGTCGAATTTACGAATTTAGGTGCTGTTACCGGACAGGGAGATCGTCTGGTAGCTTTTCAAGCAAGTAATGAAACGGTGTTTCCATGCATTTTGCATTATTGGTTTTGCTTTGCTCAACTGCAAATCTGTCGTTTCGGCAGGATAGCCAGATTGCATCGTCGATGCCTAGTTTCAATTATTGGGATCTGAGCGCGCAACTTTTGAGGTCGCTGAGCTTACAGAAGCAATTGAACGTGTCCTCGGAGGAACGGTCTCGGCTCGTTAAGGTTGTTGATTTGGAACGAACCTCCTGTTTTTCTCAAACCACAACGATTGCTACTTTCGAGAATTCGGGCCATGAATGAGTTTGCATTGGATTTTACTGCTCCTTTTAATCGCGATGCTTTCCTAAGCTATCTCAAACTTTCGGAAGACGAAAGGTTTACAGTGCGCAAAGCTGCGGAAGACGAGTTTGCGAAGCTAAAGGGAAGCATTCGTGAACTCGATAAGAGTACGTTTAGAAAAGTTTGCGACAGCCTGCCAAAAAGTTCCAAAGATAAAATGCTAGAGTTGTTCAGCCTCGTTTGGTTAGGGTGCAGGATTCTTTGGGCCACACGACGCGGAGCGTCGCGCAACTATGGGCACTAGCGCGCATACCAAACAATTAGTCGTTCAAGCTCTCCGTTCCCCGAGAGCATCTTTAAACGCCCTCGCTGAAGTTGACCTGTGAGGGGAGCGTAGCCTTGGCCTCGATCGAGCGCTACGACGATTTGGAGCATATCCTCAACCGTCGGCTGTCGGCCATGCGAAACCCATCGCAACATCCACAGGCCCAGCGGAAAGGTTGCAACAAGACCTCGAATACTATCGACCACCGACCATCCGCGCCGGTCCGCGATCGCATAGATGTACGATGCTGATGAAGCCTCAATGTGTCTTACAAGCGGGAAATCAATCGATGGGTCTAGTGCACCAAGCGGGCCTTCCAGGTCACTAAACTTTGCCGACGGAAAGGCGGGCGCGAGGTTCGGTAGCGCACCGCGGCCTCTTACCAATCGGATCAACGTGCGAGCCAACTCCATGCGATGCAACCAACTTGGCTTCGCGCGAAATAATGGATGCAACCGAGAAAACTCGATGCCCATCGAACGAAACAGCATGAGTGCGTATGCGCTCGGCGGCTTTCGGTCGTTAAAATACGGCTTCGACTCCTCGGGAACAATCTGGCTCACTGTTCTAATCAAATCGCCCAACTTCCTATCATCCATTGGCCTCGTTTTGGCCTTGTCCAATAGATTCGCAAATTGAAGCGTATGCACTAGACGCCTGACGGGAGGGTAGCGTTTGTCGAGCAACAACTCAGACGCTGTTTCAAGCGCCAACGTGACTACTTTCCAGTCACGGCTCTCGCGTTGTTTGAAGTCGGGTGGGTCGATCCTGTCGGTCGTTAGCCGGCCCTCGCGGACAAACTGCTGCATGAACGGCAAATGCTGCTTTAGGGGTGAGCCTTTGTCGGCAGCGGATGATGGACACGCTCGTCGAATCGTGAGGACAACGTTGCCATCGCGGGGAACAAGCTGCAACGGAAAGACCCGGCAAATCGTCGGCTTGGCTTCGTAGCCCAATTCCGAGTGAATTCGGCAGAGCCCTTTCTCGCTTAAAAAAACGCAGCTCCCATCCCTTCGTTGGGCGAGTCGGAATCGCTTCTTTGATGAACGGTTTCGCACCATGATTGGGGTGCCGCGATAGTCAGGATGCTCACTCCACTTTTGGCTCTGCAATCGGGCCACGTCTGCGTCGCTGAGCGGAACCAAACTGCCGCGACAGCAGATGCCACATTGGTGGCAGTCCCACTTTTCTTCAGTTGGCAGGATAACAATTGGCAGCAACATCGTCAGTTAACAGCTCCCTTTACCAACTTTGGGCCATAACACTATACTTGCTTAGACGCTCCGCCGCTTTGTCCCAATCGCCGCCCGAATTCGGTTCGTACTGAACGATATCGCTCATCGATCGCATCCAACGGCGACCCTCAGCGATGGATGCAAATCTACCTAGCGAAACCATTTGTGAAATGATGTTTCCGAGCGCGGTCGCCTCGACGGGACCAGCGACGACAGTTCGTTGGCATGCGTCTGCGGTCATCTGACAGAGCAGGGCGTTTTGGACTCCGCCACCGACAATATGGATCGTGTCCAACCGATAACCCAGCAGCTGCTCAAGCCAACCCAAGCAAACTCGGTAACGCAAAGCTAAACTTTCCAGAGTCGCCCTTGCAAGCGCTCCGTCGTCTTCCGGTGGCGCCTGATGCGTATGTTTGAAAAAGTCCAGAATGGTTTCAACCATATTGGTGGGTGCTACAAATTTTGGATGTTCCAGGTCAACAAGGCTTTGCAATGGTTTGGCTCTGGCGGCCAATGCGGCCAACTTGCCCCATTCATAGTTTGTACCCATGCGTTGCCAGGAAGCGCGGCATTGTTGAAAGGGCCATAGCCCCGCGATGTTCTTGAGCAATCGCACGCTGCCATTAGCGCCACCCTCGTTGGTAAAGTTGAGCTGCCGACAAGCGTCCGTCAAAATCGGCTGCGATAGCTCGACTCCCATCAAGGACCAAGTGCCACTGCTGATGTAGCACCACGTTGGTTTTGAACTTGCGAAATCATCCGCTGGAACTGCGATTACCGCTGAGCCTGTATCGTGAGTTGCCGGCGCAATCACCTTCACGCTTTTATTTAATCCTGTTCTGGATCGAAGGGTGGATCGCAACGGGTCGAGTTGTGTTCCGGGTTGGACAGGAGTTTTGAAAATATGTTTAGGAATCTTGAGCGCGTCTAGGATTTTCGGCGACCACTGACCATTGGTGGCATGAAGCAATTGCGTGGTGCTGGCGTTGGTGTATTCATTAACCATCTGGCCAGTCAACAGCCAGTTGATGAAGTCGGGAATCATGAGGAAGTGTTCGGCAATGTCCAGGAGAGGTGATTGCTCGACGCGCATCGAGAATAGCTGGTAGAGCGTGTTAATCTCCATAAATTGGATGCCGGTTTGCTCAAAGATATCGGCTTGCGAGATCGAATCAAAAGCACGCTTCATCATGCCGGTAGACCGCGCGTCACGGTAACAAAACCCGGGCCCCACCAAGTCTTGATTCCTGTCTAAGAGCACATAGTCGACACCCCAAGTGTCCACACCGACACTTGCAATTCGGTCACCATAACTCGTGGCCGCAATGGTTAGCCCGTGCTCAATTTGTTGCCAAAGCCCGTGCAGATTCCAGTGGAGCCGGGTCCCCATTTGCACGGGTGCATTTTCAAAGCGATGAACATCTGTCAAATGAATGCGATCCGATTTCAGCTCGGCGGCAATGACGCGACCGCTCGAAGCACCAAGATCCACAGCAATCACAACACCCGACTCAGACATACCCGTCCTCAACTTAACCTACAACCAACGAAAAACGGCAACCAACGAAAGCCTTCCGTTAGTATGCGGCGAATTCTACCCAGCGGAGGGTGCTCGCGTCAGGGACAGTAACAAAATACTGTTGAGTCGCCTATCACCCATGACACGAGGCCACCGTCCCGCTTTATTTATCGCGATCAGGTGCAGGGGTGCAGGGTGGCACGCTGAGAGGCTATGATTTTATAGTACCAATCACACTCCGTGTGATTTCCGCAGTTCCAAAACCTTTGATTTTAGAGGCAACATCACACGGAGTGTGATGAGTACTTTTTTCGGAACTTGGCAAATGGAGCCAGGGATTCACACGCCCTTCGGGCCTCAGGGCACGCACCCCTATCGAAATCCTCTGATTTTGATTGGTCCGAAAGCGAGACGGCCTCCGGGGTCGCCGGGGTCTCTCACGTGCGGCTAATGGTTAGTTTCACTCAAAGACTTTATGCGGAGGTGCTTACTTAACAAGCTCGGAGAGGTATTTCACGGGCAGAGTACCCTTGAGCAAGACCTCTTCATGATAGGGGCCAAGTTCAAACGCACTGCCCCGTGCCCGTTGGACATTCTGTCGCAAGCGATAAAAAGCGGTTCGACCAACAAAGTAAGTTGAAAGCTGACAGGAACTTTGTTTCGCCCTCTGAATCTTGCCAACCGCTTCACCCGACGTTTGAAATCCTCGATCGACCAGCAAAGACAATGCGTCGTCGTCGGACATATCAGAACAATGCATGCGGAAGTCCAAAATTGCGTTGAGCACTGCTCGCATGTAGAACTTGAGTTGATGCAGTCGCAATGCTAAGTCGCCGTTGCCATATCCTTCATCAAGCATCATCTGCTCCGTATAAACGGCCCACCCCTCGGCAAAGACGCCCGACGAGAGGACCTTGCGAACAAGTGAATCGATGCGATTGCTATAGTCGAGTTGGACATAGTGCCCGGGATACGCCTCGTGGATCGTGAGAACCTGTAGCATCGATCGATTGTATTCTTGGAAGAATGCTTCCTGACGTTCGGACGGCCAATCCGAGGGTGGTGGCGAAATCGCGTACAGACTTTTTGCCTTGGCGTCCAGCGGTGGTGCTTGATTCAAGTAAGCTGCAGAGAATCCGCGCTGGAACTCCGGCATCTCGATAATGGAACATTGATCTGGGTTGGGAAGCGTAAGAATCTTCTTTTGACGGATAAACGTCTTGATCTTTTCGACCGTGTTCTTCGTGTCGTTGAGTAGCGTGGCGGAAGTGCCGTGGTCCTTGCCGAGTTCCGCTAGAACAGTTCGGATCGTTTCACGGCGACCGGCAGCATCGTCTGGTGGAACGGATTTTTTTTCCATAATGGAACTCCAAAGCTGCTTTGCGACATAGTACATTTCGCGTTCGACTCGATCCGCTTCGGCCTCGGCGGTGTCGATGACTTCCTTTGCCGATAGCCCAGCATCCAATTCCATGGCTAATTTTTCACTGAACTTCTTTTCCCCGATTCGCCAATCGCCATTAGATCGCGGCAACACGACTTCCTCTAGGAATTTCTTGTATTCGCGAAGCGACTCGGCTGCTTTCCTGCTTGGCGTTGCGAGCGAGCTGATTTGTGGAGACTCTTCTGCTAGGGCGAAGATATCCTTGTCGTAGAAAGCGATCGCACCATCGGTTCGCTTGATGGCAACTTCGGTGAGGATTTTGGGCGGGTTTTTGAGTGAAGCCTTTGCGGCTGCGATCACTTCTGGGATTCTAGCGATTCGACTGGCTGCGTTTTCTACGTTTCGATGGCGAGGCAAAGTGGACTGTGTGAATAACCCGAACACACTGTCCGAACAGTACAAAAGATAGGTCCGCGGATCGTTTGCGAAGTCATCGCTATTCTTAATTTGCCAAACTCGGTAACGTAGGAAGCTCTCCCAAATCTCTAAGTCGATCTGTGCATTTCTTGAAAGCTTGGTGCGGTCAAACTTCTTGGCAAGATCGGTCAAAACTTCTTGATCTCGTAGGGCATCCTCGGCGCGGGCTTTGGGCGATAAGTCATCCATCTGGCCGTCGTACTCTCGCATTCCTTGTTGGGTTGCGAATAACGGATGACGTTTGCACTCGGCATCGAGCCAAATCTGAAACGCACTTGAAACATCGGCGTCATTTGGTCTGTATACTTCAAGTTTTGGTTCTGCTGCCATTCCATTTCCAAACTGCATCGTTAGTATCGGTAACACAAGAATTGTAAGTAGCGAAAAGTAGCGGAGGCAGTTCATAGGTGCGATTGTTGGAAAAAGAAAGGGAGTGAAAGTGTCGATAGACTCGGGTGAGTAGGATGGCGACGAAGATAGCTTAACATCCGCGTCGCGGTTTGTATCCCGTTAGGTCTCGCGCAATGCAATAATCCTGTCAAAGCAACCGATATCGACTCACTGCCGATTTCCTTACGGGGTTTCAGAAGACTCTCTCTGTTTTTTGATCCGCGCGAACAAGTATTCATCTACTTCCCGAACGAGAGGAAAGAGCTTGAAGTTCGTTTCGGGGTGATTGCCCCCTTCTTTCTCGCGTAACATCAGCTCTTGCAGAATAGGCAAGGCAGCTTCCTGAAGTTCCTCGACGTGGAAGGCGGGGATCGCAACTTGGCAAATGACCGCGAGAACATCGATCGCTTTCTGCGTCTTATAATTTTCGTGGAGTTTTGCCAGCAGCGTTTTGGCTTGCTTAAAGTCTTTTTCGGCAATGGCGATTTGAGTCATTAAGATCATGGTGTTAACGCCCTCAATGCGATTCCCCACTAACGCCCTAAGTTCACCCAGTCGGTTCGCCAACGCCGCTTGATCGACCAACTTTTCTGCCAGATTGGTCGGAGGCTCATGCAATAAATGCAGCAATCTCGACTGGTCCGAGTAGAGATACACCCCTTGGTCTTTTGGAAGAATAATCGGCATCAAAAGATCGAAACATACTGAAGGTGGAGAATCTTTTTTCCCCCACCTTTGCATCAACTCATTCAGTGCCTTGATCGAAGGTTTCATTAGCGATTCGCGATTCAATTGATACGAAAAACCCGAAGGTCTATTGCGCATCGATTCCGGTGGATCTGGAGTCGGCAGCTCCCTCTTTGAGATCTTCTTGGCAATGTCATGTGACACTTCAACTTGCCCCACGTCGATCGCGAGAAGGGCCAATTGCATTAACCGTTCGAACTGCTTCGTAGTCCACTGAGAAGCCTGTTTCTGCGGCCCGTCAATCTTAGCGATCAACTCATTCCATTTAGCTAACCCGGCTTCCGTTCTTCCATGCTGGACCAGAACTTTGCCCCACTCCAGCAGAATTGTGTTTGCGATATCCAGTTTGATTGGGTCTACGTCGACGGTGGTTCTGTTCAATGCGACTGGGGGTGCTCTACCCAAATCCATCAGCCCTGCGGCCTTCAACGCACGATTCGCAAGTTGATCTGCGACAGACAAGTGTTGACCTTTTTCCATGCACTGCCTCGCTACGAGCCAAGTGGAAAGAATGGATTCAGCGAACGGGGGTACTGCAAAATCTATCGGTTCGTTCTGCACCTCCGAAAGTATCTGGTTTATCTTCGCATCGAATGCGGAACAGACGCGTTCCATTTCACCAAGCGGAGTTGCGACGTCACCAGAGCCAGTCGCCAATCGAAGCCTAGCTTGTGTGGATAGAATCGAGAGGTCGGACGGATGCATCTCCAAGAGCTTCTGAAGTCCTGTTTCGATTTCAGATTGTTTTCCTGACTCAGCATGTCGCAGCAGCGTCGCTTGCATCGCGCTCTCGATACGCTTGATCGCATTCACTGTCGGTAGCGACAGTTGCAACATCAATTCCAACGCAGGGTAGTTTCGATTGGGGTTGGAACGATCCTGAAGCATTTCGAAAATCGCTTTGTCAGGCGGGAGCGATTCCAACAATGCGATAGCGGCACGCCTTCCTGCGTCTCGAGACGTTTGTTTTCCATTGGCTTGAATGCTTGTTAGGGTCATTGTGTTTTGGACCACTCGAGTAATGGCTTGAGTGTGCATATTAGCGTATCGATCAAAGAGCCGGAAGCTTTCCATCGGCAACTGCAAGTCCAATATTTTGTCAGCTAATGACGGAACTGTGGTCGACCCGTTTCGTTGTGGAATGGTTACCGAAGCGGCGTAGTAAACACGCGAATTTGCGTTTCCTGATTCGTATTCTTGCGAGAGCATTTCAATCGCTCTCGCTCGCTGGCCATCCGCAATCAACAGCTTTGCCAATACGATGCACGGTTGCGGTGCGGGCTCGACCCACGCGATTTGGCCGTTTCCGACGAGAGGCAACACCAAATTGATTGCGGTTTTTCGAGCTTCCGGAAACTCGATAAATTCCGTGGCCAATCGCAATGCGACGCCTGGTGGGCATCCGATGCTTAAACGCTTGTCCGAGGCCAATTCTGAGATTCGTTTTGTTGCTTCCGCCTTGCGATTGGTTCTTTCTGCAATCATCGCCAGCATGACTTTTCCAGCAATCCAATTTGGCATTCGTTCCACTGCTGCAAGGACGGCGGGTTCTAACTTCTTTTCGATCTCCTCGCTCCTATTGCTAATGAGCAGCTTTTTAAAGATCGCTTCCCCTGAGGCAAATACGTTTTGATCATGAAGTCCAAACCATGGGTCACGGATCACGTCATTTTCTTTTGGGATCAACGCATCCAAGGTAAAGTTCATCAGCCTCGGATAGATTTTAACTTCGGAGTCATAGAGGAGCGTTAGTGCTTGCTGCCGTAACTGTGGACTCAACTGAGCCAGTTTTTCGAACATCAAACAGCCAACGTCCATGCCATGAGGAGTTCCCAGAATGGAAAAGGCGACCATCAAAAGTTCGTCCCGACCCGTCACGGATTGAAAATGGGCCGCCTGAACCGCGCTGAGCAAATCGCTTTGCCTACCACACGCTCCAAACAGAGCAACCCACTCACCCATCATCACGAGAGCAAAATTTGGATCGCGATTCAAAAGCGCGATAGTCTGGTTGCAAGCTTCGCCTACCTTGCCCGAGTTGCGAAGTTTTCTCGCGTAATAGGCTCGCAACGGACTGGCATTTGGTCGAATATGAAGGGCCTGAAGGGTAGCTTTTTCAAAGTTGGCTTCGTCACCCGCGAACTCGTACAACTCGGAGAGCTGTTCCTGCAATAGGAAGGAAAGGGGAGACGCGTTTGCGCGAAGTTCGGTCTCGGAAATTAGCTTTTCCAACACCCCCAGTTTTTTCAAGGTCGCAAACGCCTCAGCTCTTTCGCTTTCCGCCCGACGGGTTCCTATAGATGGGTTAGATTGGATAACGAAACTGGATGAGCCGCTGTTGTACGAGATTGCATTCCTTCCATTCGCATTGACGATGGGATAAATTCTTGGCTTGCTAATAAACTGCCTCGCAATTTTAACTGCTTCTTCTTGCCCGCCATCTTTCACCAAATTGTTCGTCGCCTTAATACGAGCTACATTCTTCGAGGAAGTTTGACCAACGGGATTGTATCCATATGATTGGACCTGCGGAACGATTGAGTTCTGACGGGCTGCTAAAAGCGATGGAGCCAAGGCGATGCCCATGGCACTGGCTCTTTGCAGAGGGGTTACCAAAGATTGCAGAGTACCGTTGTCGAGTTTTTGGCTCGATAATTTCTTAAGGGAAGCCTCCGTTCTACTTTTATCGTTCAGCCAACTGGAAGCGTGCAGAACCACCAGCTCTCTCAACAATTCATCCTGTGGGTTGTTCGGCATCATCGCATCGGCAACACGCCTCGCCGCCTGGAACTTTTGGTACGCGAGCAAGGCTTTGGCTGCATGCAGTGCGAATTCAGATTCTCGGCCAATTGATTCCAATGCCTCTTCTGCGACCGAATCGCTCAAAGACGATTCCGAAACCTCACTTGAAAGGCCAAAGCGAAGTTGCTCCAAAGCCGCGAGGGTTGGCACCGCGCGTTGTACTCGCTCCTTTAGATAGTTCGTCCACTCCTTGGATCGGTCTGCTTTGGCAAACAAGTCTTTGGCTAAATGCAGTAGGCATTGTTCCTCTTCCGATACCAAGTTTATGCACCAACTATCTACCGGGATTGTTCTCTGCTTGGGTTGCGTTTCGTGCCAAGCCAATGCCATGGAATCGAGAGGCGGAAATGCACGTTTTGAAAAATTCTCGTTCGAAACAGCCATCGCCGAGTCCAAAATGCGAATCGCGGAATCGGTCGATAGTTGGTTGTCATTCATTTCAAGCAATCGAAGTGCGAGCATAGTGGGAGCGCCCACGCTTTGCATCGATTGCATCGCCAGAGCATATGGGGATGGAGTAGCGGGTACCCCAGTCGATGCATCGCTTGCTCTCGATTGACTAAGCTCCAACTCAAACCAACGAAGAAGCGGTTTCTCGATATCTTTAAATCGTTGTACACCTGACAAGTATTCGCAGAGCGATGCGAGTTGAAATTCTGTTTCCGCTGTATCGCATTGCTGGCTAAGAAAGTCCTCGACTTGCTCTGGTCGCCCGGCAAATCGAAGTTCGCTAACAACCGTCGGCACAAAGCCCTCGGCTCGGCGGCTCGCCGCATCCTTTGATGCAAAATTCGAAAACGGACCGTTGAACACGATTGGGCTAAACCAGCCGCCTGACGCACCCGCAGAACGAAATGTTGGACCGGAGGAAAAGCTGGGCGTTCCGCCTGTTTGACTCATCCGGATTCGTTGTTGCATCAAGTTCGATGTCATCAGCATATTCCTGACGTTCAGCTGCGAAGATATCGACCAAGGCGGGTTGGAATTATTTGCTAATGGGGTGCCAACTTGCTCCTCCTTGGCTGAGTCAAACGCCTCAAGCATCAATTGGATCTGTGGGTCGGAGAGAGGCTTTCGATTTTGATTCTCCGAGGCATTTCCTGAAACTTGGCGACTCCGAATCAATCCCATGAAAATGCTGAGCATGTCGGGCTCGCGACTCTCGGCCAATGCAGCCGCAATCCTAAGTTGACCGTCGAGGTCTTGCCGGAATTTCGATACGGCCATGGCCTCAACGAGTTCGGAACGCGCCCCGTTCTTTTCCGCCACCTCGATCGCTTGACGAAGCCAATCGGACTTGACCGTGTCGACTTTGTTGTCACAGCAGCAAAGCCATGCCATGCATGCGATTCTCATCTCTCCAAAGATCTCAGGCGACCAGGTCTGCCAAGCGTTTCTTTGCTGCTGTCCGCCAGCGAAGTCCACTCGTCCCATAGCGATATCAGCCAACTCTGGCTGGTCTGTTGCCGCCAGGACCTTTGCTTCGGGACTCAAAAAACTCGACTCCGTTGACTGCGGAGAAGGAGGCGATTGTGTTACCCTGAAGTTCGCCCGTCCGTTGGGTTGAAGTACCAACTCGCTGCGAGATACGTCCAATGTTAATATCTGTTCCCAAGTAACTCGGGATGCAGACCATTGATCAACTCCGGCAAGTGCGATGCCTCTTCGGTAAAGCAGTTCCGATTTGTTCGGCTGTGCTTTAAGCAAGGGTTCTAGTATTTGCAATACGAGTTCGAAGTCACCTCGATGCAAAAGCGAATCGATGTTCTGGAGCACTGTCGCTGGGTCCGGCTCATTCTGTAGCAGCCTCAACACAATTGCATTGGCTGCTTCGTTGTCACCTTGTTGTCGAAACAGACTCGCAAGGTACGATTCGTTTTCCTGTCCCGGGGCAATTTCGATCAATTGTCGTTGGTACTCGATGGCCATCTCGAGGTCGCCTTCAGCCAAACACAGCTTGACAACCTGTTCTATAATCGTAGTGTCGCGAACTCGGTCAGAGACTAGCTCTTGCAATATGCGTTTTGCGTTCGCAAAATCAGAAATGGATTGATACACATGCGAGAGACAAATAGTTAGGTCTCGCCGTTGTGACGGATCCTTTCGGCCCGTTTCCATCCGTTGGATCAACTCCGATAATGGAACTGCCGCGTCAAGCAACCTGGGCTTTGCGTATTCTTTTTGATACACCTTGACCAGCCTTGTGGAAAACTCGATTTTTTCGTTGAGCGAACTTGCCTTGGTAAACGCTTGCCAATAAAGCTCAATGGCCTCGCCTGGTTGTTGGTTGGAAGAGAGAGCGTTTCCTAGTGCCAAAGTCAGCGGACTAGAATTAGGTGCGATGCGAAGGGCTTTTCGCAAAGCTTCGACGCCCAAGTCCGGCTTCCTGGCTTGAAAGCAAATTTGAGACAGAAATTCGTAGCTCTCGGTTTTGGATGGGGCAGCTTGTACGACTTCCTGTGCTGTCTGAATTGCTTCGGCAAAAGATTTTTGCCGCACTTGTTGTCGTGCAATTCGCTCGAGGTACTCCAAACGTTTGCGTCGATCCAAGTCTGCTAGTTTGCGCAACGACTTAATGGATGCTTCGATATTGCCGAGCCCTTCGGCGATTTCTGCGGAGACGAGCAGCATGGCCTGATTGTTTGCATCCAGTAGCAGAGCTTGGTGTACTGCGGAACTCGCCTCTCTCCATCTTTTTTGTCGAACCAAGTAGCGCGCCAGCAATTGCCACTGGGCCAGCATCGGATTCTCTTCTTTCCGAATCCGCAACTGCAATAATTCTGTTTCCGATTTGAGACGGTTGGTTGCTTCGAGTATTGCCAATCGATCATGGAGGATGAGTTCGCGTTGGTCGTCGCTTTCAGCGAGCCGTTCAGCAGAAGCCAACGAAGTTAAAGCGCCATCCATTTGGCCGACCTTTTTTTGAAATCTTGCTGTTTTGACGAAGAGCGTGGCGTCGTGTTGGACAAGTTGGGACGCTTCGCAAGCGAGAGCAACCGCTTTTTCAGTCAACTGTGCGTGGTCGTAGATTTCGGCGAGGCGCATGAGTGTATCTCCGTTCCGCCGCGTCCCCTCAGCGATGGATTCCCAAATTTGAAACGCGTTGTCGCGTTGATTTTGATCGAAGAGAAACTTGCCGAAAAATTCTCGATACTGAGTTTCGTCTGGTTCCAGTTCAATCGCCCTTTCAAAGAGTTTTTGAGCTTCCGCGATCATACGAGCCGACTGCAAGAGATCCGCTACTTGAATCAGTGAGACGGCTTTTTCGGAGCTCGGGTCGATCATTTTGTGCCAAATTTGACTCGCCTCTTTTTTGGCATCTTCGAAGCTGCGTCCCGGATCGTGCAGAACGGTTTTTCCCCAGTCTCGCAAGATGTCCACGTTTTTGGGCTCAAGTTGTGATAGCTGAGAATACTGTTCGCATGCATTTGCAAATTGTTTGTCCGCAAGCAATTGCTCGATAAACGTTTTTCGCAAGTCGACTCGCGAAGGAGATCGTTCTATGGCTTGAACTATCCAACGATTCGCATCCGCAAGCCGACCGGTTGAGACCAAAAATTTGCAAAGACGAACCATTGACTCGACGTCATCATGGAAATTAGCTAACCTCGTTTCATAGTATTGGACCAAGCCTGCTAGGTCATTTGACTTTAAGAAGACGTCTTCGATTTTGCGTTGAACATCGCGGTAGAGCCAGCCATCGGGTTTAATCGCGGCGAGAATATTCTCTAGCTCACCCAGCCCGTTTTTTGCGTCCCCCAATCGAATGCGAAGCTGCGCGGTTTCAATCCGATATTGAATGCGTTGCGTTGGCTCCCTGGCAAGTACCACGAGACGTTCGTATTTTGGAAGTGCGCTTTTGTAATCCCCTTCCTGGTTTTGGGTCGAAGCGATCTGTTCTAGGACATGCAAGTCGTTTGGGAATAGAGCTTCAAGTCGCGTCCATACCTCGATTGCAAGATCGTTTCGATTTTGCCGCTGATGGGTTCGTCCTAGTTGCTCAAACACTTCGAGAAGAATGATGCGCGTCGGCTTGCGTTGAATCGCGATCTCGAAGGCAGCCGCAGCATGTGTCGGCTCACCCATTCGCAGCAAACTTTGACCGCGATAGTAGGCGGGAAGTGCATCGTCCGGGCGAAGTTTCTCCGCTTCGGAAAATGCAAGGATAGCTGGCGGGTCCAGGCGCCGCTGGCTTTCGAAAAGCCCCAAGAGCATCCAGGCGACGCTATCGTTGGGATCGGATTCGGTACGTTGATGCAGTTCGCGAATGAACGCATCGAGAGTTCCCATTTGTAGATGATGGGAATACACCTTTTCCAAGGCGGTCCCACGCTGGGGATTCCGCTCGACAATTTGCAGGAATCGTTTGGCGATCGCAGCTTCTATCGCTGCGTCGTCCTCTTGCTGAGAAACAGCAAGGCATGTCCAATTTAAGATTGCCAGGAAGCAGAAGCAAACGCGGGTAAACATTCGGTTATAACTCCGGGATGCCTATGAGTTTGTAGGGTGTACACGGAGTTAAAATAACATATTTCTCAGTTTGCTGCCGAAAGGCTCGGTCCCACCTGAGCTTGCTCATGGGAACCAAAGCTACTCAGCTAGAACCGAGCTAGCCACCAAGCTTGCGCTCCCACGAGTGAACTCGTAGGGGGCGGCGACAGGTCACTCGGCATACTCCAAACGCGTCGTTTTTCGAAATCTTTCCTTAAAACGCTGGTGGTTGCGGACAGAGAATAGCATCTGCTAAGCTGAGTGATGATAATTTGCCAGTGGATTTTCTAATCGTTTGTTCAACTTAAGAGGGGACGCAAATGTCAAACTGGTTCTATGAATTTGGCGGTAAGAAGACGGGGCCCGTGCCTGGCGAGACCCTCCATCATCTTGCCGACCACCATGCCATCATGCTCAATACGAATGTGTGGAAGGATGATATGGACGCACCGGTGCCTGCGTACAAGATCAAACATCTCTTCGCTGCGACCGTTGGCGACATAAATGCTGCGCATAAATATCTGACAACGGCACTTGAAGCTGTCATGGACGAAGATGAAAGTCGCCTTTTGAAACATCGCCCACGTCTCTTCTTTACCCACTCATGTTCCGGTATTTTGATTGAGTATAAAATTGTGTCGATCACTCCGAAGACTCTGCCGGCTTTGGATCCAAACGTGACTCCCGACAAAGAAACGGAACCCGTTCGACATTTATTCGACGCACAGGTATTGGTAACCTTTTGCACACGTCCTTTGCATCCTTGCCCGCTACCGGAATTGCGAGAATCCAAACCGGGACGTCGCGTCGAA
>Ga0105046_10009072_pt1 | contig 15579 bp, 15 predicted proteins | sample MAT03_FD_78385 | JGI IMG/M metagenome (GOLD analysis project Ga0105046, IMG submission 78385) | Freshwater microbial communities from Lake Fryxell liftoff mats and glacier meltwater in Antarctica - MAT-03 (megahit assembly) | ecosystem: Environmental > Aquatic > Freshwater > Ice > Liftoff...
CTCCAAGCTTCGAATTCGCACTAGCCCGATAGAAAAGAAATTCAGCAAGTCTATGGGGAGCCTTTTTTCTCCACCGATACATGTACCAGCGTAGGAGAAATTCAGCGCGGCTCTCCTCAAACATAAGAAATCATCGAAAAAGAAACCCTAGACAGAAAGGTATTCTCCACAAAGATACGGTCATCACGCGCTCGCCAATGTCAAGGCCAATGTGCGCCATCCCAAGACGAGGTTCGGCGTTTGCGCGCGGCTCAGCTTATTGCAATTTCGAGCTCTGCGACTTAGGGCAAACCCGTCGAAGGTGCAGCAACTGAGCCTGCCACCCCACCCGTGTGATGGGTCCGCCCTCCAGGAGGCAAGAAAATGTTTGAACTGACCGGCCGCAAGGCACTCGTGACAGGCGCTTCGGGTGGCATCGGCGAGGCGATCGCTGTCATGCTGCACGCCCAGGGGGCGACTGTCGGCCTGCACGGCACACGCGTCGAAAAACTGGAAGAGCTTGCGTCCAAGCTCGGCGACCGGGTCAAGATCTTCCCGGCCAACCTGACCAGCCGCGAGGAGGTCAAGGCGCTCGGCCAGAAGGCCGAAGCCGAGCTTGAGGGCGTCGACATCCTGGTCAACAACGCCGGCATCACCAAGGACGGCCTGTTCGTGCGCATGTCGGACGCCGACTGGGACGCCGTGATCGAGGTGAACCTGACGGCCGTGTTCCGCCTGACGCGCGAACTGACGCACCCCATGATGCGCCGCCGGTTCGGCCGCATCATCAACATCACCTCGGTCGTCGGCGTCACCGGCAATCCGGGTCAGGCCAACTACTGCGCCTCCAAGGCCGGCATGATCGGCTTCTCGAAGTCGCTGGCGCAGGAGATCGCCACGCGCTCGATTACCGTCAATTGCGTCGCTCCCGGCTTCATCGAGTCGGCCATGACCGACAAGCTGAACGAAAAGCAGAAAGAGGCCATCATGGCGGCCATCCCGACCAAGCGCATGGGCACCAGCGCCGAGGTCGCCTCCGCCGTCGCCTATCTTGCGTCCAACGAGGCCGGATACGTGACCGGCCAGACCATTCACGTCAACGGCGGCATGGCGATGATCTGACCCGCACTCGGGGGCAACTCGTCCACAGGCTATTTCAGCCTTGGACGGCGCGGGTTTTTCGTGTAATGCGCCACCAACCCGGTGCTTCGCCTGCAACCGCGGCCCCGAAGGCCGGTTGCGAGGCACCTATCTTTTGAACTTGATTGGCGCCATTCCGGCGGCTAACCAAGGCAGACATCAATGAAGGCGAGGATGCCCAAATGAGTGACACCGCAGAGCGCGTCAAGAAGATCGTTGTCGAACACCTCGGCGTCGACGCCGACAAGGTTACCGAACAGGCGAGCTTCATCGATGACCTCGGCGCCGACAGCCTCGACACGGTCGAACTCGTCATGGCGTTCGAGGAAGAGTTCGGGGTCGAGATTCCCGATGACGCCGCCGAGACGATCCTGACGGTCGGCGACGCCGTGAAATTTATCGATAAGGCATCTGCCTGACGCTTTCTTCAGTTTCGGGCAGTCCAAGGGCACCAGCGATGCGACGTGTCGTCGTTACAGGCATGGGTCTTGTTTCGCCGCTCGGCGTCGGCGTCGAGTACGGCTGGAAGGAGCTCCTTTCCGGCCGTAGCGCCTGCACGCGAATCGCCAAGTTCGACGTCACCGAAATGGCGGCCAAGATCGCGCATTCGGTGCCGCGCGGCGACGGCAGCAACGGGACTTTCAATCCTGAGTTGGTTCTGGAACCCAAGGAACTGCGCAAGATCGGCGACTTCATCCTCTACGGGATCGCCGCGGCCGACGAGGCGCTCAGGGATTCCGGATGGGAGCCCAGGACGGAAGCCGACCGCTGCGCAACCGGCGTGATGATTGGATCCGGCATCGGCGGCCTTGAAGGCATTGCCGACAACGCCATCATCCTGAAGGAACGCGGGCCGCGCCGCATCAGCCCGTTCTTCATCCCGGCCAACATCATCAACCTCGTCTCGGGGCAGGTTTCGATCCGCCACGGCCTGAAGGGCCCGAATCATGCGGTCGTGACCGCCTGCTCCACCGGCGCGCACGCCATCGGTGACGCGGCTAGGCTGATCATCTTCGGCGACGCCGACGTGATGGTCGCCGGCGGCACCGAAGCGCCGATCACGCCGCTCGGCGTTGCCGGCTTCGCCGCCTGCCGTGCTCTCTCCACCGAATACAACGACACGCCGGAGAAAGCCTCGCGCCCCTACGACCGCGACCGCGACGGCTTCGTGCTCGGCGAGGGCGCGGGCGTCGTGGTCCTTGAGGAACTCGAGCACGCCAAGGCGCGCGGTGCCAAGATCTACGGCGAGGTGACCGGCTACGGCCTGACCGGCGACGCCTACCACATCACGGCGCCAGCGGAGGACGGCGACGGCGCGTTCCGTTGCATGACCGCCGCGCTGAAAAGGGCTAACCTGAAGCCCGCCGACCTCGACTACATCAACGCCCACGGCACCTCGACCATGGCCGATACGATCGAGCTTGGCGCGGTTGAACGCCTTGTCGGCAACGCGGCTTCGAAAATCTCGATGTCGTCGACCAAGTCATCGATCGGCCATCTGCTGGGCGCCGCCGGCGCCGCCGAGGCGATCTTCTGCCTGCTCGCCATTCGCGACAACATAGCCCCGCCGACCATCAACCTCGACAATTCCGAGCGCGAAACGGCGATAGACCTGGTGCCGCACAAGCCGCGCCAGCGCCAGATCGATGTCGCGCTGACCAATTCCTTCGGGTTCGGCGGCACCAATGCGTCGGTCATCTTCCAGCGCTATAATGGCTGAGCGCGTCCCGACGCTTCGATTTTCGCCATATTCGCGCCTAGGCTTCCATCCGCGCTCTCGGGGGAGAGTTGGTCCGACACGCAGGGTTGAGGCGACATGAGCATTGAACCGAAAGGCAGCGGCGAATTCGGCCGGCGGACCGTTCAGTCCCAGCCGATCGTTCCGAGAACCGCGAGCGAGGCTCTTCGTCCCGAAGTCGGAACGCCGCCGCCCAAGCGTTCGCGCGCTTCGCGCAGCCAGCTCGTCGTCTTCATGAATTTCATTGTCACGATGGCCGTTCTCCTGGTCATCCTGGCCGGTGTCGCTGTCTTCGTCGGCAAGAGCGAGTTCGATGGCCCCGGCCCGTCGGCGACGACCACCAACTTCCTGGTGCGCCCCGACACGGGCGTGGCCGAGATTGCCGACCAGCTCGAACGGCGCGGCCTGATCAGCGATTCGCGCATCTTCCGTCTCGGCGTCCGTGCCTACGACAAGGATGCGTCGCTCAAGGCCGGCGAGTACGAGATCAAGGCGCGCGCTTCGATGCGCGACATCATGGATCTCCTGGAGAGCGGCAAGTCGGTGCTGGCATCGCTGACCATACCCGAGGGCCTGACCGTGGCGCAGGCGTTCCAGCGCATCGCCGAGCACGACGCGCTGACCGGCGACATGCCCGCCGAGATGCCGCCCGAGGGCAGCCTTGTCGCCGACACGCAACGCTTCACGCGCGGCGCCACGCGCCAGCAGATCATCGACAAGATGGTCGCCGACCAGCAACGGCTTGTCGAGACCATCTGGGCGCGCCGCGTATCCGGGCTGCCGATCGCCGACATCAATGAATTCGTGACGCTGGCCTCGATCGTGGAGAAGGAGACCGCGCGCGGCGACGAACGCTCGCGTGTCGCGGCCGTTTTCATCAACCGGCTCAACCAGGGCATGCGCCTGCAGTCGGACCCGACCATTTTGTACGGGCTGTTCGGCGGCAAGGGGCGGCCCGCCGACCGCCCGATCTACCAGTCCGACATCGACAAGCCGACGCCGTACAACACCTACGTCATCAACGGTTTGCCGCCGGGCCCGATCGCCAATCCGGGGCGCGCCTCGCTGGAGGCGGTCGCCAATCCGTCGAAGACCGACGACCTCTATTTCGTCGCCGACGGCACGGGCGGCCACGTGTTTGCGACCAACCTCGACGAGCACAACGAGAATGTGGCCCGCTGGCGGGCCGTCGAGAAAAAGCGGGCGGCCGAAGCTGCCAAGGCAGCCGCCGACGCGGAAACTGCGTCCGAGACGGGCACCGTGCCCGCGACCGGCGCGGAGCAGTAGTGCGGGCGGCCCGTCGGGACGGGATCGCGGGCAGGGGGACGCGACAATCATGACCTTGCAGAGCATGACGGGCTTTTCCCGCTCGGCGGGCGACCACGACGGGATGTCGATCGCCTGGGAGATCAAGTCGGTCAACGGCAAGGGCGTCGAGCTGAGGCTGCGCCTGCCGCCAGGCTTCGAGCGCCTCGAACAGGGTGTGCGGCAGGCCGTGCAGAAGCGCTTCTCGCGCGGCAATTTCCAGGCCACGCTGACGGTGAACCGCGCCGGCGGCCTGCACGCACAGCCAATCGTCAACGAAGCATTCCTGAAGGACATCGCCGGTCTGGCGCGGCGGCTGCAGGAGCAGTTCGGCGTGGCGCCGCCGAGCGCCGACGGATTGCTGGCGCTGCGCGGGGTTCTCGATGTCCCTGAGCCAATTGAGACCGACGAATTCCGCGCCGCCCTCGATGCCACGCTTCATGCCGCGCTGGAGCGTGCCTTGTCTGGCCTGGAAGTCGCCCGGCGCGCCGAAGGCGAGGCGTTGCAGGCGCTGCTTCTCGGCCACATCGATGCGATAGACACCCTGACGCTGAAGGCCGAAGCCGAACCCTCGCGCGATCCGTCGTCGATCCGGCTCAGGCTGGCCCAGCAGGTCCGGCTGCTGATGGAGGCGTCGCAGGGCTTCGACGAGAGCCGCCTTCACATGGAAGCTGCTTTCCTCGCCACCAAGGCAGACATCCGCGAGGAGATCGACCGGCTGAAGACCCATGTCGCGTCCGCGCGCGGGCTCTTGACCGGTGGCGGCGCCGTCGGACGCAAGCTCGACTTCCTGGCACAGGAATTTAACCGCGAATCGAATACTCTGTGCTCGAAATCGAATGCTGCTTCGGTTACCGCCATAGGCCTGGACTTGAAGGCGGTGGTCGATCAGTTCCGCGAGCAGGTCCAGAATCTGGAGTAGGAGATGGCCGTGACCGATGTCGGTTCCCGCATTCGCCGCCGGGGGCTGATGCTCGTCCTGTCGTCGCCCTCCGGTGCCGGAAAATCGACCATCGCGCGCAATCTCCTGGAGAGCGACGCGGGCTTCGAGATGTCCGTCAGCGTAACGACGAGGCCGCGCCGCGGCAGCGAGATCGAGGGCGTGCACTATCTTTTCCGCTCGATGCGGGACTTCGAGGTTCTGCGTGATTCCGACGCGCTGCTCGAATGGGCCGAGGTCCATGGCAATTGTTACGCGACGCCACGCGCACCCGCCGAGAAGGCGATGGCGGAGGGTCGCGACATGCTGTTCGACATCGACTGGCAGGGCGCCAAGCAGCTCAAGGAGAAGATGCGCGGCGACATCGTCTCGATCTTCATCCTGCCGCCCTCAATGAAGGAATTGAAGGCTCGGCTCAAGCGTCGCGCCGAGGATCAGGAAGCGGTCATCGAGACGCGGCTGAACAACGCCCGCACCGAGATCGAACACTGGACCGAGTATGATTTCGTGGTGATCAACGACGACCTCGACCGCGCCTTCTCCGAGGTTCGCGCCATCGTCACCGGCGAACGCCTGCGCCGCGACCGCCGGCCGGGACTGTTCGACTTCGTCTCCGGCCTGCTCGACGAGAAGACGTGAGCTGTCCGGTCACGGCAAATTCGCCAGCCGTACGAACTCCTCGACATCGAGCGTCTCTGCGCGGCGCGTGCCGTCGATGCCGGCAGCCTCTAGCAGCCGCTCGCCGCCCAGGCTCTTGAGGCTCTGCCTGAGCATCTTGCGGCGCTGGCCGAAGGCCGCCTCGGTAACCCGGCCGAGCTTGTTCACGTCGGCGGCAAGGGGACTTTCGCGCGGCACCAGGTGAACGACCGACGATGTCACTTTCGGTGGCGGCGTAAAAGCCTGCGGCGGCACGTCGAAGGCGATGCGTGCTTCGGTGCGCCATCCGGCCAGAACGCCAAGGCGGCCATACGCGTCTGCGCCGGGCTTTGCGACAATGCGTTCGGCCACTTCGCGCTGGAACATCAGCGTCATCGATCGATAGAAGGGCGGCCATTCAGCGACGGTGAGCCAACGGACCAGCAATTCCGTGCCGATGTTGTAGGGCAGGTTGGCGACGATGCGCACAGGCTCGGCCGCGCCGGCCAGCGCGGCGAAATCTGACTTCAGCGCGTCGCCGGGCACCACCTCAAGCCGGCCGGGATAGTGCGCGGCCACCTCGGCCAGAGCCGCAAGGCAGCGTTCGTCGCGCTCGATGGCGACGACGCGCTTCGCACCGGACAGAAGCAGCGCCCGCGTAAGCCCGCCGGGGCCTGGGCCGACTTCGATGACCGTCGCTTGGCTGAGATCACCGGAGGTCCGGGCGATCTTGCTTGTGAGATTGAGATCGAGAAGAAAATTCTGCCCAAGCGACTTCTTCGCCTGCAGGCCGTGCCGCTCGATGACATCGCGCAATGGCGGCAGGCCGTCGATGCTCGTCACGCGCGCCTCGCCCTGCAAGTGACTGTCAGCGTTCTACGATCTTGGCCTTTTCGCGCAGCTCTTCGGTGTATTTCTTGCTGAGGTCGTCGGCGCCCTTGGCGCCGCCTTCCATGCCTTCCGCCTGGAAGGTCAGCTTGGCGACGCGGTCGTCGGAGACCTCGCGGCTCGAGCAGATGCCGATGAATTCGACGCCGACAGCGGTCTCTCGGGTCGGCGTCGTGCCGCCGACCTTGGTGTTCTTGATCTGCTCGGCCCAGTCGGCCGGAAGTTCCGGCGCAAGTTTCCGGCCGAGATCCTTGACGGTCACGTCGATCAGGCCCTTGGCGAATTCCCGCGTGCTTTCGCAGCCACTGAAACGCGCCCGCAACGCGTCGGCCTCTTTCTTGCGGGTCGCTATGCGGCTCCGCTCGCTCGCCGGGACGACGAAGATCACCTGCTGAAGCATGTATTCGGTCGCGCTCGGCTTCGCGCCGCCCTGCTGCAGCATCTTTCGCACCACGTCCTGTTCGGTCATGGTCGATCCGCTGCGGTTGCGCCGGCTGAGCGCCTGGTTCCACAGCATCTGCGAGCGGATGAATTCCCTGAAATGAGCCTTGGTGACGCCGCTCTGGTTCATGATGCCATCGAGCTGCTTGACCTGCATCTTGTTCGACTTCGCAAAGTTGCTGTAAGCGGCGTCGACCTGCTCGTCGCTGACCTTTATGCCGAGCCTCTGCGCCTCGGATATCTGCAGCGTCTGGTCGACCAGGGCGGTCTCGGCAAGCGTGCTGAGAGTTCCGCTGCGTCGCTGCAGCTTCAGGAAGGCCGCGCGCCGCTGGATGTCATATGTCGTGATCGGAATATTGTTGACGATCACCTTGATCTCGCTGGCAGCGGCCGGCGCGGGCAACATCGCCATGGACGCCGACGAGACCACAACCATGAGCGCCACACTCGCTGAGGCGAGGCATCTCCGCATCGAAATCATCGCTGGTCGTTCCTGTCCTCGGCTTTTCTTGGCGATGCCGACACATGCCTTCCTTATGCGGCGAAACGATGTCGCCGCACGAACCCGCTTTACAGGTCCGAGACACCCTTCGCAGATCCGAAATCGCCCAGCGTGCGGAAGGAAATGTTGAACCCGATGGTAGAGCTTTCTTCACGGGTAGTCGCGTCGCGCTGCTGGGAGTAGGTCATCAGATACGTGAAGCACTCGTCGTCATAGGCAAAGCCTAAGGCGCTATTCACCAACACGGCATTCTCGAAGTCGTAGGTGCCGGAGCCGAAGACCCGCCAGTACTCGTGCAGCTTCGTCGAGCCTCCGAACGAAAGCTCCCTGCGATCCTCGTCGAAACCGTAGAGCGGCTGGCCTTCGATGAAGACGTAGCGAGCCGTCACGGAGAATGCATCGGCGGCATACCCTGCCTTGAGTTCACCCCGGCGCAGTTCCAGCGTCTGTTCGTCGAGCCGAGCGCTTGCGGATGCCGACAGGCCGGTGGGTGTAGCGAAGCCGAGCAAGCCGACGAAATCAGAGGTATCCGTTTCCAGGCCCGAATATGCTCCCACGTTGACGAGGTCGGGCGAGGCGAACGAGTTTTCACCATCGAGGTGATAGGATTGGCCAACGATACCGTTCGCTGTCCAGCCGTTACCGAAAACGCCCGAGTAGCGGAAGCCCATGTTGGCGCGCGTGCCGCCCTCGATCCGGTCGTATCCAGCGAACTTGTCGCGCTCGAAGAGCGAAGTGGCGTCGAACACGAAGCTCTGCGCGTCTTCGTTCACGATTCCGAGACGGTCCGCATAGGGCTCGTCATTGCGCGCGAACACCTGCGCCATGGGCTCCAGCACATGGCTCGAGTTGGTCGAGGCGAACAGCATCGGGAAGCGCAGTTCAAGTCCGGCGGTCGCGAGCAGCCTGTAATAGGCGTCGCGGATGTCGGTCATGACGTCGATCTCAGGGTTGCTTGCCATGTTCTGGATGGCCAGCACCGAGTCGGACGAATAATCGACGCCCGTACCATCGGCCTGGAAAGCGAGCAGCGGCGTCATCACGAGCCCACCGTCGGAAACGAAGGAGCGCTTCCACTCGCCCTCGGCGGTGAGGCGGCCCGACGTGCCGTCTATGCCGTTGACGGTCTCGACATTTTCGGTGAGCGGGTCAGGCAGCTGATCCGGATTGGTCAGCGTGTAGTCCAGCTTCGAACGGGTCAGCAAGCGCGCGTTGAGATCGAGGTTGAGTTCGCCGCCGAACACCGGCTCGTCAGGGGTGTAGGAATAGTCGAGGCTCGGCAGCACCCAGGGCTGTTCGGCGTCACGGGCATCCAGATTTTCCGTGCCGTCGGGATTGGTGTCCGGCGTCTTTTCCTGAACGTCGAAATGCATGCCGCGCAGGTCGAAGTAGTTCCGGTCGTCGAGGCCGGTCAGGTAGACCTCGGAGCGTTGGACGAAGTCGTTGTAGCCCGCGATTCCATAGGCGCGGGAAAATCGCTTGTCCGTCTGCGCGAAGATGTCCCAACCGAAATCCCAGCGCGAATTGAGCGCGAAGCGGCCGCTCGTGCCCATCATGGCGCGGAATTCGTTGGGATCTCCGGGCGGGCCGGAATCGACCGTATCGTAGTCGAACTTCTCCGGGTTGGCCTGGTTGATCGCGGCGAGCGTCACGCTGTATTCGCCGTTGTTGAAGCGCTGGCGCCACTCGGCCTCGCCAAGGAACCCCTGCTCGGTGTAGCCGGTTCCCTTGACCGTCAGGTCGTAGGTCGGCGACAGGGCGAAGTAGTAAGGCACCGAAACGCCCATGCCGAGGTCGCTGGAGAAGGTGACGCCGGGGAACAGGAAGCCGGACTTACGCTTGACGGTGGGGTCGGGGATTTCCAGTGCCGAGAACACCCCGATCGGTAGGCCGAAGAACTCGAATGCCGAGTTCTCGAAGCGGATCGTCTTGGCCTTGCTGTTCCAGATGATCTTCTTGGCCTTCAGCCGCCAGATCGGCGCCTTGCCAGGCTTTTCCTCGCAGGGCTCGCAGGCAGTGTAGACGCCGTTGTTGAACGTGGTCAGGAAGCCGCCGCGGCGCTCCGCGCTCTCGGCCGCGAAATATGTCTTGTCGACGGTCTCGACCCGCAACGTATTGACGAAGCCGTCACCAAAATCGTCAGTCACGTCGATATATTCGGAATAGACGGTCGTGCCCTGCGGATCGACGACCTGAACGTTACCGCTGGCGACCAGCCGGCGTGTGGCCTGGTTGTAGGTCACCTGATTCGCGACGAGTTTGTTGCCGCCGTAGTCGATCTTGACGTTGCCGGTGGCTGTAACCGTCTCGTCGTTGTTGTCGTAGATCAGCGTGTCGGCTTCGAGCAGCATTTCGCTGTCGGCGGGGATGTTCGACGCGATGTCGGCGATCTCTTGGGCGAAGGCCGATTCGACGAAAGGGGCAGGCGTGAGAAGGCACAGCAGGGGCGTCGCGCCAAGCAAGCACGCCAGTCTGGCCGATCTGCGGTCCAACGTTGCCGCAACCCCCACTAACCGTCCTCCTTGTACAACAGGAATGTTACCCCGAAAAACATTGCCACGACAACCGGAATCCAGGCCACCATGAAAGGCGGCACGAATCCCGCATTGCCAAACGCTTTGACAAGAACCGACACCACATAAAGCAGAAAGCCCGCAAACACGCCACCTAGAATCATCGTCACGGACTGTCCCATGCGCTGAAATCGCATGGATACGGTCGCGGCGATCAGCGTCATGGCGACCATCAGCAGCGGCAACGCCATCAAAGTATGGAATTGCGTGGCGAAAGTCGCAGCCTTCAACCCGAACGACTGCGCCACCTCGATCTTGGAGGGCAGCTGGAAAAACGGGATGGTTTCGGGCCGCGCCAGCCGTTCCTGCACGAACTCCGGCTTGAGGTTCGTGGCGATGCGGTCGGTCTTCAGGTGCGGCAACTGCTCGCCGCCGGCGATCCGGGAGACGTCGCGCAGTTCCCAGTATCCGTCGCGCAGGTAGGCACGCGCCGCGTCGCGCCTCTCCACGATCCGGCCGTCGGCGTCGAGCGAGAAAAAAGTCACGTCGGAGAGTTCGATGCCCTGGTTCAACACCGCGCGCGCGCCGATGATGGTGTCGCCGTCAGCGGTCTTTTGGCGCAGCCACGGCGCGGAGAACGCCGAGACGGCGTTCGACTTGCCCGAACGGAACTGGGTTTCGATCATCTCCGATCGCGAGATGGCGTGCGCCGCCAGCGGGTTGAGGACGCCGACGGTAAGCATGCCGAACAGCAATGCGCCGACCAGGCAAGGCGCCAGGAACTGCCAGGCCGAAATGCCCGCCGCGCGTGCGATCACAAGTTCGTATTTCCGGTTGAGCGACACCAGCGTGGTGATCGCCGCCAGCAGCGCCACGAAAGGCACTGCCTGCTGCATGATCAGCGGCACCCTCAGCGCCGAGACGGCGAGCGCGAGCTGGAAGGTGAAGCCGGGCAGGCCGACCGTGCGGCTGGAGAATTCGGTGAAGTCGATCAGCGTCACCAGCGCGTAGACGCCGAGAAAATACCACACCGTGATGGCGGCGTAGCGGAAGAAGAAATAGCGACGCAGCGTCCAGCCCATCAGACGGCTTCCTCCGCGGCCGGGTCGGAACGCCGGAACCGCATGAACATCATGCGCTCGCCGATCCGCCGCATGAAGGTCGTCAGCCTTTCCGCAGCCGCCACCGGCAACTCCATCGCCCGGTTGGTGGCGATGAACCAGATCGAGATGCCGGCCATGCCGAGCGGGATCAGATAGACGAGCGGCCAGAGCCGCGAGGAGACCTGCACCTGGTTTGCCGCGACATAGCCGCCCCAGCGCACGATCAGCGCGAGGATGACTGCCGTCACCAGCGGATTGATGCGGCTCTCGCGGTGCGAGCGGGCGCTGCCGATGACCGCGAACGCCACCAGCGCGAAGACGAGCGGATAGATCCATTCGCTGAAGCGGCGATGCAGCTCGGCGCGGAAAGCGCGCGGGTTCTTCTTGTACACCCGGTCGTCCGGGTCGGGATTGAAAAGGTAGGGCAGCGTCATGTCCTTCGGGTAGAGCCTCGGCTTGCCCGCCGCCGAGGTGAACATCGACAGGTCGAACGCGTAGGACACGAAGCGGATGATCGAGATGTCCTTGCCGGCGATCTTGCGCTGGATTTCGCCGTCCTGCATCACCAGCACCGTCTGGTCGTTCTGCTCAACCACCGTGCCGGTGCGGGCGTAGTAGACCAGGTCGGTGCCCTCGGTCCTCGAATCGGCGACGAAGATGCCGCCCAGCCTGCCGTCCGGCAGCCGCTCGCCGATCTGGATGAACAGCCCGTCCTCGATCTTGCGGAACGTGCCCTCCTGGATGACCACCGACAGCATGTCCGCGCGGGCGGCCGCCACCAGGTCGCGGCCTTTCTGCCGGGCATAGGGGTCGACGCCGTTGTCGATGGCGAAGGACGCGATGCTGGCCAGCACGGAGAGCAGGATCACCGGGCGCGCGATGATCATGGGCGACGCACCCGCCGCGCTGATCACCACCATCTCCGAATCGTTGTTCATGGAGTTCAGCGTCTGCGCCACGGCGATGATGGTCGCGAACGGCAGCACGACTGGAATGACGGACGGCAGCACCATCGCCGCGATGTGAAAGAAGGCGAGCGCCGACTGGCCGCTGTCCGTCACAAGGTTGACGCGGGTCAGGATCTGCGTCGTCCAGACGATCGCCAAGGTCCAGACCAGGGCCGCGAAGAACAGCAGCAGCGTGCGCCCGAAGATGTAGCGTTCGATGACTTTCATGGAATGCGGGACGTCCTTGGCAGGATTGGGGTGGCGCGACCTTGGCTGCCGCCTCCTCCCGGGCGGGTAGAGGCGCTCAAACTACCCGCCCGCCGCGGTCAGCACAACCGGCGCCGGTGTCGCTGCTTCACGCGCACACTCGCCCCGAACGGCTAACGAACCGCCAACGAGCACGGTTAACCTGATGTTGCCGGCCTATTCGTGATGCCAGGCGGCTCGGTTGTCTTGCCAAACCCCGCAAAACCGCCAAATGTCCGCCACGATTGCTTCTCCCCAACCTCCCGGGGCAAACCTCCCGCGGGCAAAATCCTGACAGGACCGACATGAGCGCCAGACCGACGATCAGCTTCGCCAAGCTCGCAACCGTGAAAAAGGGCAGTGCGGTTCTTCTGTCCGCGGATGGTGTCGGTCTGAGCGACCGGTCGAAGGAATACGATCCGGGCAAGGCGGTGGACCGGGCGGCGCCGGTTTCCGATTTCACGGGCAAGATCGGCGCCACGCTGGACATCGTCGCACCGCAGGGCGCCGGCCTCGACCGCATCGTGGTGGCTGGCCTTGGCAAGACCGCGGCGCTCACCGAGTACGACTGGCTGAAGCTTGGAGGCATCATCGCGGGCCAGTTCCGCAAGGCGGCCGAAGTCACCGTGGTGCTTCACCTCGCCGACCGGGCCATTGCCCCGGCGGAAGCCGCGAGCGTCGCCATGGGCATCCTGCTGCGCGCCTATGCATTCGACAAGTACAAGACGAAGAAGGACGACGCCGACGGCAAGCCTGCCGACCAGAAGCCGTCGAAATTCGTCATCCAGTGCGACAAGTGGCAGGACGCGAAGGCGGCGTTCGCCGATGCCGAGGCCGTTGCCGACGGCGTCATGCTCGCGCGAGACCTGGTCAACGAGCCCGCCAACAAGCTCGGTCCGATCGAATTCGCGGCCACCGCGAAGGCTCTCGAACAGCTCGGCGTCAAGGTCGAAATCCTCACCGAGAAGGAGATGACGAAGCTCGGCATGGGCGCGCTGCTTGGCGTCGCGCAGGGCAGTCCGCGCGGCGCCCGAATGGTCATCATGCATTGGAACGGCGGCAAGGCCAAGGACAAGCCGATCGCCTTCATCGGCAAGGGCGTTACCTTCGACACGGGCGGCAACTCGATGAAGCCCGCCGCCGGCATGGAGGACATGAAGGGCGACATGGGCGGCGCGGCCGCCGTCACCGGCCTCATGCATGCGCTGGCTGCCCGCAAGGCTAAGGCCAATGTGGTCGGCGTCGTCGGGCTGGTCGAAAACGCCGTCGACGGCAACGCCCAGCGGCCCGGCGACATCGTGACCTCGATGTCGAAACAGACCATCGAGATCCTGAACACCGACGCGGAGGGCCGTCTCGTGCTGGCCGACGCCATCTGGTACACCAACGGTCGCTTCAAGCCGAAGTTCATGGTCAATCTGGCGACACTGACCGGGGCGATCATGGTCGCGCTGGGACAGGGCCATGCCGGCCTGTTCTCCAACAATGACGAGCTTTCGACGCGCCTGCTGGAGGCCGGTCTGGCGACGCAGGAGCGGCTCTGGCGCATGCCGATGGGCGCCGACTACGACAAGCTGATCGATTCCAAGAACGCCGACATGAAGAACATCGGCGGCCGCTACGGCGGCTCCATCACCGCGGCGCAGTTCATCCAGCGCTTCGTCAAGGAAACGCCCTGGGCGCATCTCGACATCGCCGGCACCGCGATGGGCTCGCCCTCCAGCGAGATCAACCAGTCCTGGGGCTCGGGCTTCGGCGTACGCCTTCTCGACCGGCTGGTGAGGGACCACTACGAGGGGTGAGCAGCCGGTTCGCGGCACGCGAATTCGTCATGCCGGTGGCATGACGAAAGGCCAGCGAACGCCGGGACGCTGCGAAGCAGCGGGTACCCGGCCGGACGGTAGCGGCAGCGCGTGACGCCCTTCCCTCGCCCCTTGCGGGGGAGGTCGGGTTGCCCCGAGCGCGCAGCGCGAGGTTGGCAATCCGGGTGAGGGGTTCCAGCACGCCACTAACTATATTAGGAACAAGATGGCCCAAGCATATTTCAAGGATTTCTGGATAGTCACCAACAAGGGTGAGAAGCTTTATCCAACTCGGATCAAAAGCAGAGAAACCGGCGTAGCGACCTACCGAATTCTGGCCGACGGTAGCAACCGTCAGGAAGATGGAAAGGAAATAGCTGACGCCGTCGAGGCAATCCGCCTGTTTCTGGCCTATAGCAGCCTACGATTTGGCAACGAAAAAACTAAATCCGACAACCGCTTCAAGCGAGGCAGTAATTTCGTTGCCAATGTAGACGCGACATCTGCTTTCAAAGCCGCGCATCCCACACTGCGCTGGTAGCGTCCACGCGCATTCTTATACTGCCCTGCGTCTCCGCTCAGGCGTTGTCGGTGTCGCGCCCGTCCGGTTCCTTCGCCACGCCCTTGAACGGCCCGTCGCTCTGCTTGCGCTCCATGAACTGGCCGCTGCGCTCGTCGCGCTTTTGCCAGTCGCCGTTCTCGTGCTGGAACTGCGTCCGCCCTGTCACCGCGCCCTTGCGATAATCATTTCCTGTGTTTCTGGCCATTTTGCATTCCTTTCGCCATGATCTGCGAATCGGGTTGCGTAGACCACATCGTTCACGATACGTTCCGTTGCGTCAAGAGGGGGAAACTTTGACCAACAGGCTTTATTACGGCGACAACCTTGCCATCCTACGCGAGCACATCGCGGACGAAAGCGTCGACCTCGTCTATCTCGACCCGCCGTTCAATTCCAACGCCACCTACAACGTCCTGTTCAAGGCGCCGGACGGCGTGCAGAGCCAGGCGCAGATCGAGGCGTTTGACGACACCTGGGAGTGGGGACCAACGGCCGAGAACGCCTACTGGGAGGTGCTGCACGGCCAGACTTCCGACGCCGCGCTGATGCTCGAATCCATGCGCAAGTTTCTGGGAGCGAATGCCATGATGGCGTACCTCGCCATGATGGCCGTGCGGCTTATCGAGTTGCACCGGGTGCTGAAACCGACGGGTTCGCTCTATCTCCACTGCGACCGCGAGCCACTATCTGAAGATTTTGCTGGATGCCATTTTTGGCGCTCGTCGTTTTGTGAATGAAATTGCTTGGAAGCGGTCTCATGCACATAGCGATTCAAAGCAAGGGTCCAAACATTACGGCCGGATTCAAGATATTTTGCTATTTTATTCGAAGTCGGAA